>Ga0209990_10000057_pt1 | contig 110048 bp, 45 predicted proteins | sample NOAtaG_6_FD_187304 | JGI IMG/M metagenome (GOLD analysis project Ga0209990, IMG submission 187304) | Freshwater lake microbial communities from Lake Erie, under a cyanobacterial bloom - NOAA_Erie_Diel5S_2200h metaG (SPAdes) (version 2) | ecosystem: Environmental > Aquatic > Freshwater > Lake ... | reverse complement strand
CCTTCCTTCGGGAGGAAGCCGAAGGACGCCCTTCCTTCGGGAGGAAGCCGCCAGAGGTGAAGCTTCCCGAAGGACGTTCAGAAAAAAGTTGCTTCCTTCGGGAACCTCTGGCGCTTCCTTCGGAAAGCCGCCACCCCGCCAGAGGTGAAGCTTTCCGAAGGAAGCCGAAGGAACAAGTTCAGAAAGCGAAGGACGCCCTTCCCGCCAGAGGTGAAGCTTTCCGAAGGAAGCCGCCAGAGGTGAAGCTTCCCGAAGGTAGCGAAGGACGCCCTTCCTTCGGGAGGAAGCCGAAGGACGCGCTTTTTTCAAAACAAGTTCGCATCCTTCGGCTTCCTTCGGAAAGCCGCCAGAGGTGAAGCTTCCCGAAGGATGCGAAGGACGCCCTTCCTTCGGGAGGAAGCCGAAGGACGCGCTTTTTTCAAAACAAGTTCGCTTCCTTCGGCTTCCTTCGGAAAGCCGCCAGAGGTGAAGCTTCCCGAAGGACGTTCAGAAAGCCGAAGGACGCGCTTTTTTCAAAACAAGTTCACGTCCCCCGAAGGAAGCGCCATAGGTTCCCGAAGGAAGCAACTTTTTCCCTTCCTTCGGCGTCCTTCGGCTTCCTTCGGCTTCCTTCGGAAAGCTTCACCTCTGGCGCTTCCTTCGGGTAGCGAGGGACCGAGGGGGATGGAGGGGGACGATGTAAGGTTACGCGGGGTGGGTGATCAAAGATCACCATGATCATCACCATCATCGTAGTTGATGAACAAGACACACACGCTTTCTCTTCCTTCGGGAAGACGTAGGGGGTCGGCAAACCTCTGGTAACTTGTAGGTATGCGCTTCCCTCGAATATAGTAACGGCAGTTGCGTATTACAGACATCATGCAGTAAGTGAATTGACCATCATCGTAGATGATGGTGATGATCATGGTGATCACCAACCACGCGGACGTTCAAGTCAAATCTAACCTTCATCTTTCTTTGCCAAGCACACGACAAGACGATCGTGGTTGCTACGAAAAAAAAGGCTTTTGTCACAGCGCGCTCACTCAAAACACTGCGGGGGTGTACGTGGGTGTCATTAGAAGGTGATCTTCGATCACCATCAATTATACAACGTATTTGCTTCTTTCAAGTGCGGCTCCGCCGACGTAGTATGTGTAGTCTATGTCCGAGTTTTTTTAGTAACCAACCAAAGCGTGCGTAACCTTGCAGCTGCACACTGCTTGCCCATGTACGTCCTTTATGATCTACATTCAAAAAGCCAGAGGTGGGTTCAAGTGGTCTTTCATAAACCAGGCATAAACTTGGTGTATTCGCGTGTTTACGCTCGCGTAGATTCACCTCTGGCGCGAAGCAGAGCTTACTAAAAGAAGGCCGTTCTACGCACGACGTGCGTCCTGCAATAGACGTATGTCGCTGGTGTACAAAGAACGCTATTCTTCCGCAGGGTGACAGGTGTGGGGAGCTCATAAGCAAGGCATACCCTTCTTCGAAAGTAGTTATACGTCTCTCTAACATAAGGAAGAGCGACCGTCGGCGTTTTACTGAAAAAAGTGCGTACTCCCTCTGCTACCAATTGCCCCCGAGCTTTGTCGGTATGTTGTTCTCTGAAAGAAGGACGTACGTCCTCCCGAAGGAAGGGAGGAGTGAACAGAACCTCTGCGTAGATGATGGGGATGGCAATCATAGATCAAGTGTGACTATATAGTCGAGAACAACGAACTACTTGGCAGATTTACTCTGTCTTTCGGGGAGCGTAGATCACCATAAACGTGTCCGTTACCTAGAGTTGAGCTAAAAATGCGTACTCCAGACGGACCCATCGGCAAATCCGCCAGAGAGTAGCTACGGGTACGCCGGGCTGTGAACCAATTGGTTTTTTTTTACGATCAACTTGGGTTATGAAAGACGGTGGGATGCGCGTGACCTCACCAAGGGTAGGTATGTTGTACTTACGCTCGCGTAGCCGAGCTTAGCCCCCGTTGGGGGTGCTGTTCACGGTGTGCACGCGCTTACGTTCGCGTAGCTTCACCTCTGGCGCGAAGCAGAGCTTACTTAGGAGTACGGCCGTGTGCACAGAAAGACATCGCGACGCATAACGGGAACACTACAAAGGAAAACTCTAGGAGTGAGCAATTAAAGGCACAAACCAAAAAGAAATAAGATGGCCACATTAACATACAGAAACAACTCTATCAGCGGGGTCGATTTGGATTTAGGTTGTCTGTATGAGTTAGAAGAATACTGGTTTTTTCTGAAAGATACACTACACACCACCATCCTACGTTTGTTGGGGTAAAGGTGGGTGGGTGTGACTTGATCCAACTTTTGGTTAGTATGCAGCGACAAATGCGTGCTATTTAGATCAACATTACCATACGTGTGATCGGTGCTCTGCAGTCCCCGAGATGGGTACATACGCAGCCATTGCGTACTAGGGGAAAGGCTTGTTGATTTGGACATAATTGTAGGCTCACAGTGAATGGGTGTGGTTATCTGGTCTGCGATTACGTTGGCCATATTTTTTTTTATAAGCGTAGCTGAACTCGAATCTATTCGATGAAAAAATAAGATTCGAATTAAACGCAAATAATAATAACCAGCGAGTACGCTTTGAAAAAAAAGAAGTAAAGTAATCACATAAAAATTGTTGTGTATTAAATAAATAAACACAAACAATTTGCCATAAAATCCGGCTAACGGAGGTATACCGATTAAAGAAAAAAGCAGCACAGTCAACATTACTTTAGCGAACGTTGGTAGCTTATACAATTGACCAAAATACACATTCGAATCAATACTGCCTGAGGCTAGTGTGGGACTGAACTGAATATCCACCTCGCCAAAGGAAGACGTAGGTGTTGGAGCTGATAATTGTGATTGCACCGAACTCAGTTTCCTGTGCCAGTCATAAACGCGAACGAAGCGGTCACTAGAAGTGTTGATTGATGATACGCTATGGGAGCATTCCAACGGTCGGGAGGCAAAGACGAGGCAAGGGTGCGGCTCCGCGGAACCGTTGGAATGCAAGTCAATTTTCTGGCGAAGGTTTAGGACAGGCGCACTGAACAAGACTTGGTTATATCGCATGATGATACAATAAAAAGTAAACATAGTAATAACATAAATTGTCAAATACACAACAAAAGTGAAAAAGTTCCAACTAGTAGGCAAGGCTAATGTGATTAACAAGTAGCCAGAGGAAACAAGCGAACTTCCCAGAAAAAACCGCTTTAACGATTTTTGAAAAATCGCATAAAACGTACCTGTAATTACATTTATTATAGCGATAAAAGAAAATAAAAAGAAAAGGTAATTTTCGAGCAGCGAAAATAAGGTCAAAATTTGCCACAATACGAAGAAATAAGCAATTTTTGGCAACATTGATACGTACATGAATAACGACCAAGGCAAGCGATCATATACGGAAATAATCCAAATATGAAAGGGAGCTAGTCCCATTTTTATGAATAATCCCAACAAGAAAAAGGTACATGCGAATGTTGATTGGCTTACTGATGAAGACGAATCCCCAATGAGATTTAACAACGCTAATTCATCGAAATTTAACGTACCAAACGTGACATAAAAATTACATATACCGTATATTAGCAATAAAGAACCAAAAATACCTACTAATACATAACGTAATGCTCCCTGAACTGCACAAAGTATCGATTCTTCGTTTCTTGAATTCCGAACAAGTGTGGATTTTTGCTCAGCTACCTGAACGTTTTCTAAAGACGGAAACGTTAGGGTACGAGAAAGTAACGAACTCGACATCGGTTGGCAATTACACATACAACGTATGCAATTACGTTGTATAACGTTAGGTTGTGTATCTAACCTATTACGTTCTGATCCAGTTGACAACTGCGCTACGCTACCTAAACGGCCATCTCCCACCGCATCCGCCTTCCTTGGGTGAGGTGTGCCTACCCCAACAGACATGGGTAACGTATAACGTTTTCGCCAATCGTTCTCTCTTAACAGATACATGGGGTTTGCTGCAATATAACCAAACCACACGTATATGGCTATGCTATACAACTCGACTGCTATGTATAAAAACAAAAAATCATTGCTTACCAATAACGCAATAAGACCCACACCACTAACAAAAGGAAAAAACCAAAACTCCATTATGGCTTTTACAGACGGACCACTAGCTCGTGGTGTATGTGTACACATCCAGTTTACTGGCTGTAAAATACGCTGTATACTCGTATCCAACTTTGGGAGTGCACGCCCTGACGCGTAACTGAACTTACTCGACGTAAGTTCACCCTCTTTGGCGAGTTGGGGGCTACGGGAAAACGACACATCAGTATTCAGACTAACTTGTTCGATAACCGACGTGCCGCAGCGCTTGGTTTCTGAAAACTGATCCACCCCGTGTAAAGGTGACCTTCCCTTTGAACGTGGAATTGTATCTGACGTACGCCACACTTTACCTGTGGACGTGCGGGAGTTGACCCACGAGGACTGGGTTGTATTCCGGCTATCCTTAACCTTAGGGGAACGTGATTCTTGAAAGAGTGACCTTGTTGCACCAATCACGTTCTCGTTGTTCATCGTCGAGTTTATCATCGATTCCCGCAGGACGCCAATCGAAGATTTCCGAAGGACGGTAGTCTGTAACGCGTTTGTACAGACGACATACAAGCAAAACGCTAATAGAAATATCAATAGCCCTGTTACCCGATCTGTCACGGACAAATCAGCCAACACATACGAGTCCGTAGACAATGTAATAACGGGAATTTGACACAAATAACCATTTGTGAAGCTCAACCACGTTGGAGGGTTTATACCACTTAGGCCTTGTTGTTCGGTTGATTCAGCTTGCAACGTACCGTTCACGTTGTGACCCTTAATTGGACAAATAGCCTCGAGCCTGTCCGTACGCACAGCCTGCGGACTTGTTCTCAAGTAACGCGTTGTCAAGTACACCCGACTGTTGTACAAACGTGCGCACCTCCTATGGGTGCACACCTTTGTCGAAGACGAGTAGCTGCCCCTGTTGCGTGTACGACGGTCCAAATATCGCCGCTTGCGCGGCAGTGCGTTCCATAGTACAGTGGCTGCACATCCCCTCCGGGTGTTTAATTTCGAATAATCTACAACGTATTTGCATCCGTAGTCTGTGTAATGTCGTAAACCGACAAAGCTGACTCCCTTGGTGGTCCGACCATAAAACATAGAGGGTACGCGCCGATTTACCACCGAATTTGAGTAAATCCGAATGGATCTCAAGGACTCGCGTACTAACGAGTACTGGCGAATGTGTCGTGCGCGTTCACACAGTGAACAGCACCTCATTCGGGGGTGCCCTGAACCGTTCACACAGTGAACAGCACCCCCTACGGTAGTTACAAGATGCACGGCCGTATTGCAGAACGCGCGCTGCCTCGATTGAAAAATGCATAACAACTGAACTCTATCCAACGTTCGACTCACTGCCAGATAATTTAAAGTGTACTTACGCGCGTGCCCTTGCGTTCTGTTGTGTCTCGTGGTTACGTACATAGATATCACCCCCGTAGGGGGTGCTATTCACTGTGTGAACGCGCACGCAGTGCTCAGAAAGACGCTTTCACACTTTTCTTTGGTTGGCCTGCGTCTGTCATAAACCAAGTTGCTGCTCTCCTTAAACTCTGCTTCGCGCCAGAGGTGAAGCTACGCGATCGTAACTAGATGTCAGCTGAGGTTGGGGCAAGTGCACGTCTAGTTCTTAAAGAAGCCCCCCGACCCCCTACGTCCCTTGAAGGTCGTAGGGGGTCGGTCGGAGAAGGCCTGGCGATTTGGGCACGTTGTTTGCACGGAGGGCGTATGCTCTATTTTATAGGGTTGATCCTACACTTGGTTTATGACAGACGTTGCCCACCAATCAGAAGCGTTAGACTCCTCTTGAAATATTTTTTCACTTCAACTCTTATGGGTTTCCGAAGGACGCCCTTCCTTCGGGAGGACGCCCTGCCTTCGGGAGGACGGACGTCTTGAAGAGAGCGCGTAGTTTACGTAAGTTGACTTGGTTCTCTGCAAGACGAGCGTGAACGCTTTCTTGCCTCCGTCCTTCGGGGGGGCAGAGGGGTAAGCGCGTGCATTCTGCAAGACGGCCGTACCCCACCGACCTTCGGGGGAAGGCTACGCGTAACCTTCCTCCTATCTTCGAGGGTTGGGTAACCTCTATGTATGCACTTCCTTCGCTTCCCCCGCCCGAGGTGAAGCTTCCCGTAGGAAGCGAAACAAGTTCAGAAAGCCAAAGGAACAAGTTTCACCTCTGGCGCTTTCTGACAGAAGCTCGGAAAGAGAGCACGCAGTGACTCCAACGTACTCACTCTCTTTCTGAACTTGTTCCCTTCCTTCGGGAAGCTCGGCTGCCTTTGGAAAGACGCAACTGCCCCACCGTTCCCCTAAGGACGGAGAAGCGCAGCCCTGATGGTGATCGAAGATCACCATTACCCTCTGTATGACGTCCGTCCTTCGGGGAACGGAGAAAGTATACGCGTAGATGGTGATCACCTTGCGGACGTGTACGTCAGCACTTTTCATGGTGATCTTGGATCACCATCAAGAAGCGAAGCAGCGCCGCTGCTGCTAGACCCCCCACTACACCATCATCTACCATGATGTTTGGCACGGGTTACCTACCCCCTGTGGGGGTGTACGTGCGTCAGTTGGGGGCGTGCTCTCTTTCTGAACGTCCTTCGGGAAGCTTCACCTCTGGCGGCTTCCTTGCTGCTATCCGCTTTCCAAAGGAAGGGAAGAAGCTTCACCTCTGGCGGGGGAAGGTACTCCGTTCCTCTCTGTTCCTCTGAAAGACGTACGTTCCCCGCTTTCCGAAGGAAGCGCGTCCTTCTGAGCTTCTTTCAGAAAGGGCGTCCTTCCGAGCTTCTTTCAGAAAGGGCGTCCTCCCCGCCAGAGGTGAAGCTTTCCGAAGGAAGCGAGCTTCTTTCAGAAAGCCGCCAGAGGTGAAGCTTCCCGAAGGACGTTCAGAAAAAAGTTGCTTCCTTCGGGAACCTCTGGCGCTTCCTTCGGAAAGCGCCAGAGGTGAAGCTTCCCGAAGGAAGCCGCCAGAGGTGAAGCTTCCCGAAGGACGTTCGCTTCCTTCGGAAAGCCGCCAGAGGTGAAGCTTCCCGAAGGACGTTCAGAAACAAGTTACACCTCTGGCGCTTCCTTCGGGAAGGGCGTCCTTCGCTTCCTTCGGGAAGGGCGTCCTTCTTATTACGAGCTGCTACCCGAAAGATGCGCATCCCCCGCTTTCCGAAGGAAGCAACTTTTTTCTGAACGTCCTTCGGGAAGCTTCACCTCTGGCGGCTTTCCGAAGGAAGCGAACGTCCTTCGGGAAGCTTCACCTCTGGCGGCTTTCTGAAAGAAGCTCGCTTCCTTCGGAAAGCTTCACCTCTGGCGGGAAGGGCGTCCTTCTTCTTTCTGTAAGAAGCTGGACTTCCTTCGGAAAGACGCAACTGCCAAGGAATACCTCCGTTCACCTCCGTCCCCCGAAGGACGTAGGGGGACTTTGGGAGACGTAGCTGGACGGAGGTGAACGGCCGTCTTTCAGAGGGAAGCGCATCCATAGAGGTTACCCGTCCCTCGAAGAAAGGAGGAAGGTTGAGCGTATTCGTGCTACACCCTCTCTGAATCATCATCTACGATGAGGGGTGGAGACCTCCGTCCTTTGTAAACCCTGCAGGTGTAGGTGTGCTTCGCTTAGAACGTCCCCTGAAGGGAGGTGGGTAGCGCCTTAGGTGGGGCAAGTGCGAGGTCTCTTTTTCACAGCCAACCGAAGGTTCCCCTCTCTGAAGATCATCAGCTACGCTGATGTTGAAAAGACGGCAGGAACTGCAAAGCTTTCCTTGGTCCGCGTGGATGGTGATCAAAGATCACCATCCACGCGGACGTGTACGTCAGCACCACTTGACCTTAGGCTCGCGCAGCCTAAGGTCAAGGAGCATAAGGTGCGGAGCACCAGCAACGCGTAACACACTTCATGGTAATCTTGGATCACCATAAAGAAGCATAAGGTGCGGAGCACCTGCACGCGATTACCACAAAGGAAGGAATGCGTAGCATCGACGGCGTAGCACTCTTCATGGTGATATTCGATCACCATCAAGAAGCATAAGGTGCGTAGTTCACTTGATGGTGATCAAAGATCACCCTCCACGTCCGTGCCCCGAAGGAAGCGCACGTCTTTCCGAAGGATACACGTCCTTCGGGAAGCCGCCAGAGGTGAAGCTTACCGTAGGACGTGAACTTGTTCCTTCGGCGTCCTTCGGAAAGCTTCACCTCTGGCGGCTTCCTTCGCAAAGACGTGCGATTACTTCGGGGCACGGACGTAAGTGAACCACCCCCAACGGGCTCCCTACGGGCTCCCTACGGGAGTGCGAGCTCTCCATGTCTTTTTTTATCCAGAGCTGAAGCTAACATCAGGGCGCCTTGATGGTGTTGGAGGATCACCATCAAGAGTGCTGTATATCATCGTAGATGATGGTGATCGAAGATCACCATCCACGCAGACGCGAACGTCAGTACGAAAGGCCTTCATTCTACAAGCACGCGCACCTGGCGTCGCGCGTGCTTAACACGCTCTTTCAAAAGAAGAGCCCTTATCTGAATGACACCCGAGGTTTCGCTACCTCCGTGGAACCACCCTTCTATCAGAAGCACGAAGGTCTAATAAATATAATATGCCCGCAGACCGAATAGACGCTCGCTTATTTAGGAAGGACGATGTAACACTTGTCTTTGTATGGCTGCGGCTCTCTCGTGCTTAAACGGCATTCTTTCAGAAATGAAACGCCGTATTGCATCAAGCACGAGCTTATGACAGAAAGAAGGCTCACGGAAATAAACGCTCAAGTACGGACTTGGTTCAGCCAGCACGACTAACCTTTGGGTCCTTTGGAGACTAGTCTCTCTCCGTCCTTAGGGGAACGGAGTGGGGATCCGCTACCGACGTCTTTCTCAGAAAGCTGGCCTATGGCAAGCATTGTGCACCCGTAACTAGACGAAACACGCTCCAATTTGATATGCTCAAGTTTAGTTTGCTAAAAGAGATACGTACGTTTTTACGCATCTAGACCTTGTTACAAAGTACGCTTATTCATATAGGAAGAAGGAGAACATCACCGTGTTGAATCACGTACGTCTTATGGATATTCTTCACCGCGGGCTCGATTCCACCTTTAGGCGGCTTGTCCTCGGTCAGTCCCCCTTTACGTGGGCTCTTTGGGGCGTACACCCACACTTGAACTGCACCTACGCCGGGAGTGCAGAACGCCGTTGGTTGGTGTGCCCTTCCTTCGGGAGGCAGGATGTCCTCCCGAAGGAACGGATATCTGCGATGCAGGTCTCTGATAACCGCAGCGAGGGTCACCCAAGGTGATCATCTTCAGTGATCAGCTTCGATTACCTCGACCCTTTGGTGACCAACAAAGCGAAGTTCGCAAAGGCGCATACCTTCGGCGTAGAGGTTCGTCGCTGCTACGTCGTCGCTGCTACGCTTTACTTGGTAAAGGAAAGACGGCCTTCTTTCATAATCACGGCATTCTTTCGCTTACTTCGGAAAGCATGGCGAAGCACTGAGAAGCATAAGGTGCGGAGCACCAGCACGGCTTTGTTTCGCTTCCTTCGGAAAGCACTGCGCCGCACTGTTCATGGTGATCTTGGCTCACCATCAAGAAGCATAAGGTGCGGCCTTGGTTCGCTTCCTTCGGAAAGCACCCTGGGGATAGGCCGGGTTTCGCTGCCTTTGGAAAGCACTGCGCAGCACTCTTCATGAGGATCGAAGATCACCAACAGCACGGCCTTATTTCCGAAAGCAATGCGCAGCACCCATCAAGGAGATCTTCGATCACCATCAGTAGCATAAGGTGCGGAGCACCAGCACTTGGAGATACGGCGTAGCAAGAATACGCATAATGTGCGGAGCACCTGCACTCGAAGAACGCGCGTTCTGAACTTGTTTCAGAAAGCTCGGGAAGACGAGAGGATTCGCGTGGATGGTGATCAAAGATCACCTTGATCATCACCATCATATACGATGAGGGACAGTACACATACTGCGTATGACATACGCAGTATGTGATTCACTTGATCGTATTTGACATCCAGTAAGCTCTGCTTCCGAAGGAAGGACGTCCTTTGGAAAAAGACATTGCTATACAACGTATTTGCTTCTTTCAAGTGCGGCTCCGCCGACGTAGTATGTGTATACAACGTATTTGCTTCTTTCAAGTGCGGCTCCGCCGACGTAGTATGTGTATACAACGTATTTGCTTCTTTCAAGTGCGGCTCCGCCGACGTAGTATGTGTATACAACGTATTTGCTTCCTTCAAGTGCGGCTCCGCCGACGTAGTATGTGTATACAACGTATTTGCTTCTTTCAAGTGCGGCTCCGCCGACGTAGTATGTGTATGCGGAGCAGAAACTGGAGGTGTACACTTGATCGTAGATTGCCATCACCATCATATACGATAAGGGTCACTGCTTGTTTTCTGAAAGACGCAGTAAGTGAACTACGCGTATCCGCTGGTAAGCTGTGGGTGCTTTCTTAAGCTCTGCTTCGCGCCAGAGGTGAAGCTACGCGAGCGTAAAGAAGGCCGTCGACCATAAGTAAGATCGTGCTACGCATCCCAAGGAAAGCGTAGAAGCGATGAAGAGCTACGTTAAGGGTTAGAACGAAGTTGCTGTTGTATGACAAAGGGGTGCGCTTACAGACAGGCGGGGTATAAGCATTTGAAGTGCGACGCTTATGGGTAGATGCGTAAGCTCTGCTTCGCGCCAGAGGTGAAGCTACGCGAGCGTAATTACAGATTTACGCCAAACACTAAACATCCGATCAATATTAGTACACCTATAAGGTAAATAAAATATTCACGATCCGTGGGGGTTAGATAGTTGTATGGACGCATATTCCGTTTCGAATGTAAATGACGATTGCCAACCACATTGGGTTTATGCTGGTCACCGAACGTTCTTACAAAGGTACGACTTGAGGCTCGCCACCCAGCTGAGCGCGCACCCTTTGGACGCGCGTCGTTTGAATACGAAGAGTAACCCCCGTTACGTTTGCCCAGTGTAGGCGCATGCACATCCGTTGTTTGTGTCCACATGACCGGAGCCAAAACCACATTACAATCGCTTGAGTCCCTAGTCTGTAGATAGTGCACCGTTAGTTGTCCTACGGCGTATGTACAGTGTAAACTCCTCGGAGTTGTAGACAAAGCATGCAAAGAACGTCCGCTAATTCCTTTGGAGGTGCGCACACCTGATTTTAGGGCGGAGATGGCCAATGATGGAGTGGAAGCGCCGGGTCGGGTTCGGTGAGAAGTAAGGACTGGGCGTTCTATCCAACCGGCAGACCATGAGGAAACCTGCGCAGTTAAGGTTGAAATAGCTAACGGACCAAGCTGTTCAATATGTTTTTTATCTAGAATAAAAAAGTCAAAGGCCAACGACATTACTCTTCGACCGACAAACCCATACACATAATCAACCAACCAGCCTTTATAAAAAAATAATGTGGCAACATAACTGATATAATTGGAGGCAACTAAATTATTTGAAAGTTTATGTATACCAAACGAAAACAAAACACCAAGGACAATGTAAATCAAAGATATGTATTTAAAAGGCATCAACGCTTCTAAATATACAATATGTGTTAAATGCGATGCAGAATCCGCCGTAGTCTTGATATAAATCGATGACAAAAAGTAATTAGAACCTGTACCGGAAAACAAATCTTTACCTACATAACCGATAAAGACGGAAGCTAAGGTTAAACACGACAACAATATGATCACAATTGTGGGTATATTCAACCAAGTGCCAGCCAACTCCTGGGTTGCCTCAGCGCGGGCGTGAGAGTGCATCCAAACTGCGCGCTTCCTTCGGATCCCGGGCTTGGGCAGTTGAGCTAAACTACGTCCTATTAAACTAACCTTCGGTTGGCCTTTTTCACTTGAAACAATCCTGCTGGCCGCGGAAGCTAATCGGTAGACCTGCTCCCTTAGTTTCCGAAGGAGGGACCTCAGCCAACCGACACTATACCGCGTATTTGACTTCCAGTCAACTGGATGTGTACACTGCCACGTTGTTCTGAGCACTGGCTCATGGGCTACCACTGTCTCTGGATACAGCGTATTTGACATCCAGTAAACTTGATGTGTACACACCAAAGGTGTTCGTCCGCCGAAAAAGGGTAGGAGTTGCCCCGTATTGTGCTCCCGACACCAAGTGTATCTAGGCGCGTTCGAACAATGTGCACGCCCTTGCGGGAGTGGATATGCAGTTACGGCATTATACAACGTATTTGCATACGTAGTATGTGTACCCTGAGTGAGGCGCGTGTGTGTCTTGACTGAGAGCGAATACGAAGGGGTGATCGTATCTATTATGCTCACTTTATGATACCATTTTAGCGTTGTTGAACCCGAAACACTAGATTCACTCGTACCTGGTGTCGTATATTCTTCTTCCGTGGTTATGGCTAAAAAGTCCGCTAATGCCCCGAGTGAATACATTGTAGCTAATACAATACACAATGAACACAAATATCCATACAATATACCGTAAGGTGTGACATATAATAATTCAATCAACAAATCTTTTGAATAAAATCCTGTTAAATAAGGAAACCCAATTGAAGCCAACGTTCCTATAAAAAAAAAACAGTAGACCAGAGGTTCACAATTGTTAGGGCCTGTAAACTGAACACCTTGCTCGTCACTATTGGAATGAATTATTAATCCTGCGGACAAAAATAACAAGGCTTTAAACCACCCATGGTTAAATAAATGAAATATCGCAATATGATAATGAGAAAATGCACAAATCAACACCATATACCCCAGTTGACTACAAGTTGAATAGGCAATAGCCTTTTTTATATCCAGCTGTGTAATACCTGAAGTCGACGCAAAAAAAATTGTAAACATGCTGACGGTTGCAATTACTATGTTGACATTTCGACAATGTTCAAGGAGATAGGAGCAGCGAATCAACAAATAAACTCCGGCCGTAACCATGGTTGCCGCATGGATTAATGCTGACACTGGTGTCGGTCCTTCCATTGCATCCGTCAACCATACATGTAAAAAAAATTGAGCAGACTTTCCCATTGCACCTAGAAACAAACAAAACACAATAATATCTAGCAATTGTACATCCAACCACAGGCTGGTTGGACTCAACAATACAGTATCCGCGCCCGTACTCACAGACTGCGTGCCTTTTGCTGTGTAAATCAATCCACCTACACTAGACACATAGTGTACCAGAGACGAAGCCAAATCCCGTGTAGAAAACTCATAATACGGCATAATAGAAAAAACGGTGGCGTAGTCCACGCTTTGACAAAAAAAATAAATTAACCCAATTGCCGCAAGAAGTCCACAATCACCTATTCGATTATACAAGATTGCTTTAACAGCTGCTTTATTTGCCGCCAACCTAGTATACCAAAAACTGATCAATAGGTAAGAACAAATTCCAACCCCTTCCCACCCCATAAACAATCCAATAAAATTGTTAGAAACAACCAAGATTAACATAAAGAACGTAAACAATGATAAATACGATAAAAACCTTATTTGATGAGGATCATGACTCATATAATCAAAACTATAAATATGTACAACAAATGATATGGTTATGATCAAGGTAAACATGGTTAAGCTTAAACTGTCTAATACCCACAATTGACTAGCAGTCATTAAGCCAGATTCTATCCAAGTATAAACCGGCACTACATGAATTGCTCCCTCGTAACCCAACTCCCTATGTAAGTTTACAATTGATATATCGTAACTAACCGAACGTTCACTTAATAAATGATGGAACCCTGTTAAACCTAGGTCTCTTTCATTTAGGGTGCAAAAGGTAAGTGAGCTTGATCTACCTACATAAAACATAGTAAACACCCAAGCTAATCCTATCCATAAGGCTGAATTAAATTGAGCACCTCGTATTCCTATATGGCGGCCGCAACAACATAATAACAAAAAGTTCACTAAAGGCGCAATTACAATAAAAAATAAAGGTTCAAACCGCATAACTCGGCGTAGTCTTAAGGTCTGCCGTATAAACTGAGCGCGTCTTTTGCTGCATAACACACAACCCCTCCGGGTTTATGAAACACGGGCGTCCTTCGCTTTCTGAACTTGTTTAGCTTCCTTCGGCGTCCTTCGGCTTTCTGAAAGAAGCTTAACCTCTGGCGGCTTCCTTCGGAAAGCTTCACCTCTGGCGCTTTCCGAAGGAAGGGAAGAAGCGAGCTTCCTTCGGAAAGACGCACTAGCTGCTTTCTTCACTATCGCTTTACTTGGTCCGTGGATGGTGATCAAAGATCCCCATGATCATCATCACCTTCATATACGAACCAAAGGATGGCAATCAAGAAGAAGCCCAGAGTTTTCTTAAAGACGCAACTGCCTTGGAATACCTCCGTTCCCCTACCTTCCTCTGAAAGACGTACGTTCCCCACTTTCCGAAGGAAGCGAAGAACGCCCTTTCTGAACTTCTTCCAAAGGTCGCACGACCTTCGGAAAGCTTCACCTCTGGCGCTTTCTGAAAGAAGTTCACGTCCTTCGGGATGCGAACTTGTTCCCTTCCTTCGGGAGGACGCACGTCCTCCCGAAGGAAGGGAAGAAGCTTCACCTCTAGCGGGAGGACGTGCGTCCTCCCAAAGGAAGGGAAGAAGCCCGCGTCCCCCGAAGGACGCGCTTTCCGAAGGAAGCGAACTTGTTTCTGAACGTCCTTCGGGAAGCTTCACCTCTGGCGGCTTCCTTCGGAAAGCTTCACCTCTGGCGGGGGGCGTGCGTCCTCCCGAAGGAAGTGAAGAAGCTTCACCTCTGGCGGGCTTCATTCACGTCCTTCGGGAAGCGAGGGTAGCGCATCCAGGATGGTGATCCAAGATCACCATTCAAGAGGTAACTCGCTACCCAAAGGATAAGAGCTCGCACTCCCGTAGGGAGCCCGTAGGGAGCCCGTAGGGAGCCCGTAGGGAGCCCTTAGGGAGCCCTTAGGTAGCCCGTAGGGAGCCCTTAGGGAGCCCGTAGGGAGCCCTTAGGGAGCCCGTAGGGAGCCCTTAGGGGGTGGTATTCATCGAATTTGCCAGCGGCTGCGCCTTCGAAGAATGTGTACACATCCAGTTTATGCTCCGCATAGAGAAGCGAAGCAGAGCTTCCTGGATGTCAAATACGAACAAATGCTTCCTTCGGAAAGCCCCAGAGGTGAAGCTACGCGAGCGAAAATCCACTGTATGACACTTGATCGTAGATTGCCATCACCATCATCTACGATGAAGGTCACTGCGTGCTCTCTTTCCGAAGGAAGTGAACTTGTTCCCTTCCTTCGGAAAGCTTCACCTCGGGCGGCTTCATTCGGAAAGACGCGCGTATCCTTCCTCCGTATTCCCGAAGTAATAGAGAGCGGGTGCTTGATGAAAGAATGCCGTTTTTCCGAAGGAAGCCGAGAGATTGCGTCCGTTGGAGTCTACTCGCTCTCTGCAAGAAAGGTTAGGCCTTCTTTCAGAAAGCCCCGAGGTGACACCGCTCTCTCTTTCCGAAGGAAGTGAACTTCTTTCAGGATGCTCGCTTCCTTCGGAAAGACGGACTTGTTTCAGAAAGGATCCGCGTGGAAGATTATCAAAGATCACCATGATCATCACCATCATCTACGATGATGGTCAGTTCACTTACGTCCGTGCTCTCTTTCTGAACTTGTTTCGCTTCCTTCGGGAAGCTTCACCTCTGGCGGCTTCCGCCAGAGGTGAATCTGCTACCCGCTTTCTGAAAGAAGCCCGCCAGAGGTGAAGCTTCCCGAAGGTAGCGAAAGAAGCTCGGGGGACGTGCGGCCTCCCGAAGGAAGGGTAAAAGTTGCTTCCTTCGGGAACCTCTGGCGCTTTCCGAAGGAAGCCGGAAAGCGGGGAACGTACGTCTTTCAGAGGGACGCGCATAAATCATGGTGATCGTAGATCACCATTCAAGAGGTTACCCATCCTTTGTAAGGTTACGCGTATCCTTCCTCCGTCAGGCAGAGAGCGGGTTTACCTCCGGGAGTCTTCGCACGTCTTTCCGAAGGAAGCCGCCAGAGGTGAAGCTTCCCGAAGGAAGAAGTTGGCTTACTTCGGAAAGAGAGTGCGTCCGTTGGTGTCACTGCGTCTTGAAGATAGCACGCAGTGACCCTCATCGTAGATGATGGTGATGGCAATCTACGCTCAACTAGACTACACATACTGCTTATGTACAATCTTCGATTGTAAGGGTCATCAACCAAGTACCTGTTTGATCTGTGAGCCAACCAATAGGTAGTAACCGCTAAAAGGACGAACGTCTCTACAACAGACGCGTAGCTGATGAACTGCGGTGAGCGCTAAAATCAAAGAAGCGATGTGTCGTGATGCGTTGCGTTTCTTGGAAGGTCACCATAGGTTACCATCGTCGAGCTTCTTTCAGGAAGCGCGGACTCACTTTGTGGGAATGTCGTGTTTATGCAAACGACGTTCACTTGGGACAACCTCTTGAAACCTCTAGCGCCGTCTCCCCTAGATCGAACTTCCTTCGGAAAGCTGGGTGTCATGCCGAGACGTGCATACTTGGTACGTCACAAAGGAAGGAGCTTGCTCTATAATTCACGAAGAAACGTGAACGTTTCTGAAAGACGGATGCTCCTATATCACGTCTCTTCACTCGCGCACTGACGCTCGACAGAGCCTTACATATGATGGGCGTATGCCCTGCGTACTTGGGAAAGAGACGACGCCAGAGGTTTAGTACGCCGACCCTTTGGGTTTTTTGGAACAATGCAGGCGCGTACACTAAGGGAACAGCACTCCCTCTGGGGGTCAGTAGCTCCATTACGTTCAAAAACCACCATGAGAGCTGAAGGTTAATTCGACCTTGGGCAAGACTGGCCAATGTCGTATAAAAGCGTCAATAGTTGACGTTCGTCCTCATTGACGTTCACTGCTGGCTGATCTTCAGTCAAGACGAAGATCAACGAAGCGGGTCATAGTAGATGATGTGTTCGCCTATACGAGGGGTGCGTTCCGCCCGCCAGGTGAGAGCGGCGTTGCCTTCCACCGTCTTGCCGAGAGCGCGTGCTGAACTTTATCTGCCAAGCTGCTCGTATACAATGAGGGTCTCTGCAAGCTGGACTACTCGTTTGAAAGAACGGGTGCTTAGAACGACAGTCTCTTTTTATGGTGATCTCCGTTCTTCGGAGATCGGCGACTAATATCGTACATAGAGAGGCACCCACCTATACTGCGTATTTGACATCCAGTAAGCTCTGCTTCGCTTCGCTATACGGAGCATAAACTGGATGTGTATTGGGAGGGACGTGCAGCCGCGTTGCTGCTGACCTACACGTCCGCATGGATGGCAATCGTAGATTGCCATATAGTGTACTGACCATGATCGCAGATGATGGTCACTGGGTGCTCTCTTTCCGAAGGAAGCGCCTGAGGTGAAGCTGCTACCCGCTTTCCGAAGGAAGCGCCAGAGTTGAAACTTGGTCCTTTGGGAAGCCCGCGTCCTTTGGAAGAAGTTCGATTCCTTCGGGAAGGGCGTCCTTCGCTTCCTTCGGAAAGCGGGGGACGGAGTGCGCAGCAGCTATGGCGTTCTTCTTCTTCCTTCGGAAAGACGCGCGTATCCTCAGGTATGCTATGGGTGCTTGAAACCCGTAATTCCGAGCTTCTTTCAGAAAGAGAGTGCGTCCGTTGGTGTCTACCCTCTCTCTCTTTCCGAAGGAAGCGCCACCCCCCCAGAGGTGAAGCTTTCCGAAGGACGGAAACAAGTTCGCTTCCTTCGGAAAGCCGCCACCCCGCCAGAGGTGAAGCTTTCCGCAGGAAGCGCCAGAGGTGAAGCTTCTTTCAGAAAGCCGCCAGAGGTGAAGCTTCCCGAAGGACGTTCAGAAACAAGTTTTACCTCTGGCGCTTCCTTCGGAAAGCCGCCACCCCGCCAGAGGTGAAACTTGATGAAACAAGTTCGCTTCCTTCGGAAAGCCGCCAGAGGTGAAGCTTCCCGAAGGACGTTCAGAAAAAAGTTGCTTCCTTCGGGAACCTCTGGCGCTTCCTTCGGAAAGCGCCAGAGGTGAAGCTTTCCGAAGGAAGCCGAAGGTACAAGTTCACGTCCTTCGGGAAGCAAACTTGTACCCTTCCTTCGGGAAGCTCGGCTTGATGAACTTGTTTCGCTTCCTTCGGAAAGACGGACTTGTTTCAGAAAGGATGCCAAAGGACCTCTGAATCCGAGGTTTCTTCAAGACGCGACTGCCCCACCGTTCACCGAAGGACGGACGTCTTTCAGAAGGAATCGCATGCTTGATGGTGATCGTAGAGAACCATTTCCCTCGAATAAGGGAGACTCAGGAAAGCGTAGCAGCGACGGGTAACCTAAGGTAACCACTTGAATGGTGATCTACGATCACCATCAAGTATGCGCTCCCCCCGCCAGAGGTGAAGCTTCTTCCCTTCCTTCGGTAAGCGGGGAACGGTGGGGCAGTTGCGTCTTGAAGATCGCAGCCAGTGAATCCAACGGGCGCACTCTCTTGCTTCGGCTACCTTCGGAAAGACGCAACTGCCTCGCGCTTTTCGAAGGACGTTCGGGTAGCGCATCAATGATGGTGATCGTAGATCACCATTCAAGAGGTTACCCTAGCTGCTGCGTTTTCCTGAGTCTCCGTCCCCCGAAGGACGTACGTCTTTCAGAGGGACGGTGGGGGTACGGTGTAAGGATACGCGTGATGGCAATCTACGATCTAGTGTACTACGCGGTGCTACTTATGCTTCTTATGATTGGCCGTCGTTCAGTGACCAAGGAACGCGACGCAGCAACGGCATATACGCTGAGGGTCACAGAAAGCAGCAGAGTCCTTCCGTACGCGAGATAGATGCCTGGCTACAAGTACAGGTGTTTTATGCATAAAGATCGGGGGCTTTCTGAGATGTCCGTCGGTCGTACTACGCAATGGTCGGAAATAGTGCTTCCTGAATGACGGAAGACTCCCGGGATACGCACGTGGAGATGGGTAATACAGCGAATTTACGCTCGCGTAGCTTCACCTCTGGCGCTTTCCGAAGGAAGCACTAGAATACACTTGATCGTATTTGACATCCAGTATGCTCTGCTTCCGAAGGAAGGACGTCCTTTGGAAAAAGACATCGCTATACAACGTATTTGCTTACGTAGTATGTGTCTACAACGTATTTGCTTACGTAGTATGTGTATACAACGTATTTGCTTACGTAGTATGTGTCTACAACGTATTTGCTTACGTAGTATGTGTATACAACGTATTTGCTTACGTAGTATGTGTATACAATGTATTTGCTTACGTAGTATGTGTATACAACGTATTTGCTTACGTAGTATGTGTATACAACGTATTTGCTTACGTAGTATGTGTATACAACGTATTTGCTTACGTAGTATGTGTATACAACGTATTTGCTTACGTAGTATGTGTATACAACGTATTTGCTTACGTAGTATGTGGATGCAGAGCATAAACTGGATGTGTACACAGCCAAAGGTTGGACGATACTGGAGTCTCGTTAAAACGGCTGTTCTCCGTAAAACCATACCATACACGTAGATTGGGCTACGGCGGACAGTAGGTCACACCACACGTTCATGGCATAAATGAACCACACGAAATTCGTTTGTCGGTGGATACGAGTCATTGACCCACATACAGGTCTCCAAAGGACGCCCTTTCCGAAGGAAGGGAAGAAGCTTCACCTCTGGCGGGAGGACGCCCTTCCCGAAGTTAGCGAACTTGTTTTGAAAAAAGCGCGTCCTTCGGCTTCCTTCGGGAAGCTTCACCTCGGGCGGAAGGACGCCCTTCCCGAAGGAAGCGAAGGACGACCTTCCCGAAGGAAGGGAAGAAGCCCGAAGGCTGCGGGTATCCGCGACGAACGTAACCCACACAGACTCGGCCTATATCCGATGCAGAAATTGCACACGTTTGAATTTTTTTGGGAATGCTAGACTGTGTCCACCTTAAGGTATTCATTGCATTGAATCCAACGGGCGCACTCTCTTCCTATGGAAAGACGCAACTGTCCCACCGTTCACCGTTCCCCGCTTCCCGAGCTTCTTTCAGAAAGAGCGTCCCCCGCCAGAGGTGAAGCTTCTGTCAGAAAGCGCCAGTGGTTCCCGAAGAAAGCAACTTTTTTCTGAACGTCCTTCGGGAAGCTTCACCTCTGGCGGCTTCCTTCGGGAAGCTTCACCTCTGGCGGGGGACGTGCGTCCTTCGGGAAGCTGGCTTCTTTCAGAAAGCGCATCCTTGATGGTAAGAGAAGATCACCATTTCCCTCGAGGATCGGAGCAAGTACACGAGTGCTGGCAATCTAGGATTGCCATCATCAAGTGAACTACAGAAGGACGTAAATAACACATAGGTTACAAGAGGTGGCCTGCGGCTACGTATTCCGTAGGAACGCACATAGTGAACGTACGTCGTTCAGCGGTGGGCAGCACCTCCTAGAGTCTTCTGCAGTGAACCTAATTCCCAGAGGGAACCTCGACTATGATTGCCACCAGACGCACGAAGTTTACTCAAGATGCGAGAAAGCAATCATACTATCGAAGAGAGAATGCACCAGGAGCTACGATGATATAACCCACGCCAAGTGGGCGAGCGCATAACCGCGTAGTGTTGGTCTTGAGTTCACGTACGGCGTGCTTTTTGAACAAGGTTACCTAAGGTGACCATAGACGGAGTTATCTTCCTCAGTCTTGCCGAGAGCGGGTTGACGTCAAAGGAAGCATTCTCTTTCTGAACTTGTTTCGCTTCCTTCGGGAAGCTTCACCTCTGGCGGCTTTCTGTAAGAAGCTGAACTTGTTTCTGAAAGAAGCTTCACCTCTGGCGGCTTCCTTAGGAAAGCGTCACCTCTGGCGGCTTGATGAACTTGTTCCCTTCCTTCGGGAGGACGCAGGTCCTCCCGAAGGAAGGGAAGAAGCTTCACCTCTGGCGCTTTCCGAAGGAAGCGAAGGTCGCTTTTTCTGAAAGAAGCTCAGGAGGACGCCCTTTCTGAAAGAAGCTCAAGAGGACGCCCTTCCCGAAGGAAGCGCCAGAGGTTCCCGAAGGAAGCAACTTTTTTCTGAACGTCCTTCGGGAAGCTTCACCTCTGGCGGCTTTCCGTAGGAAGCGCCAGAGGTTCCCGAAGGAAGCAACTTTTTTCTGAACGTCCTTCGGGAAGCTTCACCTCTGGCGGCTTGATGAACTTGTTTTGAAAAAAGCACGTCCTTCGGCTTCCTCCCGAAGGAAGGGCGTCCTTCGGCTTCCTCCCGTAGGAAGGGCGACCTTCGCTTCCTTCGGGAAGCTTCACCTCTGGCGGGGTGGCGGCTTTCCGAAGGAAGCCGAAGGACGCCCTTCCTTCGGGAGGAAGCGAACTTGATTTGAAAAAAGCGCGTCCTTCGGCTTCCTTCGGCTTTCTGAACTTGTTTTGAAAAAAAGCGCGTCCTCCCGAAGGAAGGGCGTCCTTCGGGAAGCTTCACCTCTGGCGGCTTTCTGAAAGAAGCTTCACCTCTGGCGCTTCCTTCGGAAAGCTTCACCTCTGGCGGCTTTCCGAAGGAAGCGAACTTGTTTCCGTCCTTCGGCATCCTCCCGAAGGAAGGGCGTCCTTCGCTTCCTTCGGCTTCCTTCGGAAAGCTTCACCTCTGGCGGGGTGGCGGCTTTATGAAAGACGCTTCACCTCTGGCGCTTCCTTCGGAAAGCTTCACCTCTGGCGGGGTGGCGGCTTTATGAAAGACGCTTCACCTCTGGCGCTTCCTTCGGAAAGACGGCATTCTTTTAGAAAACACCCATAGGATACCATAGGATACCATAGGATACGCGTAACCTCTTGAATGGTGATCTTGGATCACCATCATTGATGCGCTTCCCCCGAAGGAAGCGGGGAACGGAGGGACAGTTGCGTCTTTCCAAAGGAAGAGAGCACGCAGTGACCCTAACCATCATCTACGATGAGGGTGATGGCTATCGAATATAGCCATCAAATGAACCACCTCCTTCAGTCTCACTTCAGGCTCCCTTAGGGCGTGCGAGCTATTATCCTTTGAGGCGCGAGCATCTTGAATATCTTGAAGAAACCTATGGGTGAGTTGATGGTGAGATTCGATCACCATCAAGGGTGCTGACCATCATAGTAGATGATGGTGATCAAAGATCACCATCTACGCGTAGACTCTGGCGTATATCAGAGTGCGTCCGTTGAAGTATACCCAAAAGCGCGCGTTCATTGGAAACGAAGCTTATACAGTTTCCAAGTAGGATTTGTATTGACCTAAAAACTCACAGGTATTCGGTCCGTGAGCTTGCAGTTGGTCTTGCCAAAAAATTAACCACGGAGTGGGAGGCATTGCGGCATCCTCAGTATACTTGATATTAGCGAGCAAATATAACCATTCTATAACACCGTCCGTAGAATACGGTTTTGGATAACCACCATTATCTAATTGTTGTTCTAAATAACACAATACGATCCAACTGAAAAATTTAGACGTTTCGACCGCCAACAATTGAATAGGCATAAACCCATGACCCATTCCACATAATTCACTACATTGTCCCCAATGGTTACCTTCTAATGATATGTTAGTTAACACTTGATTCAAGCGTCCGGGCATTGCATCAATTTTAACGCCTAAACTAGGTACGGCGAAGCTATGGATAACATCCGCCGACGTAACTAAAAACCGAAGATTTACATGCGTAGGCACAACAGCAGCTCGGTCGACTCTCAATAAATTTAAAGGGGCAGTAGATCGAAACGAGTTGGTTTCCTCTAACAATAATCGGCTTTCAAAGGATAATGAATTATTGTATTTAGTAGAGGGATTTGCGTAATCTGAATACTCGTAAAGTAGGGTCGACTACCGGCCCTGCGCGGTACGGCAGTTCAGGCTCAACTAAGAGCGCGTAACAGCTGCCCGATGGGACTCGGCAATAGGGGCGCAGTTTACGGTCTAGTTGGAGCCTTGTGCTCGAACCTGCAGATCCATCAGCCTCCCTCCGAACTGAGCGTGCAAGTTTCCAAGCACTCAGCTCTCCGCGGGAATCGTTGAGAGGATGGTCTTTCTTAGAGTGATCTAAATTGGTCTTTATTCGAGTTGTAGTAAAGTTGGTTCAGTCCTATACCGTCGTACTCGCCTCGGTGTATCTTTAGATGGCAGGGCCTACAGACTGGAATTTGTCGACGGTTTAGCATAGCCATGATTTTGGTAAAGCCCTTTACCGGCCCTTTCCTGACGTGATGTACGTGGTGCATTTCCACAAGGTCGACCGTTCCGCAAATAACACATGGTAGGTCCATGCGGGAGTGGGACCGCACCCCGTAGGTTTTCACTAGGAAGGGATCAAATATTTCGCCGGCTTCAGTAGGTGAGTGGGGTATCAGGGCAAAGTTCATGGGTTTTCGTTTCAGATTGTCGGGTCTCCAGAACCGTGTAAGATACTTACCCCGTGAGTTTTTGATGGTGAGGTACGCGCCATATGCCTTGAATACTTTTTTTGGACTTTTACGGAGCTTGCGGGCGATTGTGAAGCATGCGGAGAACCGAAGAATCCAGACGATCTGCTGCATCAGGTTCATGTTTTCCACGAACGAGTAATAGTTGAAGATACCATGGCTGATGGCATTGTAGCGAGTGATAATGTCTCGCAGTGGCAGATGTATCCATTTGGTACTGGCTAGGGGTCGTCCAGTTTCATCACAGAATTTTTGTTGTTTGAGGCGACCCACGAGAGTGGGAATAGGCGCAAACATTATAATCTGTTGGTTCGTGGTGCTATGAGCCTCACCTTTGACCCATTTTACCCGGGACTGACTGTATTTTCGGTTGCGACGTGTGATGCATGTGCCCAAAAACAGCGCCTGGTTTTGGGGTAGGTAGGTCAGTTTGGTTTTTTCAGGTGATAGTTCCAGCTCGAGTTGTTCCTTCAGGAATGTTCGAATTAGTTCGATCACTTGAATACCAAAGGTCTTTGGTCCTATAACTCCGACCACCCAGTCGTCGGCGTATCGCACATAGTAGAGTTTGGTCTCGGTGCGTATCGAGCTGGGGAGGTCTCTCCGTTGTTTCTTCAACTTTATTAGCAACTCTATGTCCGTTGTACTCAGGGGTGCCCCAGTTTTAACGACTTATTTTTAAGTTGGTCTATCTCATAACGCACCTTGTTGTACACAGGATTAGCTTTGCTGATACGACGTTTCTTTGTGGTGTATTTGGCTATGAGACCTTCCATATACCTGTCGAAGGCATGTAAGTATATATTCGAGAGCAGGGGACTGAGGGTTCCTCCTTGGGGCACTCCCAGAAGGGAGTGAGGTTCAAGGTGACCATTGTTTACATATCCCGCGTTCACTAGCTTCCAGTAGAGGTCAATCATGTTTTTGTCCATCAGCGAAGCTGATGTGAGCATGTGGGCTAGGCGCTTATGGTTTATGTTGTCGAAGTATCCTTTTATATCACCCTCAATCATCCAGGTGATTCCAGTCCAGCTCCTTATATACCGTAGGGCAGTATGTGCTGATCTTCCTGGGCGGAAGCCGTGGCTCTTGTCACTGAATCTATGCGGGCTGTCCTCGCGCTCTACGAGTGGTTCCAAAAGAGATCGAATTGCTTGTTGTACAATTTTGTCCCGCGGGTTTGGGATGCCGAGCGGTCGTAGAGCACCGTTCGGCTTCGGTATGTAGGCTCGCCTCGCAGGTTTGAACGTAAAGGTTAGGTTTCTCAGTTGTCGTATAGTGTTGGAAATCCACGCATTGGACATCCCATCCAGGGTTTCAGCATCAGACCCACGTGTCATGCTCCCGGGGGATTTTCTAATTTTTTCATAGGCCGCTTTGTATAGGTTGGGGTCTAATAGGTTCGAATATTTACAGGTCAGATCACGACCTACCCGCTTTGCTTGTGTGTTCGCACAAGCCTCAACTAGAGGTGTCGGTCCCGGTGGACCGAGGTCGACCGGGGCTCCACCTCTGGATTCCGACTGCTTTCCTTCACTGGTGGTAGAGCGATGGCGCCGGGCGCTGGGGCCTGTCCCCAGGTGACACGACCGTCGGCTAAAGCTACTCCCAGTTACTACGTCAGCTCCGAGACCATAGCCCGTGAAAGCCTTAGGTCTTCCCGAGTTCCAGACATAATCGTTTAAGACTGGTTTAGGTACTTCACTCTGTCCTGCGAGTAGCAGTGATTCTGCGTACCAGCCCACACCTGAACCACTGGGTTTAGCTCGGTGTGTGCGCAGTATGGGTATGTGTTCGCCGACCCATAGAGGAATGTGTACCTCAAAAAGTGAGAGACAGAGTACCGTGTCAGTCATGTTATCTAGGAAAAACTTCTCGCTTAGGCGGATTCGGCTCACTTTTCCGTCCCCTCCATGCTGTGGTCCCTTAGAGGATTTCCCATCCACACCTGTCAGTTTCCGCATGCCTAGGAGCCCAGTGTATTCAGGTCTGGGTGCGTGGTATGGGCTGGTCAGGTGTTTGAGCCCCTTCGCGGGGGCATTGAGTGAGGAGGGTGATTTACTTTCCGTGGGCTGAGGAAAGGGGGGTGTAATTCCCCGAACGATTATGTTGTTAAACGGCGCACCCCAATACCATTGTTTACCGATAACTTTAACAGTAACGGCAGGTGTAATAAGATCGTCTAACCGGTACACTAGAGACAGCGAGGGTATTAAGATGGTTAACAAAATCAACGCAGGTAAAATGGTCCAACCCATCTCAAGTGGCAAACAATGCGTTAAATTCGACACTGACGCGTTAAATGCAGAACGTGCTCCTAATGAAGGCGCGCTAGTGTTAGTGTTTGCACTTGGTTTGGTTGGCTCTTGGAACCCAACCAACGACGCTTTGCTACTTGAGCGTAATAGCGCAACCAAACAAGCTGTAACCGTAAAGGCGATAACGATTAAGCTGAACATTATTTCGTGATGTAAATCTACGATACCTAACATGGCAGCTGAGGCCGGCGTACTAAAACCTAGTTGCCAAGGTTGAGCATAAAAATCGGGCAAGGGCTGTGATAGTACATTAGCCTGATTTAAAGTTGCCGAGTGAAATTGCGAAGTCTCCATAGCTAACGTAATTGACATAAACAAATGCGCAGATGTGCGGCCTTCCTTCGGAGCGCGCGCTTTTAACGAGTTGGACGCACGTTGCCGGACTATAGTGGCAAATCGAGCTCGCTCTCCAATGGTGAAGAGCAAGCACCCGATGTGTGTATAATAGGTGCCCAATCCTTGCGTGTGTTTATACAACGTATTTGCGTACGTAGGATGTGTAGTTGTGTGGAGATGACGTTGTCCACCACGCAATCCCGACAGGAAAGGTTCCATACGAGGCACACGCGGCTGGTAGTGACGATCCTGCGACCAAAACATATCAAACACTATATACACAAACAATAACGTAGCCAGAGTCGATAACATGGTACCAAAGGTTGCAATTGTATTCCAACCACTAAACACATTAGGATACTCTGGTATACGTCGAGGCATTCCGGCTAATCCTAAAAAATGCATAGGTCCAAAGGTTAGGTTAGCTCCGGCAAATAATAACACAAAATGGAGTTTAGCTAGCGTTTCGTTATATGTACGTTTAAAGATTGCTGGTGCCCAATAATAAAAACTTGCAAAAATTGCAAATACAGCTCCCATAGATAAAACGTAATGGTGTAGGTTGCTCTAGTGAGCCCCTCAGATCTGCTCGTGCACCTTGAGTGCAAGCAGCTCCCCCAGCATGGCGGCACGTACTCGGCTCTCCACACGAGGACGAATCGCCATGTCCCGGATGGTCACGCTCGGGCGTCTAGTGCGAACTCGGGGATGGATCACCTTCCACTGTTTCTCCGCGGCGTTGTGGTTCTTTTAGAGAGCGGGACCGCGAAGCCTTTGGTCCACGTTTGCGGGGTGAAACGAGACGGATACCCCCGAGTACGAAGGATTCCTGGTTTACGTAATGCTTGTCCAGGGTGGAGACGTCGAGCGACCCGTTATGTGCGGCTTGATGATGTACTTTGCACAACGGGATTTGGTTGCGGCTAAGCGCTGATGCAGCTAGGCTGCGCGGATTCTTCAGCGTCCGACCCTTTGCGCTTTTGATTGATTCAACGATGAATTTGCCAATTTTGCGGTGAAGACGGTTGACGTGGTGTACGTGGATGTCGGGGTTGCTGCACCCCACTACGGCGCATTCGTCAAAGAGTTTTCGGGGGATCGATAGCTTTCCTATACCCCTCTGGAACGTGGTTATCCAGATGTGGGGGTCGAGGTCGTAGCTGAACCTTCCAGACATACGGTTGACCTCGGATTTGGTTGGGAAGCCGGCCAGGAGTTTGAGAGCACCCGCCTTATTCCGATAGTAGATCTGAGGGGCCTGCCCAAAGGATTGGGCGATTTCGTGGACCTTCTTCTTGTGTTTGGCTGCCAGCGTGTGTAGGAGAGAGAAGCACATCTGGTAGCTAACCAAGGTTTTAATTCTCCCGAAGTTGTCGGCCGCACTGTAGTAATTTAGCAGGCCACGGGCCTTGGCCGCGAAGTAGTCAATGATGGACGCGTCGTGGTACGGGATGCATTGGCCTGCGAGTTTGGGGCGGCGAGTCTTTTCGCCCACCATTCCCCAAGAGCGCAGTCGGTTGGTCACGCGGTCCAGATCGATCATTACGGCGATCGAGCTTCCGGCCGTGCGCCCTCGCGCGTACGCCTTGGCCTGGGGCGTTGGAGCCTCCTGGAATTCCTTCTCCCGTTCCAGGACCAGCACCTCCGGTTTCAGCATCTCACGCAGGGCCTGGCGTAGATCCCGTGCCCTTTGCATAACGATGTCAGGGAAGGCGGGGTCGTCCAGGGTTTCTCCGATGGTTGTCAGAACCCGGCCCAGTTGTTTGGTTTCTAGTTGAAGGTCGGATTCCAGCAGTGGAGTGACCTGTTGATGACTCCAGCCGCCGCGTGGGGGCGTCCTTACGTCTGCCGCCGACGGGGATGGAGCAACGTTCGCCAGAGGGATCAGACGGCGGTCCGTATCCTCGACAAAGGTCAGCAAGGCCCTCTTAGCGAGCCCCCAGCTGACGGTCTTAGCGCCTCGTCTCAGATCGCTCTTACTGAGCCGATACTTGGACAGGTGTGCGTCTAGGCGGAGAAGCGTCTTCGACAGGTGAGAGCCAACAGCGCGCTCGGTGTAGCGCAGGTAGGCCTGGTCCAGCCTCTGTTGTTGGAACTTGGCCCTTGCCCGCAATTTGATCAGGGAGTTGATTCGCTTGGAGTAGGTGGTACGAGTCTCTTGTCGAAGCTTGAGTATGAACCCCAGGAATGCGGTTCGGTCCGTCCTTGAGTGAAGAAGCTGGGCTCGCTTGCATTCAAGGTGGAGATCACTCCTGAGGAAAGACACGGTACTGTCCATAATCCAGAGGGCGGCGGCCCTAGTGCCGCGCACCCCGATGAGGAAGTCGTCCGCGTAGCGCACCATGTGCATTCGTCGGAACACCTCCTCCCCCGTGTGTTGATCGTGGGTTCGTGCGTGGGTCTTGTTGGCTTTCTTGATGGATTTGAGCTGCCGGTTTTTCTCCTGGCGCCTTAACTCCTTATACTTGGCAGGGTCTGATTCCCGGAAGCGAGCGAAGAGTCCCTCCGGTACCCAGCCTGCGCGTATGACCGATTCCTTACGTTGGAGTTGTGCCCCCACGTCGAACTGCTCCTTCAGTCCAAGTAGAAATTTGTCCAGCCGATCCATATAAATGTTGCAAAGCAGGGGGCTCAGTGGGTTACCCTGGGGGACCCCGAATCCGAAACGCGCGTCCGGACCACCGAGCTCTAGGTTGAGCACTTCGGAGGCAAACATCCTGCTGATCAGGTCAAAGAGGCGCTGGTCGTCTATCCGCTCTCTTAGCAGGTTCAAAAGTCGTTTTTGGTTGATGGAGTCGAAGCACTTGGCAATGTCTATATCGATGAACCAGGAGACCTGGGACCACGTTTTAATATCCCGCAAGGCGGTGTGGCATGATCGCCGGGGACGGAATCCGTGGCTCAGGCTCTGAAAAGCTGGCTTGTGAGGAATCTCTGTTTGGCGATCCTCTTCCCCGCTCAGGTAGTTGATTCCCTCGTAGATGGGCTCCATAACGAGGAGCAGAGCGTTACAAACTACCTTGTCCCAGGGGGACAGGACGGTCAGGGGGCGTTTGCCTCCGTCGGGTTTTGGGATCATGACGCGCCGGCCAGTACCAAATGCATAGCTGCCCTGCAAGAGTTGCTCTGAAAGGTTCCGGATCTTGAAGGTTAGGTTAGCGTACTGGGTCTGAGAATCCCCCCCTGGAGTGGTGGCTCCTTTGGCGCGGCGTGTTTTCTCGTATGCTGTCCAGAGTAGACTCTCACTGGCGGCCAGCGAAAGCAGGTCTGTGAATTTAGCCGTTTTGGCGTCCCATCTTTTCAGGAGGCCTTCGTAAAGGTCTCTATCAGGAGTCTGGGTTACAGGTTTAGTTCCCCCCTCTTTGGCTGCCTTGGGAGGGGCAGCCCTCCGAACGGTGCGTGGTGCCACATCCGCAGGCGCGAGCTCGGGTTGAAGTATGGTGGCTTCTTTCCGAGGGGAGCTCGTGCGCCGCCCGTCGGATGAGTGGCTGATCCAACGTATCGTGGGAAGATGCCAGTGTCTCCGGCCTTCCAGAAGATGCTTGGCCCTGGTGCTAAAGAGGCCCCCGTGTACACCGTCGAGGTTTGACGCGTGGCGGGGGGCCGAGCGTGACCTACCTAGCCTTCCGTTAGACAGCTCATTTACGAGCACGGTCTTGGCAAGGGGAGGCTTGACGTAGTGAGGATTTCCGTAATAGGAGACCCGGACCACGTCGCGGTGTGTCAGCTTGGCACAGGGTGTTTCACCCTTTTCACACAGCCCCTGGGGATCGTAGCCCCAAGGGCCTTCGCGGAACTCGGAACGAACGGGGTAATCTGAGTTGGACAAGCAGGTGCCGATCTTCCTTGCTGGAAGAAAGCAGTTCAGCCCCACGACCATGGACGGCCCACTTCCTAGCCGTCGTTTGGGTGCGAACTTTGCGCTCTCCGGGGCGGCCGCCAGGCGGCCACTCGGTAAGCAGAGAGCACCGCTCGTCGCGTCATAGCTGACACCTCTGTGCATAACCCTGTCTCTCAGTCGGGTACTTATGGTTACTTCTCGGGGCGCCGTCCGGTCGGAGCGGGCGGCCCTTTCCGTACCCTCAGCCGTACGGTCGTCGGCTGCGGACCCCTTGCTCCACCCTGGGCCTGAGGCCAGAGTGAGCAGCCCTGCGGTGTTGTACCGAGGGTAGTTCGTTCCCGTTTCCCCGTCCAAGTGCGCTACAACGTAGTAAGTCTTAGGCTTGGACTTCAAATACCGAAGACCAGCATCTTCACTCTTGTGAAGGATTGGACTATATCTTATATACTTTCTCAACTTAATGAGAGTTCTATTGCCACGTATAGTCTCTACGGATCCTACTTAGTCACCCATCCAAGTTAAAAGAGTCAAATTCTGGACCTGTGTGGCTATATGCAGCCATTTACTCTGTGGATGGCGCCCCTATTTTTTCATTTGACTCCAAAAGACGGATGCTGTTGGTTTCCACGGTATTGCCTTACCTCTTTGATCGTAACCTCTCAAGCTATGCTTTTTCATTAGAATACGCATATTGTGTTCGCGCTGAACTTACCCCAATCTCGTACGTACCTAAGTTTAAACCAAGTTGCTTCTGCAGTGATATCGTTCTCATATAAGGTTCCAGTGTTATTCATCTAAAGTAAACGAGAGCAGAGGTTCGTATTTAGGTATGCAACCGATTTGTACAAAAATCGATCTCGTTGGATAAAGCTCTTTTTGCGCCCTCAAGACAGCTAACTACGACTTGTCGACTCTTATATTTTTTTGGGAGGACGCTCTTTCTGAAACAAGTTCGAAGCTTAGGAAGTACAGTGAGGAATAACATGCTGTTGTTTTTCGACTTGAGGACTATAAGCTACATGCAAGCTCCATGCGGTATCTACGAGTAGATCGAAGATCTGGAGATCTCCGATCGACTAACCAGTTTGTGTTCACAATGTAAACAACGTGAATTTACCCCTGAGCTCAATTTATGAGTGCTCTACAGAACCACTTGAACCAACGGCTCTCCACTTGTAAATACAGGGCCAATTTTATTGCCACATCTTCGGCAGGGAAAAGCGTTGTCTTTTTTCCTGAAAAACGTTAAGCAAAGCTTAGGATTATTGCACTCACTTGGTTTCGCTTCTAGATCGTAATACGAAAAGGCGGGCACAACCAATACACGCGTTTTTAGAATCGGCATGAACTCAATAGTTAGCGACAGATCTCACATTAGGTAAGGTTTCACCGTTAGCCAGTTCTCGTAAATTAGGTGCCGAGTTTTGATCCTTTAGCAAAACCCAAAAGGATTTCTACGTTAGCTCTGCTTCGCTTCGCTATGCGGAGCATAAGTACGTAGTAAATCATCGATTTTGACATCCAGTAACCTGGATGTGTACTAACGTACCTCGTAGAACGGAGTACACATCCAGTTTACTGGATGTCAAAATCGATGATTACGTGTAGTTCACTGCGTTTGCGAAGCACTCCGAAGGATGAGTGAACGTTAAACCCATGAGTGCTGAACTAGATCATGAGTCGCCCTCCCAGTCTGAATAAATTACGCAGTTAGAAACAGCAGCTACAATCCTATTAGGTGAGGGCCGCGCGCAAATCTACGAATCCCTTCGGCTCTGCGGTCTGGGTTCCGTCTACGGTCTTTTGGGTGAACGCATTCTGCAAGAAAGTATACAACCCTACAGTTACAAACCATCACACATCGGGTATAGACCGAGATTTAGAATTACGCGCATAGCTGCCCGTAGTGTTGTCCCCTCCATAGAGTATCCGTTCTTATTGCAGATAACTACAAGTGCGAGGTCGGACCTGCACAGCTGCTTAGACAAACCCTCAACGCTTAAAGAACACTCGCGACATAACTAATTCAAGGAACGACCGTCAATTAACTGAATACGCAGAGTTCGCAGGCCTAGAGTAATTTCCCCCCAAAACGTACAAGCGCACAATTTATGCATAGTCGATTTGGCGGTTCAACTAGAACACTTAAGTAGCTATTACGTGAATCAGTTCAACAGCCACCGCCACCTCGAGACCTAACAGGGGACCTGCGGTTTTTGTCCCTGGATTTCAGTACATTCAGTTAATTAACACAGTGGCAAGACCGCATGACACTTACTTGGGTTTTTTTCCGTAAATTAAATTCAATGCCCTCCTAGGGCCGTAAAGGGTAATCTGGAGGCTACAGGACGTTCATCAACGTATACACAAACAAGCAAAGATTATGTAAGTTATCTGCGCATGAACTGGCCTTAGTTTGGCTCGTCAGGCCGTTGGTTGATGTTGACCAACTCGATTGGGTCAGGAAAGAACAGTTTCCGAGCTCACATGATGTTGTGGCCCAAGGTTTTCCCGAATCGATAATTAGGCTTAGTGTTCGCGTTTTCTTTGGAGTAACCGCGTATAGACTCCAACCTGCTGTTTAAACCTAGCCAAACTTTGGCTTTTTGCGCCTAATAGAGGGAAGTTAACACAATGGACCATGATGCGGTTTAATACATCTAGTTTATAGACTTCCCATATCCATACATTTCCAGTAACCTGGCGAATTTGATTCGTAGCCTTAAAGTGGCGACTGATATAGGCGATGAGCTGGGCATCATGTTTTTGACTTACAGAAAACGACATGTTCGTTTTGAAGGCCAACTTGGGCTTAAGGGTTCCGCCTAAGTTTTTTTGGAAAGGTATTCGGTTCGTTAGACGAACGTCAAGAAGATTTATCCGTAGTCCAGGTGAATCATACTTGAACCGTCTATCTTTCACTTGCAAGAGGGTTTTGTTCCGTTGTGCACTTGGACTAAAAATAGAAGGTCCGACCAACGCACAGCCACGACGCAACCATGCTCCATTTGTTCTAATAGAAAAACAACCTTCCGCTTCAATAAAACCGGACAGCCAAGGATTAAAATACACAGGTGGTGAAACGTTGTTCATCAACTGAGCAGTAATCTGCTCGGCATACTGAGGTTGTATTTGATATTTTAAGGATCTATGGTTTAAATACCATTTCACATCTGAACTTTGTACGCATTGGTGTAAAAATGCCAATTGACAGCGCAATCGTGAAGTCAGCGGTGGATATTTCTTAAACCAAGGCAAGAGTACAAGTATCTGCGCTTTATGGTCGACAACCCAGATTACACTCTTCAATCGCGTATTGCTTCGAACAGTACCTCCCAACACTGATGCAATTTGTTGTAACATCCACACATTTTTTGTGTGCAAGTTTAATTTTATAACTAGTCTATATTGCAAAGAACGCTTTCGCCAATGATTCACTTGAATACTACCATCACCGTCCATTAAGCCTACCCAAAAAGGTATAATGTATTTTTCCGGCAATTCGGCTATTTGCGAACGATTATATAATTGCTCATACGTAGTTTGGCTTCCAAATTGTCGTTTGTACTTGCAGTTTATACTTGCTCGTTGTCCAGTTTTACAACTTGTGGTAGTTTTTCGTAAAACTTGATGTTTTTTAGAAGGCGTGGAGTTCGCACAGTTGTGAGGACTTGGATTGATGAGTGTCAGCTGCACGTCTTTGAAAGAGCCCCAATTTCTTCCCGAGACTTGTACGTAGCCTTGTAGAATACCTTCCACTTCCACAGGGGCTAAGTATGCCGCCGGAGCTTCCCGCCTAAGTTTCTGCCCATGCTTGATTCCATATCTATACGAACACGACACCCGAACTGCTTGCGATATCGCACTGGATATTCCAACAATATAGTGTACACAATCTTCGATTGTAAAATCAATGATTAAACTACTATAGTAGTAGCTAGTTGGGTGTGTCCTGTTTTCTCGGCCGACGACTGGCGGAGAATCATAGCTTGTTCCGGAGAGACGTTGTGAACAAAACCAAGTTGAATTTAATTGACCGGATTGGTCTCCAATTTTGTTGTGTTTATCATGCAAACTCGTATCTATAGCAGCATTAGATAACATAATACCAGTCAGACCTCCCATAGTAAACAAGAAAATAAAAGCCACAGCATACCACATAGCAACGTCCCAGATAATCCGACCTCCCCACATAGTTGCGATCCAGCTAAAAATTTTTATACCGGTGGGTATGGCAATAATCATGGTAGCAGAAGAAAAAAATGCTCTCGAGTTTAGGCGAGTCGGCAACCGCCGCTCTCGAAGCTGTACGTACACCGTTGAGCGTATACAGCTTTCCCCGTTGGTTATAGAAATGTGCGATGCTCCATGGTTGGTAGAATCTTCGGAACCACATGCATGAGTTCGCTGGCGCCCCCCCAGCGTAGGTATACCGACGGGACTTAAATGATGTCCTGCGTGGAGCAACCCGGAAGGGTGGGGCAGGCGAGCTAGTGGTTCTCGTTATTCTGTTTAGCATGGAGGGGGAGAGCCACCATCCACCGCGGACTCTCCAGTCTTGTATAGTTGCTCAAGGTTGCCACTCTTGAGTCCACCAAAGGTTTTACTAAGATACTCCTGGTCAAGTGGCGAGAAAATTCCGCGCTCCATTTCGGCATGATGTTTAGCGCAGAGAGGCAGTTGCTTGCGTTGCCGAGCCGTCATAATGGCCGCCAGCCCAGTGACGCGCCGACCGCGAGAATCCAGAACGGATAAGCGTCCGTCCTTTTCCTCCCTACGCCACAACCTCCTGATATGATGCACTTGAATGTTCGTCGCCTCGCAGCCAATAACGGCACATCTATGCCAGAATCTTTCTGCACGTTGCAGCGAGCTAGTCCTAAGGGCCAACAGCCGGCCCAATTCCCACCGTTGGGTACTCAGATCCGGTAGGAATTTCTTGGAGAGGCTCCTTACGTAGACGCGGCTCGGCAACGCTACCGGCGGCTTGGGCTCGCGTTGGACGGCCACGTCGGCACCATAGGTATACATTACCCATTGCGCCGACTTGTTGTGCTTGCGTGCTAGCGTATGTTGACACGATCTACGCAACGCTTCTACGAGGGATTGGACTTGGCCAAAATTGTCAGCGGGCCTGAACCATTCAAGCAATCCATGCATAATACGGGCGTAGTGTGCTACGATTTCTGCGTCGTGGAGCAAGAGTAATCTACCGTTGCCCTGAGGACGAGGTTTCTTTGCGTGGAAGTATCCTTTCTCTTGCAGCTTGGCTACCTGCTTATGGATAGGGGCGAGTATTGATATCCTAGCTCGCCTCTCCCGCGTGGGGAATGCTATCTTGAGCCCACGGCAGTATTGGGACAGCTGCTCTTGGGTAACTTCCACACAAGAGGAGTTCGATCCAGACTTGAATTTGGCCCAAGCTTTACGAGCGCGTTCGTCTTCGGTCTCCATCTCCAGCTGCAGTAGTGATTGTCGAATCCGGTCGAGTCCGGATATCAGATCTTGATGCAGCTGTTCAACTTGATCCAGGATGCTAGCCTCAATCACTTGCCCTTCCAAGGAGCGTAGGGCTTCACTTACCCCTAGAGCTAGGGGTTTTGCAAATTTGTGACTTAGCGCGCGTTCCCATCGGCGGAGGGCATCGTTGCTAGCAGGTCCAGCTCGGGATGTTTCGAACTCGCGTATCACCTTGGGGCTTTGTGTTAAAAGGCATGCAATCTCGGAGGCAGCAGCTGCTCTCGCGTTGGGATCCTTCCAGGAGCTTTGTCTCCGTTCTAGCGCGAGCCGGAAGGCTCTCATCGTAAGGGCTTGCATGCTATAGACCTGTGACCTAGCCATCTTCTTGTTCAGCTGGACTAGGCGTCTGATTACTCGTCTACGGTACCGTTTGAGTGCCTCTATTCGTCTTGGCTCTACTCGGACTTTGAACTTGACCTGAGACAAGCTGATGGTAAAGCCTAAGAATGCGACGTTACCCTGCTGTCTAGGTACCAAGTCGTTCTTTTTGATCTCCAGATGTAGGTCACCCTTAACAAAGTTGTCAATTTCGGATCGAACTCGGAGGGCAAAATCTCGCGGACCTACAACACCAACCAGGAAGTCGTCAGCATACCGTACGTAGTGCATATGTCGGGAAGTTCGGTCTTCGCCGGTAACGCTTCCGAACTTACGGTAGTGCTCCTGCAGAGCAGCCCGGCGTGCCTCAAGGATAGCGGGGATGGACTTGTATTCCGCCAGGCGAGTGCGTAGCTTTGCCGGAGCAAAACGACTCTGTAGGGCAGAGTACTGCCGGCGAGCTTCAGGATTACGTTCATATATCGGAGTAGTGATACTGAGATCTGCAATCAGGGCCTCCATTTTTTTGTCCAGTTCAGTCATGTACACGTTGAAGAGGAAGGGGGACAGAACACCACCTTGCGGAACCCCCAGCTCAGAAGATTGTAAGGAAACGCTTTGCACTGTGGTAACATCGACGATGCCACCGTTCATCATCTTCGCAATTTCCTGCCATACGCGGTCATCTTGGATAGTTTTCTTGAAGATGTTACGTAGGCGATGTCGGTTTACGTTATCGAAGGCTTTGCGAACGTCGTAGTCAAGAAGCCAGGAGGTGTTGAGTCTCCATTCTTTTATAGCACTGAGTGCCGTATGGGCGGAGCGACCGGGACGAAACCCATGACTAAGCCCACTGAACACGCGGGGTATTAGCCAATGTCTCACGCGGTACTTTGGACTACCAGAGTTTCGGTCCGAGGCCGGGGCCAGACTCCAGGTTTCTTCACTTGCGTCTTTCCACACATACAGACCTTCGAAGTGGGGCTCTATCGCATTGAGGATGGCTTTTTCTATAATTTTGACCTTGGCATCGACAATCGTTATCGGCCGGGTTTCTGAGCGCCCTGGTTTGGGTATGTGCACACGTCGACGTTCCGGGTATACATAGGACCCTTTGAGCAGCAGTTGGTTCGCTTTCTCGAACCATGAGCCTTGGATTCCGTCTAACGTTTGGGACGTCATGGCACGTGTCATCATACCCGGGTTGCTCTTTATCTGCTCCCAGGCTCGTTTCAAATTGTCAGCTGAGATTGCACGTTCAAACAGTTGGTGGTCGTTAAGAAAGTATCGCACATTCACGCCGTCAGGCGCGTCCATACCAAAGGGGGCCGACCCATTGTCCAAGGTACGGTTGGCGTCCGTACCTTTATCCGGGGATACGTAATCCTCCGGGGTTTTATGGGGGTGTGGTGTCTCACCCCGGGTCTCCCCTGCGTCCCCGAAATTCATTCCCTTAGCGGGGTGAACCTGGGTGACGTTCGCGGTGATATCTGGTAGTAAGTTATTGTCGTCCGATGCAGCAGCCGAAAACCACCGTAGGCACCTTACCCCGGACCCTCCCGTGGTCGGTAAGTAGTTCCGGTCGTGGGGTGCGGCTATCGCCGTGTTTAGGGTCAGCGGTTTTCCATTTCGCCCTGACGTAAAGGATACTCTGCGCTTCCCATGGGCCTGGTTAAGGCCGTTTCTTAAGATTGCACTATGCGTGCGGGTTGTGATGCACCTGCCGACTCGCCGTGGAAGGCTTCCAGTGACCGCCACCGAGCGGCGGCCAGTTGTTCCTTGGCTGGTGATCGGCGACCTGAGGGCCGCCGATCCTTGACTCACTCCCAAACTACACCTCGCACCGTCCATTCCTACAGTGTACATGCGTGGGTTGAGCACTTAAGCTCCCCTCAGAACTGTACGTGCGGATTTACCCGCATACAGCTCCCACCGATAAGGTTGGCCCCCTTCTTGGGTCCTATCCTAGCGTGCGGTTCTTCCAGCTACGGTTGAACCTTTTGAACGCTGGGCCCCGTCCGGTGTTATCCCGTATAAGGAGCTAAAAGTTCCTCCTTCCGGGCCGGCACGTGGGGTCGCCTGAAGCGCTGATGAGCCCCCCGCCGGAATCTGCTGATATGTAAATCAGCCCGTCGGTAGGCCCGGTGTGTGTAGAGTGTTATTTAATCTGAGCCCTAGTTTCTGAGGTACGGAGAACAAGTTTGCTTGAGCCCAGGATGACACTCTGTGGGTTGAAAAATTCAGCACTTAGGTGGGTTAGATCCAACTCTCCGCTATGGACCATATCATGATGTTTTTTGCAGAGAGGTATTTGTTTCCTGTTCAAAGCCGACTCGATGATATGATATCCCGAAATCGGGCGACCTTTAGCCGAATCTACTCCCTTGATGATATAGTTTTTCACTTTACGGCGTAGTCGGGACACGTGATGCACTTGTATATCCTGAGACGTACAGCCTGTAACCGCGCATTGGTCGAATACTTTGTTAGGCAGCGACAGTCGGATGATCGGGCGGTCAAGCACTCGAGCACCTTCCACGTCGTCTTGCCCCATGGTGAAGCCTCGCTTCATCTGATTCACCTCCTGCCTCGTAGGAAACGCTGCGATACAACGCAGTTGAAAGCCCCCGGCTGAGACCGGCTGTGCGCCTGAAGGGCGTGAACTACGCCCACCCTTATGAGAGCGAGAGCGTTTTCCCGTGGGACGGGAGTCTCTCGTAGGAGTGAGCATTTGGCTTGCCAGTTCCCCATCCCCGCGGCGAGGTGTGTCCTTCCGATCTCCAACGACAAGGAAAACCGCAGGGTCGGACCCGAAGGCGGCGATCGTTTGCTTCAGAGTCTTCTTATGTTTGGCCGCCAGCGTGTGTAGAAGAGAATATCTCATTTGATAGTTCACCATTTTGCGTAGTAAGTGAAAGTTTTGGGCAGGTCTATAATAGTTGACAAGTCCACGGGCTTTGGCAGCAAAGTGATCTATAATGGCTACGTCGTGATATTTCAGGCAGGGTCCTGCGAATTTGGGAGTAACACTGTTGGACCGTGTCATGTGCCATTCGCGTAGTCGCTCACGTATGCGGTCCATGGGTATGTTAATCCGGAGGCAGGCCCCGGCTTTCTTTCCGGTAGCATAAAGTTTAGCTGCATTGTTAGGAGCGTCCGTGCGGGCGCCTTTGGTGACCAGGGCCAGCTTACGGTTTAGGGCTTTATCGGACACCTGCTCCATCAGGTTCTTCACCTGGGGGCGTATCTCCTCAAGTCCGTCTAGAGCTCTAAGTTGGCTCAGCTGGTATTTCATCTCAGTTGCAAATTCCGAGCTAGATTCTCTTTCCAGCCGGTCCAACATCTCCAGCGCATGCGCGGAGGAGATATCGCTTGGTTGTTGCTCTGACCCGCATCTTTCCGAGTCCGCGTATCCTTCGGGGTGTGCCGCATTCACCTTCGCTTTCAGTTCCGCGATTTCTTTGGCCTTCGCGTGAAGCCAAGCTTCCGTTGCGTCTAGGGCGTGCTGAAGGCCCGCTTTCTTTCCTGCGCTGCGTAGTGCGGCTTTGGGTGGGCTACCCAGCACTCCGCGGGCTTGGACTAGGCCTTTGGCCAGACTCGTGTGCGCAACCTTATCCACGTAGGCACCAAAGGCTAGCTTGGTACGGTCGCGCCGGGCAGCAGCCCGCCGTCTCAGGCTTATCACAGCGTTTTGCTTGCGCGAGTATGTCACGTGTTGGTCTTCGTCACCTCGGGACTGAATATGGAAACCCAAGAACAGGGCCGGTTGAGAACGAGCATGGATCAGCTCGGCTTTCTTAACCTCCAGGTGAAGGTCCTCTTTCAGAAACTGGACCAAGCGATCCCGTGTGTTGATCGCAAGGGTTTTATCTCCTCTCAACCCGATGAGAAAGTCGTCAGCATATCTCACAAAGTGCAACCGTCTATAATATTCCTTACCATCCTTCCGGGCCACATACTTGGTAATGCCGGCTTTGGTAGCGATGCTGATGCGGTTGTTTCGCACCTCCCGTCTCATTTGATCCCGTTTGGGTTTGGGCTGGCTTTTATACCAGCTCTTTGGGATGTAGACAGCTTTTAGCCTTTCTTTGGAGAGCACGCGGCCTGTTCCCACGTCGATTTCGGATTTCAGTTCAGCGAGCTTGTAGTCAAACTTTGTCAGGTAGATGTTACATAGTAGCGGGGATAGCGGGTTCCCTTGGGGGACCCCGAAGCCCAACCTAGGATCCGGTCCACCGAGCTCTAGATTGGCAATCTCCGCATTGAACATCTTGTATAGCAGGTCCCGCAGTTGTGGGTCGTCCACTGTCTCTTCCATAATATTGATCAGCCGGTTTTGATTGATACGGTCGAAGCACTTAGCTATGTCGATGTCTATCAACCAACTGACCAGGGACCAAGATTGCGTGTCACGTAGAGCACTGTGGCACGATCGCTTGGGTCGAAAGCCGTGGCTTGCGGGGTGGAAAATGGCTCGACGGAGGCACTTGCTGGCTCTTCGCTTGGAGTCACTCGGTAGCACGGTGTCGACGGTCTCCTGGCTTGCTTGGGGCCCAGTATTCGTGGACGGATTGCTTTCTCCTTTAGGGTCTTGTTCTGGAACGAGGCTACTCAGTCCTTCGTATATAGGTTCAAGTACCATTTTGATCGCGTTAAGCACCATCTTGTCCCAAGCAGGTATGACCGTCAGTGGCCTCTCTCCCCCAGATGGTTTTGGAATCATAGAACGTCGTCCCCGTCCAAAGCTGTACGAACCAGACAGTAGCGCTTGGGATATTTTAGGGATTTGGTAATGAAGAGCCGCGTCCAAGGAGGAAGAGTCACCGGCCGGTGTGGTAGCACCTTTGCGGGTGCGTACCTGCTCATAACTGCAGCGCAGCACCTCAGGCCGAGCAGCTATAGTTAAGATTCCACTATATCTGCTGGTTTTGGGGTTCCAACTCTGTAATAATAAATCTCTCATCATTTTATTGATGTCGGTGATGCCCGCCGTATTCGATCCCCGCTGCTTATCTCCATGCGAGAGCCCGTCTGTCATTGGAGCTTCCTCATAGTCCACCAGTTGCAACACGGTGGCTACCGTGGTTGGACCAGTGGAGCGGGAAGCCCGGACGGGTTGGTTGGAATCCTTGGCGGTTTCGCACAGGCGGCCCCGGTCGGGGCAACCCTTGCCGTGCTCTTCCGGTTCGCGCATATCCTCCGTGGGACTTACTGTGCCAGGTTTTCTAGTTGAAAAACGACGCGTACTCCATTTGCACCTGGACGGGCCACCACATGCCCGTCGTTTATTTCGTACGCTAGCTGCATCCATTTTTTGGGTGCAACCCCCCTGGGCAAGCGGAGAATTCAATTGGCAGTGGAAGTCTTTCGGTCCTGGAGGTCGGCTGTTATGCGTTGCTTCTCGGGTGTCAGTTGGGAACCGAGTCCACAATGTGTCCACCCTATCGCCAGCCTGGAGGGTGAGTGCACCCCTCCGGAGCGCTGGGCTGGGTGCATTACATTCGGAGTATAGAGGTCCAGCTCCGTGTAATGCATTTGCCCTTGTTCCCCGGCTAGTCACGTCGCGCTGATGCGCCCATACGATGAACCCTAATACTCCAATTGACGCCATGGGTAGGGGTCAAGGATGAATCCTTGCCCTCCGAACCGAACGTGAACCTTTCAATTCATTCGGCTCTCCAAGCACTACTTTCGGTTGATCTAAAGATAAAAGGCATTGTTTGAAATTCGCTTGTTGGCTAGGCATATAAGAAAAGACTCCCGAATATCGTAGTAGAAGGCCATACGCGCCCCGGTCCGACCCTGCGAACGATGGGATGCACTGCAGAGGGCTTTGGTAGTTAGGACTTAGCGCGCGAGGGGGCCTTCATCTTTCCTTTGTACGCAGATAGCTTTTGTATTTCACTCAGCGATAGTTGTCCTGCATGAAGGGCGCGATGATGTGCTGTGCAGAGGGGGATGGACTTTCTTAGGAACCCACCGACCCATTGTGCGTACGATCGAGCTTTCACTCTAATCTTTTTAATAGATCTGATGTGGTGGATTTCCAGATTCTCTTGCACTCCACATAACGCGCAGACTTGGTCAAACTGAGCTTGTGTCATGGCCTTCGACCATGAGGTGCGCAAAAGCGTCTCTATATCAGTAAGCGGCTGAGTGTGGAACCGTTCTCTTTCAGGCAACATGCGCAGGTGCGGGGGTCTATAGATGGAGTAAATCTTGCCCTTGTCATTTTTGAAGGCCAGTGCCGGCCCGAATTTCCTGAAGGTTTTTGCTAAGGTGCGCAGCTTGAATTTGCGAGCGAGTGTGAGCGCGCATGAGTACCTGAAGAACCTTACTATACTCCATAGGCTCATCCGGTTGTGCACGCACGTGTAATAGTTGAGCACGCCGCGGATTTTGCTGTTATACAAGTTGAGGATCTGCGGGTGTGGAAGCGGCGAGCATTTGGCCTTGCCCCTGGGGTAGAGCATTCCTAGGTGATTTCGCTTTATAAACCCGTGTTTAACTAGTTTATCCAACAGGTAGGCGATCGGGGCGTGCAGTATCAATCTAGGATTGGCTCGTTGGCGTATGGTGGTGTTACCTCGCTTGACGTGGACCACCGGTTTCAGGTACTGATCCGTGGTTCTCCTTATAAAGAAATCTACACCTAGGAATCGGCAGCGGTGACGACGAAGATGGGAGATCTTCGTTTTTTCTATATGCAGTTCGAGTCCCATTGATCGGAGTTTATTGGACACACTGGCACGGAGAGCCACAGCGTCCTGATACGAGCCGCACACCAGCATAACCCAATCATCAGCATACCGCACGTAGTGGAGTCTCCGGAAGTCGGGGTCCATAGGGTCGACCGCATGAGTTTTAAAACTTGGGTTGATGATTTTTTTTCGCGGTCGGCCGGAGGGAGTGCTTTTGATCTTGGAGCGAATCTTTCGGAACTCAGCAGTCCTCTTTCTCTTTGAACCTTTGCAGAAACGTGGGCTTATCACCTTCAGGATATACTCGTCTAGTTGGTGCAGTGCTATATTGGCTAGTAGGGGGCTGGTAACCAACCCTTGAGGTACACCCACAGGTTTTTTTATGATGGTAGGCTGTTTACGTCTGCGTTTCGTGTCGTACACGTAGCCGGCACTGAGCAGCTTCCGTAATAGGTCAAGCGTGGAGGGACAGTCGACCAATCGGCGTAATCCTTTTAGAATCAGCCAGTGGGGGATGTTGTCGAAGCATCCTTTTATGTCCCCTTCTATGGCCCAGGTGTACCCGGACAGGTTTCCTGCGCCAATCTGGAGATGTTTGAGTGCGGAATGCGTGCCTCTTCCCGGTCTGAAACCATGGCTGCATTCGATAAATTCAGGTTCAAATATTGCACTCAAAGTCATTTCGATGGCCGCTTGAACGATCTTTTGCCGGGGGTTACTGATACCTAGAGGACGGAGCTCTTGTTTTCCGGGTTTGGGTATTTCGACTACCCTTGTTGGACTGAATCGATAGGTACCTGAGAGGATCTCTCGCGAGACCTTTTCTATGTATCTTAGGCTCATGCCGTCAAGAGTTGAGTGTTCCACACCACGGGTTAGAGCTCCGTGGTTGCCTTTTATTTTTAGATACGCAAGAGTAAGGGTGTGCGTGTCACCTATGATCCGGAGTAGGTTACCATAACGCCCGTCCTTATTCTTACTGGCCTTCACCGCTTCGAGAAAGCGAGTGGTCATCGCCCCCAAGGCCGGAAAAGTGTTGGGAGTTGTAGAGTATGACCGGCTCGCCACCGAGAGCGGCGTAGTGCCCTGCGCCCCTTCCCCAGTACGCACATGGGTACTATGGACGCTCCGTCTTCCCCCGAGGGGGTTAGATCCCAAAGTTCTCATCAATTCGGGTTTAACCATCATCATAGATGATGGAGATGGTGATCTATGATCACCATCAGTAGAGCAGCGCTTATAAGGTCGCGCACGCTCTATGTCTGTTGAGGTTAGGCCCTTGCACCTTAGGTCTCCTGAAGGGAGTGCCGTGCCGGTACTCTCCGAGACCAACCCCTGTACGCATGGGTCGGTCAAGCCGGCAACACGGTCATTATTACACGATGGCCGATAGGTTAATGCGGACCCAGCAAGATGTATCAAGTTTCTTATCGTAGCCTTACTCAACGCTCGCGCAGGGGAATCTTGGCTGTGTGTACAGAGCCTCACCCCTCGGTCAGCCAGTGCTTTTCCACAGTGTGTTGCCACAGCTGCTACCCTGGCAACGCTTTCGAGAGGAATGGAGAGTTTACCCGAGGGCGGATGACGGTCCACCCACCGAATTGATAAGCGCATTGGCGCACCGTAAATCATACCTAGCGTTCCAAATACAGGTTTGTTAGCATAGTGTGATACTATGTGTGATATTGCTCCAAATGCTGGTAAAATCAAAATATACACCTCTGGGTGCTTAGTATGTATACTTGAGTAGATAATAGTGTAAACGGACTATCTCTTCTTGCAAAATGTACAAAAATAGAAAACCTTATTTCTAGTGACCAGCGTTGCCACCAGAATAAGTGCAATACTCTACACTCAGTAAATTCGTATTCATCTTTGAGGAGCACCCGTTCACTTATGTTTACAAAAAATGGAGAAGCACTCCCAAGGAAGATTGTCGGGTACACACGCCCTTCGATTGCACCCCCAAGGCGAGGCCAGCCGGCGACCTCTGAAAAGAAAGCGCGTCCCTCGAACGTCAAGCCTTCTAAGAAAGGAGGCACACGTCATTTTTTTTCTTCCTACGCAGTGCTTTGCAAAAGGAACGGCACATCCGGTGCAGGACGCGCTCTCAGAAAGACGCAGGTGATGACCTTCGATGATTGCATCTTTCACATCTTTCAGAAAGCAGGTCCCCGGAGGGGCAATCATCATCAAACCTCTGGAACTACGAGCACGCTACGCACCCAAACATAATGCTTTGGTGTGCGGCTGTTATCTTTAGATACCTTAACGCCAGAGCTGAGCAACAATTCGATTTCCCTGGATAAAAAACCAACGCACTTTCTAGGAATCATTCGATCTTTGGGTTTTAGTACACGTCCGCCGTTCTACGAGGTACGTAAGTACCCCTCAGCCCTTCGGGGGGCGGAGTAATAAACAAATGGTTTTGGTAGCCTAACTCCTATTTTTTTTTGGTACAACTACAACTTCGAAGGGAAAGGAAGGCCTGTTTCCTACAAATACAATCAAGTACACGTCTTCCGTTATTCATCTGGCTTGGCCAATTTCCTTGCGGCTACGCCTTCGAAGAATGGGTTCATCGTCGTAGACGATGAGTAGTTCGTACTAACAGGAGTTACACAACTGTGAGCAGGCGTGATCTTCAATCGCTAACAGTGAATAAGGCTCTACAACGTTGAGCATCCACACTCTACAATTATACCGTGAGACTAAACGCAGACCCACCGTGTGGGGGCGTCTATTTTTTTTCTTTTAGGTATTTTATTGTTATGGTCAACCTTTGGCACTAGCAATTTGTTTACTATTTTGTTATTAAGTGCCGATTCGTTGGCCCCAACGTAATGGGCCTAACGTGCAGGCTATGCACGCAAAAGTTAGGAGACTCGCGAAGCGAAGTGGGCGTAGAACATCCGTCTACAGTCGCATCCTTGAGTTGAACTGACCTAGTGAGCGAAGCAAGCGTCGCCATCGTTTGGCTTTTTTTGTCGTCCTTGGTTGTTTATCATATTGTCTGCGCTGAAATAACACTAAGCGATTTAATCGTAACAATTCAATGCGTTTGTGCTTACTGACAATAGTATACGTTTGAAAATACTTGATCCACTCAATCCAAGACTTGTAGGCTAAAGAATAAGTGGGGTATGTAAAGCTATCCGTGTCGGAAGACTCATAACTATAACTCAAATGTTGTGATGGGTTAGGAGGATTGATCATCGATAAAACGGGGCCTTCGATCGCTGGTGGTTTTGGCCTACAAGCACTTCTAGATTTCGACCTCCGGCATGCGGAAGGTATAGACCCGTCAGCTACGACACCTTGTAGACACGTCCGCGGTAATAAAGTATGGCCAGGCTTACCACGGCCGTCAACCAGTAGGTGCCCACATTCTCTGTTCGCACTTGGTGAGGGTGCACACATCTCCTGTGCGCGTGCGTTCACCTGGAGTTCAGATCTCAAAAGCACAGAGGAAACGGATACAGGAATGCGTGATAGGAAATCACCATCAACTACGCAGTCTAAAGACCCGGCCTTGTTTTTTTGGACACTTTTGACTACGCCCCCCATTTGGTTTTGCAAAGCCAAAAATACTTGGCCTACGTTGTCCCCTTTAGCTACAAAAGAAACTCGAGGTACATAAAAGAACTTACAGTCCCTTGAATGGTTGGGTCGAATAGGAGCTTCAGGTTCCAAACGGCAGCCGTCCATAAGATCCCACCCAACCCGAGGAGAACAAGGTCGACACCTACACAGGTGGCTAGGTTTTTTTACTTTTTGCAGCTCAAATGAACCACAAGCATCAAAAAATCCGGATAGCCAATAATTGTTGATAAACGACCTTCGATCGTAAGGTCGAGGGTCACTGGAGTCGGTTTTTTTTTGATGCTCGTCACATCTCTTGCTTCGCCAGACGTTGGAACGGGGCATCGCATCCTTCGGAAAGACGGAGGAATCAGACGTAAAGGAACTACAATTAAACGGACGTGCTCCTGCATTAAGCACGCGCGGTGATCCAAGTCTTGTAAAGTCGAGCTTACTCGTTCTGAAGTTCACTTCGTGTACAGCTGCTGGGGATGAGAGACGCACTCCCATGTGTTGGTTCTGATGATCAGCCCCCACTACGAAGGATAACAAACCGAGTTTAAGGGCACCAGCAACAAATGCGTGCCATTCTGTTAGTTTAATACGTAGGCGACCATCTATCAACTTGAACAGCTCCAAAAAAAATAAACGTTCTCTACTGTTCGTCTGGTCTATAGATGTCGAGCACCCGCTCCGCGGGTGCGAACTCGGTGAGTACCATATTCTACGCCAACGGACTTGCTTGTTTTTTTGGCGAATAGTGATTTTACCACCAAAACGATGTTTAAGTTTATATACAACTTGGAGTTGATGGTCAGACAAAATGATTTCACACGTTAATTGGCCAGGTGGCGCTTTATAGTCAAAAGAACCCGCACTATCAAATAAACCGGCGAGCCAATGCCCAAAATGATTATCTTTTTTTAAATTATTAACATAAAAACGAGGTCGTATTTTTTTTGCTCCTTTTACTTTTCCCGAGTTTTTGTTGATCCTTTTGGATAACATAATGAATGCAAGCAACACGTATAGTCTCTGAGGTTCCTAAACAACTAGAACGCAACAGACTGTCCAGCAGAATGCCACATCCTAGCTACTTGCCCGCATCGCCTGTCCGAACAAACTTGATAAACAAAATGTCTGTGAACTAGCGAAGCGCTGTCGAGCAAATTAGTTACCTGCTGATTGGGCAAATTCATACAACAACGACAAAATTAAAAATTAAAAAAATATAGATATATATAAGTGCGCGTTGTCAATCCCTTTGGGATTGTGAACATAGTGAACTACGCACGCAGTGCTCCAAAGGACCGTGAAACATAAGAGCTCTTATCCTTTGGGGAGCGAGCTATTCATCGAATTTACCTCAGAGGTGAAGCCGAAGGACGGAAGAATGTGTAAACAAAAACACGTCCAGTCCTCCAAAGGAAGCTTCACCTTTGGAGATAGCAATCGATGATTCGGCCTGAGGCCAGTTCACTTGACCTTCAGTTGAACGGAAGGCAATCTGTATGAAAGTTGATAATATTTTAACTGAGAAGGGCTTTTCTTTGCTCAACAGTCTACCTCTAAAAACAATCACAAGGTAAGTTTATGCCTATTTGCAAAAGGCACTGCCCCTTTTCTGAGGTTGACCTACAGTTCGGAGAGGCCAGTTCACTTGGCATTCAGTAGGCGCACTTACTGCGTGCTTCCCCTCCGTTCTTTGAGGAGAGCGTGCGTTGCCGATATGTATGGCAACTAAAGCTAAAACGCTGACGTTGCTCAATGTAACTGTTGATCTAAAGCACTTAAATCTCGAGTAATTATCTAACCATTTCGCCTTTCCAGCATATAGTGTTGTAGTACTAAGCAAGGTTACCCTTGCAGACGGCCATCCGACCAAAAAGTGGAGTCGACTGCCACCACTAACGTGAGTGACAACAGTCTCTCCCCGAACCGTACGTGCAACTTTCACTGCATACGGCTCTCCCCCCGCTACCTGGGTTTTGTTCCGGGACTGTCTTTCTGTTCGGTTATCAAGGTCAGTGCGGTCCCGTCGTATTCTCCCCTGTGTATTTTCCTATGGCATAGGTGACATACCGGTATTTGCTTCCTATTCATTGCCTTCATTCTAGCCTTGAAGGTATTCGTTTTCGCATCTCTTAGTGCGCGGACGTGATGCATCTCCACGTGTTCTCCGGACCCGCAGATCCAGCAGTTTGAGTCAAGTAGGCGGTGCGTTCGTGTTTGCCAGAGGGTAAAGTTGAGAGGGTCGAAGATCTTGTGCCTTGCTTTTTGGAACCGCATCTCTCCTTTCTTAAGGCTTGTAGGAAAGTCGAGCGTGCGCTTTTTCCCGTCCGGTTGAATCACAGTAATAGCCCTTCCGTACTTTTTGTGTACCTTGGCCGTGTTGAGTCGTAGTTTACGGGCCATGGTGCAGACAAGCGAGTATTTGAGTATGTACTTTACACTGTGCAAGTTACTGTAGTTGTCCGCAAACGAGTAGAAGTTCAGGTATCCTCGTAGTACCGACTCGTATTTTTCCATCATCTGTGTCAGCGGGAGGTGCACCCATTTAGTGAACGCGCAGGGCACGATTTTCTCCTTACCTGCGGGTCTTATGATTATGCGTTTTGCAAAACCCTTTTCTTTTAGCTTAGTTACTATAGTTCGGATAGGTGCTCGCATTCGAATCCTCCCCGACGCCATTCTACACTTGGGCTGGTAGGTTTTCTTTCCTTCAAGTTCCTTGGGGCTTTGGGTCTTGATGGCCTCCAACTCCTTTTTGTCGAGCGATATGGTTTTTATTTGGCTCTCCGCGTACCTGCGGTCTGTGACCGAAATCTCTGTGCCCAAGAACTTGGCGCGGCTGCGGGTCATGTGCGTTAGGAGAGTCTTCTCTTGGTTTAATGTCAGGAGCAGTTCCGTGTGCAGGAACCCTCCTACCTGTTGTCGTATTTGCTGCGCCAGGTTCTTGGTTCCGGCTATCCCGATCAACCAGTCATCCGCGTAGCGGACGTAGTACATACGCGTTCTTATTCTTCGTTTGGACGGGGTTTTTCTCAGTTTGTTTGTGAATGCGCGTAGCTCAGCGTCTTTCTCTTTTAGTCTCAGTTTCATTTGCTGAACTTTTATCTGATGGGACTGTTCCTGCCTTTGTTCCTCCCGGTTTTCTCTTTCCATTTCTTTATAGGCTTGACGCAGCTTGGAAAGATGTCTACGCGAACGACACACATCATTGTAGGCGATTTCGTATTCCCGGGTGGTTTCTGATATGATGCCCTCCTGGTGGTACTGAGGTAGCAGGTTTTCAGTTATGTACAGATCCAGCTGATGTAAGTAGATGTTGCTCAGTAGTGGGCGAAGCACACCACCTTGTGGCACCCCAGTGATGGAGTGGGTCGTGTAGTTTTCTCCGAGATTGACGTAGCCTGCGTTCACGAGTTTCCAGTATAAGTCGATGAAGTTCTTGTCTTTGACCCTGGATTCCAGCAGTTGGGCCAGTTTATGGTGGTCAATGTGATCGAAGAATCCTTTGATGTCCCCCTCGACCGCCCATGTGATTCCCATCCAGCTCTTCACGTATTCCAGGGCCGTATGACATCCTCGGTTCGGGCGGAAGCCGTGGCTGCAGTCTAGGAATATCGGTTCATACAGTTCTTCCAGGATGAGCTTCATTGCGGATTGTACTATCTTGTCTCTGGGACAGGGAACACCCAGGGGTCTGAGCTTGCCGTTGGGCTTGGGTATCCAGATTCGTCGCGATGGTTTGAAGGCAAAGCTCCGATCTTTCATGCTCGCAACGATCTGTTCTATGTCTCGGTTCGAGAATCCGTCAAGAGTTTCCCCAGTGAGGCCGGGTGTCATATTACCCGGGTTTGATTTTATCTTTGAGTAGGCTAGTTTGTATATGTTCGGTTGGCAAAGAAGTTGGTAGCATTGGTATGGGTCGACCTTCGACCATAGTTGTGTAGGGAAGCCCACATTCTCCGAGTGGGTTCCAGCGCTAGTTTTCCCACTACGTACGTGCACCGCTTCCGATGCGACGTCAGCGTTGGTTCCACTAACCGTAGCAGGCTGACCCCCTTCCCCCCTAAGGGGTACTACGAGGTCTCCGTTTCCCGCTCGCGTGGCGAGCGCCCTAACTTGCGCTTTGGGTAGTCTCGCGACCTTAGGAAATCGTGAGTTCCTACGAGATTGGTTGTTGTTCTCTTTAGGTCCAGCACCGTTGCATGCTTGTTGCAATCCCCAGTTTGTCGTGCCGTTATACAACGTATTTGCATACGTAGTATGTGTAATGGACCGTCTGGTTCTCAGCCCACTAGACATTCTCGGACCCATAGGGTAGGAGTACCTGCGAGCTCGGGTAGGTGTTAGAGACGGGACCTTGGAGAACTTGTCTCGGAGAGGTGCAAACCTCCCCTTTTCTGACATGCTACAGTCCCTTCGCCTTTCGGCATCCAGTGAGTCAGATGACTTAGACACAGTCGGCACGGTGTCGACGCTTGCTCCACGGACAGGTGTGATGAGGTCAACGTTGCTGCGAGTTATTTCCGTCACATCCAGCCTGGGGGATGAGTTTTGTGTTTCCTGCCTGCCTGAGGGAGCGCAAGCTATCGCTGGGGGATGATGGAAGGCGCAGACGTGCTCACTTACTAAACTGCCCGCAAATGCTCGTCTACCAATCACGCAGTTAAACACCGCACACCAAAACAAATGCTCATAAAGTAATGGATCACCTCCACGCATCGGGCGAGTAGGCCGAAGCCTCTCTCGAATCCGTACGTGCGCTCTATTAGCGCATACGGCTTTCACCGGAGTCTTTGTTTCTTACCTGACTAGAGGGTTAAATCCTGATCTTGTAATCTTCAGTGGCTGAAGAGACCGTCGAGTTTTTATGCTTCTGGCTCGACGTCTTTTAAGGCGGGGCATGACCCCACCTTGAATAGGGATTCGGGGTCTATGTCCCGCCGTTTGTTAGGCTTGGTCCGAACGATGACGCTTAGGTCTAGGGGGTGATACTTTCCGCTCTCGAGTTCTCGATGATGTTGGCGGCACACGGGGATTTGTTTACGGTTTACGGCTGACATGACCGCAGCCAGGCCTGTGATTCGACGGCCTTTCATGTCCAGTATAGTCTGTCTACCATCGTGCGTAGTTCGTCGGTGTAACCGTTGTATGTGGTGGATCTCTATGTCGCTCTCAGAGCACCCCGCCACAGCACAACGGTTAAATATGGTGGCCGTACGCATTCGCATGGTGGCAAATTTCTTGAGTAGGCCGTCTAGGTCCAACCCTTGGGTCCCGAAGAGTGCATCACCGCCGCTCGTTTTCTGTTTCAGCTCCCGGACCCAGTTCCGGGAGGGTAGTGTAATCTCTCCTTGCGCATCGCGTAATCGCAAATCTTGGCCATATTTGATGTAGACCCACCTGGTGGATTTTTTGTGTTTTCTGGCCAGGGTGTACGCGCAAGATTGGCGAATTAGCTCTATAATTGATTTTACCCGACCTAGGTTGTCCGCCAAGGAGTACCATTGTAGGTATCCTCGCATCATCGAACCATAGAGTACGAGTAGTTCCCGGTCCGAGAGGTGCGTAAGTATTCCGTTACCTTGGGCGCAACTTTTAGTTGGGTGTATAAAACCCTTGGCTCGAAGTTTCAGAAAAAGGTCCTTGATGGGGGCCCTAACACTGATTCTGGGAACTCGCTGGGTGGCTACACGTGCATCCTGTAGCTTCCGGGAGTATGCCTGAAAGTCCAATAGGCTAACCTCCGGGTTGTCGGGCTTGATTTTTTTTGAGTGCTTATCGTAGGCTGCGGCACCCGCTTGGTCCGCCAGGGAGCGAAAGTCGGAAAATTCTTGACGTTCCAACTCTTTCAGGCCACGCACAAAGTCGTCACGCAGGGCCTGGAATTTTAGGTGCGTACGTGCCGCGGGACCCAGACGATCCTTTTTGTAGGATGGCGAGTCGGCATCACACTCAAGTTGGCCTATGGATTCAATCGTGCGGGTTATGTCAGAGGAGAGTTGCGATTTGTAAAGATGCGTCAGGGAGGCTTCCCATCGGGCGAGTGCCACGTTTCCTAAGGACGCGGGAACCGCCGTGACGGTATGGGCTAGGGCTGGAGAGCCTGCGGCGTGGGTGAGGGCTTCGGCCCTTTGGTTCTGGGTTTCTTTGGTTGCATGTTCCAGGTATTTGAGGATCGTTTCCCGGGCCACGTGGTTGCGGGAGGGGTCATGGTGCCACTTCACCCCCATTTCGTCCAGGGACTGTCTGAAATGGCGGATAAGTAGGGCTTTGGCTGCGTAGGCTGCTCCGTGGGCCAGTTTGCGGTCTAGCACGGCCAGCCGGGCTAAAGATCGACGCCGGTATCGACGGCTCGCCTCCAGGGCAGCGGTCCGGGACCGGACCTTGAGCCGAAAGGAGACCAGGTTGATGTGGTATCCCAGAAACTTGACCCCGTTGGAATGGCGGTGCACGAGCTCGCTGCGTTTGACTTGGAGGTGGAGGTCGCTTTGCAAAAAGGTATTTACGAGGTCTCGCACCTCGATGGCAAACTCTTTTGGTCCCACGATCCCCATAATAAAGTCGTCTACATAGCGTGCATACAATATTGAACGCGCCTCTTGGTCTACTCCCTTGAATCTGCCGTGTTTCTTGAAATGTTGATCGAGGAGCCGAAGGCGTTCCTTGGCCACCAGCTCCACCGAACCATGGTCTAGGAGCCTGTTCGGTAGAGAGGCTAGTTGGTAGTTCCCGTATAGACGGGATCCTTCTTGGGCTATGAGGGAGTCCTTGGCCGCTGCTGGGGGTACATAGCGTGCCTTGGCCAGTTTGGTTATGTACTGGTCCAGGTGGTGCATGTATATGTTAAATAGAAGCGGGGATAGTGGGCTTCCCTGAGCTACCCCTTTGTCCTCAAACAGGATGCCGACGTCAATTATTCCGGCGTTCATCATCTTGCAAATTTCATCCCATACTCGAGTGTCGGTTATGGTATCTTTAAAAAGGTTCCCTAGTCTTCCGCGATTTACGTTGTCGAAAGCCTTTCTTATGTCGTAGTCTAGCAACCAAACCGTGTTGGAGGGCCAGTATTTTATCTTAGCCAGGGCGTCGTGAGCTGAGCGGTTAGGGCGGAATCCGTAGCTACAGCCCAGGAATTTCCGGGGAATCAGCCACTCCTTACGGAAATACCCGCCTTTGTTGCGTTTCCAGTCGTCCTTGTTAGGGCGAGGCTCGGAGTTGTTTAACTGTCCCGTTCGCTTTTTTGCGGATTCCTGGGCCGCCTGCCACTCCTGTTGGGAACAAGGGGTCCATCTCCACACTCCCTCAAAGTAAGGTTCTATCCCTGCGCGTATAGCCGTTTCTATGATTTTGACTCGCGGGTTAGTTATGGTAATGGGACGTTTTTCTTGGGAGTTGGGTTTGGGGATGTGTGTTCGACGCCGGTTTGGGTAGACGTATTCGGAATTGATCAGTAGTTTGCTAGCATGTACGAACCAGGAACGGTCGATGCCATCGAGTGTCTCGCTGGAGCTGCCTGGTGTCATCATACCAGGGTTAGATTTGATTTGGGCCCAGGCCCTCATTAGACTCTCGGGGCTGACCAGTTGCTCCCAGATCCGGCTAGTATCTCTAGGGGGTAAGACCTCCGGGGCCAACTCATTGTCTTTACTCCCCGCATGGGTAGAGAAAGTTTTTCGAGTTTCCCCTGCACGCCCACGCATGTGGGTCGGGCTTGTGATGATCCCTCCGTAAAAGCGTATTCCCTTGGGTTTGCAGCTCGAGCCATACCAGGATCCTTTGTAGGATTGTCGGGTTTTCGTCATCCACCCCTCTTTTCTACGAGGGGCGGGGGTGCCGCTGCCCGACGCCGCGATCGCGGGGCTTGAATAAGCGTTGTTGGTATTTCGCCCAGACCCTTCGGCTACTCTACAGCTCATTCCGGTGCTTTGAACTCGACTCGGTAGCGCTACACACCCATTGGATCCTCGTCGGATGCTCTCAACGGCCAGGAGTTGTTCCTCGGCCGTTGTCCGTTGAGGTCTTGAGCTCGTAAGGAGGGTACATCCCGCACGATCAAAAAAACTTGTATTGAAATGTCGGTCAGTTAGTACTTACTAGTTCGATCAACCCAGGGCCTTGGGTATGGCCACAGAATTGGCGCTAGTCCACACGTAGCGAGCGAGTTTCCCGGCACTACGCGTTCCAGCAGAACGGATCGGTAGGGACAGACAGACAGAGATAACGCACTTGTTCTCAGGTCGCTGTTACACTGCGCCAACGCTAAGCGCTGGTTCCCAAAGGACGCCCTTCCTTCGGGAGGACGCCCTTCCTTCGGGAGGACGCGCTGTCTATTTGCCCTTCGCAATGGGGGTTGGTTCAGAATCTAACGTGTATTGATCGGGTAACGAACGAAGGGCTGGCCCGTCGTACTTGCCCGCGTGGATAAGTTGGTGGTGCTTAGTACAGACCGGAATTTGGCTGCTCCACACCAGTTGGTTACCCAGACGGTTTGTGAGTTGGCGTTTCCCTTTAACGTGCGCGCGATGCCGGATATGATGCCAGTGCGACGCTTTTTGGCCACATCCTTGAATAACACACGCACGCTCGTCCGCTGACGCGACAAGATCAAACGTTGTGGCAATTCCTAGCCCAGACGGTCGGAAGTCGACGGCTTCTTCGAGATTGCCCGAACGCCAATGGCCCCCTTGGATTTTGGGTATAACAAAGTGCGTTTGTTGCTTCTTCTTCCCGGGCTTTTGTGACTCCACGGAGAGGTCTTTACCCCAGCGTTTGAATGCTTGCCTGGCCGATTTGAGTTTATGCCGGCGGGCTAGGGTGAGGGCTGCCGACCTCTTCATCAAGTGGAACACCTCGCTTAAGGCATACGGGTGCTCCGAACCTGAGTAGTAGTTCGCCAGTCCACGCGCAACCGCGTTGAACCTGTTTATGACCTGTACATCGGACGGAAGGAATTGCCATTTGTCCAGGCTGCGCCCTACGACCTTCTTCGCCTTTCCTTTCTTTGCCCATTGGAACATACCCCGTTCGCAGTACCTACGGAGAATACGTTCCACGGGAATAGCAAAGCGGATTCGTGTGTGTTTGGCCCGTTGCTTGTCTATCTTTATCTCCACATTTGCCCCATAATTCCCAAGCAACTTGTATCCCAGAAAAAGCACGCCTTTGGTATGATGCGCGTAACCGCTCTTTTCCACGTTGACTTCCAGGTGAAGCTCCGCCTCCAGGAAGTAACAGACGAGCTGCATAATGCGGAGTATGTCGCGCTTCGGGCCCACAAATCCCAATAGGAAATCATCAGCGTATCTAATATATCTTAATCGCCTGTACTTGGGGTCCATTTTATAGTATGCAACGTCTTCGTGTTTGATCTTCAACAGCTTTAATGGGCCAAGTTGCTTTTCGATCGAGCGTCCTGAAGCCTGCGGCACAATACGCCGTATAGATTGCTTCACACTACTCCATTCAGCCGTATCTCGTAATTTTTCCATGTATTCTGGGTTTACCTCCGAACTCTTTTCCGTATTGTACTGCGCCATTAACGAACCTTCCACCCAGTCGTCGAATCTATCCAGGTAGATGTTAGCCAATAGTGGGGATAGAATTGAGCCCTGCGGCGTTCCCATTGTCGACTCTAATCGGCTGTCCGATAGACCGTGCAAGTTTACATAACCTACGCTGAGCATTCGCTTTATTAGGGTTAGAATACCGGGGTCGTGAAAGTGCGACCTCAGCACGTTGACTAGCACCCTGTGCTGTATACGATCAAACATTTTAACAACGTCGAACTCAATGAACCAAGTCGTGGCCGGCCAGCGAAGTTCGATGTGATGTAGAGCGCTGTGGCAGCTTCGCTTAGGACGAAAGCCGTGCGACAAGTTGTGCATTCTTGGCTCGAGTATGGGCTCCAGAACCAGTTTAACGGCTTGTTGCACAATTTTGTCCTTAGTCGAGGCCACCCCCAGAGGACGGGTGCCACCCCCTGGTTTAGGCAGCTCCACCCGGCGTACCGGGTGGGGTCGGTAGGTATTATTCTTTAGTTGGTTCGCAAGTTTGACAATACCAGGCAATGTCATGTTACCCGAAGGGACCCCATCTATTCCGCTGGATACCTTTCTATCAACCAGATGTAAATATGCATACAGCAGAAAGTTGGGGTCTGTAATAAACGTGTTGAACAATTCTTCCCTTATTCGGCCGGTGTGTGGGTTAGCTTTCATGCGTTCGGTGTATCTCAGGAACTCACTCAAAACCCCCGTACACCGGTCTCGATTCAGGGCTGATTGGACTTGTTTTGAACAACGCCCCAGTTTGCGTTCGATTTGGTCCATCACTTTTCCGGTGAGTCGGACCGCTTGTTCCACCTGCGGGCTTTGAGTCAGAGCTAACCGGGTTGCATTCAAGCCACCTTTATCTGGTTGGGGAACGCTTGGCGCTGCGTGCGAGCTGAACGCCCGATTAGTGTTGCAGCCCCACCCCTTGAACTTGGTTATTCGCTGCCCCGGCGCTTTAAACTTTACATCTCCCGCGCATCTAAATCGTTCTGGTTTCCCAGCCCGATTCATATCAGCATTTCCGGCATTTCGGTTTATCGGAGCCGCACTGTCCAACGGGTTGGGTTTATGCCCGAGCCTCAGGCGAAGGGTTCGCTTGACGCTCCTCCGAGACGGCGTATTGGTCGGCCCGAGTGGTACGTTCGGTTGATGAACACCCCGAAGGGGTGCCGATCGGAACTGAACGCGGAGTCCTTCCCGAAGGTCGGTCCCCACCCTTAGTGTAGTTAAAGGCGCGTCCGCTACTCTTTGTAGTTCTGAACCCCCCAGAGGCTTACGACCGCTACGTGATGGGGAACGGTCGCTGTGGCAGGTTCGCTCTGGCTTTTGGCCAGTGCCCGGGCGCTTTGATCCGGAGAGGGCGGCCTCCCAGCTGTGTGTGCAGCTGGCTAACTTAGGTACCTTCCGCGCTGTGTCCCTAGCTCTTCCCCCGGTTCCTCGGGGTGGAACACAACGCCCCATCAGTTTGCCTCCGACTGTTGGGGCCGATTTACCGGCCAAGCTTCGCCCCATGGTCAACGCACCCGCCAACACTGGAACCGCTAATAATAATAGAACCGAGGTGATCAAAATGGACCATGGAAATAATTTTATTTTTTCCCTAGACAATACGGGCATGTTTAATATCGTCGTAATGAAATTTAATGCACCTAAAAAGGACGAAACTCCGGCCACGTGTAACGATAACACTAAATAATCAACAGCGGCATCGCCATGATACATAATAGAGGAAAGCGGCGGATACAAAGTCCAACCCGTACCTGGCGCTTTTCCCGTTACAATCGATAAGGTCATCAAGACAAACGACACCGGTAGTAACCAAAAACTTATGTTGTTTAATCGAGGAAATGCCATTTCCGGTAAACCAACCATAATAGGCACGAAGAAATTTCCAAAACCTCCGATTAACACTGGCATTACAAACATAAAAATCAGGCGAGTCGGCACATAGCCGCTCTCGAAGCCGTACGTACACGTTTGAGCGTATACGGCTTTCACCCACCCTTCGTGGGGTACGTCACAGATGTGCTCTCGGTTCATCCCTCATTTCGAGGGTTTTTTTTTATGGAATTATTCATGAAGGATTAACTTTGTCCTTTACGAGTCCCGAAGGATTATAAGGGTGTGCAGACGATCCGGTCCGGAACAGCTGGCCAAGATCGCTAATTCTGGCACCTCCCTATGTTTTTGATAGATATTGCTCATCAAGCGGGGAGTATACACCCGCCTCCATTTGTCTATGGTGTAATCGACAGAGGGGTAGATGTTTTCGCTGCCGTCCTGATACGATTGCCGCCAGGCCGGTCACTCGCCGACCCCGTGTATTGACGATGGACATTTGGCCGGTACTCTGGGTCCGGCGTTGAAGAGCTTTTACGTGGTCAACTTCAATATCCTTATTCTCGCAACCGACAACTGCGCATCTATCAAAGTAGCCAGCAGCTCGATATAACGACAGGGTCCGACGACGTCAGACTCGGTCCAGGTCCCACCGTTGTAGGTCGGGACCACTTGAGAAACCCGCAGGTTTTGAGCGAATGCTCGCTTCAGTTATCAGTGCAATCTGCGTTCCATTCGGACGGTCTACCACCAACGGCTTGCCATAACGTCCGAAGACCCAGGCGGTACTCTTCTTGTGTTTACGGGCTAGCGTGTAAACGCAGGAGAGCAGTAGACCGCTAGCTAGGGACTTGATCTTGCTAAAGTTGTCGGCAGGGCGAAACCAGTTCAGCAGGCCATTTATAATCAGGTTGTACTGGTAAACAATTTCGTGATCGGCGTGTTGTAGCAGCCGGACATTACCCGTTGGCCTACTGGCATTAAAGTAGCCCGCATCCCGCAACTTGTGATATACCTCTTTAGCCGGGGCTTGGATAGAGATCTCACACTTGTAACCCCGATGCAATTGGTCTTTCAAAAGTTGCCGACTATATTCGCGGTAGTCCTCAGCCGTCACTGGTGTTGTAAATCCCTTAATTTGGATCTGATGTTGCTTTTCCTGATAGTTGGTCCAGGCCGCCATAGCCCTAGGGTCCGCGGTTTGGAGCTCTAGGTCACGGGCTTCCTGGGTAAGCTGTTCTAGGGTGTCAATAAAGGAACGCCTAGCCTCCGCCAGCTTATTCACTATGTTCGAGCTTTTCAATGCAGGGGTTTCCTTGTCCTGTACTAGGGATCTACTGACATTCTCCAGGGCCCGCCGGATACGAACAGTGGATCCGAATACCAGACTGTGTTCCCAACGTCTCAGTGCAGGGTTCACAGGCTGATCCAAACTCGGAGATCCAACGGCTCCCCGAAGGACGCCGGTGGTCGGCTGGTAGCCCAGAGCAGGGTTTCTGTCAGGCCGTACATCAGCCATGTGGGACAGTTCTGGGGATAAATGGGGACGCTCTAAGAGCAGCCGGGCGACGATCTGCGCAGCGGCTTGGCGGGTTACGGGGGTTAGTCGCCGGTGGGCAGACTCTAGTATCGTTCGATAGCATTGACTGACCAGGGCAAGCATGGTGTAGGCTTGATGCTTGGCAAGTCTACGGTCCAGCTGCACCAGACGCAGTAGGTTACGCTTTTTGTAGCGGCGAAGGCTTTCGGTCGCCGTCCACTGCGAGCGAGTTTTTTCGTGGAATTCCGAGAGCTTGACGTTGAAGCCCAGGAATTTTACCGCCTTGTCATTGCGGTGGACTAATTCATTTTTCTTTACTTCTAGGTGCAGGTTTCCCTTTATAAATTGGTCAATCTTGTCACGTACCATAAGAGCAAAAGACTTGGGACCGACAATCCCCATTAGAAAGTCATCGGCATACCTCACGTAGTGTATGTGACGAGCCGATAGGTCCATGCCCCGTACTCTACCGTATTTCTCCCGTATTTGGTTCAGCAGTTTATAGCGTTCGGTTATAACGGCGGCGACGGATCCAAGCTCATGGATCCGGTTGTGTAACCGTTTCACGTTGTAACGGTTCATGACGCGGCTAAACTCCTTCTCGGCCTCCTGTTTCCGCGGGTCGGTCAGGTTATTACCTGCTCCGGCCTTAGAATTGAAGGCCGTATCGTACTCATCTTTTAACCCGTGGACAAACCGATCGAGTTCGTGCATGTATATGTTGAACAGTAGGGGAGCGAGAACACTACCTTGGGGCACCCCTTGGTCGGTGTAAACCACATCCATATCTACCACACCAGCGTTCAGCATTTTCGCAATTTCCTGCCATACCCTCTCGTCCTTTATCCTGTGACGTAGGACATTGGCAAGGCGGTGCCGGTTTACGTTATCAAAGGCTTTCCTTACCTCATAATCCAGCAGCCAGACGCAATTCGTTCTCCATTTCTTTATCTCGGCGAGCGCCGTGTGTGCTGACCGGCCGGGCCTGAACCCATGACTGGCCGACTTGAAGATTCTAGGGAGGACCCATATACGCTCGTACACGCCACTCTGGTTCCTTTTGCGGTCCCGGGTGGGGTGGTTCGGCGCGTCGGTTACGCTGGGTTGCGATGTGGGCTCCACCGCGATGTCTTTCTTCGGCGCCTGCGCTTTTGCCGTTGATGGTTGGGCGCCACCTGTCGTATCTGAAGTGACGCTAACCCAGTGAAAGTAGCCCTCATAAAAGGGTTCTATGGCGGTGGCTAAAGCCCGTTCAATAATCTTAACGCGGGGGTTCGTGATGGTGATCGGGCGTTTTTCTTTTGACCCCGGTTTGGGAATGCGGGTTATCCTGCGGTTGGGGTACACGTAAGTACCCTCTAGTAGTTGTCGGCTGGTCTTTTGGAACCAGGACATATCGATCTTATTGAGAGTTGTTGTGTCCGTACCAGGAGTGAGCATTCCTGGGTTGCTTTTCAGCTCATGCCATGCTGACAATAAGCTTTCCGTGGACACCGCATGGGTAAATAAGTTCCGAGAATCTGTGCATACTCCTTGGGTGGGGGCCAGCGCATTGTCCCTGGGCACATCTAGGTGTGCAAGGTCATTTCGCGCCTCCCCCGCGCCTTGTGGATCTTTCACCACAATGGCACTCGCGACGTTAGCCTCGGTTAGGTCTTTGACTGCCGAATCAGAGCTCGAGCTATACCATCTGCGCTTTGGTCCGGGGACGCCCCACAGGTCTTGTCGGGTCCGCGTGCCCAGGCTGTGTTGCGCGAATTTCTTCGGTTTCAGGCCAGGTTGTTGTGGATTTCCGGTTACTATGTCCCGTACTCCCCGCCCGCCAAGCGGAACGTTAATCCGAGCTCTCAGGTGCTCTGCCATCCTGCAGACTCCTCGTCTAGGGCTTCCAACTCTGGGCCAGTCCGACCACAGCGCTGCTAGTTGAGTTGGTGTACGGAGTTTAAGGCTCTGTAGACCAGACAGGGATTTACGCTCTCCAAAGGTCGGATGTCTTTTTTCCGAGGCGAAGCTGAGCTTAAGGTCCCTATCTTTATCCCTATACCGATTCTTCCGCCTCGCACTTGTAATTCCGTGTAATGTTATAATCACATTATATAATTGATAATTTTCACCGAACACTGAAAATCCTCCCAATTGCAGTCGAATCAAAATTGAATAATACGTACCAATTAAGGCAGAAAACCCACCCAAAATAATGTACAATTGTCCAATCTTTTTGTGATCCGTTGTGGTTGCATAAGTAACCAAGGTATTCCACCAGCCTGTGTTGCCACTCACCCCGTTAGGTGCTGAGACAACGGTACTTTTGCGGCCATAACTTTGACGACCTAAAAACGCAGACAGACGTGCTGCATTCACGTTAGTAATCTCCGATCTTGTTGAGGTTCTAACCATCCCCACGGGGCCCCACAACCCTATTCGCTCCAGGTACAGCCTGCAATTGTTTATCATCACCGATAGTCTTCTTATATGGTCACCGTCCTTTGGAATGGTGACCATCTTGGGCTGCTTTCTGTAAAGCCATCTGTGCCACTCTCACACGCTATCGTCGCTTGTCATTTAGCTCGCTCCCCAAAGGATAAGTGCTCCCTCAACCCACCCCCGTTGGTGGTGCTTTCTTCCTTCGGACATACTCCTTTACGCTTTAGATGCAACCCAAAGCTTTCCGTCATTCTGAACTAACGACAACCTCCCACCTGCTATGTTAGCGTTTATTACGCGTCTTGGACCTCATCGAAGATGATGGTGACCTACACCATATGTGTCATACCGCGTATTTGACATCCAGTGATCTCGGCTTCCGAAGCAACGACGTCCTTTGGAAACAGACATCGTTCTGCGGAGCATAAACTGTATGTGTACACATACTTGGTATGCAACTACGTTGTATAATGCCAGTCCTTGCAAGTCTAGACGCCCATAACAACCACAAATGGCTTTACCTTCAAACCATAAGCCGCAGTTTGCTTAATGGTCCCGCAGTGCACCGCCACCATACACCGAAACGTACAACTCCCTCTGAATTTTTTCTTAGTATAGTTCACTTTTGTTCCAAACCAGCCACGCTGGTTGATTCACTAGAAATTTTTCCATGACCTCGTTGCGTGCACACGACTGCTGGTGTAACCTAAAAACAGCCTCTTGTTCAACCACGTACCCACTACCCCCTTCGGGGGTGCGGTCCCCTGATGGCAATCGTATATTGCCATCACGTTCTCTGAAACAAGGACGTGCGTCCGTTGGAGTCAATTATCTTCGATTTCCCCAGTACCGAATATTGTGTACACTTGATCACCATAATCTACCCTGTGGGTCTATGCGTTCAACATTCTACTGCCATGGAAGCCTTCCGTTCCCCTCCGTCTTCCCGAAGGTCGAGAGAGCATATGCTCCTTGATCTCCATCCCTGGGAAAGCAGATCGTCGATCTGCTTTCCCATTGACCGCGCAGCCTCTTGTCAAGGGGTGCTAACCCTCATGGTAGATTAGGGTGATGCTCATAGTGATCTTTGATCACCCTCCACTCGGACGTGAACGTCAACCCTACGTAGATCGTATGTTACCCTAGGTGCCCACATGTAGGGTGCACCCCCGTCAGTGGTGCAACAAAGTACGTGTGCCTTCGTTCATAGAGCCAGATCGGTAACACCATAGATTGGTGGTACTAAGCTCTACTTCGCGCCATAGGTGAAGCTCCGCGAGCGTAAGTATACAGCGTATTGGACATCCTCGAAGATGATGGTGACCTACGCAGTATGTGTACACTCTTACCAACCCCCCGCGCGCTACAGCGAAGTGGTTATCATCAAAGATGGACATGAACTCGCCGTTTGCGTGTAGACATACACCCAGCCACGCCCGCGCTTCGTTTCAGCAGTAGCCCGGCCTTACTATCGCGTAGCTTCACCTCTGGCGCGACGCAGAGCTTAGCCCTTTTTCAGTAAGTTGAATCGTTAACGTTGATCGTAAATCGCCGATACTCCTCAAAGAAAAGAGGTGGTGCTCAACGCCCGTTATGCACTTGGGTTATTCACCTATAGTGTAAACATAAATGATGCTATTTTTCTGCGTATTTGACATCCAGCAAGCTCCCGAAGCAACGACGTCCTTTGGAATCAGACATCGCTATACAACGTTTTTGCCTACGTCGTATGTGTCTGCGGAGCCTTAACTGGATGTGTATCCCGCATTTTTACACTGGATCACATGTTAGACAGCGTATTTACATGCGCTGTCTGTGTACACGGACGCACGTCGTTAACGTAAGTGAACCTCCCCTAACGGTTGTGGTTTGATCGAGCTCTTATCCTTTGGGGAGCGAGCTCGTCTTAGCAAAGTAAACCCTCAGCTCACGTCAGGCTAGGAATTGCAATAACACCTGCATCTCTGGTGATATGCACGTCGTTTCACACATGTAAGCTGTCCATCGATAACACTGCAATTTGGCCTTAGACCAACGGATTCTACTCAAGAACTAGTGATCACCATATAAGCGGCCGATTGTCAAGTTCACTGCGTGCACACCAACCCACCCCGAAGCCGCCGTACGTAAACCCAAACGGTGTCTGTGCGCTCAATAACACGCAGTCCTCTCCAAAAAAAAGCTCATGTGCACCTGGCCCTTTTGTAAGGTACACGTTGCCAAAAGACGCGTCCTTTGGTAACGTACGTTTTTCAGCACTGCGTAGCACGAAGCAGCACCCTTGCCATTGCTAGGCGGTACCTATCACCACCGGACGTACAAAATTAATCCGCCCTCTGCGTATATGATGATGATTCCTGCGTCTTTCAAAACACGGGATCTTCGCTTACCATCACGAGCACGTCTTTTTATCTGCAAAGCCGATCGTATATGATGATCTTCAGAAAGGAATTTCGTTCACTTTGTGATCCTTCATCATCTAGGATCATCATCGATTATCTGCTTCGTATAACGGGATACACATCCCGTTTATGCTCCGCATACACCTACTACGTCGGCGGAGCCGCACTTGAAAGAAGCAAATACGTTGTATACACATACTACGTCGGCGGAGCCGCCGGCAAATACGTTGTATACACATACTACGTCGGCGGAGCCGCCGGCAAATACGTTGTATACACATACTACGTATGCAAATACGTTGTATAGCCCTGTCTTTTTCCAAAGGACGTCCTTCCTTCGTAAGCCGAGCTTACTGGATGTTCAATACGCTGTCTAGTTTACTTGGTTCCCGGCGTGAACGCATTCTTTACTGCGGGCTACGCGTATCCTTTCTGAATCAAGTCCGTCTTTCCGAAGGAAGCGCCAGAGGTGAAGCTTCCCGAAGGAAGCCGCCAGAGGTTAAGCTTCTTTCAGAAAGCCGCCAGAGGTGAAGCTTTCCGAAGGAAGCCGAAGGACGCGCTTTTTTCAATACAAGTTCGCTTCCTTCGGCTTCCTTCGGCAAGCCGCCAGAGGTGAAGCTTTCCGAAGGAAGCCGAAGGACGCGCGTTTTTCAATACAAGTTCGCTTCCTTCGGCTTCCTTCGGCTTCCTTCGGAAAGCCGGCAGAGGTGAAGCTTCCCGAAGGACGTTCAGAAAGCCGAAGGAAGCGAAACAAGTTCCCTTCCTTGGGGAGGACGCACGTCCTTCGGCTTCCTTCGGAAAGAGAGAGTAGCTACCTGTTGATCTTCTGCTGCGCGCTAGATCGCGCAGCAGAAGGTGTGTTGAACCTCATCGTATATGCTGGTGATCCTGGCAATCAACCATTGCCTTCCCACGCAGACGTGACCGTCCGGCTGGTTCTATCGCGTAGTTGTTCCAGTTGACTCCAACGGCCGAACGTATGCGCTACCTTCGGGGCACGGACGTCAGCGAACCACCCCCAAGGGGGGTTGGTCTAGTATATTTCACTTAAGTCCGTGATTCGTGGACGTTCGCCCGTTGGTGTCCTTCCTTGGTCAAATTAGCCCTAGCTGTCTCGGTGTGATAACCTTCGAGTATCAGCAACTAACATACTCCGTGATTTTAGTAAGCTCTGCTTCGCGCCAGAGCTGAATCTACGCGAGCGTAACCAGGCCGTGCGCTAGGAACCAAGCTTGGGCTTGATGAAAAACGGCGTATACCCAGGTAACATATGAATCCATTACGGTCTCCGTAAAAAAAGCTCGTGCTTTCGGAACGACGTAGGTCCTTACGCTCGCGTAGCTTCAGCTCTGGCGCGAAGCAGAGCTTAATACTTGGAGGATCCACCGATTGATGTACACGTCCGCGTTGCGCCCCTGACCCTCCTCATCGATCTGCTTTCCAAAGGATTGCGCAGCCTAAGATCAAAGAGCCCCTAGCTTGATGAAATACGCTCTTCCTTCGGGAAAACGCACTTCCTTCGGAAACACGCTGTTCCTTCGGAAAGACGCTCGCTCCCCAAAGCACAAGAGCTCGATCTGAACATCATCGAAGATGATGTTCACTTGATCGTAGATTGCTATAACCATCAGCTACGATCTGCTTTCCAAAGCACCGCGCAGCGTATGGTTTATGCGTGCTATTCCTTCGTAAACACGCGCGTATCCTTCCTCCGTCCCCCTCCGTTCCCCGCTTTCCGAAGGAAGTGAGGGACGCTCGGACCGGGAAATAGAGATCTTGGATCACCATCATGGATGCGCTGCCGTCAAATCAGTTGCGTATTTCCGAAGGAATAGAGCACGCAGTAAGTGAACTATACACATACCCTCAGTTATCCGATGCAGCCCAATGTTATGCCGCTTTGTCTTTTTTCCTTGGGTAAGTTTACTTGGTTATCTGCAAGACGAGCCTGAACGCAAAGTGTCTCCCTGTTTGAGCAAGATCACGTATGTACGCCCTCTAGCTGGACGAAACTCTACCGTAACACACACATGCGTTAATTTCTCGCCCATTGAGTGCGAACTCGGTGATGAAAAAAGTATTGATGGTCACCATACGTCACCATCGTGAACTGTACCTATTTCGACGTTTAAGTCCCGTGAACTCGTACGCCGTTACCGTCAATTGGTTATTGCTTTTATGGTATCCTATTGGCTTGATAATCCGAGCGCACTCGCCGTATAAAGCGAAGCACCTCGCGTTTCCTTTTGTTTGGTAGTCTAACCACAGCAAGATTTTTTATGGTATCAACCTGCCCCACCTTCTTTACACTACTGAATGGTACGCTTATCCCGAATTCCCTAAGCAGCCTTGCCTTTGGCAACCTCTGCTCATCTATGGTCACCTCTGGTCATCTCTGGGCGCTTGTCAAAAGACGGCGGATGCTCCTGCAGTAAAAATGATGTTGCACACCCGCAGTGCTTATGCGCGATATGCGTGCATATTTCCTACTTTCTTTGGAGTACGGAGATCACCATCCAAGATCCACCCTTCTTTTTTCGAAGGCTGGATGCTGATCAGACGCCCGCCCCCCTCCGCCCTTCGATGGAAGGAGGGCTAGTTCGTCTCTGAAGATCATCAGCTACGCTGATGATGATGAGACGTACGTCCTTACGCTCGCGTAGCTTCACCTCTGGCGCGAAGAAGAGCTTAGTAAAATACGACCGTCTTTTGTCTACCACACTATATGAAAGACGCAGGTTGCTCTTGTAGCACCAGCAAAAAGCTCAGGTTGCACACCACGCCACACTCTCCTGACCAAAGCACCCAGATTATAGGCCCTATTTTCCGAAAGACAGACGTCTTTCTTTACCCTCTCCGTCGATGTACTTCCTTACGTAGGACGGGCGTGTATTTCCGAAGGATGCAGCTCATACGCCCTAGCTGCTACGCACACGGTGTCTTAAAGAATGCGGATTACTTGGTTTAGCTCTGACATATTCCGTCTCGGCAAACTAGCCTAGGTCTCTGGCCTTGTTTCAGAAGCATAAGGTGCGTAGCACCTGCACGCTCTGTCCGAAGGAAGCGAACTTGTTCCTTCGGCAAGCTGGGCTTGATGAACTTATTCCTTGGGCTTTCTGAACGTCCTTCGGGAAGCTTCAACTCTGGCGGCTTTCCGAAGGAAGCGAACTTGTTTTGAAAAAAGCACGTCCTTCGGCTTCCTCCCTAAGGAAGGGCGTCCTTCGGCTTCCTCCCGAAGGAAGGGCGTCCTTCGCTTCCTTCGGCTTTCTGAAAGAAGCTTAACCTCTGGCGGCTTCCTTCGGAAAGCTTCACCTCTGGCGGGGTGGCGGCTTTCCGAAGGAAGCGAACTGGTTTTGAAAAAAGCGCGTCCTTCGGCTTCCTTCGGAAAGCTTCACCTCTGGCGGCGTCCTTCGGCTTCCTTCGGGAAGCTTCACCTCTGGCGGGGGACGTGTAACCTTCGGTAAAACGGCCGTCTTTCACAAGCACTCTGGATGGTGATCTTGGTTAACCCTCAAGAAGCATAAGGTGGGGACCACCAGCACGCTCTTTCTGATCTTCTTTCGCTTCCTTCGGGAAGCTTAACCTCTGGCGGCTTGATGAACTTGTTCCTTTGGTAAGCTTCACCTATGGCGGCTTCCCTAAGGAAGGGAAGTAGCTTCACCTCTGGCGGCTTTCTGAAAGAAGCTCGGGAAGACGGCCATCTTTCCTAAAGCACCCGCTATCTTCAAGACATAGGAAGGTAACGCGTAGTTCAATTGATGGCACTCTTAGATTGCCCTCACCATCATCTACGATTATGGTCACTGCGTGCTCTCTTTCCGTAGGAAGCGAACTTGTTCCTTCGGAAATAGCGTGCGTTCGTTGTAGTCAGTTCCCCCTTCAATATAGGGTTACCTTGCATTGGTGAGGAAACCATCGATTGTATCAAAGCCACAACATCAACTTGGTTGATGCCTTGGCCAGCACTGACGTGTTTTATTGATCACAGCATCCCACTCAACAATCCCTCCCGTAGGACCGCAGTCTGTGAACATCCCCGCCGGCTCATAGAAGCAAAGCACTACCCCTACTGGGGTGTCTTGGTCGCGTTGGATATCCCTGCGGGAGTTACCGCCCACCTACGTCCAATGCGGCGCACGTGTCGTATAATTTAGCTTGTATAGCTGAACACCAGTTACCACCGTATATCTTGAGATCGACGCTCCTTGACATCGCACGCGGCTCTGTCAAGTGCCACATTCACCTGTAATCGGCGCATCCCTACGTGCCCATATCATGGCATTTACGTGCCATCAATCCGTTCTGCCTCATTCGCTAGTAGGTTTGCTTGCGTCAATCCCCTAGGATGTTGCGCATATACCCTAGATACAACCTTGGAGGACGCAATCCCTAGATGAGCTCCCACTCTGCACGACCAATAGCACGTAATCCCACTTGGTTAGACTGGACGTATTCCACACCGAATCTATTAAGTTTACTTGATTAAGCTCTGCTTCGCGCCAGAGGTGTAGCTACGCGAGCGTAACACAATCCCACCCCTCGAGTGTCAAGTGTAGCAGTCCATCCAAAGTTTGGGTCACGTTATCTCTGAACAGCGCCATAGGTAAAGCGTGATGCGTGCTTTGCACAGAAAGGCGTGCATCTCCGTCGTTGATGCTTTAACTTGGGTAGGCCTATACTTGATAGACGCAACGACTGTGATCGAACATCACCATCGTCCTCATATACAATAATGGGCAAAGTCCCCACGCTCCGAAGGACGTGCAGAGCCTAATCTACCAACCGCTTTACAAAGGATGGCAGCTCTCGAGTCGGAGGTAGGAATACCATCCTTTCAGAAGCACGGACGTCTCTTGATATGCCGTCTTTTGGAAATCAGTGTGTAGCTGATGATCTTTAGAGAGGGGCGTTCTTCGTACGTCTTTCATAAAGCAGGGGTCCCTGGTAGAGATGAGTCGTACTTCTGAACAACGCCGGAGGATCAGTGTCCTTCGAACTTGTTGCTCTTCCTTAGTAGAAAGGAGGCTTTCTTCGGAAACCTTTGGGACCTTCGCGTCCTTTGCTTCCTTCGGGAAACGCGCGTCCTGCTGAAAGACGTACGTTACCCGCTTTCCGAAGGAAGCGAAGCACGCCCTTCCCGAAGGAAGGGAAGAAGCCCGCGTCCCCCCGCGCTTTTTTAAAAGCACGTGCTTCCCGAAGGAAGGGAAGAAGCTTCACCTCTGGCGGGGGTGGCCAGGGTAGTGCGTGCTTTGCTTCCTTCGGGAAACGCTCGTACTGCTGAAATACGTACGTTACCCGCTTTCCGAAGGAAGCGAAGCACGCCCTTCCCGAAGGAAGGGAAGAAGCCCGCGTCCCCCCGCGCTTTTTTAAAAGGACACGCTTCCCGAAGGACGTGCGTCCTTCGGGATGCGTGGGTATTACGTGCTTTGCTTCCTTCGGGAAACGCGCGTCCTTCTTCTTTCTGAAAGAAGCTCGGCGTCCACCTAAAAGAAGGACGTCCTCCCGAGCTTCCTGAAACAAGTTCGCTTCCCGCCATAGGTGAAGCTTCCCGAAGGAAGCCGAAGGTAGAAGTTCGCTTCCTTCGGAAAGCGCGTCCCCCGCCAGAGGTGAAGCTTCCCGTAGGAAGCCGAAGGACGCGCTTTTTTCAAAACAAGTTCAGAAAGCTCTGGAAGAGCGTGCTTCGCTTCCTTCGGAAAGCAGCAGCCTTTTTACACTAAGCCCACTTCAAGGATCATACCAACTTCTATTGATGCGCTGCCTTCTGACAAACGTCCGTCCCCCGTGGGGGACGGCGGGCTTCCAGGGCAATTGCGTCTTTCTGAATGAAACGCGGAGCACTGCCTTTTTTCATACACCAACATCCAATATGCCCTCGTCGCTCGCGCTGCGCTCCCGAAGGGGGTTAGCAGATATACATCTTGGATGCATATCATCTCGCCGTGAACTAAATCCGACTGATGGCCAAACCCCAACAACGGAAGTGCGTACCTAGTAGGTGTCCACAATATTCGGTCCTTTGGATATCGATGATTACACATTCTTCGAAGGCGAAGCCGATGGCAATTTCGCTGAATAAGACAGCGTATGTACAATCTTCGATTGTAAATACACTTGATCGTGTTTACGCTCGCGTAGCTTCACCTCTGGCGCTTTCCGAAGGTAGCACTAGAGCGTATTTGACATCCAGTAAGCTCTGCTTCGCTTCGCTATGCGGAGCATAATCTGGATGTGTAAACCCCTTGCCTACATATGCATGTAATGATCATTCGCCGACGCATCAGGTATAAGACGCGAAGGTTTGTCAAGTAAAGATACATAATTATCACATCGGAGGTTTGCGTGTTAAGGCACGAACAGTAACTTGGTGGACGCTAGCGCGAGCGCAACAATTACCTGTTGCTTGTCTCGTAGAAAGACGCAAGTTTCACTAAGCTTTCTGACCCAAATACCCACAGCGGGGTTTACATTCGCTGGGGTAAATACTAGGACACGCTCATGTTATCCCATATAAAAGCTAATGCGATTCTGTGCAAAGTTCACTTTAGGTTCCTAGGTTCTCTGCAAGACGAGCGTGAACCCACTGTTTCTTCCCGAAGGTTACACGTCCTTCGGAAAGCCGCCAGAGGTTTAGCTTTCCGAAGGAAGCGCCAGAGGTGAAGCTTCCCAAAGGAAGCCGAAGGACGTGCTTTTTTCAAAACAAGTTGCTTCCTTCGGGAACCTCTGGCGCTTCCTTCGGAAAGCCGCCACCCCGCCAGAGGTGAAGCTTTCCGAAGGAAGCCGAAGGACGCGCTTTTTTCAAAACAAGTTCAGAAAGCCGAAGGACGCGCTTTTTTCAAAACAAGTTCATCAAGCCGCCAGAGGTGAAGCTTCCCGAAGGACGTTCAGAAACAAGTTGAGAAGGAGAGAGCGGGTTGACTCCAACGGAAGCACTCTCTTTCTGAACTTGTTTCTGAACGTCCTTCGGGAAGCTTAACCTCTGGCGGCTTCCTTCCGAAGGAAGGGCGTCCTTCGCTTCCTTCGGGAAGCTTCACCTTTGGCGGCTTTCTGAAAGAAGCTCGGAAAGACTGCCTTCTTTCATCAAGCCCATAGGTTTCTGAAAGACCCTATTCCTTCGGAAAGACGCCTGAGGTTACCCGCTCTCTCTCCCCCAAGGAAGCGCCAGAGGTTCCCGAAGGAAGCAACTTTTTCCTTCGGCGTCCATCGGCGTCCTCCCGAAGGAAGGGCGTCCTTCGGCGTCCTCCCGAAGGAAGGGCGTCCTTCGGCGTCCTTCGGAAAGCTTCACCGCTGGCGGCTTGCTACGGGAAGACAGAGGAAGGCTACGCGTTAACTCTTGAATGGTGATCTTTGATCACCATCATTGATGCGCTTGCCTCTCCGGAGGGAAACGGAGGTAGTCAAAGGCAGTTGCGTCTTTACGCGAGCTTCTTCCCTTCCTTCGGAAAGCCGCCATAAGTGAAGCTTCCCGAAGGAAGCGAAAGACGCCCTTCCTTCGGGAGGAAGCCGCCAGAGGTTAAGCTTCCCGAAGGACGTTCAGAAACAAGTTCAGAACGAAGAAGGACGCCCGTCCTTCGGGAGGAAGAAGAAAGACGCCCTTTCCCAAGGAAGCGCCAGAGGTGAAGCTTCTTTAAGAAAGCGCCAGAGGTTCCCGAAGGAAGCAACTTTTTTCTGAACGTCCTTCGGGAAGCTTCACCTCTGGCGGCTTTCTGAAAGAAGCTTCACCTCTGGCGGCTTCCTTCGGAAAGCTACAACTCTGGCGCTTGCCGAAGGAAGGGAAGAAGCTTCACCTCTGGCGCTTCCTTCGGAAAGAGAGCACGCATTGACCTTATGCTGTGCGCTCCTTTGTAAAGCATATCGTAGCTGAAGGTGATGGCGATCAAGTGTACATACGGTCTGTGTATACAGCGTATGCTTCCTTCGGAAAGCGCCCGAGGTGAAGCCACGCGAGCGTAAATACGTTTATACGCTGTATTTAGCTCTGCTTCGAGAGCGTAACTACACTGTATTGCTGCTACTCTTGGTTCACCCTCAAAAACGTGCCAAGCACAACAGTGAACGTCAATTACGGGATACATCTGCTCTTAACCACCCTAACCAGAGGTGCGATGTCTTTCTGTACCGTAGGCCGGACTCCGAAGGAAGCGCGTAGACCTTCACGTCGTGAACTAACAAAGAGAACAGCATCCGCTACTGGGGCTGGGGTGGCAGCGCAAATAACTTTCCCAGATGTTAGGCCTACTACCGTCACACTTTATGAGCGTGTATGCAGGAGAGCCTAATCTTAACGCGTATGACTCGGATAACAACAATGTGCCTCTCTAAAGCAACGGCCGCTCCCCCTACTCTACAAGATTGAAGGCGCTCGCTGTCGTCTGGTTGACTACACTACGTATTTACATACAAAGAACGTGCCTACGCAATTTGTGTAATCATGTTCGACGCGCACTCTCAGTATATCCTTGGTTGTCCGATGTTACGCTCGCGTAGCTTAACCTCTGGCGCGAAGCAGAGCTTAGTGTACTTACTGCGTGCTACGCGGTGCTTGATGAAATAACGCCGTCTTTCCCAAGTAAGAGAGTGCGTCCGTTGGAGTCATTCAAGATCATTTGACCCAACCTAGTCTACCTCGCTTCACCTCTTGAGATGGGTCCAAAAAAAAAAACGGTATGTGCTCCATTGTAAAAATTTTTGCGTGAATACCCAAGTTATGAAAAACACTCTTCCTTAGGAAAAAACGTAGGTATTCAGCGTTACAGTTTAAGAAAACGCTAACAAATCCCTCATATGTTTATTTGGTGCACTTGAATCTTTTTCATCTTATACCATAAGCGCAGCCTGTGTACACATATAGCGAAGGTACATTCTTTGTATGTCAATACGCTGTATTACTCCCCGAGTTGGCTCCTAGTCCTAGGTAGGAGGCAGCGAGCTTACCGGAGCTGCTTACCAAATACGTAGTTCCCCCAAAGTCCGGACGTCGTTTCATCTGCGGACGCACACGTCCGCGTCGTTCACTTGATGATGGCAATCTAGGATTGCCATCACGCGTATCCTTTATCCTTCCTCCGTTCCCCACGGGGGACGTACGTCTTGAACGGAGGTATTCCTTGGAAGTTGCATCTTTACGAAGGAAGCTGAACTTGTTTCGGAAAGACGCGCGTAACCAATGGTTGCTTTTTCCTGCTTGCATTCACGATCGTTTTGCAGAGAACGTGATGTTGATCCACGCGTAAACTTGCTCCCTTCTTAGAGGGACGGGTAACCTTTGGTCACCTAGGGCGTCTTCCCGAATGAAGAGTGCTTCCGTTGGTGTCCCTGCGTGCTACGCGAATCCGCTGGTAACCTCTGGGTGCCTATACGTGCTGACCATCATATACGTTTACGGTGAAGGAGATCTTTGATCCACGCGGACGTGAACGTCAGCACTCTAAATGGTGATCTTGGATCACCTTCAAAAAGCATAAGGTGCGTATCACCCGCAGCCGCTCTCTGCAAGTCGGAGGAAACATACGAGCGTATTTCAGAGCACGTAGTACCCATCATCATAGATGATCGTGATGGCTATCGTTGATTGCCAGCAATTGAACTACGCGCATCCTTTCTGAAACAAGTCCGTCTTGGAAATAGCGGGTTGACTCCAACGGACGCACTCTGAGCTCTTCAAGACGTACGTCCCCGCCAGAGGTGAGGCTTTCCGAAGGAAGCGCCAGAGGTTCCCGAAGGAAGCAACTTTTTTCTGAACGTCCTTCGGGAAGCTTCACCTCTGGCGGCTTTCCGAAGGAAGCGAACGTCCTTCGGGAAGCTTCACCTCTGGCGGCTTTCCGAAGGAAGCGAACTGGTTTTGAAAAAAGCGCGTCCTTCGGCTTACTCCCGAAGGAAGGGCGTCCTTCGCTTCCTTCGGCTTCCTTCGGAAAGCTTCACCTCTGGCGGGGTGGCGGCTTTCCGAAGGAAGCGCCAGAGTTTCAACTTTTTTCTGAACGTCCTTCGGGAAGCTTCACCTCTGGCGGCTTTCTGAAAGAAGCTTCACCTCTGGCGCTTCCTTCGGAAAGCTTCACCTCTGGCGGCTTCCTTCGGGAAGCTACACCTTTGGTGGGGACGTACTTTTTGAAGAGGTACGTAGGGAAACGTAGGAGGCTGGGGGGGGACGGATGGGCACGGACGTTAGTGAACCACCCCCTACGGGCTTACTACGGGCGTGCTCGCACGCCATGTCGTTTTTTATTCCGTCCTTCGGGGACGGCCAGAGGTCAAGAGGTCAAGCTAACCTATGGGCTTGATGTCCGTCCCCGAAGGACGGGAAAGACCAAGGCATGCGTTGCCGCTATTGCAACTATCCTGGTGATCCTCGCGCACCCTCGCCGTCCTTACGCTCGCGTAGCTTCACCTCTGGCGCAAAGCAGAGCTTAGTAAAACAAGACCTTTCTTTGATTACCAAGTTGATGTTGTATATGTGAACCAACAACCTCTAGGGAAAGACGACTCTTTTAGCCACCAGGCCTCTACAGTGTCACAACCGTCCTTCGGAAATTGTAAGTCCTTTGGAAATCGAGGATTAAACCTCTGTATAACGTATACCAGGCCACCCCCCGCTTGGGCCAAATGCAACAGGCCGTATTGTCGATCTCTAAGGGCTGCCCAGCAAACGTCTTGATTTACCAAGGTGTGCTCACTGCAGTCGTATTCCAAGGGGTGCGCAGCACCTACATTGTTTTGTTCCCTGTGTTTACGCTGACTGTGGCTTGGGTAAGCTCTGCTTTGCACCAGAGGTGAAGCTACGCGAGCGTAAACCCTTGATTCCCCGAAAACCCTTGACTGTTGGTGGAGGCCCTTCTCCAGTTGGAGAAAAAGACCAACGTCTGCATGGGAACCTTGGTGGTAGTTTCACTTGAACCACACAATCACACATCTAGTGAGAGTTTTGCCAGCCTACCTAAGCTCTGCTTCGCTCCAGAGGTGAAGCTACGCTAGCGTAACAACGCTAGTAGGCCCGGAGGTTTATGCCAGAGTTTGGGTCAAGAGTTACAGACCTCGGAGCTGTTTATGAATGAAGGCCAGAGTAGGGCAACGTCCTTTCTTATACAGGAAAAGACCTCGCGTTGCTCTGTCTTTCTGTGCCGAGAGCATTACCTTCGTAGCGGAACTAAAGAATTGCGTTATTCGATCACATTCATTCACTTCCCTGGGAGGAAGTCCGCCTACCGCCTGCTCACTCCCGTCCCTAATTAACTGGGCGTACTAGCTCGCTCTCGGCAATACGGCGCCAGCGGTTATGCTCGCACACCCTAGGGGTGTGGCTCGTGTTGTTACGATAAGCAGCTACCTCCTGATTTCCAAAGCATTAAGATACGGCGCACCTCCTTTGGAGAGGAGATCTTGACGAACGATTGCACCGCCTTAGGGGGTGGACGTCTGGCTTGTTTTTTTTTTTTTTATGGACGTAACGCCGCCAGTGGTGACCTGCGTTTACACCGAGCTCCAAGGTTCCAACCTTAAGTTATTAGATAAATGACGCGCATGTCTATCCCAAGGAAAAATCGCACCCGGTTGGTCCGTACTTTGGTCCGTAACTAGGTGCACAAACACGCCAGTGACACCTGCGTATTGAGTGCAGGGCACGCTTTTCTGGTGAGCGTAGCTCACCATCTTTTCGTATCAGCCCTAATATTCTGTATAACGAGTGCACGCAGATGGCTTGCTCCTGACTTGGACATAACCAAGTGCACGCATATCAATGCCTTATACAACGTATTTGCATACGTAGAATGTGTACCCTTTTATACGCTGCTAGTCTCTACGACAAGAACACAAAACTATAACCCTGCGTAGGCTACAATAAACTAGAGTTGCCGTTATTTATATAAGGTTCTAAGTGGAGTGCACGAAATGAAGTACGTTACCCATCTGTTTCTGTATGATCACTAGGTGCCTACGTTGTACAACTTGATCCGTTTACACCTACTGCGTAGGTCACCATCATCTTCGATGATGTCCAATACGCTGTATTATTCATCGAATTTGCTATCGGCTGCGCCTTCCATGATTGTGTAATCCTCTATTTACGCTAGCGTAGCTTCACCTCTGGCGCGAAGCCGAGCTTACAAAGGACGTACAATCCAAGATTGTGTACTTTGACCTAGAGAGGTATACACAACCCGGGTTCACGCTCGCGTAGCCGAGCTTACCGGGTGGGGTAGTGGGTGGTTAGGTTTTCATTCCCTACGTGCTGACATTCACGTTCGCGACGCATTATCAGCACCCCATCGCTGCAAGACGGAAGCTGAATACGCTGTTTTTTAGAAAGCACGCAGTAAGTAAACGAACGCAAAGCCTTGAGGTGAGTTTTCGTAATTCGCATACCGTCAACAATAACCCCCATTATACAACGTATTTGCATACGTAGTATGTGTACTTTGGAGGTGCGTGGTCACTATTTACGTACTTGGACTTGTCCTGTCTCTTGGAAGGTCACCGTCCTTTGGAAAGGTGACCATCTTCGTAGCCCAGTTTAGCGCCCTTCGCAGCTTTGGTGACCCTCGGTCCTCGTTGACACGAGGTGTCTTGAAGAGAAATACGTTCGTCTAGGTGCTGACTTGCTCGTAGCTGTCCGTAGCTGCTAGGGTGTCTATCCGTCCTTCGTAAACCAAGTCCTACCCTTTTGGTCCTTTGAAATCCACGCTCTCCGAAATACGGATGGTGACTTGCTCAAATAAAGCGGGTGTCTGGGGTCAAGTCCTATTGGCCGTAGTTCCGTGGCGTAGTTGAAGCTTTGCGGTTAGTCTAACGATATGTCTTTTCTTTACCGCCTCGGTCAACTCTACCTACTTGCCGATACAATACCGCGGGGTTGGTAGTTGACGACGTGTACGTCCGTCCTTCGGAGAACGCGTATCCTCTATGTAAACAAGATTCCCTCCTTCTTTCTGGCAACGTGGTTTCTTTGACCAACCTAACACATGTCCGACGCTGCCACGCTATCCTTAGTAGCCGTTTTTATAAGGAGGGAGTGCGTAGCCGCTTGTGTGCCTCTGAAAGACGTCCGTCTCGGATACCCCTTACCTAAGTATGCGCAGCACTCTCTTTCTGAACTTGTATCGCTTCCTTCGGGAAGCGCCTGAGGTGTAGCTTTCCGAAGGAAGCGCCAGAGGTGAAGCTTCCCGAAGGACGTTCGCTTCCTTCGGAAAGCCGCCACCCCACCAGAGGTGAAGCTTTCCGAAGGAAGCGCCAGAGGTGAAGCTTCCCGAAGGACGTTCGCTTCCTTCGGAAAGCCGCCAGAGGTGAAGCTTCCCGAAGGACGCCCTTCCTTCGGGAGGACGCGCTTTTTTCAAAACAAGTTCGCTTCCTTCGGCTTCCTTCGGAAAGCCGCCAGAGGTGAAGCTTCCCGAAGGACGTTCAGAAAGCCTAAGGACGTGCGTCCTCCCAAAGGTAGGGAAGAAACTTCACCTCTGGCGGAACGACGGCCATGCATAATTAGCACAGCGTAGTTCTCTAATCAGCGGCCGCGCTTGTGCGTAATCGAGTTGACCTCCCTCCTTTGGAATGCAGATCGTAGATGCTGGTGATCAAAGATCACCATCCACGCGTAACCTAACTCCGCCCCCCGCAGAGGTATTCCATGGCGGTTGTGTCTTTCCGAATAAAGCCGAAGGACTAGAGTGCGTCCGTTGGACTCACTTTATGTACAAGGTCACCTTGGGTAAGCTCTGCTTCGCTTCGCTATGCGGAGCATAGCCATGGAAGGCCCTGCTCCGAAGGACGGATTAATCCTTACTCCTTATTGTAGTTAGCGGGTGCGTGGCACTATCACGCTCTTCCTTAGGAAAGAATAGAGCTTGCCCTAGTAAGGTAGTGCCCCGCTGCGCCGGCGTATTTCCGTTCTCACGAAGGTAGGTCGTATTGCCTTCGCTGCTTTCTTCAAGATCGCTTTCCTTGGTCTACTAAGCACCGCGTTCCCCTCTTCATGGTTATCTTGGATCACCATCAATACGCAAACGGTGCGGTGCTCTCGATTCTTTCGTAAAGACAGCGTCGTTACCTTGATGGTGATCTTTAATCTACTCGCGTCATCCCGAATAAATCGAGTGCTCCGTTGGTGTCGACCCAAAGATCTCGAGTGATCTAGGGGGTGATCCCCCAAGTATGCACGTGTGTTTACGCTCGTGTAGCTTCACCTCTGGCGCGTAGCTTAGTACGATTATAGCAATCTTGGTTGGACCTCGGCGCAATTAATGAAATAAAGCGAAAATGAGCGCACAATCCTAAGGATACCGCGCCGAGGCCTACACAGTTTGTATTCGTCAGCCTAGAGCAGGCTCACTTGCGTTCGGGTAAAACCTAGGCGTGTTGGTCTCTAACTTGTTTTCGTGCGTACCCAAGATTTGGGGGTAGTTCACTGTGTTTACAGAATTTGAAGAAGATCGTATCCCGTCAACTGGCCAGTGGATTACGCTTCAGACTCGTTGGGTGGTACAAGTGAGCTCCGTCACCGCAGCGCCCACCTGATTATACAAAGGACTGACTGCTGTCCTTCCTTTGTATAAACACCATCTTTTTTTTTTTTTTCCTAAAGCACGCGTATCCAACTTTGCCTGGGAAAGACCTGATTGTATTCAAAATCTCGGGACACCCACCGGATTGAGTATAGAAGATCCGTAAGGTTTACCTCCGGTTAGCCTGTTGCTCGGAACCCCACCTATCGGTCCAGTACCACAAACGTACTATTTAGGTAATGGGCGACCAAGTACGCACGTTCGGCCTTTACGCACCACACGCGACGCTCGTAGCGCGTGCTAGGCAAAGCTTGGCTATTGCACTTGGTGCAGAAAGCAAGTCATTTGCCGCACCGTTCACCTCTGGGCTCCTCTGGCACTTAGCCTTGACCGCAACAGTGGATTTGAGCTCCTACTCATCCACCAAGTTTCATAAACGGACGCCGTATCTTACCGGTCGTGCTCGTAACACACGAAGGTAGTTTAGGTCACTTGGTGTTGTAAGCTCGCAACCCCTAAGGGGTTGCTCATTATTCGAAACTGAGCAGGACCAACAAAGTGTATGGACGTTCGTTGTGACCAATCATAAAATATACTTGCGCCACAGCTGATAACACACAAAACATTTATAGGCTTCTTATGGCAATCGTAGATTGCCCTCACCTTCATCTTCGAGCATGGTCACTGCGTTCTCGCTTCCCGAAGGACGTACTTCCTTCAGAAAGCTTCACCTCTGGCGGCTTCCTTCGGAAAGACGCAACATTCCCTCCGTTATTCCAAGGAATCGCATCCATCGAGGTTATCCTTCCCTCGAAGAAGGGAGCATGGTTGAGCGTATCCTTTCTGAAACAAGTCCGTCTTCCCGAAAGCGGATTGACTCCAACGGACGCACTCTCTTTCTGAAAGAAGCTAGCCTTCCTTCGTAAAGACGTGCGCCTCCTTCGGCCCACGGACGTAAGTGAACCACCCCCTACGGGCTCCCTACGGGAGTGCGAGCTCTTATCCTTTGGGGAGCGAGCGTCTTGAAGATCTTGAAGAAACCTATGGGCTTGTTGATGGTGATCGAAGATCACCATACCGAGTGCTACGCGGACGTGTACGTCACCCCTCACCCTAGCTCTTATCCTTTGGAGAGCGAGGCACCCCCTTTGGAGGTGCGAGTTCGCCGTCTTTCTGCAAGCAAGCTAGTTAGATAAGCGACCGAGTCAACAGATCACTAGCTCTGCTAAGCTTCACTACACCGCGCGTTGATGGTGATCGCGGCTCACCAGCATGTTCGCCAAAGTTGAACCCTCACATACGCATACGCAGACGCAGGGGCTGGCTGGTTACACGCCCCAAAACGGACGTAATTTTAGTTCACCGATTTACATATGGCTTTATGCACTAGCCGGATTGACGTACACGTCCGCGTAGCTCCCCTGACCCTCAGCATAGATTATGATCAAGGAGCACCGAGATTTCTTCAAGACGCTCGCCCCCCAAAGGATAAGAGCTCGCACTCCCGTAGGGAGCCCGTATGGAGCCCGTATGGAGCCCGTATGGAGCCCGTAGGGAGCCCGTAGGGAGCCCGTATAGAGCCTGTAAGGAGCCCGTATGGAGCCCGTATGGAGCCCGTATGGAGCCCGTAGGGGGTGGTTCATTTTAGGGCAATCTACGATCAAGTGTAATAAGGTAGTGAAGCAGGTTTATGTAAGAATGGCATCGGGTTAGGAAAGGCGCAGGGCCTACGCCCTTCCGTTGCTAGGCTCTGACCATCGCTACGTATCTTGGATAGTTTCCAAATGTCACCGTTGTCAGCCCCTTGCGTCACATAACGACCTTGTAACATACTGCGTATGTCATACGCAGTATGTGTAGAAAGCTCGGCTTCGCGCCAGAGGTGAAGCTACGCGAGCGTAAGGTCGTCCTGCCTTCGGCACACAAGTCAATGTCTTGAAGAGATATAGCAACCAGCTGTCTTACTGAAAGACGTTCATTGTGGGTCAGGCGGGCATTGAACGTAGAGGAACTACTTGCTTACGCAGTTATACAAAGAAACCAAATATTAGGCGAGCTGTCTTAACGCTAACCTTTCCAAAGGACGGGCGCCGGCTCTTACCGAAGGTAACCAAAGGTGGCAATCTTAAGTGAGCAATCCGCTCCCTTCGGGGGTGCAGTTCACTATACGTACACGTCCGAGTGGATGGTGATCTGTGATCACCATGATCATAATCACCAGCATCTCGGCTGAGGGTCAGCACCCTAGATGGGGCTCTAAGATCACCATCAAGGCGCCCATAGGTAAGCTTCACCTCTGGCCGTCCCCGAAGGACGGAAGAAAAAAAGACATTGCGAACCCGCACTCCCGCAGGGAGCCTGTATGGGGAGGTATTCATCGAATTTGCCATCGGCTGCGCCTTCGAAAAATGTAGACACATCCAGTTTATGCTCCGCATAGCGAAGCAGCGCTTACTGGATGTCAAATACGAGCAAGTGTCATACAGCGTATACAATCTTGTATTGTAAATACATACTGCGTATGTCACTTGATCGTAGATGGCCATTACCTTCATTTACGATCCAAAGCACCGCGCAGCATAAGGTCATTGCGTGCTATCTTTACGAAGGAAGCGCCAGAGGTGAAACTTGTACCTTCGGCTTTCTGAACTTGTTTTGAAAAAAGCGCGTCCTCCCGAAGGAAGGGCGTCCTTCGGGAAGCTTCACCTCTGGCGGCTTTCTGAAAGACGCTTCACCTCTGCCGCTTCCTTCGGAAAGCTTCACCTCTGGCGGCTTACTAGCTGCGGCGCACTCCGTTACTATGAAAGGCGTACGTTACTATGAAAGACGTACGTTACCAGCTTTCCGCCAGAGGTGAAGCTTCCCGAAGGACGCGCTTTTTTCAAAACAAGTTCGCTTCCTTCGGGAAGCGCCAGAGGTTCCCGAAGGAAGCAACTTTTTTCATCAAGCCCGCGTCCTTCGGGGGACGCGCTTCCCGAAGGACGTGCTTCCTTCGAAAAGCTTCACCTCTGGCGGAAATACGCGCGTATCCTCTGGTAGCCTATGGGTGCTTGATGAAATAAGGCCGTCTTCCCGAGCTTCTTTCAGAAAACCGCCACCCCGACAGAGGTGAAGCTTTCCGAAGGAAGCCGCCAGAGGTGAAGCTTCCCGAAGGACGTTCAGAAAAAAGTTGCTTCCTTCGGGAACCTCTGGCGCTTCCATCGGAAAGAGAGTGCGTACGTTGGAGTCTACCCGCTATCTCTTTCCGAAGGAAGCGCCAGAGGTGAAGCTTCCCGAAGGAAGCCTAAGGACGTGCTTTTTTCAAAACAAGTTGAGAAAGCCGAAGCAACAAGTTTAGCTTCCCGAAGGGAGGGAAGAAGTTCAGAACGAGAGCACGCAATGACCTTATGCTGCGCGGTGCTTTGTATAGTAGATGAGGGTGATGGCAATATAGGATTGCCCGCAATGAACGATAAGCACGCATCGGATACAGAAGAGACGCCGTCGTGAACGCAGTTTAGAGTGCGTTAAGCTCTGCTTCGCGCCGGAGGTGAAGCTACGCGAGCGTAACACGGTGAACCTAGTTTGGTAAACGGAGCGTACACGCAGATGAAGATCTCCACCAGACAAACAAAGAGAACTAAATAAAACGATCACGCAACTTTACCCGTAGATATCTAAAGATTGCAAGAACCCAAAAACAGTTGACGCATAATAAGCAAATAATCGAATGAAAAATGACATCAAAAAGTCCATATGTTTGAGAGAACCAACCAAAACCTTGACCAAAACGATTCGATTGCCAATACGTATAAAGAAGCCGCCGTACATCGAAAGACATATTCACTTGAGAATCAGTCCCATGTAAAGACAAATCATGCAAGTTGCCCGTAATGTAAGAAGACGGTACTGTTCTATGGAGCGTGTTAGGAGTCTGAGGATACCACTCTACCCCTCGGCCGGTCGTTCCAAACAAACAAGAATCATAAAAAGAGGAGGACATATTTGCCCACGACGTTGGCACGGTGGACTGACCGGATAGGCCGCGCACCGCGGACTCTACGGTGTGTACGGGGGTTACGTCAAAAAAAGAGGACGACCGCCAATCGAAGATGGACCCTGGGCCCGGAGATAAAGGCATTCCCCAATTTCCAGGAAAAGACCCGCTCCAATCGACCCACCAAACACAAAGCAACATAATAAATAGCAAAGACACGTAAAGTTCAGTAAAGGTTGACCTTTTGTTCATGCCGTGAACAGTTGTGGGCATTTGCGTGTTGGATTGAATATTTCTTAAAAAGCGTACAAACCTACAACTTGACCGTACCCCAGGAGGGTTTGGGTGTGCATACCGGGATGTGGGTGTTTTTTCGATATTGATCGACAGTAGAGACAGGTACGCAAGTGTTCGATTGTAACCAGCTTGCCTAACTAGGTGCGGATTATGCAACGTATGTCCATACGTTGTATGTGCAGCCGGCAGCGTCTTCCGAAGGACGTAACCAGGCATCCACAGGGTGGAAGCAAGAGACGATTGTGTACAAACGTGATTGGGGGACAACGTAGATCGCAGCCGCGCTTTAGTACGGACGACTGCTGCTACGCGTCGCTGGACCCGGCGTGGGTGTACACACCCCCCGATTGTGCGCAGCCTAACGATCCGAGGTCTACGAATTGAATGACTATCCTTGATTAGGTCAGCCGCAAGCGGCTCCCGAAGTACGGGGCCTGGCCACCACTGGGTGGAGGCTATCGAAGAGTGTGTAGTATTGCTTGACCGTACTTGACCCAAAGGTGACGGAACTAACCCAAGAACAGAAGAGGCCGCATCTAATACCCCTACGCCGGGGTAATACATACGAAGCAGCCGCGCAGTCTTGGCTGCTACACACCCGTCCTCGATTGGAGGGGTGTGCACCCGCACCCATCCAAGAAAGTGTGGGCGTGTGTGGATCTTGACGTGAACCTTGGATCTTTCCTTCACGTGCACACCCCAAGGAGTCGGTAGGTTATCGCCCGATATACCGTAAGTACGAACGTACCTTGGAAAAAGACGAGTAGGCGGCCACGTATCTCCTGGAGAGATTACCAAGGACAAGCGCGTACGTTTGCCCGTTGGGTGCCAACCGGAACTTATACTTGCGTAAGGACGTGATACCAACGCAGCTCTTGGCGTGTAATTGGCACCAATTATGCTTATGTGATCATCAGTTGAGGGGACTGGGTGCAACGCAGACGATGCACCCAATCCAACCTGCGTAGAATGGAACCCTTCGTGTCCCGACCCCAAATAGAATAGCCCGGTGTTCGATACAACCAACCTCACGTGGCGTAAAAATAACACAATTATTAGTCCAACCGAGATCACACCCAAATAAAGTCGCATCCGGAGATAGCCCCAGCCGTATACCCACCCGCCTACCTGCATACGCATACTTGGAAGCCGCTGGCAACTTGGATGAATAGGGGTGTAAGTGTTGCATCCGCTCCAGCGCTGCTGCGCACATGCAGCGTGAATGCTAATCACTGATTTACTTGATTGGAGTGTCCATACCCCAATAGTTCGGTGGCTAGCGGGGATGCATCTCCATACACCCAGCTCAAGTTCAGAGGCTACTACAGGGTCTCGACCTTTTCGAGGGTAACTGCTGTAGTAATCAAAACGAAAGACCTCCCGCCTGTTGCATAAATGTATAGGATCCGTGCATCCGAACAACCATAGGTTTCCTAAGGACGCGCGTACGGAAAGACCGGCAAAAGTGTACGAGCTCATTGAACTTGGTTGTCCAAAGTACGTAAACTCGGAATAACGCGCATCATTCGGTAACCGAACCAAGCGTTGGCCTACGGTTCGGAGATCACCCACGTAGTCTAGGGTTTGCTTATGGCCGAGACACTTGGACTGCATTATTATACAACGTAGTTGCTTCTTTCCATTGCGGCTCCGCCGACGTAGTTTGTGTACCCACTTGTCTCTGCACGAACTACCACAACCACCGTACTTGAACTTGGTGTAATTTAGCTGGCCACATTGGTGGGGGCGCACATGCAACACATACGCAGTACACAAGCTTGGATTGTCGTACTGCGGGAATCGATGACTACACCACCCGTTTACTGGATGTAAACTACGCGGTATAATTATACAACGTATTTGCTTCTTTCCATTGCGGCTCCGCCGACGTAGTATGTGTAGCCGAGATAAAACCAAAGTTGGGGCTACACCGACGAATCGTTTGCAGCTTGCCAACACACTGGCGTCCTTATACAACATAGGTGTAAACGTAGTCTGTGTAATCATAGATTCCCGCAGGACGACAATCCAAGATTTCCGAAGAACGGTAGGCCCGCAACTCCCATAACTGCCGTGCCTGCACCTGTACCGTTGGTACAAGTGAAAGGACGGCAGGTGTAATGAAGTCGAAAAAACGCGGAATACATAGATCAGAACCAGCCAACGCAGCCAAATTAAATATAACAAGCACCAGGAAGAGGCCTCTTGATAAAATCCAATAAGTTGAGCTAAATTAAATGTAGCCGTCCACGAGGTAAATTCGACCGAATATCCTAATAGTACATACAATGGGATTACGCAAACCCAACTCAGTACATTAAAAACAGAAACCAAAATATGTAACCCACTTTGGATAAAAAGAAAAGGAACCCAAATTACAAGATAATAATAAAGTCCACCAACCCAAAGAGTTTGTGACACTCTAGTGTTTAATTCGGCAATTGGGCACCAAATAAGCTGCAGTATCGGATCAATTACCTCCCCTAACAAACTAAGACTGGGCCACCATAATTTAGACGCTAGTCCTGCATATGGTGACATACTGCCCGAGCCTATCACGCTCCGCGGTGATTGAAGCACACAACCAGCGTCGGTGTTTGGCCCACGTAACAGCCCATAAACTCCGGATGCCCCCTGCGGAGTTTCCCCTGCGAATGCTCCTAAAGATAACGAGTGACTTGCACCCGAATTTATATGCAGGTTTGCTTGCACTTTAGAATACAAGCCTACACCAAAAAAACCAATACCTGAAATCAATATAACCCAAAGCACCAATCCCACCATGCAAGCTAATAGCCATAAAAAAGGAGAAGCTCGACTTCCGGGGAAAAAAGAAGGCAACTTGGGTAGATATGTCAAGCGTGCTGATGTTGTTCGGGGCTTAAGTTTATAGTCCACGGGGTATAAATTTACGTTTACGTAGGCTGCTCTAGAATGTACACCGAAGCACCCCTTCACTTGGTGAGGCCGTAACCGACCGCCAACTGTCTGCAGGTATGTGGGCCATTTTTGCATCTCACTGCGTATGTTGATCAACCCCTTAACTTGTGTGCTTTGCCTAGGGGGACAACGGACTAACTTGACCAAGTATGTACGCAACCCAGTACACATACTACGTTGGCGGAGCCGCACTTGAAAGAAGCAAATACGTTGTATAATCTTACAGGGATGAGACAACCGACCTCCCCACCGCGTGCGTCCCGCGAATTGAGGAAACGGCGTACGCGCAGCCACCGATAACACAGAGAACCTTGTGTCCGAATACACCTTATGATCTGGCTGGTACTTGGGAACCGGACACCTCGTTAACAGGATCACGTCCCTACGTAAAAACCACTGGTGCTTCTGAGCGTAAAGGTCACGAAGGTATTGTCCCAAACTAAATGACAACATAAGGTCTAGTCTAGCTACACTACCCAGGTACACATCCAGTTTACTAGATGTCAAATACGCTGTATAGTCGTACCCCCTGACTGAACCTTGTACTATAGTATCCCGATTGCTATAGGTGGAACCATCCCTCCACCCGATGTAGGTCTGTTTGCACATAGCACCAACACCACTCCTTTTAACTAGGCCAGCTGATTGAAAGAGTCGAGGCTTATGTAAAACCGTAAGGCGCGCAAACCCCCGATATTCCCGGTGAGGTCGGCTGTGTATAGGAGCACGATTGGATCCTGATAACAAGTTGACGACTATCGAAGGTAAACGTGATACTTGAAGGAGTGATGTACGTTCACCATTACCGTTCACATTGTGAAACGTAAGCGAACTGCTGCCTACTCCAAAACACTGTGTACTGCCCTTTACAAATCTAGAGGAATTCCGTATAGCGCCGTTCACCCTTGAATGAACCTCCTTTGTTACACGACGGTCGGTAACGCACGCCGTTCGTAACGCACGCAACTCTGATCGCTGATTTTGTCTGAGCCGCTCTTGACCTAATACAGACCACGCACCCGCGGGGTAAAAAGCCCTTCCGTTGCTGACCTGCGTCAGACTCCAATCTGTATTATGGATACTATAGAACTCCCATATAAACTCGATCCATTTTATTTGATGTACCTCTACCAAGTTCAGACCCGCCTTGGGTGTCCACATCCAGTTTACTGGATATAAAATACGCGGAATACCCAACACACCCCAGGCATCGCGTAGGTTTGAGTAACTTGTGTATCCCTGTGTACTATCGCCACGAGTCTCTGGTAAGCCGTCAGCACTTGTATATGTACCTTTATGAAGCAAAACCCAACAGTCGGACGTGCACGCATATACTGAAACCACAGGTCTCCTACCTACAGGTACCAGGACATCCCAGAAGCTGGTGTCTGCCCGATCCCCTAGCTGTACGTGTGCGTTTTCCAATGACAGCGTTGCAGGTTGCGCGTGTGTCTTGGCGGCTGGGTATAAGAGGGTAACCCGAACTTGACAGCCACTCGGCACATTATACAACGTATTTGCATACGTAGTATGTGTAGTGTCCGCATCTGGAAACCATGATAGTAAAAACCCGATTCCACTCCACAGACTACGTCGGCGGAGCCGCACTTGAAAGAAGCAAATACGTTGTAGAGTACCCGCTTCAAATGTAGACGTTAGGTCTTGAAACCAGCACCTAGGTGTACAATTTGCTGAAAAAAAAAAAAAACCACAATTTATGCATCGACATCCGTCCTTGCGTTCACTGCTTGGCGGAATTCTGCCCTCTACTTGACCTATACTTGGTCGGGCTTGGCCGTTTATCGCCTCGACAGCCGAAGCGCATACGTGCACTACGCCTGGCAACCCCGTACGTTGTGTGGTCAGACAATACCTCGGCAATTCAAGTTCAATTACGTTCTCTGAAAGAAGGACGTGAACGTCAAGGCGCAACCACAAGGTTGTATCTATTACCACCGACTTTGGTGACCTATCGTAATGTATGCTACTGTCCATAACGAGCACACACCCCCATAGGTCGCACGACCGGATTTGCACCTTTTGTTGGGCTGGTTCTTTTGGCCCAACCCCTCTGACGCAAGCCACCTTGATTTTAATGACTGGGTCTCGCTTGCATCGACCCTGTTCACATACGTCCGTCCCACGGAACACGCGCTCTTTGTCACAAGTCCGTCCTTCCCAAAGACGGGTCTCTTGCCCGCCTTCGGCTACCCGGCGGTTGGTTGTGTGGCAGCCGCGCCGCTGCCACACGCCCCACTTGGAGAGGCGTGTGTCATATTCTTGTAAGGTACCATCTACTACGTCTCCCGATGTACCACGGCCGTACGCGCGGCTAGGTTGACGCTGAAGGCCACGCGTGCTTTGGTAAGCTCGGTGGATTACCGTAACATACGGGCGTATCACAAAAATAGCGCGCTTGCTTATACAACGTAATTGCTTCTTTCCATTGCGGCTCCGCCGACGTAGTATGTGTAAACTTGGTAAATCCCAGTAAATTGAAGATCTACATGCTACACAAACCAACGTTAGTTGATGACAGAGGCGCAGGTTGGCATCGACCCAGTTTATCAACAAGTGTATAGTGACACAACCGTGGTTCATCCTCACTGCCTGAAAACCCCATAGGGTTGTTTGTGTACTCGACGGTTGGTAAAAAAACCGCCAACTACGGACAGTCCAAAGCGCTTCCGGCTCACCCCTGCCTCGACTTATCAGCAAGTGCATGCTAGCTCTCCGTCTTGAAAAGAACTGCAAGCGTGCGCACGGACTTGGGTATTCTGCACTAACGTTACCGTTCCTAAACCGCACCCACTCCTCGGGTTCTGAAAGATCTGAAAGATCGTGCGCTGCCTTACGGTTGTTACTGATTTGCTCCTGCATGTGGCTTACCGTAGCACTAGATCGCAACCGAACATCAATTTTACCGTTTATCGACCTTGATTCGTCAGCTCGGCGTTTACCGTAGCCCTCCTTGGGATCTAAAAGATCCACTGGCCCCCGGAATACGCTCTTTTCTGTAACATATACCGTCTTGTATAACGTGTGTTCTTCCTTGCTCCGGTAACGCTCCACAACCTGTGGCCTTACGCATCTGTGTTCAAGACATTGGCACATAACCCCGCCTCTCCCTCGGAGGGCCTGTGTTGTTGTACACCCTCTCGGGGGGGGTGCAGCCTTCGTACTCTGGAAAGCACTCCATACCGCACGCCAACCTCCGGTGGTGAGTGCACCCCCTAAGTGGTAGTTGTTCACTGATTGAGCGCTCCCGCCTTGTAGAGACACACTACGTTGCCAACAAAGTTGTCCCCACAAAAACAGGGGCTCGTTCGCCAACCGCTCATCTGCAGAGTACGCTTGATTCTGCGCACTCGAACATACACCCAGCTGACTACACATCCAGGTTACTGCATGTAAAATACGCTGTATATTGGTTGGGTAGTTATACAACGTATTTGCATACGTAGTCTGTGTACACCCCCCCGTCGTACCGCGAGTGGGCTTGGCACAGGTATGTACCTGCTTTTGGCGGAATCCGTACCCACCCAACGGAATATCACGCTTGACTCGCATAAATGTAGTTGGCACTTGAAACCCAATACCCTTGACCACATACCTTACGGAGTACGAGTTGGTTAGCTTGCTGGGTTTACAGACGTATACATGCGATTTAGCCTCGGCATATCTTAGCTTCCACGTTTGGCTGGTCATGTACCAAATAAGCAATAAAAACCAAGGCGCCCAAAAGACTAAATCAATACTTTTTGGTAGGTATAACGTTAACAGGGAATTCAATCCTCCTCCAAAAAAGATATCTGGACCCCGACCACTACCGTATTCCTTTAACAAAGAGTTAGCGGCCACATACGTTGGATCTGCTACACCCAACCTTGTTGATTGAGACACACCCATTGCACCCGTATGTGTCATAAATTCCGCAGCTGACGTTACACGCATTAACGACAAGTCTAGGCAGTTAAATTGAATTAATCCTTCTGTCTCAACCTGCCAAATCCATATTAGACAATAGACATTCACGTCATAAAAATAATCTGTGTATAAAAAAAAAAAAAAAATCCAACATAACACGAGACTTTTTGCCACACGCAACTGCCACAGTCGGTTAATCATTTTACTTGTCATGTGTACACATCCAGTTTATGCTCCGCATACACATACTACGTCTGCTAATACGTTGTATAGCCATCTATTTTTCCAAAGCACGTTCTTCCTTCGGAAGCCGAGCTTACTGGATGTCAAATACGCTGTATAGGGGTCTCACATACAACTGATCAACTTGCTGAATGTTGTGTCAATTGCGCGCTGCCTTCCTCCTTTGGGGATAGACACCCAGACGCACGCCTACCTTACACTTGTTGGGGGATGAGCATCTTGAAGTATATTTCAGAAAGCGCGTGCCCACAAAAAATAACAACGCCCTTGGGGGTGTATAAGCAGCCAGCTCTTTGGCTAAGCTCTGCCTCGCGAGCGTAACTATGGGGCCTTTGGAATGCCCGCAAAGATACTGCTGCTTCGCTTTGACCAAGGTCCCCTTTGGTGACCAGCGTTGCTTTCCTTGGTCCGCGTGGATGGTGCTCAAATATCACCAATATCCTCACCATACTCTACCATGATAGTATGCACCCCTTGACCACCCTCCCTTGTAAATCAGATCGTCCATCTGCTTTCCAATGCATCGCGCAGCATAAGATCAAGGAGCACTGCGTAGCACGCTTCATGGTGATCTTCGATCACCTTCAAGACCCCCGTAGGTGGTGGCTTATCCGCTGTCCATCCGTCCTTCGGAAAGACCAGGCGAGCTCGCACTCCCGTAGGGAGTCCGTAGGTAGCCCTTAGGGGGTACCCAGAACTAAGCTATGCTTCGCGCCAGAGCTGAAGCTACGCGAGCGTAACGTCCAAGTACTAACGTACGTGTATTATTGAATATTCACATAAACCGGTCGTGCTAATTTGATATCCCAGTACAGTTCTTTAAATCCCATTAAAGGGAAATCTTTCCGTAAAGGATAACCCTGAAATCCATAATCCGTTAAAATACGCCGTAAATCAGGATGTCCTTGAAATATAATACCAAACATATCATACACTTCTCGCTCTAACCAATTACTGCTTGCATATCCGGCACAAAAACCAGGATCATTAACAAATAGTTGATTTGTACGTACCAACTGTTGTTGACATAGGGACAAAACTTTTTTTGTACATTCACTACCGCTGGATGTGTACACGGGCAAGTGTATAGTCTCCAATTTTTGCCGTTCCAACATAAGGGAAGAACACAAGGAAATCGATTCACCTGTGGGCACAAGGCTAGGGTTTACGCTATTGGAAGACCGGTGACCTTGTATGTGATTCATTCGTGATGTTGTTACCAACTGATCTCCGACCTGTAAAATTTTGCCATTTGGGTTGTCGTCCGAGATTTGCGAATGTTCCGCGTTTGGTTCATTTACGTGAACGTCCGCTCGATCCTGCCCAGCCTTACCTCTTAAGGACACTCTGTTCATGCTGTCTTTGTCACGTGCTTTACCCGAGACTACGGCAAAATTTGTAGATAACTCATTGATCCCTAGACTAGACGTTAATTTATCTGACACACCGTCTGGAGCTGAAGCTAACCCGAACTGTTGTACTTGTCCATGATTTTCAAAATATGAAAAAATAATGCGCGAGTTATAATATGTAGATAATAACATATACACAATTTGGCCCCCGTGCAGCGAGTTTGGCAATACCCGAGAACGACCTCCCATAACGTCCGCCCGTTGTGAATGCATGCGCAAGGTTGACTGGTTGCGCGATCCCAATGGTTTCCAATCAATTACAGTCATTTCGACTAGAGAGTCGTAACGAAATAAGCTTCCTTTTTGTGCACCCACCCCAATACACCCGCCTTCCTTTGTAGAGGTGTGCACTAGGCTTCGAAGATCGGGCGCTATCTGAAAAACGTCCGTCCTTCGGACACCCGAATCACCCTGAGGCTGTGTAGGTATTGAATTATACAGCGGATTTGACATCCAGTTTACTGGATGTGTAGCAAGTTGGGGGGACGTAGCTGTCCCAAGATGAGGTGCAGGTTTGTCCTTGGATTGGTTGTAGGGCTGCAGGTTGGTTGAATTCAATTTTTTGACTTGTGATCTCACCCTCGATGAGCACCGCATCCCATTTTTTGTAATGGACGACGCACCCCAATCAGAGTTGACGTTGTTTATACTGCGTTGCTCACTAGGATAGGCTAATGTCTCCCTAACCCTCTCCGACCTTAACAAGTTTGGTTTATGATAGCTCGTATCTAGTGTTCCAAAAAAAACTCGGTCTTGTGCACTCCGTAAAGTACACAAAAGTGTTGCGTCCAATAAAACTTGAATATTACACTTCCACATATCAGAAACAAGCAAACGATACATCATCTTAATTTGTTCGAATAACACACCTCAGCACAGCTATAACTCGAGCTTGTGCACGGTAACGTGCTGTGCCTTACCTTTGTTATAAAAAACACGTCCGAGGTTGATAGGCGCGCCCTGATGGTGATCAAAGCTCACCATCATCCTCTACGTATATGTTGGTGAATCCACCGCAGGATGCTTAAGCTACGCGCCAGAGCTGAAGCTACGCGAGCGTAAAGACCGTTATCCCAGGTATCCTCTGGCGCAATTCTGTCTTATATGGTGATTTCCGCGCCCCGAAGGTCGTAGGGAGGCGGAGTAGATCACGGAGTCTACCAGTATATCACGGAGTATACCACCCTCCTAGATACGACTTTTCTGAAAGAAGATCGCTTCCCGAAGGACTTGCGTCCTTCGGGAAGTGGTAAACGTATGGAGTCCAAACGTATGGAGTCCACGGGTAACCTAAGGAAACCTTTGCCAACTCGAAGCTCACACCACTGCTGCGTGTGTACACCACTTGGTGCGTCCGTAGGAGGCGCGGAGCAAACAATCAGTTAAGATCGTTCAACTGCGCCCCTTGGTTACCAAAGGTAAGGCTGGGATGCTTGCGGAGATTTTTTCAGAAAGCACGTCCTCTAAAGAAAAAAGTGCCCTACTTTCCTAAGCTCTACTTCGCGCCAGACGTGAAGCTACGCGAGCGTAATAACGGACGTATATGACCCTCAGGTAATATGAGGCTTACTAAAAAGGCGAGGTCGTCTCGTTACGACGGACGCTGGTCTTCTTTGGTTACCTTAGCACTTTTTACAACGGGCCAACTCTCTTCCTTCGGAAAGATACGCGTGGATGGTGATCAAAGATCACCATCATCAACCATCATTGTCAGCACTCCTCATGGTCACCTTAGGTGACCATCAAGGCGCCCAGAATTTTATGATAGACGCTCGCTCACCAAAGGATAAGAGCTAGATCAAACCACACCCGTTACGTGTGGTATTCTTCGAATTTGCCAGCGGCTTCGCCTTCTAATAATGTGTAAACATACTACGTAGGTCACCATCTTCTTTGATGATGTCAATTACGCTGTATACACATACTGCGTATGTACACTTGATATTACGCTCGCGTAGCTTACCCTCTGGCGCGAAGCAGAGCTTAGATTGCCATCACCTGCATCTACGCTCTGCTTTCCAAAGGACCGCGCAGCTTTAGGTCAATGCGTGCTCTTTTTCCCAAGGACGCCCTTCCCGCCAGAGGTGAAGCTTCCCGAAGGAAGCGAACTTGTTTCTGAACGTCCTTCGGGAAGCTTCACCTCTGGCGGCTTCCTTTGGAAAGCTTCACCTCTGGCGGCTTCCTAGCTGCTGCGCTTTCCTGAGTATCCGTTCCCCGCTTTCTGAAACAAGTTCGCTTCCTTCGGAAAGGTCGTCCTTCGTCTTCCCTCGGAAAGACGTGCGTATCCTCTGGGTATTTGATTACACATACTGCGTAGGTCACCATCATCTTCGATGATGTCCAATACGCTGTATTAAAGATAGCCTTCTTTCCTAAGGAAGCGCCAGAGGTGAAGCTTCCTTCGTAAATACGGAGCAAGGCTTCCAAAGCACGGCTAACCTATGGTAACCTATGGCATCTTACTGCAAGCACGCAGTGACTTGAACGTCCGTGGATGGTGATCAAAGATCACCATGATCATCATCACCATTATATACAATTTGCTTATCAGATCAGCACCCCTGACCCTCATAATCGATCTGCTTTCCAAAGGCTCGCGCCGCCCAAGATCAAGGAGCCCTGAGGTTAGCTCACTCCCCAAAGGATAAGAGCACGCACGCCCGTAGGGAGCCCTTAGGGGGTTGTTCACTTGATCGTAGATTGCCATCACCATCATCTACGATGATGGTCACTGCGTGCTTCGTGGTGCTTTCTGAAAGAAGGCCGTCTTCCCGAAGGAAGCAGAGCTTTTTTCAGAGAGAGTGCGTCCGTTGGAGTCTACCCGCGCTCTTTTCCTTCGGAAAGACGCGCAAGACGGAGGAATGATTCCAAAGGCCCCTGAGGTTACTGAAAGACGCCCTAGCTACTGCGCACTCCGTCCTTCGGGTAACGGCGACTCAGGAAAGCGTAGCAGCGACGGCTAACCTCAGGTAACCTTTGGCGTCTTTCAGCAAGCACGCAGTGACTCCAACGGACGCACTCTCTTCCTTCGGGACGACACGCCTGGTTGGTGATCTTTGATCACCCTCACCATCATCTACGATTAGGGTCAGCACCCTTGATGGTGATCGAATATCACCATCACGGCGCCCAGAGGTTAGCTACACCTCTGTCCGTCCGTCCTTCGGAAAGACATGGGGAGCTCGCACTCCCGTAGGGAGCCCGTAGGGAGCCCGTAGGGAGCCCGTAGGGAGCCCGTAGGGAGCCCGTAGGGAGCCCGTAGGGAGCCCGTAGGTAGCCCGTAGGTAACCCGTAAGTAGCCCGTAGGGGGTGGTTCACTTACGTCCGCGCCCCTCCGTCCCCCACGGGGGACGGACGTCTTTCAGAGGGAAGCGCTCAGATTGCGTCCGTTAGAGTCAACCCTCTCTCGTAAAGACGGAGGTAGGATTCACTTTCTTCTGGAGGAAGGCTAACCTATGGTACGCACGCAGTGCTCCCTTCCTTCGTAGAAAGGAGTGCATTCCCCCGAAGGAAGCAGGGGAAGCGCTTCCCTCTGAAAGACGTACGTTCCCCGCTTCCCTAAGGACGTGCGTCCTTCGTAAAGCGAGAATCAGCTAGGATGGCGAGCTAACCGCTGGCAACCGCTGGCCGCTATAAGAAAGCACGCAGTGACTACAACACAACCACTCGCTTCCTTTGGGACGACGCGCGTAGCACCCCATGACCTTCAACGTAGATTATGGTGATGGCACGCTACGATCAAATGACCTACGCGTACGTGTACGTCAGCACTCTTCATGGTGATCTTGGCTCACCATCAAGAGTCACAGAGGTTTCTGAAAGACGCACGCTCCCGGCAAGACGGAGGGGGACGGCCAACCTCTGGTAACCTATGGCGTCTTTCATCTAGCACGCAGTGACTCCAACGGACGCACTCTCTTCCTTCGGAAAGACGCAACTGCCCCTAAGGATGCGCATCCATAGAGGTTACCAGATGTTACCCTAGCTGCTGCGCACTCCATCCCCCTCCGACCCCCGCTTCCCGAAGGAAGGGAAGAAGCTTCACCTCTGGCGCTTTCCGAAGGAAGCGAAGGACGCCCTTTCTGAAAGAAGCTCAGGAGGTCGCCCTTCCCGAAGGAAGCGCCAGAGGTTCCCGAAGGAAGCAACTTTTTTCTGAACGTCCTTCGGGAAGCTTCACCTCTGGCGGCTTTCCGAAGGAAGCGAACGTCCTTCGGCTTCCTTCGGGAAGCTTCACCTCTGGCGGCTTTCCGAAGGAAGCCGAAGGAAGCGAACTTGTTTTGAAAAAAGCGCGTCCTTCGGCTTTCTGAACTTGTTTCCGTCCTTCGGCTTCCTCCCGAAGGAAGGGCGTCCTTCGCTTCCTTCGGGAAGCTTCACCTCTGGCGGGGTGGCGGCTTTCTTAAAGAAGCTTCACCTCTGGCGCTTCCTTCGGAAAGCTTCACCTCTGGCGCTTCCTTCGGAAAGCTTCACCTCTGGCGGCTTCCTTCGGAAAGCTTCACCTCTGGCGCTTTCCGAAGGAAGCCTACTTGTTTTGAAAAAAGCGCGTCCTTCGGCTTGATGAACTTGTTTTGAAAAAAGCGCGTCCTTCGGCTTCCTCCCGAAGGAAGGGCGTCCTTCGCTTCCTTCGGCGTCCTTCGGAAAGCTTCACCTCTGGCGGCGTCCTTCGGCTTCCTTCGGGAAGCTTCACCTCTGGCGGGGAGGACGCCCTTTCTTAAAGAAGCTAAGGAGGTCGCCCTTTTTGAAAGAAGCTCAGGAGGACGCCCTTCCTTCGGGAGGAAGCCGAAGGACGTGCGTCCTACCGAAGGAAGGGAAGAAGCTTCACCTCTGGCGCTTTCCGAAGGAAGCGAAGTACGCCCTTACTTCGGGAGGACGCCCTTCTTTCAGAAAGAAGCCGAAGGACGTGCGTCCTTCGGAAAGCGGGGAACGTACGTCTTGAAGAGGAACGCGCGTCCTACGGGGGACGGTGTAAGTATACGCGTGATGGCTATCTACGATCAAGTGTACACATACTGCGTATACAATCTTCGATTGTAAATACATAAAGCGAATGTCACAGACTGCGTAGGTCACCATCACCTTCGATGATGTCCAATACGCTGTATGACACTTGATCAAGTGTAAGCTCTGCTTCGCTAACGTAAATACGCTGTATTCGTCAGCGTATATGACATCCAGTAAGCTCTGCTTCGCTTCGCTATGCGGAGCATAAACTGGATGTGTACCGATCTTTTGCTTCTTGATGGTGATCCAATATCACCATTAAGAGTGCTACGCGGTCCTTTGGAAAGCAGATTGTCTACGATTATCCTATATGATGATCGTTCACAAAGTGAACTAAAATCCAGAGGGGGTGCCACATACCGCTCCAAATTTAGAAAGGTGGTTGGGCTACGAGATTACGCTATTGACTTACACGTCCGAGGATCACTCTTGGATCGCCAGCCTTTGGAAAGCAGATCAACAATCCCAGAGGTTAGCTACACCTATGGCCGTCCCCGAAGGACGGAATTAAAAAAGACAAGGCGAGCGCGTACTCCCGTAGGGAGCCCGTAGGGAGCCCGTAGGGGTTGTTTCACGTACGGCCGTGCCCCTCTGTTCCCCGCTTCCCGAAGGACGTGCGTTTTTCGGGAAGCGCGTCCCCCTCGGGTGACGGACGTCTTTCAGAGGGCAGCGCTCCGAGTGCGTCCGTAGGAGTCAACCCGCTCGCTGACAGACGGAGGAAGGATAAGCTTAACCGTTACCCGCTTTCCGAAGGAAGCGAACTTGTTTTGAAAAAAGCGCGTCCTTCGGCTTTCTGAACTTGTTTTGAAAAAAGCGCGTCCTCCCGAAGGAAGGGCGTCCTTCGGCTTCCTTCGGAAAGCTTCACCTCTGGCGGCTTTCCGAAGGAAGCCAACTTGTTTTGAAAAAAGCACGTCCTTCGGCTTCCTCCCGAAGGAAGGGAGTCCTTCGGCTTCCTCCCGAAGGAAGGGCGTCCTTCGCTTCCTTCGGCTTCCTTCGGAAAGCTTCACCTCTGGCGGGGTGGCGGCGTCCTTCGCTTCCTTCGGCTTCCTTCGGAAAGCTTCACCTCTGGCGGGGGACGGAGGGGAACGGAGTGCGCAGCAGCTAGGGTAACCTCTTGAATCGGCATCATCGATCACCATCAAGGATGCGCTTTCCGAAGGAAGCGAACTTGTTGCCGAAGGACGTGCGTCCTCCCGACGGAAGGGAAGAAATCGGGGAACGTACGTCTTGAAGAAGAACGGAGGTATTCCCAGGCAGTAGCGTCTTTCCGAAAGCACGCAGTGACCATCATCGTAGATGATGGTGATGTCTATCAAGTTTTCTACCCAATGTGGGCTTACACCACCGTAGGGTGCGTCCTGGTTTTTATTCGCCAGAGCACTGGATCGTTAAGACACCAACTTGATTCTATCCAAGACGTTCAGCAAAAGGCCTAACCTAACGACGTGTGTCTCCGTCCGCCGAAGGTCGAAGGAAAAAAAAACTGCCCGAGGATACAATAAATGAGTCAGACCGATTGTCTACCTTTTAAAGGGCAGAGCACTTACATGAACGGTAGTCGTAGGGAGCGCATTCTTGAGTTGGCCTGTTTTTTTATTAGAGAGATCCAACCTCGGGCACCCTCCGGTCGTATAGCCGAAAGAGGAGCATACGACAACCTAAACTTCGGGTAGACTGGTAGGCCTGTTGCTCGTGCGTACGACTATTATGTCCTTTGGAAAGTAAGATTAAGCGCTGCTCTATGACTCTAGTTTTGTTTTCACGAAGAACACACCTACATATCACTACAGTATACCAAGCAAAAGCACGCAAATAAAATAAACACCAGTGCTATACAACCCTAAAGTCACCATAGGTTCTGCTACTGGCTGACCACCAATCCAACCTAACAAAATAAAAAACGAAAATAAAAAACCCAATACCACAAAGCGCAAATAGAACGCCCAACTTGGCTGCAGCGGTAAGGTAGGGACGAGCATCACCCAAGATGACTGCTCGCTAGGCAGCGTGGAATTTCGGTTTATCATTCTGCTACTCCATAAACGAAGACGCAAACTGTTGATTATATGATGCATGAACGGTAAAAAGAAAAACACAAGAATTGCCATGAACATGGCAATGATTCCACCTTCTTTATTTGGTATGGATCTCAATATACCATAGAACGGTAAAAAATACCACTCTGGCACAATGGCATGAGGCGTAACTAATGGATTAGCTTCGATATAATTATCACTATGTCCTAAATAGTTTGGAGCATAACCTATAAAGAATATATAAAGCATGAAGAATAAAATTAAACCTAATACATCTTTGATCACAGAATACGGATAAAAGTTAGTCTTTAACACAAAATATTGATGTGTATCTAAGGCATAACTGTTACTTGAACCAACCGTATGTAAAAAAAACAAATGAGCAATAACTAAAAAAGCAATCAGAAATGGCAACAAGTAATGTAAACTAAAAAAACGATTCAACGTGGCTGCTCCTACAGAAAACCCACCCCAGACCCAATAAACTAGATGAGAGCCCAACACCGGGATTGCACTTATAAAATTAGTAATAACGGTTGCACCCCAGTAACTCATTTGACCCCAAGGTAGTACATAACCCAAAAACGCAGTTGCCATCACCAACAAATAAATGGCACAACCAGACAACCACGCATTTTTGAATTCATATAAATAACTTTTATAATACAAATTCTTACCTATGTGTATATATAAAATTAACAAAAACATGGATGCGCCGTTTGCATGAGCATACCGCAAAAACCAGCCTTGATTTACTTCCCGCATAATATGTTCTACTGAATGAAAGGTATATTCCATTGTTGTAGCATAATGCATGGTTAAAAAAACACCGGTCAAAATTTGGATAACCAAGCAAATACCTGCCAATGATCCAAAATTCCAGAATCCCGTTAAATTAATAGGTGTTGGATACGTCTTTAAATGATTTGCCACAATAGGCAACAATAAGCTAGGATTGGGTCCGAATTTGCCCACCATAGAGTTTACTGGCCAGATACCGCTATGTTTTTCTAAACGCATACACTATCTTTGAATACACCCGCAAAGCGGATTCACCATCCTATTAGATGTCCGTTGCTTCGACGCTTTATTTGGTCGCTGCAATACGACGTAGCACTCTTGATGGTGATCGAAGATCCCCATCAATAAGCAGAAGGTGCGTAGTACACTTGATTGTAGATTGCCAACACGCGGACGTAAACGTCCGTCGCTGCTAACCGAAGGAAGCGGGCTTCAACCAAAGGACTCACGTCCTCCCGAAGGAAGGGAACAAGTTCGCTTCCTTCGGAATGCGCGTCCTCCCTAAAAAAGGGCGTCCTCCTGAGCTTCTTTCAGAAAGGGCGTCCTCCTGAGCTTCTTTCAGAAAGGGCGTCCTCCTGAGCTTCTTTCAGAAAGGGCGTCTTTTGGAAACCAACACGATTTCCCCCCAAAGGACGGAGTGCCTTCCCCCTAGCTTCTTTCATAAAGCGGGTAGCAGCTGCGGCATAGCCAAAGTAGTACCGCAAAGCTCTCTTCATGGCGATCTTGGATCACCATCAAGAAGCATAAGGTGCGTCGTTCACTTGATCATGGTGATTAAGTGAACGACGCGGACGTGTACGTCCGTCCTTCGGAAACCATCACCGCGTAGCACTCCCAAGGAAGTAGGATCGCCCTCCTTTGGAAAGCCGAGCGACGATCGGCTTTCCAAAGGATCGCGCAGCATAAGATCAAGAAGCATAAGGTGCGGAGCACCAGCACGATCTTCCCCCAACGGACGGAGTGCCTTATCCCGCCAGAGGTGAAGCTTCTCCCCTTCCTTCGGGAGGACGCACGTCCTTCGGGAAGAAGCGACGGCCTTCTTTCATAAAGCCCAGAGGTTTCTGAATGACGCTCGCTCCCCAAAGGATAAGCGCACGCACCCCCGGGGGGGGGGGGGGGGGGGGGTGGGTGGTTCACGTATGTCCGTACCCAGGCTCACGTCTTTCCGAAGGAAGCGAACTTGTTCCCTTCCTTCGGGAGGATGCACGTCCTTCGGGATGCTTCACCTCTGGCGGCTTGATGAACTTGTTCCTTGGGCGTCCTTCGGGAAGACGGACGAAGAATACGCGCAGCTTCCCTTGACCAGAATCGTCGATCTGCTTTCCAAAGGATGGCGATCAAGGACCATAATAAGCCCAGAGATTAGCTTCACCTCTGGCCGTACGTCCTTAGGTAAGACATGGCGAGCTAGCACTCCCGTAGGGAGCCCGTAGGTAGCCCGTAGGGAGCCCGTATGGGGCCCGTAGGGGGAGGTATTCATCGAATTTGCAAGCGGCTGCGCCTTCGAAGAATGTGTACACATCCTGCGTATACAATCTTCGATTGTAAATACAAACTGCGTATGTCACATACAGCGTATGGAATACATACTGCGTATGTCACTTGATCGTAGATTGCCATCACCATCATCTACGAACAAGGTCCCTGCGGGCTATCTTTCTGAAAGAAGCTGCACCTCTGGCGGCGTCCTTCGGGAAGACGCGCGGTGCTTCGCATGTCTTTCCGAAGGACGCCGCCAGAGGTGAAGCTTCTTTCAGAAAGAGAGTGAGTCCTTTGGAGTCAACCCTCTTTCTCTTCCTTGGGTAAGACGGAGGAAGGCGACGCGTAGCACGATGAAGGATAAAAAGCACGCTCTTCCTTAGGAAAGACAGCATTCTTTCAGAATGCACCCAGCGTATACGCGAAGACGCAGCAGTGGTGTATTACCCTCCTTCGGAAAAGAAGGCCTAACCTATGGGTCCTGCGTACCGCACACACATTGAAAGTCGGATGGGGATAATCGATCACCATCACCCACTGGGGGGTATTCTGTCCACCCTAGTTCGATGATTAGCTTCGCGACGATCGTATTTAAGTAAGACATCGCAATGCGAAGCGTTAATTGTTTTCACTTAGTTCAAGCAGGGGGTGTGTCTGGTTCTCTGTCTGACCCTAATATACGTAAAGGCGACTCCCTCTGTTCTGTGACCAGCACACGCTCTTAAGCTCTGCTTCGCTTTGCTATGCGGAGCATAAGGAGGGATACGCTTTCTTTCATAATGCACCAAGTAGCACAAGCTTGCTATAGGAAGATGGTCACCTGGGGTCCCCATCCTGTAGCCGTGCCTCTTTCAGCATAACGGAGATCTTTCCGAAATGCATTCGCTGTTCCGGAGACGAAAGTGAAACAATCTTGAAGAAAGCAACTACGCCCGATTTTTCGATACGACCTTGCCTCGAACAACGGTGTGCGAACCCACGAAGGCACGCCGTTAATCGAGGAAAAGGTTGTGTCTCGTGGCTGGGCAACAAAGGTAACTAACTTACGAATATATTGCGTTTTTACGAAAGAATAGCGCCCCCCCTCCCCTCCCTACCCCTACGTCACCCTAAGATCGGAGGGGGGGGTTGGATGGCGAGCTTTATTAGAAATAAGCGCGCGTTCTTAGAAAAGAACTGCAGGCATTTCAGCAAATACTGCGTGTAGGTGGAGGTGGGTGTCCATTCGTCGAAGGCAGACGCTTCGTGGTAGGTATGCCGACCACCTACGGGGTGTAGATAGTTCACTTTCTGCATGCACTGAAAGACGCAACTGCACCTCCGTTATTCGAAGGAAGCGCATCCATGAGGGTGATAGAAGATCACCAGTTCCCGCTGAAAGACGTCCGTCCCCCACCGCCCCCCGAAGGACGTACGTCTTTCAGAGGGAAGGTGGGGGACGGTGTAAGGTTACGCGTAGCCTTTCTGAAACAAGTCCGTCTTTCCGAGCTTCTTTCAGAAAGCCGCCAGAGGTGAAGCTTTCCGAAGGAAGCGAAACAAGTTCAGCTTCTTACAGAAAGCCGCCAGAGGTGAAGCTTTCTCAAAGAAGTTCGCTTCCTTCGAAAAGAGAGAGCGGGTTGACTCCACCGGACGCTCTCTCGTCCTTCGGGAAGACATGCGAAGCACGCAGATATATAACCGCCACCACCGGGCTCCCTACGAGCTCCCTATCCCTACGGGAGTGCGAGATCGCCATGTCTTTTTTTTTCTTCCGTCCTACGGGGACGGCCAGAGGTGAAGCTTACCTCTGAGCTTCTTATGCTTCGCATGTCTTTCCGAAGGACGAGAGTGCGTCCGTTGGAGTCACTGCGTGCTTTAATCAAGACGGAAAGACGCAACTGTTCCACCGTTCCCCACTTTCCGCCAGAGGTGAAGCTTCCCGAAGGAAGCGAAAGAAGTTCGCTTCCTTCGGAAAGCCGCCACCCCGCCAGAGGTGAAGCTTTCCGAAGGAAGCGCCAGAGGTGAAGCGTCTTTCAGAAAGCCGCCAGAGGTGAAGCTTCCCGAAGGACGTTCGCTTCCTTCGGAAAGCCGCCAGAGGTGAAGCTTCCCGAAGGACGTTCAGAAAAAAGTTGCTTCCTTCGGGAACCTCTGGCGCTTACTTCGGAAAGCCGCCACCCCACCAGAGGTGAAGCTTTCCGAAGGAAGCGAAGGACGCCGCCAGAGGTTAAGCTTCTTTCAGAAAGCCGCCAGAGGTGAAGCTTCCCGAAGGACGTTCAGAAAAAAGTTGATTCCTTCGGGAACCTCTGGCGCTTCCTTCGGAAAGCCGCCAGAGGTTTAGCTTACCGAAGGAAGCGAAGGACGCCCTTCCTTCGGGAGGAAGCCGAAGCACGCGATTTTTTCAAAACAAGTTCAGAAAGCCGAAGGACGTGCGTCCTCCCGAAGGAAGGGAAGAACCCCGCGTCCTTCGAGGGACGCGCTTTCTGAAAGAAGCTCGGGGGAAGCGAATCGCATCCATAGAGGTGACCAGAGGTAGGGGATTGGCTAAGCCAATCCCCACCACAGGTTAGCCGCCCCCCTACGTATTCCCCAGCTTCTTTCAGTAAGAGAGAGTGGGTACCCTCTATGGATGCGCTTTCTGAACTTGTTCCTTCGGCTTGATGAACTTGTTTTGAAAAAAGCGCGTCCTTCGGCTTCCTCCCGAAGGAAGGGCGTCCTTCGCTTCCTTCGGCTTCCTTCGGAAAGCTTCACCTCTGGCGGCGTCCTTCGGATTCCTTCGGGAAGCATCACCTCTGGCGGGGTGGCGGCTTTCTGAAAGAAGCCTCACCTCTGGCGCTTCCTTCGGAAAGCTTCACATCTGGCGCTTCCTTTGGGGGACGTGCGGCCTTCGGCTTCCTTCGGAAAGCGGGGAACGTACGTCTTGAAGAGGAACGGAGGAACAGTTGCGGCCTTCAGAAACCGATGGGCTTCTTTATAAACATCTAAGATCTGCTTTACAAAGGCGGGCGCTCCAAGAGTAATATGCGGACGTGTACGTCAATACAACCAGCGAAGGGTGGAATAAACGTTCTATACAAGTACCGAATTTGAAGGACACTAGGCGCGTACTTATGCTCCGCATAGCGAAGCGAAGCAGAGCTTAACCTAACGCGGTATTGACGATCACGTCCGTGGAAGGTGATCAAAGATCACCATGATCATCACCAACATCTACGACAAGGGTCAGCACGCCTTGACCGTTAGCTGCGCGATCCTTTGGAAATCAGAGCGTGGATCTGCTTATGCTCCGCATAGCGAAGCGAAGCAGAGCTTACCAAAGGATGGCGAGCAAGAAGCCCAGAGGTTTACGAAAGACGCAACAGCCATGGAATACCTCCGTACCTCTTCAAGACGTACGTTCCCCGCTTTCCGGCTTCCTTCGGAAAGCGCCAGAGGTTCCCGAAGGAAGCAACTTTTTCCCTTCCTTCGGGAGGACGCACGTCCCCCGCCAGAGGTGAAGCTATCTGAAAGAAGTTCGCTTCATTCGGAAAGCGCCAGAGGTGAGGCTTGAGGATGCAAGTTGGCTTACTACGGAAAGCGCATCAATAATGGTGTTGTACGATTACTATTCAAGAGGATACACTCTCGCTATTCCTTAGGGAAGACGGAGGGGGGCCGATGTCTACCATGGTCAAATAAGATGACCATCTAGAGAAAGCACGAAGTGTACTGACCATCAGCTACGATGATGGTGAAGGCTATCGTAAAGTTGCCATCAAGTACGAAACGAAACTGAGCGGAACAACGCTACTTAGGCAGCATCAAAAGTAATCAAAATAAAATCAGGCAACAAACCAATAAAGAGCACAAGTGCTACCAAATAAAACAAAATGAAATACTCACTTTTTTTTAAAAAAGAGACCTGCTCCTTGTCGATAGGTAAAGTAAGAGATTGCAACTCGAGCATTGGTTGAAACTCGGTTTGTCTTCCGAACCACCGACCTTCGGTCGGGTATGTACGCGCTACTGGTGTAGTGGAGGCGACATCACCAGACGTAGCTGAACTTAAGTCACTCCGTAAAGAGGGCACGCCTTGGATAAATGCTGAACTTGCTCGCATATTTGGGGTTATTGTGCTTACACCAAAAAACATTTTAGTATAAATTAATATTGAATAGACAGTACCTAATATAATACCAACAAAACAAATAATACCCAAATAGGGCAAATGCTGAAACACGCCCAAAAAAATTAACAATTCCGCAATAAACGAAGCCGTGCCCGGAAAAGCAAAATTAGCTAACATCAAAACAAACACAGCACCACTAAGTAAAGGGTAGTTTGTCGATAGACCACGATAATCACAAACTAAGCGACTATGGTAATATTGATACAATAGACCTATAGCAATAAATAAACCGCTGGATACAATACCATGAGTAATAAATAACATAAGACAACCATGGACACCTTGAACCGTACCGCTAAATAAACCCAAAACCGCCAAATTCATATGAGATACCGAAAAATAGGCAATAATTTTTTTTAAATCGACTTGTCGCCAAATCACAAATGTCGTGTATACGACACTAATAGTTGCTAACATTAAAATTAATGGAGTGAAGTACTGAGTTCCCAAAGGCCAGACCAATAATAGATAACGAATCAATCCGTATCCTCCAACTTTTAATAATAATCCCGCTAAAAGAACCGAACCTTCAGTAGGAGACTCTACGTGAGCTTCTGGTAGCCAACCATGCAAAGGTACCATCGGTAATTTTACGGCCAACGGCAAAAAGAAACAGAACCAAAGTAAATATTCTAAAGACGTGGCCGAGCTCCCCACTTGATTGGACGCAAAACTTGAAAAGTGCAAGGTACCTGCTGATGAGGTTACGTTAGTGACAGCCAACGAATCGGCACTTAATAACAAAATAGTAAACAAATTGCTAGTGCCAAAGGTTGACCATAACAATAAAATACCTAAAAGAAAAAAAATAGACGCCAAAAATGTATAAAAAAAAAAGTAATAAGCCGCTTTAACTCTATCACCCATACGAAATACACGATTCGGTGGACTTAATTGAACACCTCCAGATACGTCTTGTACGCGGCCAGCTCCGCTGTTAAGGCCCCGGCTCCGGACCCACAACACCGAGGTGGGTGCCTCTGCAAGTTCCAAATGCAAGCAGCTGCTTCGCTTCGATGACCCATGTGGGGGTGTACACAACAATTCGCTAGCCTTTTGATAGTTGCGTGTAGATTGAAGCGTACTGGAGCTTGTTGATTCAGTTGTGGTTGTCCCAAGGCCGGACGTGGTAGTAACTACAGCGCAGCCTTCGTCTGCGGGAACAGGGCGCAAAGGTTTACGTACACATACCTCTGGGAGTAGGTGTCCTCCCAATGAGCGACTGCTCATAGAACCACTTGCGCGTTGCGTTTCCGCTAGTGAAGTTAGAAAAGTAGAGTGTATCTTGGATGTTTGTGAACCATAGCGACCAATAATAAGAATTAAAGGAACCATAGATAATTCAAATAAAATAAAAAAATAAAAATAATCTACAACTAGAAAAGATAAACATACAATTATCGAAACCACAATTAATAACCCAGTAAAAAATAAAACTTCTTGTTCCGCAATACGCTCTTTTATTTGTTGACGCCTCCAACTTGTCAGCACAGCCAATTCAGTCAACTGAACACCTACCTTCCGTGAAGTAGCTCCACGATCCGTGGACAAGAGAGGAGCTGCGTGGTCAGTTCGTGTAACCTCCCGTGCAATTGATCCAAATGATCGATTCGACCGTCCTTCGGAAACTGCTCCACTACCCTCGGTGTTAGGGTGATGATTACACATACTGCGTCTGCAAATACGTTGTATAACGGTTACCTTATTTTTTTCAAAATGAACACGCGATTGTCGGTCAAGATCTTGCTGAGTTGCCGAGAACCATAACAGCGCAGCACTATCAAAAATGCGAAACCGTTTCCCGTTCGATAAGTCATGTCCTCGAAAATTACGCACGCTAGTGCTCTTAAAGACTGCGAGCTCGCCATGTCTTGATTTCGAGCTAAGCATCGATGTTGCAATCGACGATTGTGCAGGATCCACCAAGTTACTACTCCTTGAGTGAGTCTCGTTAAGGTCGATAGGCTTGACCTGGGATAAAGTTTTATAACGCTCGGGTGCTTCACTACCAGCGATTACTGACATGTCCCAGGTTTTACTTATATGCAACAGATAACAGATTGGGGCTAAGATCGCCAGTAAAAATAAGAAATACACATTTAAATAATCAACAACTAACTGAACATCCCATAAGCTGGCAACAGATGAAGTAATACGGCCAGTTACCCAATTGGAGGTGGATGCCAAATCCACCTCCCCAAAACCCACACCTATATTTGGCCCCTCGTTAGGGCCATACCCCTCTGAAGAACGGTAGTTGTGTAGGGATACGTTCAATTCGTCCAGTTCAGAGCGCCGGCCGTCGGTAGGCAACGTACGTGTCACCCTAGGTGCACCCCCCTCCGTAATATTGGCAAACAATAGAGATGAGTTTTGTTCAGTGGGCGATATCGGATAACCATGGGAAAGATCAACACCTTGCGTTTGCGAATCCAGCACAGTAAATCGATCACCCGAGTCAAGCGAGCTGCGGGTGTGAACCGTAAGTGAACTGAGCCGGTGCGAAGCACCGGAGGCGAGCTCACAAAGCGAGCTAATCCAACTCGCCACTTGAAAAAAAAATAATAGATACAACACGCCTACCACCTTCAGCGTAGCTGAAAATTGCTGCTTTAACTCGCCATTTAACTTGGTAAAATACAAATAATCATTTTTATAGTGCATATATTTCATAGTACTAGCTCGAAAAAAAGACATGGCGAGCTCGCACCATCATTGTAGATGATGGTTAGATCGCTCCCCCAAAGGATAAGAGCTCGCCACCCCCTTCGGTAATGGTTCATTTGATGGCAAGCTACCATTGCCATCACCATCACCATCTTCGTAGATGATGGTGATGGTCACTGCGTCCTCTCTTTCCGAAGGAAGCGCCAGAGGTAAAGCTTCTTCCCTTCCTTCGGGAGGACGCACGTCCTCCCGAAGGAAGGGAAGAAGTACATAAAGCGCCAGAGGTTCCCGAAGGAAGCAACTTTTTTCTGAACGTCCTTCGGGAAGCTTCACCTCTGGCGGCTTTCCGAAGGAAGCGAACTTGTTTCCGTCCTTCGGCTTCCTCCCGAAGGAAGGGCGTCCTTCGCTTCCTTCGGCTTCCTTCGGAAAGCTTCACCTCTGGCGGGGTGGCGGCTTTACGAAGGAAGCGCCAGAGGTTCCCGAAGGAAGCAACTTTTTTCTGAACGTCCTTCGGGAAGCTTCACCTCTGGCGGCTTTCCGAAGGAAGCGAACTTGTTTCCGTCCTTCGGCTTCCTCCCGAAGGAAGGGCGTCCTTCGCTTCCTCCCGAAGGAAGGGCGTCCTTCGCTTCCTCCCGTAGGAAGGGCGTCCTTCGCTTCCTTCGGCTTCCTTCGGAAAGCTTCACCTCTGGCGGCTTCCTTCGGGAAACTTCACCTCTGGCGGGGGACGTGTAACCTTCGGAAAGACGCGCGGTGCCTCGAAGTAAGCGCAGACGTGCGTCCGTTGGAGTCAGATAGAAAGAAAACAGGTTGAATAACGCTACTCGTTGCTATATCTCTGAAAGATAATGCAGGGTGTTCGAATAGCACCATCTCGGTAAAACGTTCCCTGCTTACACTCGCGTAGCTTCACCTCTGGCGCGAAGCACAGCTTAGCGTACCAGCAGTGGATAGTTCCGTTGCTGCTACGCTTTCCTTGGTTTCTGAAAGACGTGAAAGACGGCCTTATTTCAGAACCACTCTTCATGGTGATCGAAGATCACCATCAAGATGCACCCAAAGGATACGCGTGATGGCAATCGAGGATTGCCATCATCATCATCACCCTCATCTACCTTCTGCTTTACAAAGGATCGCGCCGCATAAAGTCAGTACACATCCAGTTTATGCTCCGCATAGCGAAGCGAAGCAGAGCTTACTGGATGTCATATACGCTGTTTACTACAGGGTATTTACGCTCGCGTAGCCGAGCTTACACTTGTTCGTAATTACGCTCGCGTAGCTTCACCTCTGGCGCGAACCAGAGCTTACACTTGCTCGTATTTGACATCATCGAAGATGATGGTGACATACGCAGTATGTATTTACGCTCGCGTAGCTTCACCTCTGGCGCGAACCAGAGCTTACATTCGAAGATTGTATACGCAGTATGTGTACACATGATCCAAGATTGCCATCACCTTAATCTACGAACTGCTTTCCATAGGATCGCGCAGCCTTAGGTCAATGCGTGCTTCGCCATGCTTTCTGAAAGAAGGCCGTCGTTACGAGTTCGTACGTTGGAGTATACCCGCTCTCTCTTTCCGAAGGAAGCGAAAGAAGTTCGCTTCCTTCGGAAAGCGCCAGAGGTGAAACTTGTACCTTCGGCTTCCTCCCGAAGGAAGGGCGTCCTTCGGTGTCCTTCGGCGTCCTCCCGAAGGAAGGGCGTCCTTCGGCGTCCTTCGGCGTCCTTCGGCGTCCTTCGGAAAGCTTCACCTCTGGCGGCTTTCTGTAAGAAGCTGAACTTGTTTCTGAAAGAAGCTTCACCTCTGGCGGCTTTCTGAACTTGTTTCGCTTCCTTCGGGAAGCTTCACCTCTGGCGGCTTCCCGAAGGACGTGTAACCTAAGGAAAGACGCGCAAGACGGAGGGGGACGGCTAACCTGTGGTGGGGATTGGATTTGCCAATCCCCTACCTCTAGAAACCTCTTGAATGGTGATCTTCGATGCGCTTCCTTCGAAGAACGGAGGTATTATACATCGTATTTGCATACGTAGTATGTGTACAGAGCAGTTGCGTCTTGAAGAAAGCACGCATTGACTCCAAAGGACGCACTCTTTTTCCGCCAGAGGTGAAGCTTCCCGAAGGAAGCGAAAGAAGTTCGCTTCCTTCGGAAAGCGCCAGAGGTTCCCGAAGGAAGCAACTTTTTTCTGAACGTCCTTCGGGAAGCTTAACCTCTGGCGGCTTCCTTCGGAAAGCTTCACCTCTGGCGGCTTCCTTCGGAAAGAAGCGCGTGATGGCAATATAGGTTTTCCTTCATCAAGTGAACTCCGCGGTGCCTTCTGAAAGAAGGCCGTCTTTCCGAAGGAAGAGCGTGCGGGTGCTCCACACCTTAGGCTTGTTGATGGTGATCGAATAGCACCCTCAATTAGCACCCATAGGATACCAGAGGTAACCATAGGATACGAGCAGCACGCAGTGACCATAAGCGAAGATGAGGGTGAGGGCAAGCTTCGATTGCCATCAGGAGAACTGCGCCGTCTTTCCGTAAGAAGAGCATGCATCTTATGCTACGCAGTGCTTTCGGAAAGAAGGCCGTCTTTCCGAAGGAAGAGCGTGCGGGTTATACGCACCTTATGCTTGTTCGAGCTACGCGTATCCTATGGGTGCTTTCTGAAAGAAGGCCGTCTTTCCGAAGGAAGAGCGTGCTGGTTTCCGAAGGACGCCGAAGGACGCCGAAGGACGCCGAAGGACGCCGAAGGACGCCGAAGGACGCCGAAGGACGCCGAAGGACGCCGAAGGACGCCGAAGGACGCCGAAG
>Ga0209990_10000055_pt1:5000-107500 | contig 111185 bp, 122 predicted proteins | sample NOAtaG_6_FD_187304 | JGI IMG/M metagenome (GOLD analysis project Ga0209990, IMG submission 187304) | Freshwater lake microbial communities from Lake Erie, under a cyanobacterial bloom - NOAA_Erie_Diel5S_2200h metaG (SPAdes) (version 2) | ecosystem: Environmental > Aquatic >... | reverse complement strand
AATACTGCAAGAAGTATGGGGATATACTCCTGAAAGACATGTTGATACCAGAGTTGTAGATGTTCACATATCCAGATTACGTGCTAAGTTGGAAATTGATCCATCTAACCCTGATTTAATTCTTACAGCAAGAGGAACAGGTTATCTTTTCCAAAGAATTGTTTTACCAAACGTTTCCACCTAACATTTAATTTAATTTAGAAAATAAAAAAAATCGACGTTACTTTTTTTACAATTATTACTATAATATAAAGTAGAAATTGTAAAGGTAAGTAAAAAATCTACTGTCATTAGTACAGTATAAGTAATACTTAGTATTTAAAAAGCTTTGGAGAATTAATTTATGACCATAGCAATTGGACAAGAAGAGGGACGTGGTTGGTTCGACCTAATGGATGACTGGTTAAAGAGAGATCGATTTGTATTTATCGGTTGGTCTGGTCTTCTACTATTCCCAACATCATACTTATCAGTAGGTGGTTGGTTCACTGGTACAACATTCGTTACATCATGGTATACTCACGGATTAGCAAGTTCTTACCTTGAAGGATGTAACTTCTTTACTGCAGCTGTTTCAACTCCAGCAAACAGTATGGGACATTCATTATTATTACTTTGGGGACCTGAAGCTCAAGGTGATTTCACTCGCTGGTGCCAAATTGGCGGCCTTTGGGCATTTTGTGCCTTACACGGTTCTTTCGGTTTAATTGGATTCTGTCTAAGACAGTTCGAAATCGCAAGACTTGTAGGTATTAGACCTTACAATGCTATTGCATTCTCAGGTCCAATCGCAGTTTTCGTATCTGTTTTCTTACTTTATCCTTTAGGACAAGCAAGTTGGTTCTTTGCACCTAGTTTAGGTGTAGCTGCAATCTTTAGATTCCTTCTGTTTATCCAAGGTTTCCATAACTTCACACTTAATCCTTTCCACATGATGGGTGTTGCTGGTATTCTTGGTGCTGCTCTTCTTTGTGCTATTCACGGTGCAACAGTGCAAAACACTATTTTTGAAGACGGTGATGCTGCTAACACATTCAGAGCTTTCACTCCTACACAGGCTGAGGAAACATACTCAATGGTAACAGCTAACAGATTCTGGTCTCAAGTTTTTGGTGTAGCTTTCTCTAACAAGCGTTGGCTTCACTTCTTTATGCTATTCGTTCCATTAGCTGGACTATGGACAAGTGCTATCGGAATCGTAGGTCTTGCACTAAACTTACGTGCATACGACTTCGTTTCACAAGAGCTTAGAGCTGCTGAAGACCCTGAGTTTGAAACATTCTACACTAAGAATATTCTTCTAAATGAAGGTATTCGTTCTTGGATGGCTGCACAAGACCAGCCGCATGAAAACTTTATATTCCCTGAGGAGGTTTTACCACGTGGAAACGCCCTTTAATTCTAATGTAGGTATAGCTGGTAGAGATATCGAATCTACTGGTTTCGCATGGTGGTCAGGTAACTCTAGACTAATTAACGTATCAGGTAAATTACTTGGTGCTCACGTTGCCCATGCTGGTTTAATGGTTTTCTGGTGTGGTGCAATGACTCTATTTGAAGTTGCTCACTACATTCCAGAAAAGCCTTTATATGAGCAAGGTCTAATTTTATTACCTCACTTAGCAACTCTTGGTTGGGGAGTGGGTCCAGGTGGTGAGATTATTGATGTTTATCCATACTTCGTAGTTGGTGTACTTCACATTATTTCATCTGCTGTTCTAGGTTTTGGTGGTGTATACCACTCACTAATTGGTCCAGATACACTTGAAGAATCATTCCCAGCTTTTGGTTATGACTGGAGAGATAAAAACAAAATTACTACAATTTTAGGTATTCATTTAGTAATCCTAGGATTTGGAGCTTTACTATTAGTTATTAAAGCTCTTTACGTTGGTGGTCTTTATGATACATGGGCACCAGGTGGTGGTGACGTGAGAATTATTGATAACCCAACTTTAAATCCAGGTGTTATCTTTGGATATGTACTAAAATCACCTTGGGGTGGTGATGGTTGGATTGTCAGCGTTAATAACATGGAAGATGTTGTTGGTGGACACATTTGGATTGGTTTCACATGTATTATTGGTGGATTCTGGCATATTTTAACTAAGCCATTTGCTTGGGCAAGACGTGCTTATGTTTGGTCAGGTGAAGCTTATCTTTCTTATAGCTTAGTTGCTGTAAGTCTTATGGCTTTCATTGCAAGTCAATACGCATGGTATAACAATACAGTTTATCCTAGTGAGTTTTATGGTCCTACAGGTCCTGAAGCATCTCAGTCTCAAGCATTTACATTCCTAGTAAGAGACCAACGTTTAGGAGCTAGTGTTGCATCTGCTCAAGGTCCTACTGGTCTAGGTAAGTACTTAATGAGATCACCAAGTGGAGAAATTATTCTAGGTGGTGAAACTCAAAGATTCTGGGATTTAAGAGCTCCTTGGATTGAACCATTAAGAGGTCCAAATGGTCTTGATCTAAACAAGATTAAAAATGATATTCAACCTTGGCAAGAAAGAAGAGCTGCAGAATACATGACTCACGCACCTCTAGGTTCACTTAACTCTGTAGGCGGAGTAGCAACAGAAATTAACTCTGTTAACTATGTTTCTCCTCGTAGTTGGTTAACATGTTCTCACTTCTTCTTAGGGTTCGCATTTTATATCGGTCACCTTTGGCATGCTGGTAGAGCAAGAGCTGCTGCTGCTGGTTTTGAAAAAGGTATTAACCGTGAGAATGAGCCAGTATTATCATTAAGACCTATTGATTAATTTCTTTGGTTTTTTATTGAAAATGTTTAAACAAAGACAGGAAATCTAAGCTTTTAGATATTCCTGTCTTTTTTTTAATTATTATCAATACTAATTTTTATTTTTCATTAGGAATTCAAATAGATTAAATTGATAAAAACGTCTAATATTTTTTATTATAAAAAAAAGATAAAGAATTTTACCTTAGTTAAAATATAAATTGGTATGATTGCACGTGTAGATATGATTTCACAGTTTAATTTTGCAAGTTAGTAAATAATATTATGACTAATTCATTTACTTTATTATTTTCTTCTTTTCTTGGATTTCTTCAGATTTATCTAATATTATTATTAGTTAGAGTTTCTCTAACTTGGTTTCCTAATGTTAATTGGTATGGCCAACCATTTTATTCTCTAAGTAGGCTTACGGATCCTTATTTGAAAATATTCAGAGGTATAGTGCCGCCTTTAATTGGTATTGATATTTCTCCAATTCTTGGATTTGTACTGTTACAATGTATTATGCAAATAGCTAATAATGTAGGTTTGACATCAAGTTAGTTGGCCCAGTTATTTGTCAGCAAAGGTTTAATATCTGTACAAAAAGAAAAAAAACAAATAAAAAATATTGCTATGTTAAAGTTAAGATTAAAAAGATGTGGTAGAAAAGGCCAAGCGAGCTATCGCATAGTTGCTATGCCGAGCAATACAAAAAGAGATGGAAGAGCTACCGAAGAACTTGGTTTTTACAATCCACATACAAATGAAGCTAATATTAATGTTGTAAGGGTCAAAGCCCGTTTAAGTCAAGGTGCCCAGCCGACACCAACAGTAGTAAATTTACTAAAGAAGGCTTCGATAAGCATTTAATTAATATATTCGGAGAAAAAAATTGCCTAATTTTACGTTAAAAGTTTTATGGTTAGACAACAATGTTGCTTTAGCTGTAGACCAAATTATTGGAAATGGAACTAGCCCGTTAACATGTTATTTTTTCTGGCCTCGTAATGATGCATGGGAACAAATAAAAGCAGAGCTTGAAGCAAAACCTTGGATTTCAGAGAGAGAAAGGGTTGAGTTATTAAACAAAGCAACAGAGATTATCAATTACTGGCAAGAGCAAGGAAAACAAGAATCTTTCACAGAGGTTCAATCAAAGTTTCCAGATTTTATTTTCGTTGGTAATAATTAAATTATCTCTTATTAAGATTACTACTAATAAGGTAATCTTAATATTCACAATTTTTTTAATATTTCTAAAATACAAAACATTCATATGTTGAATTATCAAATTAATCAGAAAAAAAATGAGACTAAGTCAAAAAGGTTTGAGAATCGTTTTTTGTATTTTCTATCTTTTAAAATTCCTTTAAGTTCGTCATACTCTAACAGAGCATTAGTTAGTTATATCAATATGATTTTGGCAAGAGATCTACTAATACAAAAAAATCGAAATACAGCTTATTTTAGCCTACTCAATTCTCTTGATAAAGGAGTTGTCCATAATTTAGTTATTAATAATATATTGAAATTTTATATTTAGTCATGAATATTTTTAGAAATAAAATAGATCAATCTAGGGTATTAATTTTCTTTTTTAAACTAATACTGCTTTACTCAATATCAATCAGCTGTTGGAACCATTCTGCTAAACAAAACCGTGATTCATATTTTTACCTTAATGAAATTACTCAAGGAAATAGAGATTATCAATATTATCAAAGAAATACTTTAGATGAAAAATTGCTATTAGATTTATCTAAAAATAATCTACAACCTTTAATTAATAACGAGTCAAAAATTTCTATAAGTCTTGATCTAGAAGGTAAAATTATTGGATATAGAGCTTCTACATCAAGAATGCCCAATTATTGGAATTCAGAATTTATAAAAAAAACTCTTAAAAAAAATAATCTTTTTTCTCTATCATTTAAGAGAGACCAAATCGTTAGTTTTAAACTTCTATGTTGAAATTAACGATTTGGTTTTTTACGGATATTTATATTATTCTGTCACACGGTCTACAACAATGCATTCTGTTGTAAGAATCATTCCGGCAATAGAACTAGCGTTCTGTAGCCCGGATCTAGTTACCTTTGCAGGATCTATAATTCCTGCTTCGTACATATTACACAATTCACCCACAGCAGCATTGTATCCAATGCTAAAATCACTATTTTTAATAGTTTCACAAATAATGGCTGATGACTTTCCAGTATTTTCTATAATTCTTTTTAATGGACTTAGCATAGCTTTTTCTACAATTAGTGCACCTACTAATTCATCTCCTTCTAGATTATCTTCAGCCCACTCTTGAAGATCCAAAGATAAGTGCACGAGAGTTGCTCCTCCACCTGGTACAATTCCTTCTTCTACAGCAGCTTTAGTAGCATTAATAGCATCTTCTAGACGTAACTTTCTGTCTTTCATCTCTGTCTCGGTAGCCGCTCCTACTTTGATAATAGCGACTCCACCAGCTAACTTGGCTAGTCTCTCTTGCAATTTTTCTCTCTCATATGATGAATCGCTAGACTCAATTTGCCTCCTAATTTGCTCACATCTGGATCTTACTTCTTTTTCATTTCCTTCTGCGATTATAGTTGTATTTTCTTTTGTAACTGTAACCCTTCTGGCTTGTCCTAGCATATCTAATTGCAAAGAGTCTAGACTAAATCCTGCATCCTCTGATATAACTTGACCTCCTGTAAGTATAGCGATATCTTCTAGCATAGACTTTCTTCTATCACCAAATCCTGGAGCTCTAACTGCAACTACATTTACAATACCTCTTAGCTTATTAACAACTAATGTAGCTAATGCCTCTTTTTCAAAATCATCTGCAATAATCATTAAAGGTCTTGATGTCTTTGCAACAAGTTCTAGTACTGGTACTAATTCTTGTTGAACAAGAGTTATCTTTTTGTCAGTTATTAAGATATAAGGATTTTCTTGCAACACTTCCATTCTGTCAGTATCAGTTACAAAATATGGTGATACAAAGCCTTTTTCAAAGCACATACCTTCTGTTATTTCCAGCTCTGTTATAGTTGATTTTCCTTCTTCTAATGATATAACACCTTCACGACCTACTTTATCGATTGCATCAGCAATCATTTGCCCTGTTTCTGGATCATTTCCTGCTGATATAGATGCAACTTGTGTAATTGATTTTGTATCTTCAACAGGTCTTGAATACTCTGCTATTTGAGTAACTACAAATTGCGTTCCTTTTTCTATACCTCTTTTGATTGCTATTGGATTAGCACCTGCGGCAACGTTTTTCATTCCTTGTTTTACCATAGCATGAGCTAAAACTGTTGCTGTTGTCGTACCATCACCTGCAACATCGTTTGTTTTAGATGCAGCTTGTCTAATTAAAGATACTCCAGTATTCTCAATATGATCTTCTAATTCTATTTCTTTTGCAATTGTTACACCATCGTTTACAATTTGCGGAGCTCCATATTTTCTTTCTAAGACAACGTTTCTACCTTTAGGTCCTAGAGTTACAGAAACTGCTTCAGCTAAAATATCCATACCTTTTTCTAAAGCTCTTCTAGCATCTTCTTGATATAGTATAATTTTACTCATGGTTCTTGGTATTTTTATTTAATTTAGAATATTTACTTGGTTAGAAATGAGTCATTTTGAATCTAAAACAAAAAATAGAAATTCTAAAATATCAAGATATTATAATATATTCGATTTCAAATAATGAAAGAAAATTTAAGAACTTTGTCTTCTGATACTAATAGACCATTTCATTCAAAATATAGACCTAATTATTTTCATGACATAGTAGGTCAAGAACATATTGTTTCTTACTTTAAGAATGCCATATTGACTCGACGCATTAGTTTTGCGTATCTTTTTATTGGAAAACATGGAGTAGGAAAAACTACAATGTCTAGAATTATTGCGAAAGCTTTAAACTGTCGCCAATATCATAATATATCTAGCTATGATCCCTGTGATAAATGTGTCAATTGTATAAATATTACTCTGGGAAAATCTTTTGACGTTCATGAAATCAATGCAGCCTTAAATACAGGAATAGATAGCATGAGAGATTTAATAGAGAAAATACAGTTTTCTTCAGTTAATAGCTCCTATAAAATTTGTATAATTGATGAAGCTCATATGTTAAGCTTAAATGCTTTCAATGCATTGTTAAAGGTTCTTGAAGCACCTCCTAAAAATGTAGTTTTTATTTTAGCAACAACAGAAATAAAAAGAATTCCGAATACCATTACTTCACGTTGCCATAAGTTATTTTTTCTTCCAGTTAGCAAAATTAATTTAGCTTCATCTATTAGCAAGATAGTCTGGATAGAAGGTGGGCATATCACAAATAAGGCATTACTGCAGATACTTAATTCTTCAAAAGGTAGTTTAAGAGATGCTTTGAATTCAATTGATATGTTTATGACGAACGATATTAACGTCACTGAGAGCAATTGTTCTTTTTTATCTACTGAAATACCTTCCTCAGTTTCGAAATTGTTCTTTAGTTGTTTGGTATTTGGTAATATTACTAGTATTTTGCAATTGTCTGATTATATACAAAGTAAGAAATGGTTAGAGGACAGCCTAATCAATCAAATTCAAACAATGCTAGAATATGAGATTATAAATAGTCATTCATCGTCTTTCAAGAGTGAATACTTAGTTTCTATTTGGCAATTATTATTAAAATACAAATCTCATAATTTTTCGAATGTTGTTTTTTCTTCTTTTCTTTTTGAATTAATTAATATCCAATTAAAATCACCTATTTTAAAACAATCAAATACTTTCGTTGGTAAGAAAAAAATTCCAAGTTTTATAAAAATGAAGAATATTTATATTTCTTGATGACAAAAATGTTCATAAGACATTGATAATATTGAATAAACTATGTTATTGTTATTTGTATGATAGTTTAGTGCTTGTAGCTCAGTGGACTAGAGCACGTGGCTACGAACCACGGTGTCGGGGGTTCGAATCCCTCCTTGCACAAGATTTTCTTAATTTTTTATTATTTGTATAAGCCTACCAAAAAAAGCTTGACATAGCTGTAAGGGTCTATACTATAATATTTTTGAATGGGGTGTCGCCAAGTGGTAAGGCAGCGGACTTTGACTCCGCTATTCGTAGGTTCGAATCCTGCCACCCCAGCTAACATAATAATGTATACCATGATATGATGCTATCATCTGTAATTATATTTACATTATCTTTTACATTAAATAAAGAAGAATAAATAATAAAAATGGCGGTAATTCAATTTATACAAGGAGTAAATGAAGATGTTATTCCTGATGTTCGATTAACGAGGTCACGCGATGGCAGTACGGGTACTGCTACTTTTCGTTTTGCTAATCCAAAGGTCTTAGAAGCTCAAACTACTAATAAGGGTACTATTACAGGAATGTATTTAGTAGACGAAGAAGGTGAGTTAGTTACAAGAGATGTGAACGCTAGATTTGTTAATGGTAAGCCACAGGGAATCGAAGCAGTTTACATTATGCAAAGTAAAGAAGATTGGGATAGATTCATGCGATTCATGGAAAGATATTCTGAAGATAATGGTTTAACTTTTACGAAAGCTAATTCAATGTAAGAATTGGCTTTGCTATCTTTCCTTTTCTTGGCATCAAAGCAAAAAAAATAAAATAAAAATTCTTTGATGCCACAGATCACTTTATGTTTTTATTTCTTTATGTTATTATATTATTATAGGCGTGTGTGGCCAAGTGGTTAAGGCAGTGGGTTGTGGTTCCACTATTCGCGGGTTCGATTCCCGTCACTCGCCCTTTTTATTTAAATTCTTATAGTTTCCTAGCATTACTCTATTTGTAGATTTTGTTTTATGTAATAATCTAGTTATGTAATTTTCAACATTACGGACACTAATATTTAATTTATGAGCAATATCTTTATTACTTAATCCATTACTTACAGCTAATAGTATATTAATTTCTCTGGCTGTAAAATTATTGTATTTTTCTAGAGCGCTAAATTTATAAATATCATCCCTAAGTTTGTGTATTTCATTTTTTATATTCAGAATATTTTGGATATTTTTTTTATTACATAAAACATTATCAATTATTGCAACTAATTCTTCAGGATCAAATGGTTTTCCCAAATACGCTTTGCAACCCATTTTATATCCCTTAATTCTATCTTCTGTCATTCCTTTGGCAGTTAAGAAAATAAATGGTATATGTCCAACCTTGGGAAGTTTTCTTAATTTTTTTACTAAATCATATCCATTCAAATCAGACATCAGAACGTCGATAACAATTAAATCAATTTTTTCATTATCAAGTTTCCGTAATGCTGTTTTCCCAGACTCACAAACTACGACCTTAAATCCTTGAGTAACAAGATATCTTTTTATAGCTAATAAAAGTCTTTCCTCATCATCAATTACCATTATTTTTGAAAACTTACGTGAAAGTAGAATTTTTTCTTTCATTACCAAGTTGCAGTTTTATTTTTTTCACTTATAATTAAATCGTAGTATTATTAAATATTAAAGACTGTAGTAGTTTTATTCAAAGTATTTTTTATCTAATTCAATTTTTAATCTAGTTTTATTTTTATGGGAAAAGTTTATGATTGGTTTGAGGAACGTTTGGAAATTCAAGCAATTGCAGATGATGTAACAAGTAAGTATGTTCCGCCGCATGTTAATATTTTCTATTGTATTGGTGGTATTACTTTTACTTGTTTCATTATTCAAGTAGCAACAGGTTTTGCGATGACTTTCTACTACCGTCCTACTGTAGCAGAAGCATTTGCTTCAGTTGAGTATATTATGACAGAAGTAAACTATGGATGGTTATTTAGATCTATGCATAGATGGGCTGCCAGTATGATGGTATTGATGATGATCTTACATATCTTCCGTGTTTATTTAACAGGTGGATTTAAGAAACCAAGAGAATTAACTTGGGTCACAGGAGTTACACTAGCTGTAGTAACAGTATCTTTCGGTGTTACAGGCTATTCATTACCTTGGGACCAAGTAGGATATTGGGCTTGTAAAATTGTAACAGGAGTTCCAGAAGCTATACCTGTTGTAGGTGGAGTTTTAGTAGAACTATTAAGAGGTAGTGTAAGTGTAGGACAAGCAACTTTAACAAGATTCTATAGTGCACACACATTTGTTTTACCTGTTGTCGCTGCTGTTCTTTTACTTATCCATTTCTTAATGATTCGTAAGCAAGGAATTTCTGGTCCTCTATAGAAAAAATTAAATTTATTATCAAGGAGTTATTAAATGTCTGTATTAAAGAAGCCGGATCTAACAGATCCTAAGTTACGTGCTAAGTTAGCAAAAGGAATGGGTCATAATTACTATGGTGAGCCAGCATGGCCAAATGACCTACTATACATTTTCCCAGTTGTAATTTTAGGAACGTTATCTTGTATTATCGGTCTTGCTGTATTATCGCCTTCTCCAATGGGTGAAAAAGCAGATCCATTTGCTACACCTTTAGAGATTTTACCAGAATGGTATTTCTTCCCTACTTTTAATTTATTAAGAGTTATCCCTAATAAACTTTTAGGTGTTTTATCAATGGCTGCTGTTCCTGCAGGATTAATTACTGTTCCATTCATTGAAAGTATCAATAAATTCCAGAACCCTTTTAGACGTCCTGTTGCGATGACTATATTTGTATTCAGCGTATTTGTTGCTATTTGGCTTGGTATTGGTGCTTGTGTACCTATTACTGACGCTCTTACTTTAGGTCTATTCTAATTTTTACTCTCTATTAAATTAAATAGATTGTCATAAAAATAAAGAAAATGCAAGAAAGAAATTTCTTTTTCCTTCTTGCATTTTCTTTATTTTTATGACAATCTATTTAATTGCACATTTAGCTCCAGCAGCTTCTAGCTCTTTTTTTCCTCCTTCAGCATCTGCTTTAGGCACAGCTGCTTTAATAGTTTTCGGAGCAGCTTCTACTAAATCTTTTGCTTCTTTTAATCCTAGACCAGTAAGTGATCTTACAACTTTTAGAATAGCAATCTTTTTATCTGCAGGTACATCTTCTAGAATTAGGTCAAACTCTGTCTTTTCTTCAGGTTTTTCTGCACTATCTCCAGCAGCAGCAGCAACCATTACCATACCACCTCCAACAGGTGCTGCTGCACTTACGTTGAAAGTTTCTTCAATTTGTTTAACTAAATCAGCAGCTTCTAATAATGTAAGAGACTTAAGTTGATCGATAATTTCTTCTACTTTACTCATAATTTTGTTTTTATATATTCTTTCGACTTTGAATCAAGTGAGTTTAAACTATTATTTTAAGAGAAAACCTGATCTCTAAGATCGCTAATATCTAATTGTATTGATGGTCCCATAGTACTACAAATGTATACGCTTTTCCAGTACTTACCTTTTACTCCAGAAGGCCTATTCTTATCGATAGATTCTTGAAGAGCTTTAAGATTCTCTAATAAATCATCTGTCTTAAAATCAGCTTTACCGAAAGAAACATGAACGACTCCTGTTTTATCTGCACGATATTCTAATTTTCCTTTTTTAAATTCATTTACCGCAGCAACCACATCTGATGTAACAGTTCCAGATTTTGGAGATGGCATTAATCCTCGTGGACCTAAAACCTTACCAAGCTTAGCAATACTTGGCATTAAATCTGGTGTAGCTATTAAACGATCAAAATCTAACATACCTTTCATAATGTCTTGAACAAGATCTTGAGAGCCAGCTATATCCGCACCCGCATCTAATGCTTGTTGTATTTTATCACCATCTGCTATCACAGCTACACGAACTTTTTTTCCTGTTCCTTTTGGAAGAATTATCGTAGTCCTTAATTGTTGATCAGCGAATTTAGTATCTAGCTTTAAGCTTATGTGCACCTCTGCACTTTCATTAAACTTTGCTGTAGCTGTTTCTTTCAACAAATTTAAAGCTTCTATAGCTTTATAATTTCTTAATTCTACTTTTTGACGGATTTTTTCTACTCTATTAGATACTTTTGCCATTTTCTTTATTAGAATTCTTGTATTAGTCTGAGATAGTAATTCCCATATTTCGAGCTGTTCCTTCTATGATTTTCATAGCAGCTTCAACGTTCCGAGTGTTAAGATCTGGAATTTTAGTTTCTGCTATTTCTTTTAATTGTTTTTTATTTATGCTTCCTACTTTCACTTTCTGTGGCTGTCCTGAACCTTTCGGTACACCTGCAGCCTTTTTTAATAGTATCGATGCAGGAGGTGTTTTCAGAACAAAAGTATAACTTTTATCTTCATATACCGTAATTTCTACTGGTATGATGAACCCGACTTTGTCTGCCGTTTTTGCATTATATTCCTTGCAAAAAGCAACGATATTAACTCCTCTTTGTCCCAGAGCAGGGCCAATTGGAGGAGCCGGATTTGCTTTTCCAGCTTCTATTGCTAATTTAATTATACTGACAACTTTTTTGGCCATATTTTTTTTACCTTTTTTTGCACTTACTAATAAATAAAGAGTAGTTTCATCTAACACTTACTATGATATTATACTATGATTTTATTTGTGTATAAAGGTTTATTGTTTTATTTATTTTATCTTTAATCACGCCCTGAAGGACTTGAACCCTCGACATCAGGTTTTGGAGACCTGCGTTCTACCAACTGAACTAAAAGCGCTACTATTATTATAACCTTAATCTTTGAAATACGTCAACTTTTACTTAGCTTTGATTTTGTTTTAATTAAGACTTTTCTTACTTTTACAAATATATGTACTAAAATACTTTCTTAACTAGTTTTTGTTTTAAAAGAACTTAAATATTAATTTCAAAAAAATCATGTCCTTATCTTTACCTAACAGTAAGATAGCTGAACAGGTCATACTTACTCATATTCTACTTAATAAACAAGGGACTGAGACCATTTTTAGCCGAATCTCTGAAGAGATGTTTTATTCAAGTGACTATAAAATTATTTATCAAGCAATTTGTGATCTAAAAAAGAATAGTATTGAAATTAATTTTGATACTGTCTGTAATATTTTGGAGGTTACTAACATTAAAAGAAAAAATATTTACGATTACAGTTCTTTATTAACGGAGCTAGTCAATCAATCTACAAAGGTTGGTGAATTAGAAAGTTATTTAATCCTTTTATTAGACAAGTATTTGAGAAGAAAGCTCATTTTATCAATAGAAAAAATTTCTAAATTAGCTTATGATAATTCACTATCGTTAGAAAATATTTTTGACCAAGCAGAACAATTATTATTCGACGTAACTCAAAAAAACAACAACTTAGGCTTGTTACCTGCTTCACAAGTATTATTAGAAACTTTTCTTGATTTAGAAAAAAGATCTAAAGAAGGACAACTCATAGGTGTACCATCAGGTTTTTTTGATCTTGACTTATTAACTCAAGGTTTTCAAAAATCTGATCTTATAATCATTGCAGGTAGACCTTCTATGGGAAAAACAGCTTTTGCTCTCAATATTGCTAGAAACGTTGCAGATCTACAAGCTTTTCCAGTAGTTGTGTTCAGCCTAGAAATGTCACGAAACCAGATCATCTACCGTTTGCTATCTAATGAATCTGGTATAACTAACTCTAAACTTCGTTCTGGAATTATTAAATCTAATGAATGGCGATTAATTAGTAAAGCTATTAATTCGCTTTCTGATCTTAATATCTATCTTGATGACAAATCAGATATAACTATTTCAGATATAAAAGTAAAATTAACTAATCTAAAATTACGTTTTGGGGGCCTTGGTATCATTATTATTGATTATTTGCAGTTGATTTCTGATATTCAATTTAAAGATAGTCGTGTACAAGAGTTATCTCGTATTACTAGAAATTTGAAGTTATTAGCTAAAGAGTTTAATGTACCAATAATTGTTCTATCCCAGTTGAGTCGTAATGTCGAATCTAGAACTAATAAACGACCTCTATTATCAGATCTTCGTGAAAGTGGTTGCTTTTCAGAAGCTACAACTTTGTATCTTTCTTTTCAAAAAATTAGTGCAACATCATCGATTCTTAAATTTAATAAAACAATAGCTTCGTTAGTTGGTATAAAGAATGTGAAGAAAAAAATGTTACCTGTAGCTTGTAATGTTAAATCTTTATTTCCAACTGGTTATTATTTAATGTATATAATTATTGCTTTTGGTCATTATGAAATAAAGTTAACTAAAAATCACAAAATTTTGACACAGTATGGTTGGAAAAAAGTTGAATCTCTTTCTAAAGTAGATTTGATTTCTCTTGTAGATAAATATAATTTTCTCTGGAGTCAAAATGCTTTTTCTTACGTAAAAATGTTCTCATTTTTCACTTTTGTCCAAATTCATAAACTCTTTCCCAGTAATCAAGAAATAGTATATGATTGTTGGTTACCTTTAACTAATAATTTTATAGGCAATGGTTATGTTCTACACAATTCAATAGAGCAAGATGCTGATTTAGTTTTGATGATATACAGAGAAAAATATTATAATAATGAAAATGATAAAAATGATATTACTGATATTATTATAGCTAAACACAGAAATGGACCAGTAGGAACTATTAATTTAGTGTTTAATTCTACTACTGCTAATTTTGACAATATTCTTAATTGATTTATTGCCAGGAACCAGGGTTGAACTGGTGACACGTGGATTTTCAATCCACTGCTCTACCAACTGAGCTATCCCGGCATATTATTAATATAGCATCTTATTATTTATTTGACAAGTTAGCAGTAAGTTTCATCTTAATTTTATTTAAGATGGAACTTACTGTTATTTTAATTTTGAGCTAATTCTAGTTTATCACCTAATAGAACTTGAACTTTACCTTCATCATCTACATCCATTACTGCTGTATCACCTTCTTGTATTTTTTCAGAAAGGAATTCTTCAGATAAAGTATCTTCTAACAATCTCATAACTGCTCTTCTTAGTGGTCGTGCACCATAAATAGGGTTAAATCCTTCATCTATAAGATGACTCTTAAATCTCGCTGTTACTTCTAACTGTATACCTTTTTCTGAAATTCTATTAAAAACCTCCTTTAACATAATTTCAGCAATTTGACCGACTTCATCTTTCGTCAGTTGTCTAAATACAATAATTTCATCTAGTCGGTTTAAGAATTCTGGTCGGAAGTATTGCTTTAGTTCCTCATTTACTAAGCTTTTTATTCTGTTATATTGTGAATCACCTGGATCGTCAGATAATTCAAATCCCAGACCTCCACCGCCTTTTTCAATAACTTTTGAACCAACGTTTGACGTTAGAATTAATAAAGTATTTTTAAAATCGACAGTTCTTCCCTTAGAATCTGTTAATCTACCATCTTCTAATATTTGTAGAAGTAAGTTGAAAACATCAGGATGACCCTTTTCAATCTCGTCAAATAATACAACAGTATAAGGTCTTCTTCTTACAGATTCCGTCAATTGACCACCTTCGTTATATCCTACATATCCAGGAGGTGAACCAATTAATTTTGAAACAGTATGACGTTCCATATATTCGGACATATCCAATCTTACCATCGCTTCTTCGGAACCAAAGAAGTATGATGCTAGTGCTTTCGTTAACTCTGTTTTACCAACTCCTGTTGGACCAGAGAAAATAAAACTCGCTATAGGTCGGTTAGGGTTTTTAAGTCCGACTCTTGCTCTTCTTATCGCTTTAGAAACAGCAACAACTGCTTCATCTTGTCCAATGATTCTACCATGCAGTGTATCTTCCATTTGCAGTAATTTTTCAGATTCACTTCTAGTCATCTTATTAACAGGAATTCCTGTCCATGCTGCTACGATTTGAGCAATATCTTCTTCAGTTACAATAGATACCTCTTTCGCAGTATCTTCTTCTCCCTTTTTGCTTTGTGCTATTGCTGCAATTTGAGCTTTGATCTCCATTTCTCTGTCTCTTAATTGACCTGCTGTTTCGAAATCTTGACCTCTAACGGCCTCATCTTTTTGTTTAAGTACTTCTCTTAATTCTTTGTCTAATTCCCTAGCTGCAGGTGGCAATTGAGAATTCATTAACCTTACTCTAGATCCTGCTTCATCGATTAAATCAATAGCTTTATCAGGTAAAAAGCGATCTGCTATATATTGATCTGCAAATTTTGCTGCAGCTGTAAGAGCTTCATCTGATATAACTAATTTGTGGTGTTTTTCGTATCTATCACGTAAACCATATAATATCTCAATAGTTTCCTCTACGCTAGGTTCACCTACCATTACTGGTTGGAAACGTCTTTCTAGAGCTGAGTCTTTTTCAATATGCTTTCTATATTCTTCTAGAGTTGTTGCTCCAATACATTGCATTTCACCTCTAGCAAGTGCTGGTTTTAATATGTTAGCAGCATCGATAGCCCCTTCTGCTGCTCCTGCTCCAATTAGTGTATGTACTTCATCGATAATCAAAATAACGTTATTAGCAACTCTAATTTCGTCTATGATTTTCTTCAATCTCTCTTCAAATTCACCTCGATATTTTGTACCTGCAACCAATAATCCAATGTCCAATGTTACAACTCTTTTATCTTCTAAAATATCTGGAACATCACGATTAATAATTCTTTGTGCTAAACCTTCTGCAATAGCAGTTTTACCTACTCCTGGTTCTCCTATCAAAATAGGATTATTTTTTGTTCGACGTCCTAAAATTTGGATAACTCTTTCAATTTCTTTTGATCTACCTATGACAGGATCCAATTTTCCTTCCGCAGCTTTTTGAGTTAAATTGCTACCAAATTCTTCAAGAGTAGGTGTTTTACCTTTGTTTTGACCACTTCCTGTACTAACTTCTGCAGTGTCACCTAACAGTCTTATAACTTGAGTTCTTACTTTTGATAGATCTAAAGCTAGATTTTCTAAAACTCTTGCTGCTACACCTTCTCCTTCCCGAATTAATCCCAATAAAAGGTGTTCAGTTCCAATATAATTATGACCAAGCTGTCTTGCTTCTTCAAGTGACAGTTCTAAAACTTTTTTTGCTCTTGGAGTAAAAGGGATTTCTACTGCCACGAAACCTGATCCTCTACCAATAATTTTTTCTACTTCGACTCTCGCATCTTTAAGGTTTACTCCCATTGATTTTAATACTTTGGCAGCAATTCCTGTTCCTTCTCCGATTAGTCCTAAAAGTATTTGTTCAGTTCCTACAAAATTATGACCTAAACGTCTAGCTTCTTCTTGAGCTAGCATTATTACTTTTATCGCTTTTTCCGTAAAACGTTCAAACATAGATTTATGGTTTGATATATTCCCATTACCTTTGATAAATACATTGTATTCTTAAACCAGATTTTTATGTAACTTTATTTAATACAAAACAGTATATTTATTAAAGGTCAAAGCTTTTTCAAATATACTTTCTAAAAAAAAATGCATTATTATATCTTTGTATTCAATACCACATACAAAAAAAACAAATCATGAACTTAAAAGTTTCTATTGATCCGTCATGTATTAAAAAATTAGAAAGTACTTATATAAATTCCAATGTACCAAAAATTTCAGTCGGTGATACTGTAAAAATCGGTGTTTCTATTACAGAAGGAAATAAGGAAAGAATTCAATTTTCACAAGGTGTTGTAATCGCTAAAAGTAATGCAGGATTAAATACTACAATAACAGTTAGAAAAGTAATGCAAGGCGTCGGTGTGGAAAGAGTTTATTTGGTTAATTCTCCAAAATTAAAAACAATAGAGATTTTACGTTCATCTAAAATTCGTAGAGCTAAACTGTACTATCTACGTGATAGATCAGGCAAAGCTACTCGTTTAAAGCAAAGTTTTAAATAATAATAAAATACTTTTTCTTATAAATAGTGATGAGATATTTTTCTTGATTCATCACTATTTATAAGAGAAAGTATTGTTTTTTTGATTTTTCTATGGTAGTTTAACTATTAGAAAAAGGGGTCGATGCCCGAGTGGTTAAAGGGGGCGGACTGTAAATCCGCTGGCTACGCCTACGTTGGTTCAAATCCAACTCGGCCCATTTTAAAATTAGAGTGTCAGTAACTTTTACTGACACTCTACTTTTTTTATACTTTTTAAACTCCGATCATTTGCGCATTACTCTTTCCTGGTGCAACCATAGGATAACAATTTTCATCAGGTACAACTTTTATATCAACTAATATAGGTCCGTCATAGTCCAATATTTCTTTGATATTATCATTTAGATCTTGTCTGTTGTTAATTGATATGCCTCTTATACCATATGCTTCCGCAACTTTAACAAAATTTGGTGCTCCTTTTTCCATATTAGAATGTGAATATCTTTCACCATAGAATGCTTGTTGCCATTGTCTTACCATGCCTTGCCATTTATTATTAATGATAATAATTTTGATAGGTAGACCGTACTGAGCAACGGTTCCTAGTTCTTGGATATTCATTTGAAAACTAGCATCACCAGATATACAGATAACCTGTTCATCTGGATGTGCAACTTGTGCTCCTATAGCAGCAGGTAATCCATATCCCATTGTTCCTAATCCAGCACTTGTTAACCATCTTCTTTGGCTAGTCTTGATAAATTGAGCTGCCCACATCTGATGTTGTCCAACGTCTGTTGTAAAATATGCTTTACTTGAATTAGAACTAATTTGCGATATTACTTCTTGCGGTGATAAATTATTTGCATTTTTCGGAACTAAAAGAGGATACTCATTTCTCCATCTATTCAGTCTATTTCTCCATGCTTTTACTTGTTCAAGATCTATATTTCCTTCTTTTTTTAATAATTCTAATAAATCTTGAATAAACTCCTTTACATCTCCGACTATACCAACTTGAGGAGTACGGTTTTTACCAACCTCTGCTGGATCTATATCGACATGTATTACTTGCGCATGACATGCAAATTCATCTAATTTTCCTGTAACTCGATCATCAAATCTAGCACCTAGAGCTATCAATAGATCACATTCACTTACTGCATAATTAGCATAAACTGTTCCATGCATACCTAACATACCCAAAGATAAAGGATGATTCTCATTAATGATTCCTTTGCCCATTAATGTTGTTGCAATTGGTATCTCTAGGTAGTTCACAAGTTCTGAAACCTCTTTATATGCTTCAGAAACAATTGCTCCTCCACCAACATAAAGTAAAGGTTGAGTTGACTGCCTAATTAGATTGGCAGCTTGTGTAATCTTTTTTTGATCATGTTTTATTATAGGAGGACAACCTGATAACTTCACATCCCCTGGATTAACATGAAAATAATCAAACTTTTCTAAGCCAACATCCTTCGGTATGTCTACTAAAACTGGACCAGGACGCCCATATTTAGCAATAAAAAAAGCCGCAGCAATAGTTTTTGCCATATCATTTGTGTTTCTGACAACGTATGAATGTTTTACTATTGGTAAAGTTACTCCAAAAATATCAACTTCTTGAAATGCATCTGTACCTATAAATGATCTTCCAACCTGTCCAGTAATACAAACAATAGCTACTGAATCCATATGTGCTGTCGCAATTCCAGTTACTAAATTAGTTGCACCTGGTCCTGAAGTAGCAAAACATACTCCTACGGCTCCTGTAGCTCTTGAATATGCATCGCTTGCATGTGCAGCTCCTTGTTCATGTCGTACTAAAATATGTTCTATGAAACCTTCCTGTTCCCATGCATATAGTTCATCGTAAATTGGCAATATGGCTCCACCGGGATATCCAAAAATATGTTTAACTTTATGACGAACTAAACTATCTATTAAAGCAAATGCTCCTGTTGTATCTCTTTTTATTAAATTATTTGAAAGCATTTTGATGTTCTTTTTTTATAATATTGCTCTTAACATATTTCGTCTTGCTTATTCTAAACTTAACATAGCCTTTAACGTGCTCCCTATGAACATTATTAAACTACCAAAAGCAAATAAGAAAAATACCGCTGTTTGTGGCTTACGTAATAAGTTTAAAGCTGGACCGAATATAATCAGTAATAAACCAATGACTGAGGAGATGAAAAACCTTGGAAACCGCAAAACATTTTCCCAGAAAGTAGGCATATATTTATTTTTTGTACTTGAATAAAATCCTAGGTAATAATTATTATATTACTATCTTTATTTCTTATTTTCGACTCTAATAGTAAGAATATTTAAAAAAAATCATTCTAATTTTTACTATCCAATAGAAAAAAAATTTTTTATTGCCTCACATTAATTTAAGTGATAGTATTTATCTATACAAGGCTTAGTAGCTCAGTGGTTAGAGCAGGGGACTCATAAGCCCAAGGTCGCAGGTTCAAATCCCGCCTGAGCCAATCTATGAAAAAAAAGTTTTTTCTCTTCTATTTTTAATAAAATTGATGTACTATTTACATTACATACATAGAAGAAGGAGAGGTGGCTGAGTGGTCGAAAGCGTCGGATTGCTAATCCGATGTACGAGTCAATTGTACCGAGAGTTCGAATCTCTTCCTCTCCTAAATAATTATGAATTTAGAATATATAATTAGTTTCATTGACAAAAAAATAATTAGATTAGAATATATTTTTATCTAGTATATTGGGGTTGTAGTTCAATTGGTTAGAGCACCGCCCTGTCACGGCGGAAGTTGCGAGTTCGAGCCTCGTCAATCCCGTAAAAATAAATAGAGAATGGGCAGTTTCATTATATAAATGAAACTGCCCATTCTCTATTTATTTTTATAATTGAGATTTGTAAATTGTTTTTTCAGGTAGTGGAGTGTATTCCGCGACAATACTTCTGAATTCTTCACCGCTAATTGTTTCTTTTTCTATAAGAATGTCAACAAGTTGATCAATCACAACTCTATTGTCTTTAATTATTTGAATAGTTTCATCGTGACAATGTTGAATTATAGATCTTATTTGCATATCAATTCTTGATGCAACATCTTCTGAATACTGAGAGCTACCACCCATAGATCTTCCTAAGAAAGGATCCGAACCTTGACTTTCTAATGCTAATGGGCCAATATTTGACATACCAAATCTTGTTACCATTTGCCTAGCCATTGATGTTACTTGTTGTAAATCATTACCAGCTCCGGTAGTTACTTCTGGATATCCAAAAACAACTTCTTCAGCGGCTCTGCCACCAAGTGCACCCATTATTCTAGCTAAAATTTGTGATCTAGAAATTAAAGATTGATCATCAGAAGGTGTAAACCATGTTAATCCTTTTGCTTGTCCTCTTGGAATTAGCGTAACTTTTTGTACGGCGTCATGATGCTTTAGTAAAGTACCTACTATAGCATGGCCAACTTCATGATAGGCTATTAATCTCTTTGTTTTACTATCTACTAATGCTGTACCTTCCATTCCCGCGATAACTCTGTCGATGGCTGCGTCTACTTCTGACATAGTAGTTGCATCTTTACGTCTTCTTGCAGTAAGTATGGCAGCTTCATTCAGTAAATTTGCTAAATCCGCACCTGAAAAACCAGGAGTTCTTTTAGCTATAACTGCTAAAGAAACTTCGTCAGCTAGTTTTTTGTTTCTTGCGTGAACGTTAAGTATTTCTAATCTTCCTTTTACATCTGGAACATCTACTGTAACCTGTCTATCAAATCTTCCTGGACGTAATAAAGCGGAATCAAGAACATCTACTCTGTTAGTTGCTGCTATAACAATAATTCCTGTATTCCCTTCAAAACCATCCATTTCAGTAAGAAGTTGATTTAGTGTCTGCTCTCTTTCATCATTTCCACCACCAATTCCTGTTCCTCTTTGACGACCTACAGCATCTATTTCATCAATAAAGATAATGCATGGTGAGTTTTCTTTAGCTTTCTTAAATAAATCTCTTACTCTTGAAGCTCCAACACCGACAAACATTTCAACAAATTCTGAACCTGAAATACTAAAGAAAGGTACACCTGCTTCTCCTGCTATAGCTTTTGCTAGTAAAGTCTTACCAGTTCCAGGAGGTCCAACTAACATTACTCCTTTAGGAATTTTAGCACCAACTGCTGTAAATCTTTCTGGTCTTTTTAGGAAAGAAACAACTTCTTCGAATTCTTCTTTAGCTTCATCTACACCTGCAACATCAGCAAAAGTTACTCCTGTTTTAGCCTCCATTTGGAATCTTGCTTTTGATTTACCAAAATTCATAGCTTGTCCAGGTCCGCCTGGCATGTTGCTTGATCTTCTGAATAAGAATGCCAATCCTCCTATTAGAGCGATTGGAAATATAAGGTTTCCAAGAATTCCCCAGCTTGAATTTCCATCGACGCTTGGATGAGCATCAATATCAACATTAGCCTTTCTTAATTTAGTAATTAGTTCTGGGGCTGTTGCAGGTAATTCAACTCTGATCCTTTGTATCCTATTTCCTAATTCAGGCCCAATAGCTTCTACTATGGCAGTATGTCCATCATCGTATAAATCAACTCTTTTCACCCAACCCATGTCTAGGTATTCTAAAAAGCGACCATAAGTCATTCTTGAACTAGCAATATTCTTACCAAATTCTGTATTATTTGATCCTAAGAAACCTTGCCACACAAAAAATATGATCACTAGTGCTGGTAATGACCATAACAATATATTCTTCCAGGATATTTTCATAACTAACTTCTTTATTATTGAATAATTAGATCTTATCTTAAATGATTTTTTTTTAAAAATACTTCTCTTGTCGCTGCCTTTTCTTTCTCTTCTATGTATTTTGATGAAATTCTTTGATTACTTTTCTTTTGTAAGAAAATACTTTTCTTTTTGTTTACATATTTTAATGAATTTTGTGTATTAGAAAAAAAATTAGTATGATTTTAGTTACAAAGAATTTTTCATCAACAACTTCAATATGGTTAAAAGAGGAGCAAAGGTTCGAATTTTACGTAAAGAATCATATTGGTATCAAGATGTAGGTACTGTTGCCACTATTGATACTAGTGGTATAAAATATCCCGTAGTTGTTCGATTTGAAAAAGTTAGTTACAGTGGTGTTAATACAAACAACTTCTCTCTTGAAGAGGTTGCTGAAGTTAATTAAAACAAAAAAATTAAGCTCTAGACTAGTTTAATAGTCTAGAACTTTTACGAAGTTGTATTCATTGTTTCTACTAACTTCCTAAACTTGCCCAATCTACATCTACATTTTCAATTATTAACGATGAATTGTAAATTTGTAAAATGATTAGCAGGAAAAGAAAGAATAATAACATAACAAAGCCCATAATAGGTGTTGTACCCCATCCTGGAGCAACTTTTCCATACTCAGAGTTAAGAGGTCTTAACAGTTCGCCCAATCTTGTTCTTAGTGCCATTGTTATAATTAGTAACGAATTTTTTTTGTTTTTACATTAGTAGATAAACATGTGTCTTTTGCACTATTTTGAATACTTCAATTTGATTAGTTGTTTTCATAATATTGCCATCACTGCTTATATCTTTGTAAAAGATTTATTGCTGATAAGTTCTTTTCTCTCTAAAATTTTATCGAGAAAGTAGTCTATTTCCAATATATCATCTTCTTTGAATATTAATCCACAATGTTTACATTTGGATTGTTGTTAAAGTATCGACTAAATAATAATGTAAAAGTTCTGGTAAACATATGTACATCACACGAATATGTTTGTGATATTTTTTGTTACATTCATATTTTCAGCTTTATAATTGTTTAACTATGTTTTTGCTTTAGTAAAAAAATAATTAATTTGTTTTATTTTATTAATAATCGTAATTTCTTACTAAGTGAATTTAGTAATTTATTTTTCATTTACAATCAGTTTGATATTCAGTTTTTATATCTCCAAGAAATGAGACCTGTTGTTCAATGATATAAAGTTTGATTTTTTAGCTAATTGGAATCTAAGTTATAATACAAGAAATACACTATTATTCATTTTTATATCTTTTTAGATGATAAAAAGATCATGTGACAAACAATCTTTGATGAAATGCATTATAGAATAATATTATAAAATAATTGATTTTAAAGCTTGCCTTATTATGGAAACTGCAACAGTCCTTATAATTTTTATTGCTAGTCTTTTACTAGGACTAACAGGTTATTCTGTTTACACAGCTTTTGGTCCTGGATCAAAAGAACTAAGAGATCCTTTTGATGATCACGAAGATTAAAAAAATATGACTGAGAGTATTTAATAATACTCACAGTCATATTTAATTAATAAACACAAACTATTACTTCTTTGCAATTCTTGGTGGATCTCTAAAGAACACAGATGCAAATAGTACCGCTAAAGTACCGATAAGTAAAAAAGTATATACAAGTGTTTCCATGGTTATTCCTAATAGATATTATTATATTATGAGTGTAATTTAAACTACACCTTGCTTCTTAGTACTGCTATCACCAAGCTTTTGGAAAGCACCAAATTCTACTTGCTCAGTAACTTCAGCTCCAATACCACTAAATACATCTCTAAATAGAGTTCTAGAACCATGCCATAAGTGACCTAGGAAGAATAGTAAAGCAAAATTAGCATGTCCGAATGTATACCAACCACGTGGGCTACTTCTAAATACACCATCAGATTCTAATGTTGTTCTATCAAACTCCATAACTTCACCTAGTTGTGCTTTACGTGCATACTTCTTAACCGTTGGTGCATCAGAGAAAGATTGTCCGTTCAGCTTTCCGCCGTAGAAGTTTACATTTACCCCTACTTGCTCGATACTGTATTTAGATTCAGCTCTTCTGAATGGAATGTCGGCACGGATGATACCATCTTTATCAACTAAGATAACAGGGAATGTTTCAAAGAATGCTGGCATTCTTCTTACAGTTAGTTCTCTACCTTCTTTGTCTGTAAAAACAGGGTGTCCTAACCATGCTTCAGCAATTCCATCACCCTTATTCATTGGACCTGCACGGAATAAACCGCCCTTCGCTGGGTTGTTTCCTACATAATCATAGAATGCTAGTTTATCAGGAATTCTTGACCATGCTTCACTTAATGATAGACCTTCATTTAATGAATTTTCAACTCTTCTTTCAATTTCTTGTTGGAAGTATCCACTATCCCATTGATACCTTGTAGGACCAAATAGTTCGATAGGTGTTGTAGCACTACCATACCACATTGTACCTGTAGTAATGAATGCAGACCAGAAAACTGCAGCAATACTGCTAGATAGAACAGTTTCAATGTTACCCATACGAAGTGATCTATATAGTCTTTGAGGTGGGCGTACTGCTATGTGGAAAACTCCAGCAATAAATCCAAGAATTCCAGCAGCGATGTGGTGGGAAGCAACTCCAGAAGGGTTAAATGGGTTGAATCCTTCTGGTCCCCATGCAGGAGCGACTGGTTGTACTTTACCAGTAATTCCATAAGCATCTGATACCCAAATACCTGGTCCCCATGCTCCTGTAACGTGGAATGCACCAAATCCGAAACATAAAACTCCAGATAATAGTAAATGAATACCAAAAATTTTAGGTAAATCAAGAGCTGGGTTTCCAGTTCTTGGATCTCTGAATAATTCTAAGTCCCAATAAACCCAGTGCCAAACAGCAGCTAAGAATAATAATCCTGAAAGTCCTATGTGAGATAATGCCACACCTTCGTAACTCCAGAAACCTGGGTTTGAAATACTTTCACCAGTAATACTCCATCCTCCCCAAGAGTCTGTTACACCAATTCTTGTCATGAAAGGCATGACAAACATGCCTTGTCTCCACATAGGGTTCAGAACTGGATCTGAAGGGTCAAAAACAGCTAATTCATATAATGCCATTGAGCCAGCCCATCCTGCTACCAACGCTGTATGCATTAAGTGAACAGCGATTAATCTTCCTGGGTCATTTAAAACAACAGTATGTACTCTATACCAAGGTAGTCCCATTGACTACTCCTTTTATTTTCTTATTCTATTTAATAAACTTTCTTACTTTCCAATATTATAGAATAAGAAATGATATTTATTCATATAAAATTTGCCACTTATTTATAAAGTTAGTGAATTTTTGTACAGATAACATACTAATTAATCCTTATAAAAGTTGATTTTATTGAGATCGTATATTATAAGTATTATTGGGAATGAGAATAAAGTAATCTTATTTTATTCTTTCCTTTTCAAGTATTAAGATTGTCATTATCATAAATGCACTCGAATTGCGCACATGAAGCATTAATTTCTTAGTTCTTCTAAGTTTAATGATCATTTAAAAAGAAATAAATATTATCTTTTCAAATATAAAGGAGGTCAAAATATGGCGAGTTACAAAATTAAATTATCTGGTGGTGGTGTTGATGCAACTATTACTTGTCCAGACGATCAATATCTTCTAGACGCAGCTGAAGAGCAAGGAATTGATTTACCTTACTCTTGTAGAGCTGGAGCTTGTTCTACTTGTGCTGGTAAGGTAACTGCTGGTACAGTTGATCAATCTGATCAATCTTTCTTAGATGATAGTCAAATTGGTGATGGCTTCGTTCTAACTTGTGTTGCTTACCCAACATCTGATTGTACAGTTCTTGTTCATCAAGAAGAATCTTTATACTAAATTTTTAGTAAAATAAAAAAGCAGCCTTCTATAATCTAATGATTGTAAAAGATTGCTTTTTTATTTTACTAAAAATTTAGTATAAAGATTATTTAAAGTTTAACATCAATATCAATACCAGAAGGAAGATCTAATTTCATTAAAGAGTCTATTGTTTTTGATGATGGATCATATACGTCAATAATTCGCTTATGTATCCTAACTTCAAAATGTTCTCTTGAGTCTTTATTGACATGAGGAGATCTTAAAACACAGTAAATTTTTCTTCTAGTAGGCAATGGAATTGGCCCCATAGTTAAAGATTCAGTTCTCGATGCCGTATCTATAATCTTTTCACAAGATTCGTTCAGAAGTGAAACTTCATAACTTTTAAGTCGTATACGAATTTTCTGCTTTTGCATTTTATAGTTATTTATTTTATTTTCCTTATTCTAAGATGTTAGATACAACACCTGCTCCAACAGTTCTTCCACCCTCTCTGATTGCAAAACGCATTCCTTTTTCAATAGCAATTGGGTGAATTAATTGTGCCGTCATTTTGATTCTATCTCCAGGCATTACCATTTCTGCAGCTGAACCATCATCTGATGTAAATTGTGCAATCGTACCAGTTACATCTGTAGTTCTAACATAGAATTGTGGTCTGTATCCAGTAAAGAAAGGTGTATGTCTACCACCTTCTTCTTTTGTTAATACATAAACTTCACCTTCGAATTTAGTATGAGGCTTAATTGCACCAGGTGCTGCCATAACCATACCTCTCTCGATGTCTGTTTTTTGAATACCACGAACTAGAACTCCAACATTATCTCCAGCTAGAGCTTCCTCTAAACTCTTTTGGAACATTTCCAATCCTGTAATAGTTGTAGTACGTGTTTCGCGTAATCCTATGATCTCAATGTTATCTCCTACTTTTGCTTTACCTCTCTCAATACGACCAGTCGCAACTGTTCCACGCCCTGTAATAGAGAATACGTCCTCAACTGCCATTAAGAATGGTTTGTCAACTTCTCTTTCTGGATCTGGAATATACTCGTCTATTTTATCCATTAATGCATAAATAGAATCGACCCATTTATCCTCACCTTTTTTAATATTAGGATTTTTAGCAATTGCTTCAAGCGCTAGTAAAGCTGATCCAGAGATAAAAGGAATTTCTTCACCTGGAAAATCATATTTATCAAGTAGCTCTTGTACCTCTAATTGCACTAACTCTAGTAACTCTGCATCATCTACCATGTCAGCTTTGTTAAGGAATACAACGATGTATGGTACACCAACTTGTTTTGCAAGTAGGATGTGTTCACGAGTTTGTGGCATAGGTCCATCTGCAGCTGAACAAACCAGAATAGCTCCATCCATTTGAGCAGCTCCTGTAATCATGTTTTTAACATAGTCTGCGTGGCCTGGACAATCTACGTGTGCGTAGTGACGCTTAGCTGTTTCGTATTCCACGTGTGCAGTGTTAATAGTAATACCCCTAGCTCTTTCTTCTGGAGCTGAATCGATTTCATCAAATTGCTTACTAACACCTGTAAAGGAAGCTAGTGCACATGATATTGCAGCTGTTAAAGTTGTTTTTCCATGGTCTACATGACCTATTGTACCAATATTTACGTGTGTCTTTTTACGATTAAACTTTTCTCTTGCCATTTTAAAAGATTATATATTTTGTATGTTATACACTCTTGTTGCTTTTGTTTTATTTAGTTAGAAACGGTAGCTAGCAAAGGCCTTGTTAGCTTCTGCCATACGATGAATTTCTTCTCTTTTCCTAATTGAGTTTCCTGTCTCATTAGCTGAATCTATTAACTCATTAGCTAATTTTATTGCCATACTTTTTCCAGCTCTTTCTCTAGAATATTTAGTTATCCAACGTAAAGCTAAATTTGTACCTCTAAAAGCTCGGACTTCCATTGGGACTTGATATGTAGAACCACCTACTCTGCGTGCTTTGACTTCAACTAATGGAGTAACTTTACGGATAGCTGATTCTAAAACTGTAAGTGGTTCTTCTCCAGTCTTTTCTTTGATTATGTCAAATGCTTGGTATATAATTCTCTGTGCTAAATGTTTTTTCCCTTCTTTCAGTATTCTCACAGTTAGCATACTAACTAATCTACTATTATAAACAGGATCTGGAACAGCTAATTTCTTTTTAGTAGTTGTACGTCTTGACATATTGTTCTAATTTTTCCTAATTTTGAATATTATTCTTTTGGTTTCTTAGCTCCGTACTTAGAACGGCTTTGTTTTCTGTTCTTCACACCTGAAGCATCTAAAGTCCCTCTAACTATGTGGTATCGTACACCTGGTAAGTCTTTAACTCTTCCTCCCCTTAATAGAACTACTGAATGTTCTTGGATATTATGTCCAACTCCTGGTATGTAGGCAGTTACTTCAAATCCTGAAGTTAAACGTACTCTTGCAACTTTTCTTAGTGCAGAATTTGGTTTTTTTGGAGTAGTTGTATAAACTCTAGTACACACACCTTTTCTCTGAGGGCAACTTTTTAGTGCGGGTGATTTAGTCTTCTTTTTTATCTTTTTACGTTCTGATCTGATTAGTTGTTGAATAGTTGGCATAATTTGCTTTTATATTATTGATGATTATCTAAGAGTTTCTTTATTATCACTTAGATTTTTACCTGATAATTGGAACAAGATATAGAATTATCTAGACATTCCATATTTCTTCATAAATTTCTCAACTCTCCCTTCTGTATCTAACATAGCAGATGATCCTGTATAAAAAGGATGATTACCTGACCATATATCTACGTTCAGTTGTGGCTTTGTTGAACCAACTGTCATTACTAACTGACCGTCGCAAAAAACTTTTGCTTCATCGTACCATTTAGGATGAATGTCTTTTTTTGGCATATGTGAATATTTTTTATTTTTAAAATAGAGAAATCATTATCTCTTTGAGAACTGAGGCGCCTTTCTTGCTTTTTTCAGTCCATACTTTTTTCTTTCAATTTTTCTTGAATCTCTAGTTAAATAACCTTCAAATTTAAGAGCTGTTCTATTCTCTGGATTTATTTTACATAGAGCACGAGCTAATCCTAATCTTATAGCTTCTGTTTGACCAGTTAATCCACCACCATGTGCATTAACGTAAATATCATATTTTTCTTCTAATCCTAAAGTGCTAAGTGGAGATGTAGAAATACGAATATAATTTGGGCTATATTGTAAATAAGTCTCACTAGTTACTCCATTTATTATCATCTTTCCAGATCCTGGAATCATTCTAACTCTTGCTGTTGATTCTTTTCTGTTGCCTGTGGCAAAATAAACTGTTTTATCTACCATTTGATTTATTATTTATATATTTACAATTTCAGGTTTTTGAGCATTATGTGGGTGTTGACTGCTTTTATATACTTTTAATTTAGTAAAAAGTTGTCTTCCTAAAGGTCCTTTTGGGAGCATTCCTTTGATTGCTTTTTCGACTACTCTACCTGGTCTTCTTTGTTGCAATTCGTCAAATGTTTCTATCTTCATTCCTCCTACTTGACCTGAATGATTACGATAAAATTTATCAAATCTTTTTTTCCCAGTGATTACTATTTTATCAGCGTTAATAATAATTAATGCATTTTTTATATTTCTACTTGGGTTATAACTTGGTAAATTTTTACCAACTAATATTTTTGCAGCTTCTGTAGCAAGTCTACCAAGTGTTTTAGAATCTGCATCGATTATATACCACTGGCAGTCATGCTCAATTTCTGGATATAGGGTTGTTTTGTTCATATTTTTTTGTCTTTTTATTTAGATATTCTTTATTGTCCTTTCTTTAGGTAGATTAATTCCCAGTCGTTTTTGTAATGCATCTATTACTTCCTCAGCAGATTTCTGACCGAAATTTTTTATTTCTATGAGATCTTCTTGTGAATAGTCTAGTAAATCAGCTACAGAATGAATTTGAGCCCTTTTCAGACAATTATATGCTCTCACAGATAATTGTAACTCTTCTATTAATATTTGATTAACTGTAGTATCAGATGATTTATCTTCATTGTCTTTTGATTTAAAATCAATTTCTTTGAACGGAGAAAATAAACTAGTTAAAATTTCTGATCCTTCACTTATTGCCTCATGTGGAGTTATACTACCGTTTGTCCATATCTCTAGTGTTAATTCATCTTTGATTGCTTCACTGCTATGTCTAGAATCTTCAACCGTATAGTTAACTTTTCTTACAGGCATGAAAACTGCATCAACTTGTAAGAAGTCTATTGAAGGTTCATCCGCCCCTCTTTCTATTAATTGATATCCTTTATTTGTTTCAATTCTAAATTCCATTTCTAAAGTATTATTACCGCATATAGTTGCAATATATTGATTACTATCCATTACATTTACTTCAGATGGTAGATCAAAATTTCCTGCAGTAACAATTGTTGGTCCTTGTATACTTAATCTGCCAACCATAGGTTCTTTTGTTTCTGTCCTGAATACAATTTCTTTCAAGTTGAGAAGAATTTCAAGAACATCTTCTCTAACTCCAGGTATTGTTGAAAATTCATGACTCACACCGGCGATCCTAACAGCTACTATGGCAGCTCCTTGTAAATCAGACAAAAGGGTTCTTCTTAAAGCGTTACCTAGTGTTATCCCTTGTCCTTTCTCTAAAGGTCCTATGATAAATTTACTATAATAATCTCTTGGACCTTGTATTCTAGATTCTACACATGAAATATCAAAATTAGCCATAAGATTAGTTTGAATTGGCCTAAATTTTTTGTTAATAGATCTTAAATACGTCTTTTTTTAGGAGGACGACATCCATTATGAGGAACAGGAGTAATATCGCGGATTAATACAATTTCTAATCCTGCAGCCTGTAAAGCACGTATAGCTGTTTCTCTTCCTGCTCCAGGGCCATTAACGAGTACTTCAGCTTTTTTCATCCCCTGACCTACAGCTTCTTTACTTGCTTTTTCTGCTGCTATTTGTGCTGCAAATGGGGTACCTTTTTTTGCTCCTTTAAAGCCAATGGCGCCGCTTGATGCCCAAGACACTGTCTCACCACTAGTGGAACTTATAGTTATTATAGTATTATTAAATGTTGATTGAATGTGTACAACACCATTTGGTGCGGCTTTCTTCGTTTTTTTACCGACACCTTTTCTTATCTGTCTAGCCATTCTTTTTTTTTATTTATTTGCTAAAAATTTACTTTTTATTTCTTTTTACCAGCAACTGTTTTTTTACTTCCGCGACGTGTTCTTGCGTTTGTTCTAGTTCTTTGTCCTCTCAGAGGCAACCCTTTGCGATGTCTCTGTCCTCTGATACAATTAATTTCCATGAGTCTCTTTATACTCATAGTTTCAATTCTTTTCGCAGGTCCTTCTACTAAGTAAGATTCATCAATGATTTGTCTTATAGTACCAACTTGCTCATCAGTTAAATCTTTACATCTAGTACTAGTATGTACATTAGCCTTTTCTAGAATTTTTTGTGAACTTGATAATCCTAAGCCGTAAATATAAGTTAAAGCTATTTCTATTCTCTTCTGTTTTGGTAAATCAACTCCCGCTATACGTGCCACTTGTTCCCCTCCTTATGACTTTGTTTGTTAATGGATATATATATATTACTTTCTTTTCATTTTAGCTCTTCCTTGTCTTACTTTAAGCCTCGGATCACTCTTACATATGACGTAAATTCTGCCTCGTCTTTTAACAATTTGGCAATCTTTACTGCGATTTTTTAATGCGCCTATAGAACTTACAACTTTCATTTTTTTATTTATAGAAATTTATTTATGGGGAAAACTAGTATATGAAAATATAAGATGCATTTTTTTTACTTCATGATATTTTCGTAATTTTTTGATATTAGATAAGTTTGAATTTGTTTTGCTGTATCAATAGCAACACCTACAAGAATTAGTAGCGAAGTTGCACCCAACCCCTTAAATGTAGATATAGTAGTTACACTTTCTATTATAGTTGGAATAATTGCTATAAAAGCTAAGAATAATGCTCCTAAGAATGTTAGTCTATTCAATGTTTTTTGTAAATAATCCACAGTAGCTTTTCCAGGTCTCACTCCTGGTATACTAGACTCCATTTTTTTTAAGTTTTGTGATATATCGCTAGGGTTAATGACTAATGATGAGTAAAAATAACTGAAAAATAAGATTAGTGAAAAATAAAACACAGTGTAAATGTACTTGTTATTGCCAGCCGGAGACAGTTGAAGTAACACACTTTTTATAATCTCATTGCTAATAATTTGTTGTAGATATGCAGGTAATACTAGGACAGCAGATGCAAAAATTATAGGCATAACTCCACCCTGGTTTAATCTCAAAGGCAAATAACTAGTTTTATTTTGTGACTGACCCTTACCTAACTGCCTAGCTGATATAATGGGTATTCTTCTAGTACCTTCTTGCACAAATATTATTCCTATTATAATTAAGAAAAAGATACTAGCAAGTACTACTAGATCTACTAACGTTGGGCTATTAGAAGTTATAGAAGATTTTTGCTGTACAAGTTTTGGTAAGCCAGCAATAATGTTTATAAAAATAAGCATGGATGGACCATTCCCGACTCCTTTTTCCGTTATTTGCTCAGAAAACCACATAATCATCATTGATCCTGTTGCTAATGCAAGAGTCATTTGAATAACAAAGGTTGTATCCCAGTTAAAGACATAAGGTCTTACCCATAATGAAACGCCAATTCCTTGAATAGTTGCCCAAAACAGCGCAATGTAACGAGTAAACTGTGAAATTTTTTGCCTTCCTGCTTCTCCTTCTTCTTTTTGCAGTTTCTCCAAGCTTGGTATAGAGGTTGTAGCTAATTGCATAACAATTGATGCATTAATATAAGGTACAATCCCAAGTGCAAAAATACCGATAGAGGCAAATCCACCTCCGGAAAACACATTTAAAAAACTGACAATCGGATTTGTTGCTATACTTTGATAAAAAGCATCATGATCAACGCCAGGTATAGGAATAAATGTACCCAATCTTGAAAGGACTATTAAAATAAGCGTTAATCCAACTCTTTGAGTTATTCCTTTTTTTTTAATATTACGACTGACTATTTCCATATTTTTGATATTTTTTATATTAATTAAATTAATCTCCATTAACTATTTTCATAGTTAATGGAGATTAATTTAATTAAACAGTTAAGTTTCTATTGTTTGATACTTGGGTAAAGGTTTGCAGCCTATTAAGACAATCAGTAGCAGCTCTAGCATTATTTAATAGATTACTAGAACCTAATTGTTTTGCTAGAATATTTTTAACTCCAGCGAGTTCTAAAATCGTTCTTACTGATCCTCCAGCAATTACCCCTGATCCTGGAGCAGAAGGACGCATAATAACTTTAGCAGCACCAGCTCTACCTTCTATTATGTGTGGTATAGAACTATCCTTTGTTAACGGAACAGAGACAATATTTCTTCTTCCGTCAGAAGCAGCTTTCTTCACTGCACCAACAACATCACTAGCTTTACCTACTCCAACCCCAACTTCTCCTTTTTCATTACCAACAACTAAAACGGCACGAAAACTTAATTTTTTTCCTCCTTTCACAACTTTAGTTACTCTTCTAATCTGGACAACTCTTTCTTGCCATTCTGTATCTTTTTCCTTAGCCTTATTTCCTCTTTTTTGATTAGACATGATATATTTTTTTTATATTTAAAAATTCAATCCTTCTTTCCGTGCAGCATCAGCAAGAGCCTTAATTCTGCCATGATAAAGTCTTCCACCTCTATCAAAATTAACACGATCTATTTTATTCTGTATTGACCTTTTTGCTATTACTTCACCAACAAGAGTTGAAGCTTCGCAAGTATTACCTGATGTAATCATTCCTTTAACTTCTTTATCTAAAGTTGAACATGAAATTAGAGTGTTACCTGTAACATCATCAATTACTTGAGCATATATATGCGAGTTTGATCTGAAAATAGCTAGTCTAGGACATTCCGATGTACCCTTTACCTTGCTTCGAATTCTCTTTCTTGTTTTTTGTATTGATTCCTTAGTAGCCATTTTTATTATGTTTATTATCTTATTATGTTATTTTCCTGTTTTACCAGCTTTCTTTCTAACGTATTCTCCTTCATAACGAACTCCTTTGCCTTTATAAGGTTCTGGTGGACGAACAGCCCTGATGTTAGCAGCGACTTGACCAACTAATTCTTTATTGATACCAGTAACAGTCACTTTAGTATTATCCTTTACAGTTAAATTAATTCCTTCTGGAGAAGGAATTGTAACCTGGTGACTATATCCAACGTTAAGAATAAGTGATTTACCCTGAACTTGCACACGATAACCAACGCCTTGAAGTAGCAAATTTTTTTCAAAACCATCAGTAACACCTTTAATCATATTTGCAACACTTGCCCTATAAGTTCCGTGAAGCTTTTTAGCTTGTGAAGAGTTATTTAATGGAGTAAACTTAACTAAGTTTTCTGTTTTATCTATGTCTATTGCTATCTGATTAGATAAAGGCATAGATAATTCCCCTTTAGGTCCCTTAACAATAATATCTTGATCTACAGTTACAGTAACTTTACTTGGTACCTTTACAGGCACTCGACCTATACGAGACATATTTCTTTTTTTTATCTTTTTAAATTACCAGATATAACATAAAACTTCACCACCAAGACCCTGATGACGAGCCTTGTTATCAGTAAGAACTCCTTTTGATGTTGAGATGATGGCAAGACCTAATCCACCTAAGACTCTCGGTAATTCTTTTCTGTTTGCATATACACGTAATCCAGGTCTACTGATTCTTTTTAAAGAAGTAATGACTGGTTCTCCTTCTCTTCCTTTGTATTTTAGTGAAAGTAATATTTGTTTATTAATACCATCACCTATCTCTTCGAACTGTTCTATAAAGCCTTCTTCTAATAGAACAGAAGATATACTTCTTGTCATTTTTGTTGAAGGAATTTGCACTATTTTGTGACGAGCTAGATTTGCGTTTCTGACTCTTGTAAGCATGTCAGATATTGTATCATTTACCACGATGACTCCAGATAGTTAATTTTATAGATTATTAGTTGCTAAATGGCATTCCCATAGCTTTGAGAAGTGCAATTCCTTCTTGTTGAGTTTTAGCTGTTGTTGTAATAGCTATATCCATTCCTCGTATTTGGTCTACCTTATCAAATTCAATTTCAGGGAAAATAATTTGTTCCTTTACACCAAGATTATAATTACCACGACCATCAAAATGTTTGATTGATACACCTCTAAAGTCTCTTATTCTTGGTAATGAAAGATTAACGAATCTTTCTAAAAAAGAATACATCATTTTACTTCTTAAAGTTACAGCTAATCCAACAGGCATACCGCCTCTGATTTTAAATCCTGCAAGAGATTTACGTGCTTTAGTTACGACAGGTTTTTGACCTGTAATGTTTGCAATTTCACGGATACTACTCTCTAATGCTTTATTGTTTTTAGAAGCATCACCCAATCCTTGATTGATAGTTATTTTGGTGATTTTGGGAACTTCTTGTATATTTTTATATTTGAATTGCTCCATTAGCATTGGAACGACTGTTTCCTTATACTTTTGTCTAAGATTGTTATTCATTTATTTATGTACTGCTTAGTAATTTCTTAAAGACACGTATTTTATTGCCTGATTCATCAGTTTTATAAGCTACACGACTAGCCACTTTTTTTTCTTGGTTATATAACATAACGTTAGAACTATGTATCGGTGCCTCAAATTGCGATATTTTACCAACGTCTCCTTCTTTTCGAGGTTTAACGTGTTTTCTTTTAATATTAAGTTCTTTCACAACGACTCTATTTTCATTTTTTAGAATCCTTATTATTTCCCCTATCTTTCCTTTGTCTTTACCAGAAATAACTTTTACTGTATCTCCTTTTTTGATGTGACTAGATAAACTCTTGACTGTGTTTTTCATTAAAGTACCTCCGGTGCTAAGGACACAATTTTTGTAAAGTCCTTATCTCTTAGTTCTCTAGCAATTGGACCAAAAACTCTTGTTCCTCTGGGATTATTTTCCTTGTTAATAATAACAGCAGCGTTATCGTCAAAACGAATAGACATACCATCATTTCTACGTATAGTGCTTTTTGTTCTCATAACTACCGCACGAACAACGTCAGATCTTTTTACAGGCATATTAGGAGTTGAATCCTTTACTACTCCTATAATTATATCTCCAATGCTTGCGTACTTACGATTTCCACCTAGAATACGAATGCACATAATTTTTCTTGCTCCGCTGTTATCAGCGACATTCAAGTATGTTTGTGTTTGTATCATTTTTTTTATTCTCCAAGTAGTTGATTATCTAAATTTAATGATTTTTGTTTTATCTCTTTTAGTGCCCATCTCTTAGTTTTGCTAAGTGGTCTAGTTTCACTTATTAATACAATATCTCCTACCCCACACTCGTTATTACTATCATGTACTTTGTAGCGCTTTGTCTGAGCGACAACTTTTCCATAATTTTTATTTGTTACACGATTTTCAATAGATACTACAATTGTCTTATCCATTTTATCGCTAACAACAACTCCTAATCTTTCTTTTAGAGGCATATAACTTTTTTAAGGCTTTAATTTTTATTTTCTTTTCTTTGTCGCTCAATAGTCATTAGCTGAGCTATTTTACGTTTAGTATGCTTAAAAAGATGAGGCTTAAAAGTTTGTCTAGTAGATTTTTTTAAACGCATATCAAAAAGATATTTTTTAGCATTTATTATTTCTTCTGATAACTTAGCGTCATCTAAATCTTTAAATTCTGAGAAGCTCTGAAATGACATGTATTATACCTCGATTTTAGATACAAATTTAGTTTTTATCGGTAATTTATAAGAAGCTTTTTTCATTGCCTCATAGGCTACATCTTGTGTTACACCTGCCATCTCAAAAAGAATGTGGCCAGGTTTAATTACAGCTACCCAGTGATCAGGAGCTCCTTTCCCAGATCCCATTCTAGTTTCTGGTGGCTTTTTAGATATTGATTTATCTGGAAAAACTCTGACCCATAATTTACCTACTCTTTTAACATCACGAGTTATTGTTCTTCTTGTAGCTTCTATTTGTCTTGATGTTAGCCAAACAGGTTCTAAAGCTTGGAGACCATAATCACCAAAAGCAATAGTATTTCCTCTTGTTGCTACACCGCGCAATCTTCCTCTGTGAGGCTTCCGAAACTTTGTTCTTTTAGGACTAAGCATTATTATATTTTTTTATTTAAATTGATTTTAGTTTAAATTAGACACTCAATCTTCTTTTAGATTTATCAGGAATAACTTCACCATTAAAAACCCAAACCTTAATTCCTAGAATACCGTAAGTAGTGTTAGCTTCTTTAGTAGCATAATCAATATCAGCTCGAAGAGTTTGAAGTGGCACTCTTCCTTCACGAACCCATTCACTTCTTGCTATTTCTGCACCATTTAATCGTCCAGAAACTTGAACTCTAATGCCTTTTGCATTAGCTCGTTGGGCTTTTTGGATAGCTTGTCTAGTAGCTCTTTTAAACGGTATTCGTTTTTCTAGTTGTTCTGCAATAAATTCTCCAATAAGATTAGCGTCTGCATCCATATTTTTTACTTCTGTGACATTGACTCTTATTTGAGTGCTACATTTTAACTTTTTTTGCAAATCTTCTTTTATTTTATCGATTCCACTTCCAGATCTTCCAACAATGATACCAGGCCTAGAAGTGTGAATCTTAAGTTCTACCTGCTCTGATCTTCTTTCTATTTCTATTTTCGATATTCCTGCACTAGAAAACTCATTCTTAATGTAGCTTCTGATTTTGAAATCTTCTTCTAAAATTGCAGGATATGCTTTTTTATCCGCAAACCATGATGATCTATGGTTTTGAGTAATTCTTAATCTGAATCCTAAAGGATGTACTTTTTGTCCCACTGAAAACTCCTTATAATTTTATACTTTAGTTAAAGAAACTCTTATATGACAAGTTGGTTTTTTTATCTTAAAACCTCTACCTTGAGATCTAGGCCTAAAACGTTTGAAAACAGGACCATCGTCAGCTGAAGCTGAATGAATTACAAGATCATTTTTATCTAAGCCGTTATTATTTTGTGCGTTTGCACCAGCTGATTGAACAGTTAAAAGAACAGGTTTACAAGCAGCATATGGCATAAATTCTAGTATCATTAAAGCTTCTTTGTATGATCTGCCTTCTATCTGCTTTAAAACTCTCCTAACTTTTCTCGGAGACATCCGTATATATTTGGCTCTTGCACTGATCGTATTTGAAGGTAATTTCATTTTTTATTAAAGCTATTTAGCGTTTTGATTTCTTGTCACTTTTTACATGCGATCTAAAATTTCTTGTTGGTGAAAATTCACCCAGTTTATTACCTACCATCTGTTCCGATACATAAACAGGAACATGCTGTTTACCATTGTATACTCCAATAACGTGTCCTACCATTGATGGAAGAATTGTCGAAGATCTGGACCAAGTTTTTATAACAACTTCATCAGTTTTGTTATTTTTATCTAAAGAATTGATCTTCTTTAATAGATGTGCGGCTATAAAAGGGCCTTTTTTTAATGATCGAGTCATATTTAGTTAAGTTTATATCTTAAATTACTTTCTCTTACGAATAATACAGAAATCACTATACTTATTATTTCTTCTTGTTTTTATTCCCAAAGCTGGTTTACCCCAAGGAGTCACTGGTCTAGCCCTACCGATAGGAGATCTTCCTTCACCACCACCATGTGGGTGATCGCAAGGGTTCATTACGACGCCTCGAACTGTAGGACGTATGCCTAACCATCTGCTTCTTCCAGCTTTACCTAAAACTAAGTTCTTATTTTCTGCGTTTCCAACTTCACCGATAGTTGCATAACATCTATTATGAACAAGTCTTACTTCACCAGAAGGCATTCTTAGTGTTACAAAATTTCCATCTTTTGCAACAACCTGGGCAGATGTTCCAGCAGATCTTATTATTTGACCGCCCCTTCCTGGAATCAATTCTACATTATGTATAGACGTACCTAGAGGAACACTAGATAAAGGTAGAGCATTACCAATTTCTATTGGAGCTTCTGGCCCTGATACCACGATTGAACCTATTTCTAATTTTTTAGGATGTAGAATATACCTCTTTTCACCATCTGTATAATGTAATAAAGCTATTCTTGCATTTCTATTAGGATCATATTCAATAGATGCAACCTTTGCTTCTATCTGAGATTTATTTCTTTTAAAATCTATGATTCTATACCTTTGTTTATGTCCTCCACCTTTATGTCTAATAGTAATAATACCTCTATTATTTCTACCTGCTTTTGACATCTTCTTAGTTAGAAGAGATTTTTCTGGTTTCTTTTTAGTTAAATTGCTAAAATCAGCGACTGAACGATTACGTGTCCCTGGGGTGATTGAATTATAAATACGTATTGCCATAACTTAATAGATTAGTAGATTCCGTTTAGGAATTTATATTTTTAATTTTCAGAAAACAAGTCAATTGAGCTTCCTGATTCAAGACTAACAATAGCTCGCTTATATTTAGGCTTGTGTCCTAAGAATTTGCCAATTCTTTTCTTCTTCACAGGAGCATGATAAGTATTGACTGCAGTCACTTTTACTTGAAATAAATATTCAATTGCTAATTTAATTTGCTCTTTATTTGCCTTTATATCAGTTGCAAACGTGTACTGATTAATTTCAAGTAATCTAGTAGCTTTGTCTGTGATTATTGGATATTTGATTAAATCAATGATTTGTCTATAATTTGTATTATTCACTGTAAACCTCGCATATATTTTTTAGTGCACTTTCTGTAACTAATATCTGATCTGTATCTAAAAGATCAATAATATTTATAGTATTAGAAGAAATTAGCTTTAAATTTTTTACGTTACGCATTGATAAAGCTAAATTCTTATCATGTTTGTGCGTGATTACTAATTTCTTTTGTTTAGGTTGTGAAAAATCTAATATAGAACTAAGATTTCTTATAGTAGATTTAGTACTCACTTGAGATGTTCCTTGAGATAAATCTTCTACCACTACAACTTTTGAAAAATTATGATGAAGGGCCGTCGTTAGTGCTAATCTTTTTTCCTTAACGTTAATTTTATGTGCGTATGAACGTGGTCTTGGTCCAAAAGCAACTCCACCTCCATTCCATAAAGGTGAATTACTTGATCCAGATCTAGCATTGCCTGTACCTTTTTGTTTCCAAGGTTTTTTTCCTCCTCCGCGTATTTCACTTCTAGTTTTCGTAGAAGCTGTTCCTTGTCTTTTTTTATTTGACTGAGCAACAAGTGCTCTATGTACTAGATAGCGTCCTCCATCTTGAATAGCATTAAGTGATATTATCCCATTAGCTCCATAAGTTCCATCGATTTTACGAACTTTATATTTGATTTCTTGTTTATCAGCCATTGTAATTGTGATTCCTTTTTATCTGACTTATTTTTTACATTTTACTAATTAGTAACTACCTAATACTAAGAAGATTACCTGATTTTCCAGGTACAGAACCTCTAACAACTAATAGATTATCTTTAGAGTTGATATAAATAACTTCTAAGTTTTTTATAGTAGTCTTCTTTCCTCCAAGTCTACCACCCATTTTTTTCCCTTTATGTACTCTACCTGGCGTAGAACCTTGACCGATCGAACCTGGTTCTCTATGGTTCTTAGAACCATGTGTCATTGGACCTCTACTAAAATTGTAACGTTTAACAGTACCAGCAAAACCTTTACCAATTGTATTACCAGAAATATTTATATTTTGTCCTATCTGAAATGAATCAACTGTAATTTTTTGGGCTATGGAAAGTGAGTCTGTTGAATCGACCCTATACTCTTTTAAATGCTTTAAAGGAGGTAATTTAGATTTAGTTAAATGTCCTAAACATGGTTTAGTTATTTTTTGTGGGGAAGATTCTGAATATCCGATTTGGACCGCATTGTAGCCTTCTTTTTCAGTATTTTTTATCTGAGTTATTATGCATGGTCCTGCTTTAATAACAGTTACAGGAATAGCAAAACCTGAATCATCAAAAACTTGCGTCATTCCTACTTTTGTACCAAGTATTCCTATAGTCATAATTATTTATTTATTTATTATACAAGTAGCGGTTATAAATCTATTAACAGAAGTTGTCGATACTGTTATATCAAAGATGCAAAGAGTGTTAATTATATTTCTTCGTTTAATGAAGTGAACTTTTTACAAAGAGCTGAAAATTAAGTGTAAATATAAATTATCATATTTGGATTTTCTTACCAAAATTTATGAAAACTATACTTAATTAAATTAAAAGAAATCACGATTTTATTGCTTAGATATATATTCTTTTTAAACAATAAGTCATAGTAAAACTGATATTAGATTAGCTTTAAAGAAAATTCTTTACAAGAGAAACTTGGTTTCTTTATACATAAGATTATAAATTCATCAAACAAGTTGAACTTTTTTATTATTTGTCATCATGGTCTTACAATATCTAGTTAATTTAACTAATGCTTGGAAATATAGTTATACGGGTTTCACTACTATTTTTTGTGTAAAAACTAATGTATAAATATATTCATAAGAATCACATGATTAAGTGATTTAAATTTTTAGTCCGATTAATAATATATAAAATAAATACATATGGGCAAGGTAGTTGGAATTGACTTAGGAACAACAAATTCAGTTGTTGCAGTTATGGAGGGTGGTAAGCCTTCAGTTATCCAAAACGCAGAAGGTTTTAGAACTACACCATCTGTCGTAGCATATACAAAAAACGGTGACCGTTTAGTAGGACAAATTGCAAAAAGACAAGCAGTAATAAATCCTGATAACACATTTTATTCAACAAAAAGATTTATAGGACGACGTTCAGATGAAGTATCGGAAGAATTAAAGAAAGTATCGTATGTTGTTAAAAATGACAATAAAGGTAACGTAAAACTTGAATGCCCTTCGCTAGGAAGGGATTTTTCATCAGAAGAAATTTCTGCAGAAGTTTTGAGAAAATTAGTTGATGACGCCAGTAAGCATTTAGGTGAACCTGTAAAACAAGCTGTTATAACAGTTCCAGCGTATTTTAATGACTCGCAAAGACAAGCTACGAAGGATGCTGGGAAAATCGCAGGTTTAGAAGTTCTGAGAATTATTAATGAACCAACAGCAGCTTCACTTGCTTACGGTTTAGATAAGAAAAATAATGAAACGATTTTAGTCTTTGACCTAGGTGGTGGTACATTTGATGTATCTGTTCTTGAAGTTGGGGATGGTGTATTTGAAGTATTATCGACATCAGGAGATACAAGATTAGGAGGAGATGATTTTGACGATAAAATAGTTCAATGGTTAATGGAAGAATTTCAGAAAGAACACGGTATAAACTTAAATGGTGATCGTCAAGCATTACAACGGCTTACTGAAGCATCTGAGAAGGCAAAGGTAGAATTATCCAATCTAACTCAGACAGACATTAGTTTACCTTTTTTAACTGCTACAGAGACTGGCCCTAAGCATTTAGATAGATCAATTACTAGAAATAAATTCGAAGAACTATGTTCATCATTATTAGATAGAGCTAAAATTCCCGTAGAAAATGCGTTAAAAGATGCAAAATTGGACAAGAGTAAAATTGACGAGGTTGTATTAGTAGGAGGTTCAACAAGAATTCCTGCTGTACAAGCTATAGTTACTAATTTATTAGGTAAGAAACCTAATCAAACTGTTAATCCAGATGAAGTTGTAGCTATTGGTGCAGCAGTTCAGGCCGGTGTACTAGCAGGAGAAGTAAAAGATATTTTACTTCTTGACGTAACTCCATTATCTTTAGGCGTTGAGACACTTGGCGGCATAACAACAAGAATTATTCCAAGAAATACAACTATACCAACGAAAAAATCAGAAGTTTTCTCAACAGCTGTAGATAATCAACCAAATGTCGAAATTCATGTGCTTCAAGGCGAAAGAGAATTTGCAAAAGACAATAAGAGTCTTGGAACATTCAGACTTGATGGAATCCTTCCGGCTCCAAGAGGAGTACCACAAATAGAAGTGACATTCGATATAGATGCTAACGGTATATTATCTGTAAACGCAAAAGATAAGGGAACAGGTAAAGAACAATCAATTACCATTACTGGAGCTTCAACATTACCATCAGATGAAGTTGAAAGAATGGTTAAGGAGTCAGAAAAAAATGCCTCTGAGGACAAGGCAAGGAGAGAAAAAATAGATCTAAAGAATCAGTCTGAATCCTTATGCTATCAATCAGAAAAACAATTAAAAGAACTTGGTGACAAAGTTAGTAAAGATGATCAGAGTAAAATACAAGATTTAATTAAAAAATTAAGGGAAGCGATATCTTCAGAAAATGAAACTGTAATGAAAGAAACTAATGAAAAATTACAAACTGAGTTAATGGAAATAGGTAAAAAAATCTATAGCCAAAACTCAGAAAATAAAACAAATAGTACTAGTGCAAATAATAGTAACAGCGATTCAGTTATCGATGCTGATTTCTCTGAAACAAAATAATAGTAATAAAAAGACTTGCTTAGATTAATAATCTAGACAAGTCTAGTCATATTCTATTTTTTAGAAAAACATAAAAAGAAACGGAATTATTATGTATAAATAGAAAGTTAGCATATTAAAAAAAATATATATTTATTTCTTAAACGCTCCAGCAATATAAAACTGAAAATTTAGACTTTGGATTTTTTAAGACTAAGTTAATTAATTATTATCTAAAAAATAATTATTCACCTTATTTTTGAAGAAATTACCAACTGAAAAAGTTGGAATTCTAGAAGGAGGAATATATAATTTTTCACCACTTTGAGGATTCCTACCATACCTTGCTTTTCTTTCTCTAGCTTCAAAAGAGCCAAAACCAACAAGAGTTACTCTCTCCCCTTTTGCAACAAACTCAACAATAGTTTCTAAAGCTATTGTAACAAGGGACTCAGTTTCTGTCTTTGTCATACCTGATCTTTTAGCAACAATATCAATTAATTCTTTCTTATTCACAATTTTTTTTGTTTTTTGTTTATAAAAAATAGTATCATTGCAAATAAGAATAGGATACATCAAAACGATATATCCTATTTTTATTTTTTAGTATGTACTAAGCTACAACTTTTTGACTAATGAAATCTACAGCTTGTTGAAGGTTTGAAATCTTTTCAGCAGTTTCATCTGGGATCTCAATATCAAAAGCTTCTTCAATAGCCATTACTAATTCAACAGTATCTAGTGAATCTGCACCAAGATCGTTTGCGAAATTTGCGTCTTTTGTAACTTGACTCTTTTCAACACCTAGTTGCTCAGAAATGATTGTTTGTACTTTATCGAAGATTTCTTTTTCGTTCATTTTTATGCCTTACTATTATGTATTTTTTCTATATATTTATGCTACGACATTAAAATTAAATAATCAAGCTCGTTAAATACTAGTACAATATGTAATTATTCAAGGTATGTATTAATAAAAAACATAAATAAGAAGATTTTAACTATTGTTAACAGAATTAGCAGTATTTTCTCAATAGAGTCTATAATGGTATATTGATAGATAACGAAAACTTACTTTTCCTAAGACACGACAAGAAAGTCAAGATCCTTGAGATCATTCTGGGTTAAATAACAAATCGAGTAAGAGTTTCTAGTTTCTTATGTCACAGAAGGGAGAACCTTAATGACGATTCGCTCCAAAGAGCAAGAGGCAGCAAAAGTTTCGATAATCGTAGACAGAGATCCTGTCAGCACATCATTCGAGAAGTGGGCACAACCAGGTCACTTTTCTCGAACTTTAGCTAAAGGTCCAAAAACAACTACTTGGATTTGGAATCTACACGCAGATGCTCACGACTTCGACAGTCATACAAGTTCACTAGAAGATGTTTCAAGAAAAATCTTCAGTGCACATTTTGGTCAATTATCTATAATTTTCTTATGGATTAGTGGAATGCATTTCCATGGTGCTAGATTCTCTAATTATTCAGCTTGGTTAAGTAACCCAACAGCTGTTAAACCAAGTGCACAGGTTGTTTGGCCTATTGTTGGTCAAGAAGTATTAAATGGTGATGTAGGAGGAGGATTCCAAGGAGTTCAAATCACATCTGGTTTCTTCCAAATATGGCGTGCTGAAGGAATTACAAGTGAAATCGAATTATACTGGTGTGCATTAGCTGGACTAATTATGTCGGGGCTAATGATATTTGCTGGTTGGTTCCATTATCACAAGGCAGCTCCAAAACTGGAGTGGTTCCAAAACGCTGAATCAATGCTAAACCATCACCTATCAGGATTATTAGGTCTTGGATGTTTATCATGGGCAGGACACCAAATACACGTATCATTACCTGTTAACAAACTACTTGATGCAGGTGTTGCGCCACAAGAAATTCCTTTACCACACGAATTCTTAGTAAATAGAGACCTTATGGCTCAGTTATATCCAAGTTTTAGCAAAGGCTTAGTACCTTTCTTTACTTTAAACTGGAGTGAATATTCTGACTTCTTAACTTTCAAAGGTGGTCTGAACCCTATTACAGGCGGATTATGGTTAAGCGATACAGCACACCATCATTTAGCTCTGTCTGTTCTTTTCATTGTGGCAGGTCACATGTACAGAACAAACTGGGGTATTGGTCATAGTATGAAAGAAATACTAGAAGCACATAAAGGGCCTTTTACAGGTGAAGGGCACAAAGGAATGTATGAAATATTAACTACATCATGGCATGCTCAATTAGCTATTAACCTAGCAATGTTGGGTTCTGTAAGTATCATTGTGGCTCACCACATGTATGCTATGCCTCCATACCCTTATATAGCAACTGATTATCCAACACAATTATCGTTATTCACACATCACATGTGGATTGGTGGTTTCTGTGTTACTGGAGCTGCAGCACACGCTGGTATCTTCATGGTAAGAGACTATAATCCTGCACAAAATTATAATAACCTACTAGATCGCGTTATTAGACACAGAGATGCAATTATTTCTCACTTAAACTGGATCTGTATTTTCCTAGGCTTCCATAGTTTTGGTTTATATATCCATAACGATACAATGAGAGCATTAGGAAGAAGTCAAGATATGTTCTCAGATACAGCTATACAGCTAAAACCAGTATTTGCTCAATGGGTACAAAACATTCATACAGTTGCTCCTGGTAATACAACTCCAAACGCACTTGCAACAGCTAGTTATGCTTTTGGTGGTGATGTTGTTGCTGTAGGAAACAAGGTTGCAATGATGCCAATAGCATTAGGTACAGCCGATTTCATGGTTCACCATATTCACGCTTTTACAATACATGTAACAGTACTAATTCTACTTAAAGGAGTACTTTTCTCTCGTAACTCTAGATTAATACCTGATAAAGCTAACTTAGGTTTCAGATTCCCTTGTGATGGACCTGGAAGAGGAGGTACTTGTCAAAGTTCAGCTTGGGACTCGGTATTCCTTGGCTTATTCTGGATGTACAACTGTATTTCAGTAGTTATTTTCCATTTCAGTTGGAAAATGCAATCAGATGTTTGGGGAACAGTACAAGCTGATGGTAGTGTAAGTCACATTACTGGAGGTAACTTTGCTCAAAGTGCTATTACAATCAACGGATGGCTTAGAGACTTCCTTTGGGCTGAAGCATCACAAGTAATTCAGTCATATGGATCTGCACTATCTGCATATGGTGTTATATTCCTAGGTGCTCACTTTATCTGGGCGTTTAGTCTGATGTTCCTGTTTAGTGGTCGTGGTTACTGGCAAGAATTAATTGAGTCTATTGTTTGGGCACACAACAAACTAAACGTTGCTCCGGCTATACAACCGAGAGCTTTAAGTATTACACAAGGACGTGCTGTAGGTCTTGCACACTACCTAATAGGTGGTATAGGGACAACTTGGGCGTTCTTCCTAGCTAGAATTATCTCTGTAGGATAAAAGGAAACTGTATCTAAAGAAAAAGTATGGCAACAAAATTTCCTAAATTCAGTCAAGCACTTGCCCAAGATCCTGCAACAAGAAGGATTTGGTTTGGACTTGCAACTGCTCACGATTTCGAAAGTCATGATGGCATGACAGAAGAGAATCTTTATCAAAAGATTTTTGCTTCTCATTTTGGACACTTAGCTGTTATTTTCTTGTGGACTTCTGGAAACTTATTCCATGTAGCTTGGCAAGGAAACTTTGAACAGTGGGTTCTAAATCCGCTAAAGGTTAAACCAATTGCACACGCAATTTGGGATCCTCACTTTGGTCAACCAGCTATTAAAGCATTCACTAAAGGCGGTGTTTCATACCCAGTAAACATTGCAACTTCTGGTGTATATCACTGGTGGTATACAATAGGTATGAGAACTAATAATGATCTTTATTCGGCTTCATTATTCTTGATTGCTGTGTCTGCGATTTTCTTATTCGCAGGATGGCTACATTTACAACCTAAATTCCGTCCAGGATTATCATGGTTCAAGAATAACGAATCACGTTTAAATCACCATTTATCAGGTCTTTTTGGTTTTAGCTCTTTAGCATGGTCTGGACACTTAGTCCACATCGCTATTCCAGAAGCAAGAGGACAAGATGTAGGATGGGAAAATTTTACAAAAATATCTCCACATCCAGATGGTTTAACTCCATTCTTTACAGGAAATTGGGGTGCATATGCTGCTAACCCAGATACGGGTAACCACATTTTCGGAACAGAAGAAGGTGCTGGAACAGCTATTTTAACATTCTTAGGTGGTTTCCACCCACAAACTCAAGCACTATGGTTAACTGACATAGCACACCACCACTTGGCTATCGGTGTAATGTTCATCTTTGCAGGACATATGTACCGTACAAACTGGGGAATTGGTCATAGTTTAAAAGAAATTTTAGACGCACACAGACCACCTGGAGGTAGATTAGGTGCAGGACACAAGGGACTTTTTGAGACAATTACAAATTCACTGCACTTCCAATTAGGCTTAGCTTTAGCATCATTAGGGGTAATAACGTCATTAGTAGCACAACACATGTATGCGCTACCTTCATATGCGTTTATAGCTAAGGATTATGTAACTCAAGCAGCTCTATATACACACCATCAATATATTGCTGGATTCCTAATGGTAGGTGCTTTTGCTCACGGAGCTATTTTCTTTGTAAGAGATTATGATCCTGAACAAAACAAAAACAATGTTCTAGCTCGAGTATTAGAACATAAAGAAGCTATTATTTCTCACCTTAGCTGGGTTTCACTATTCCTAGGTTTCCACACTTTTGGACTTTACGTTCATAACGATGTAGTTGTAGCTTTTGGTACACCTGAAAAACAAATCCTTGTAGAACCAGTTTTTGCACAATGGATTCAAGCTGCTTCTGGAAAAGCTATGTATGGTTTTGATGTTTTACTTTCTTCAAGTAATAGCGTTGCTTCAGGTGCAAGTAGCAATATCTGGTTACCTGGATGGCTAGATGCTATTAACAGTGGTAAAAACTCGTTATTCTTACCTATTGGTCCTGGTGACTTCTTAGTTCACCATGCAATTGCTTTAGCATTGCATACTACAACTTTAATTCTTGTTAAAGGAGCTTTAGATGCGCGTGGATCTAAATTAATGCCTGATAAGAAAGACTTTGGTTATAGTTTCCCTTGTGATGGACCTGGAAGAGGAGGTACATGTGATATTTCTGCTTGGGATGCATTCTATTTAGCAATGTTCTGGATGCTAAATACTATTGGATGGGTAACATTCTACTGGCATTGGAAGCATGTTACTATATGGCAAGGTAACGCAGGCCAGTTTAACGAATCATCAACATACATCATGGGATGGTTAAGAGATTACTTATGGTTAAACTCATCACCTCTTATCAATGGTTACAACCCGTATGGTATGAACAGTTTATCAGTTTGGTCTTGGATGTTCCTATTCGGTCATCTTATTTGGGCTACTGGTTTTATGTTCCTAATCTCATGGAGAGGATACTGGCAAGAGTTAATCGAAACACTTGTATGGGCACATGAAAGAACTCCACTTGCAAACTTAGTTAGATGGAAGGATAAGCCTGTTGCTCTATCGATTGTTCAAGCTAGACTTGTAGGATTGATTCACTTCACAGTTGGTTACATATTCACTTATGCAGCATTTGTGATAGCATCAACAACTGGTAAGTTTGGTTAATTTATATAAAAAACTAAAACACTAATCATTCAAGTAGAATTCTACTTGAATGATTAGTAGAAATTATTGTAACATAGCTATATGCTATAGCACATAGCATCAATCAAATCAATTACGTTTAAATAGAAATAAAATAAATAAAAGATATGGCAAAAAAGAATATGATAGAACGCGAAAAAAAGCGTGAGCGACTAATTAACAAATATGAAAAAAAAAGAAAAGAAATAAAAGAATCATTAAAGATTGCGGATAGTTATGAAGCTCGACTATCTCTTTATGCAAAGATGGAAAAGCTTCCTAATAACTCTGCACCATGTAGACACAGAAATAGATGTTGGTTAACAGGTAGAAGCCGTGGATACTACAGAGATTTTGGTCTTTCTAGACATGTCCTAAGAGAAATGTCTCACGCTTGCTTGTTACCTGGTGTAACGAAATCAAGTTGGTAAGAAAAAATAAACAAAGCATATTGACGTCAATTCTTAATAATAAAGAGAATAAAAATGTCGATATGCTTTGTTGTTTTCTACAAATGAAAAGAATTTTTATAAACCGAATTGATTTCCTCTTCTATACTGAAGATAAGCAGCAACAAATAAACCAGCTAAAGTTACAGGAATTAAACCAAGAACAATACCAAATAATAATGGTTCTATCATAATACTTATTTTTATAGTTTCTTTTTTTCAAATGCTATGGACAAAAGCATGGACCATATTCCATATTATATATGAAAATACAACCTAACAAACAAGCTGAGAGTCAATTAAAAAAAATCAGGTAAAAAATTAATATTTTGCTGCATAAAAAGCTAAAACTTTATGATGCAGCAAAATTACTAATTATCTAAATCCAACAGCAGCTTGCCAAACGAAAGCTAAAAGTAAGAAAAACACTGGGATTACTGGAGCAACATCGATTATAGGTTTAAAGACTGCGTATGCTTCAGGCAATTTGGCTAACAGTAAAGTTCCTTCCATATTTTTTTGACCTCTCTGTAAGGAAAAGTTTGTATATCAAATGTAATTAAATAGACAAAGGTAACCAATGATTATTATTTACCCTATGCTTACTTTATAATAAACTTTATTATAAAATTAATTAAGTAATATTTATTTTTAGATACAGTAGAAGTATTTTAATAAGCAAATTCCTTTATATTTTTCGATATAAATAATGATACCTTGAAAGGTTTCTTCATAAAATTATTAATTATCGGAAATTACTAGGTCGTTTAATATTAAAGATTGTAATTCAATTCCAAAATTTAATATTTATATTAAGAATGACTTAAAAAGAATTTTTTTTATGTTCATAAAAACAACAGATAATTGACTTTTTCTACAAAATTAATTTAATAAAAAAAATTAATATTAGTCATTAATATATTTAATGATTAGATTTATGCTTCTGGAAATCAACATGAGTAAAATTAGACTTGATCAAAATAAATACAAATATGATTTCAATATTAGACACAATCTTTCAAGAACTATAGTTATAAGTTTTTTTTAATTTATTAAGTAATTGCAAAAAACAAGTGACAATAGTATAACATGTAATAGAGAAATGCTTACACTGTCAAGTTAAGAAAACTAGGGCAAAATCTACAAAGGTAAGCACAATTTTAAAGCCAAATCTCATATTTGAGGAAACAGACATGATTACTATTATCCAATTACTTGTTACTGCTCTGATACTTCTATCTTTTGTTTTAATTATTGGCGTTCCGGTGATTCTTGTTTCACCTGGTGAATGGGAAAAGTCAAAGAATCTAGTTTATGCAAGCTGTGGCCTTTGGTTTGGATTAGTTATCGTTACAGCAGCATTTAACAACTTCGTTATCTAAAAAACAAGTTGAACTACGTAATCCTATTCAGTTATTTAAAACTTGAGTAGGATTTAAATAATTATATGGATGGTTAATTGCGAGATTGGAAGAGTTGACAGTCTAGATTTTTTTCTATATTATATATCTTATAAAAGCGGGTATAGCTCAGTGGTAGAGCGCGACCTTGCCAAGGTCGATGTCGCGCGTTCGAATCGCGTTACCCGCTTATTATTTTGTTTTTTTGCTCCCTGATAACAAAGAATTATTGAATAAATTGTGATAATAAAAAAATATACTAGTTAGTTATCTTTTATAAGGAGAGAGTGAGATTCGAACTCACGGATACCGCAAGGCATCTTCTGATTTCAAATCAGACGCATTCGACCAGCTCTGCCACCTCTCCTTTTATTTGCTTATAGTAAGAATACCATAAGCAATGTTAATTAGACAATAGTTAATCGCTAAAAGACTTCGTTGTAAATTTAATTTCTGAAGGATTTAAATTCTTACCAATTGAGTGAGAAACATTTCCTACACCAACTCTTCCAGCATTAACTTTTTCAGGGAACACACCATCCTTAGGGTGTAAGTATTGAACTTCACCGCTAGGAAAAATACGATAAATTTTGTAATCAGTTATTTTAAAAGAAGTTTTTAACTGTGTACTTAGTGCAAGACACTGTTCTTTTCTTGCTAGATAAAGTAAGTTTTCACTTTGTCTCATAATTGCAGCACCACCTGTTGGCATTTCAAAAACTTGCTCTTTTGGGCTAGTCCAAGTTATAGCATACTTTTCTTCAACCTCGGCAGCTCTTAACCATCCACCTGTGCTTCCTTCAAAGGTTGGTGATGGAATTTGTAAATTTAATGTTTCAGCCATAAAATATTTTTGGTAATTACTTAATATTATAATAACACATTTACTATTCTGTGATAGCGGAGAATGGATTTGAACCATTGACCTTCGGGTTATGAGCCCGACGAGCTACCAGACTGCTCTACCCCGCGTTTCTATTTTCCAGACTATCTTACATTATACATTTATCTAATTCAAGTATTCCTAGCTAAACTTATTCCCCCAACAAATAAAATAAAGAGAAAAGCAAAAGTTTTTTCTAAACGTTGAAGACCTGGATAGATTTCGTATGTACCGATAAGTCTATCTTGCAATAAAATTTCAGGAGGTTTTATCCAAACTTGTCCATCGTACCAGCCTGATTCTTCATAAGGTACTGTAGCCTCCATTAAACGAGAATATATATATTGCCACCCTAGATACGATCTTAAACAAAAAATTGTAACTATTACCAAACCAATAAAAATAGAAGATATGAAAAAATATTTAATGTTACTTAAAGAAAATGAGCTAATAACTAAAATAAGAGCAGATAAGAGAAAAGACACAAGAAATATAAGAGACAAAAATTGAAAATAACTATTTTTATCTTGAATACACCAAAGAAAGTTACTTGATTCCTTTAATTTTTTGTATTCATTCAATGGTCTTTGATCTTTTGGGACAGGACAAAGATATTCAGAATCGTTCATCAAGATAAATACTAATCGAATTTACTAAAAGTTGATATATATACTGTTAAGATAAAAAAACTAGCTACTAGAAACCATGTAATTTTATCTAATGTTTCTTCTGCACTACGAGTACCGTTAAAAACTTGATTTTGACCAATCATACCTTGTGATTTAGGATTATGAACCATTATTGATAGGATCAATCCTATTGAGCAAAAAAACCATAAATTTTGTATAAATTTCATTTATTCAATTTTATAAGTTATATTTTTATTTTTTTCTTATGATTAATCACAGCCTGCCTGTATAAAAAGGCAGACAATGAAAAAAAAGACAGAAAGAAAAACTATTCTCCTTGTAATTTTAAAAGACCAAAACCTAAAGCTAAGCCAACTAGTGTTATTACTATGCAGATAACTGCTGCATCTATCATTTCATTTCCCATAATTACTCCTTATTAATATATTTTTTTCAATCTAAAACTACAGTAATATAGTTTAGAAAATGTTTAAAAGCCGTTTCTTCCCCAAACAACTAATGCTATTGAAAACGTAAACATAACCATAAGAGAAGACCATCCTAAGCTAATTATTTCCATGATTGATAAAATTATAAATCTAGATTTGTATTTTTTTCGACTTACTTCTTATAATAAATTAAATGTAAACTAGTGTCTAATTTTACAAGTTATACAAGTCGAGTATTTTTGAAGTTAGTAAACTATTATACTATAATGTTATAAGGTTTTCTTTTTTAGAGAAGGCATAAGCTAAAAAGATAAATTTATGGAAAGATTTTCTGAAAAAAATATCATTTTTCGCAATAATAATAGATTCCAATACTAAAATCCAGTAAGACAATACATGACAAGTAAATTAGCTACACAACTGCGTGAAGGAACGAGTAAGTCTCATACTATGGCAGAAAACGTGAATTTCATCAAATCATTTTTAGGTGGAGTTATTGATAAAGGATCTTATACGGAAATGCTATCAAAACTATACTTTGTCTATGAAGCTATAGAAAATGCTATGGAAAAAAATAAAGAGCATGAGTATATAAAACCAATATATTTTCCTGAACTTAATAGGACAGAGAGCTTAAAAGAAGACTTAATTTTTCATTACGGTGAAGATTGGTTAGAAAATGTAACATTATCAAAAGCGACACTTGATTATGTAAATAGAATTAATACAGTTAGTAAAGAAAAACCAGAATTATTGGTTGCTCATGCTTATACTAGGTACCTAGGAGATTTATCTGGTGGACAAATATTAAAGAAGATAGCTCAAAGAAGCATGGGATTAGAAGGAAACAAAGGATTAGCATTCTATGAATTCAACGAAGTCAGCGATGAAGCTCAATTTAAGCTGAATTATAAAGCAGCCTTAGATTCTCTGCCTATAAAAGAAAATGAAGCTTCACAAATTATTGCAGAAGCTAATACAGCATTTACTTTAAATATGAATATTTTCTCTGAATTAGAATTTAATTTAGTAAAATTCCTACTTAGTCAAGTACGTGCTATAACTAATAGTATTCAAAAGCAATTTATCCAATTAAGAGCAAATTAAAATTTTGTTGAAGTTAACTGATAATAAATTATAAGTAATCTTTCTTTGTTGAATTTACATCTATTTATTATCAGTTATACTATTTTTATAATAATTATATTCATTAATTAAATGAGTATAAGATAGTAGTCAAAATTCAAATAACATAAGAGTATGCCTAAGATTAAAACACGTAAATCTGCATTAAAGAGATTCCGAAAAACAGTTACAGGAAAATTCATGAGAAAAAAGGCATTTAAAGCACATCTTCTAGAAAAGAAAAGTGCTAAACGTAAAAAAAACCTGTCTCGCAGAATGTTCGTTTTTAAAGGCGATGCTATTGCACTACGTAGTATGATTCCATATGCTTAAAAAATAGTAAAAAAATCAACCTGTCTTAAGGAGAAAAATAAAAATGGTAAGAATAAAAAGAGGAAATGTAGCTAAAAAAAGAAGAAAGAAAATCTTTTCAATTGCTAAAGGATTCAGAGGTGCGCACTCTAAGATTTTTAGAATTGCTAATGAGCAAGTAATGAAATCTTTAAGATATGGATATATAGGAAGAAAAAGAAAGAAAAGAGACTTTAGAAGGCTATGGATAACAAGAATTAACGCAGCTTCTAGAATTAATGGTACTAAGTATAGTACTCTTATTTCTAAGCTTAAAGTTTCTGAAATTAGTCTTAACCGTAAGATGTTAGCGCAAATGGCTGTTAATGATATGAATTCATTTAGTTATTTAGTTAAATCTTTATAAAGAACATTATTAAACAAACAGAGCATAGATCTATTTAAAATAAGTCTATGCTCTGTTTGTTTAATAGATAGTTAGAAATTCATTTCAGCAAGCTGAACTTTTTCAAACTGTTTCTTTTTAAGTACTAATAGAACTTGAGCAAAAATAACAGTAAAGAAGAAAGCTATTAAACCTTTAACTCTCGCTGGACTTTGTAAGACGATTTCTGTTTCAGTCTGTCCAAAACCACCTACGTTAGGATCAATTGTTAACGGTTGATCTGCTTTAATAGCATCTCCTTCCTTAACAATAATATCAGGACCAAACGGAACTTTAACCGTTACAGCATCACCACTCTTACTATTAATTGTGAAAGTTGTTAATTTATTTGTTGACTCTACCTTAACAATTTGTCCTTCTACAGGAGATGTGTAAATAGTATTATTACTCTTTTCACCAGTAGGTTGAACTTGACCTCTTCCACGGTTTGCACCAACAAATATAGGATATTTAATGAAGTGAACATCTCTATTCTCAGCAGGATTAGGAGCTAATATAGGAAATACAATTCTTTGGTGATCATTACCTGGAATAGGACCTACAACAAGTATATTTTGCTTAGAATCACTATAAGGGGAAATTACAACTCCTTCAGTTGCTTTCTTTAACTCTTCACTTAATCTATCTTTAGGAGCTAACTTAAAACCTTCTGGAAGGATAACAACAGCTCCAACATTTAATGGGCCTTTAGTACCATCACCTGTAACTTGTTTTACTGATAAATCATACGGAATATCTACAACTGCTTCAAAAACAGTATCAGGAAGTACTCCTTGAGGAACTTCAATTTCTACTGGTTTTTGTGCAAGGTGACAGTTTGCGCAAACAATTCTACCTGTTGCTTCTCTGGGATTTTCATATGCTTGTTGTGCATAAACAGGGAAAGCATTTACTATAGATGGCAATAGTAACGATCCAAAAATGCTTACAAAAAGCATCACATATTTAATTTTTTTGCCGATATTTGCAATGTAGTTATTTTTCATCTTCTTCAAGGTAGTTATTTGAGATAAATGTTACACGATTTTCTTTTTGTCATAATTTTTTTGACAATTATTAGAAATTGCATATGAATAATTCTAAAAATAAAAGAGCTTGTTATTATATATTTGCTCTCCATTGTATTCTAGCTTAAATATCTACGTAATTATTATTTTCTTGACTTCTTTCTATGAGATAAACAAGACTTGCACCTCCAAAATATAATATCATTATAATACTAGACATAAAAATCTGTGTTACAGGATCTACAGAAGGTGTCAAAATAGCACCTATTATAGTTGAACCAAGAGTTACATATCTCCAAACAGAAAACATCAATCTACTAGAGAAAATTTTCAGACTTCCTAAAACAACTTGTATTACTGGAAGTTGAAAGGCTAGACCAGTACTAAAAAGAAGGACAAGAATAAACTCAAAATACTGTTCAAACGACCAAAACGGCTCTACTACATCTGAGCCATAATTAATGAAAAAATTTAATGCCGCGGGAGCCAGGAAAAAGTAACCACAGGCTAAACCAAATATAAATAGAATTACTGAACCAATTACCACAGGTAAAATAGTTTTTCTTTCTCCTCTCGTCATTCCTGGGAGGATAAACAAAATTATTTGATAAATAATAAATGGACTACTGATAAAAAAACCAGTATAGACTGCTACTTTAAGTGATGCAAAGAAGTATTCTCCTGGAGCTAATTGAAGAAATTTTATTCCTGTTGCAGGCTCTTGAAGTAATTTAACTATGTTTTTTACTGTTAAAATACAAGAAACTATAGCAGTTATTAGTAATGACAATGACCAAAATAGTCTCTGACGAACTTCTTCTAGATGTTCTGTTAAAGACATTTCAGCTTCATTCTGTTCAAAAGAAATCGAATATGGAATAAGTTTTTTATTGGTTTCCAAATTTTGGTTTAACATATTTTTTTTACTATTTAATAGAACATTTAATACATGATACCTATTATTTTATTTATTAATTAAGCAGGAGTATATTTAGAAATTCTTTATAAAAAAGAGTGATAGGTATTGATTTATATCAATACCTATCACTCTTTTTTATAAAGAATTTCTAAGCTGAAGCTTGTGCACGTGCACGAGCTTTACGTAAGTTTTGAGTAGCTTCAATTCTATCTTTACTACTTTCTGCTTCGTTAAAACGTATAGTCGCTTCTTCTAATTCTTTTTGTGCTTCTTGTTTGTTAATAGAAGCACCTTCTTCGGCTCCATTCACTAAAATAGTTAATTCATCATTCTCTACTTCAGCAAAGCCACCCATTAAAACTATTGGAGTCCAATCTTTATCAGTACGAACTCTCATAACTCCAATGTCTAATGCTGTTAATAAAGGAGCGTGACCACGTAAAATTCCTAACTGACCAGTACTGCTTGGAAGAATTACCTCTTCGGCATTAGAATCCCAAACAGTTCTATCTGGCGCTATTATGCTAATGTGCAGAGCCATTTTGTTACCTTATCCTTATTTTAAGCTTTTTGCTTTCTCAATAGCTTCATCAATATTACCAACAAGATAGAACGATTGTTCTGGTAATTCATCAAGTTGACCATCAAGAATCATGTTGAAACCTTTAATAGTTTCAGACAGAGATACATACTTACCTGGTGATCCAGTAAAAATCTCTGCAACAAAGAAAGGTTGAGATAAGAAGCGCTCAACTTTTCTAGCACGTGCAACCACTAATCTATCTTCTTCAGATAATTCATCTAAGCCCAGAATTGCAATGATATCTTGTAACTCTTTGTATCTTTGTAGTGTCTCTTTTACTCTTTGAGCTGTACCATAGTGCTCTTGTCCAACAATGTTAACTTGTAACATTGTTGAAGTAGAATCTAATGGGTCTACAGCAGGATAGATTCCTTTTGCAGCAAGGTTTCTTGACAGTACAGTTGTAGCATCAAGGTGAGAGAAAGTTGTAGCTGGAGCCGGGTCTGTTAAGTCATCCGCAGGAACGTAAACAGCTTGAATTGAAGTAATAGATCCTGATGTAGTAGATGTAATTCTTTCTTGAAGTCCACCCATTTCAGTAGCAAGCGTTGGTTGGTAACCAACGGCTGAAGGCATACGGCCTAAAAGAGCAGATACTTCAGCACCAGCTTGTACGAATCTAAAAATATTATCAATGAAAAGTAAAACTTCTTGCTTATTAACATCACGGAAGTATTCTGCCATTGTTAACGCAGTTAGTCCAACTCTCATACGAGCTCCAGGTGGCTCGTTCATTTGACCATAACAAAGTGCCACTTTTGATTCAGGAAGGTTATCTTCTTTAATAACTTTAGATTCCTTCATTTCCATGTAAAGGTCATTACCTTCACGTGTTCTCTCACCAACTCCACCAAATACAGATAATCCACCGTGAGCTTTAGCAATGTTATTAATAAGTTCCATGATTAACACAGTCTTACCTACACCAGCTCCGCCAAATAGACCAATTTTACCGCCTCTTCTATAAGGAGCTAAAAGGTCAACAACTTTAATTCCTGTTTCAAAAATTGATGGTTTTGTCTCTAATTCTGTAAATAAAGGTGATTTTCTATGGATAGGTAATTTTGTTTCCATAGAAACTGGCCCCATTTCATCTACAGGCTCACCTAAAACGTTAAAAATACGTCCTAAAGTAGCTTTACCAACAGGAACACTAATTGCATCCCCTAAGTCAGCAACAGACATTCCTCTCTTTAGACCATCTGTAGATGTCATAGATACAGCTCTTACTTTGTTGTTACCAAGTAATTGTTGTACCTCACAGATTATAGCAGATTGCCCTTCACCAATTCGAAGAGCATTATAAATTCGAGGAAGTTTTCCGTCAGAGAATTCAACGTCAACTACAGGACCAATAATTTGAGTAATACGGCCAGTGCTTGTTACAGTTACCATAAATAAGTTCGATATTCCGAAGTCAAGGATGTATTTAATAAGTTTCGTAATAAATAAAAAAACTCGTATTAATATTAATCAAAAGAGTTCTTTCTATAGTTAAAGATAATTAAAACTATTTGTAATAAACAGTATACAAGTGTAATAGAGAAAAATTATTAATAAAAGTGGTAATTTGAAAAGTATTTTCCTCCCTTTTCATTAAGCTTTTATTGAATAAGTAAGAGTACGTTTTTTTTTATTGAATCACTTAATAACATAAGAATCATTAATACATATTATCAGAAGACATTCTGCCAGTAGTTTTTAACCAATTTTGAGCTTCTATATAGTTATTTGGTGCCAAACGTATAGCTTGTTTCCAATACTCAGCGGCTTTATCGAACATTGTACGTGCAGTTTCTAAATCTCTTTTTTCAGAAGCTTTTACGCCCTGATAATGATAAATTACAGCAATATTATTTAAAGCAGGTGGGAGTCTAGAATTTAAATCTAAAGCTTGATGATAATACTCCAAAGCCTTTATGTATTCGCCATTACTGGCATAAATTAAGCCTATATTATAAAGAATATAACTTCTATCATACGGATCTTCTTCCAACCTCAAAGCTTCATAATAATTCTCTAATGCTTCTGCATACTCACCTTCAGATTGAGCAGACATACCATCTCTATAATAAGCAAAAGCTTCTTTTTCTTGTTTACTTGCTGGCAATACTTTTAAAACAATATCTGCTATAACAGTAAAAGTTTTGTCTATGAAATTATCATTTTTTTGAAATCTAGGCATAAATCGTAATTAATATTGGCTTTTTTGGACTTCTAGAAACGTAAAATACGTCAAATTAAATAAATATAAAGTAAATAGAGGAGTAATTTTTGAAAATATTAATGTCTAAAAGAGACAGTCATAATCAAAGACATATTTTCTCATTCGCTGGTTAATTAAATATCATTAGTGTCAAATAAACCTTCTAGTAAAAATTATATTTTTCTAAAGATAAATGAATCTTGTTTATAACAAGATTAAGATCTCATTTAAAAATTATCTTTTAATTACGAACAGTAACCTGCAAATAACAGATATTATAATGACGTTATTAGCTAGCTTGCTAAGTACTAATATTGATAATTGACATGTTTGAAAAATTTAAAAGATGAGATTAAATTAGTCTTAGAGAATATTTATAATTAGTATATTATTAAAGACTCTGAATTTCTGTAGCTACAAATGAAAAATAGTAACATCTTTAATGTTGCTATCTTTCTTGTTTGAAGAATAAAGATTATTTCATTTTAATCATAAATTAGTAATAGAGTTCATTGTTTATCGCATTAAGAATATTAATCATTAAATCTTAAGTATCTGAAAGGATTAGTAAATATTTTTTTATGCACTTGGAGTTAAAGCGTTGGCAAAACAAAAGATATTAAATACCATTTATATAACTATTATAAGTAATAATTACTTCGAACTAAAATATTAGGTATTTTGCTTATCAAATGAAATAGATTTTCTCAGATTAAAATAACAACAAAAATAGGAAAAAGAATGATAGAAAAAAAGTATGGAATAAACAGGACATTAACATATTCTAAAGTTAATCGCATACGAAGATATTTTAATAACAATCTTATATGCAAAATGCAAAGCAATAATGCAACTGATGAAAAAGTTATATTACTAATTAATCCTTTGGTGATAGAAGGAGATAAAAATAGTTACAGTTTAAATGATACTAATGGCTTTAAAGAAATTAAGCCCTTGGAATTTACGATTGATAATGAAAAGGATAGCAAACAAAAATTAGAAAAGAAGAAGAATAAAATTACGAAAAATGATAGTGAGATAAACGAAAATACAAAGAGCAAAGTAAAATTAAAGAAAAGAATTGATGGAACTTATGATGAAGCAAGCAAAATAAAGAAACAAAGTACCGGTAAAAAAAGTAAAAAGGAGACTGGAAAAGAGTTATTAAAAGAAAAGCCCACAGAAATTACACTGTCTAACCGAGTATCTGTTCAAGAATTAGCTGAGAAAATGTATGTTTCTGAAACAGATATTATTAGAACATTATTTTTAGATGGAAGAATAATTAACATTAATCAAGTATTAGACATAGATACTGCAATAAGAGTTGGAGAACAATTAGGAATCAAAATCAAAATTATTGATGAAGAAACAACTAACACTCGAAATAATTTTATACTAGAAACAAATAAAGATGATCTTGAAGCACGTCCTCCAATTATAGCAGTAATGGGACATGTTGATCATGGAAAAACAACGTTACTAGATAAGATTAGACAAACTCAGACTGCACAAAAAGAAGCCGGTGGAATAACACAAAAAATTGGCGCTTATGAAGTTGATATTGATTATCGTGATGAGAAAAGAAAATTAGTTTTCTTAGATACACCGGGGCATGAGGCATTTTCTTCAATGAGATCAAGGGGAGTTCAAGTAACTGATATAGCCTTATTAGTTGTTGCTGCTGATGATGGAGTAAAACCGCAAACAATAGAAACAATCAAGTGTATTAAAGAAGCAAATGTTCCATTAATTGTAGCAATAAATAAAATTGATAAAGATGATGCTAATACTGACAATATTAAACAAGAATTAAGTACTTATAATGTGATACCTGATGATTGGGGAGGAGATACTCCTATGGTTCCTATTAGTGCTAAAGAAGGAACTAATATGAATGAGTTAATAGAAATGATTGTACTAGTTAGTGACATGCTTAATTTAAAAGCTTCAAAGAAAGGTAACGCCCAAGGCACTGTTCTAGAAGCTAATTTAGATAAAACTAAAGGTGCAATTGCAACTCTCTTAGTACAAAACGGAGTTTTAGAAGTAGGTGATATCGTGGTTACAAGTAGACATATTTCAAAAGTAAGGGGAATGATTAACTCAAATAATACAAATATAATAAAAGCAACTGCTTCGTCGCCTATTTTGGTCTGGGGACTGTCAGATGTACCAAATATTGGAGATCAGTTTGAAGCTTTTAAGAACGAAAAGGAAGCAAAAAATGCTCTTCAGAATAGGAAAAACCAATCAATAGGTAGCGTGACAAGTGAATCAACATCTGACAGATACTCTTTAGTTGGAGCTAATATCCAAGCTGTGATAAATTTAGTTATAAAAACAGATATTCAGGGATCTGTAGAAGCAATTATCACTAGTATCAATCAAATTGAACAAGAAAAAGTAAAAATTAGAGTATTATATGCATCTGCAGGAGAAATAACAGAAACAGATGTAGATTTTGCAGATGCCAGTAAATCTGTAATTTTAGCATTCAATACAAGTCTTGCACCGGGGGCGAAAAAAGTAGCTCGTCACCTAGGAGTTAGCATCAGGGAATATAATGTGATCTATGACCTTTTTGATGATATTCAAACAATGGTAGATGATATTATTGGGCCACAATATGAAGAAAAAAACATTGGTAAAGCTATAGTTAAAGCTGTTTTTCCTCTTGGGAAAAACTATGTTGCAGGTAGTTTTGTTAATGAAGGAAAAATAATCAAAGGATGTTACATTAAAGTAAGTCGTGATGGAACAATGGTTTATGAAGGTGTCTTATCTTCATTAAAACAATTTAAACAAGATATATCAGAAATTGAAGAAAATTCAGAATGTGGAATATATGTAGAAGAATTCAATGAATGGAAAGAAAATGATATCATTTCAGCCTTTGAACTAATAGAAAAAAAGAAAAGTAGATAAAAGAAAAAATAGACTTACTCAGATTTCTCTGTAATAAGTCTAATTTTATTAAAAAACTCCATCTCGATTAATAAATGGTAGTAAAGACAGCATTCTTGCTCTTTTTACAGCTTTTGTTAATCGAGTCTGTTGCTTAGTTGTCAAACCTGTCATTCTACGAGGCAAAATTTTTCCTTGTTCTGTTAAAAATTTACTTAGTAATTCTACATCCTTATAATCAATAACTTCATTCGTTGGTAGAGGAGAAAGTTTGCGACGATAAATAGCCATAATTATTGTTTAAAATTTATTTTATTTCTTTAAAAATTTCGTGTTTTTTCGATAGAGGACAATACTTTTTTAGCTCTAATCGATCTGGGGTATTTCGTCTATTTTTTGTAGTGCGGTATCGATAAACACCTTCACTTGTTTGACATTCTATTGTAATTCCAATACGGACACCTTTACTTTTAGCCATATATTTATAGATTTTTTATTTTTTTTACTCATTTATTTTAACTAAATAAATAAGGATTTGATTTCTAAAATTTCAGGAGAAAAAGAAACCTAATTTTTTCTTTAGTATTTTGTTATATGTTATAATCTCTTATCGTGAATAGTAAAGCTTTTAGAGAAAAGAAATAATCTAACTAATTCAAAATCAAAAAATACGAATTATGGCAAACTCATTATCAGCTGAAAAAAGAATTGAAATAAATAAGAGAAATCAGCTACGTAATAAAGCATATAAATCAACTATACGTACTATATACAAGAAATGTTTAATCGCTATTAATAACAAAGATGAAAACAATATCGATTCTGTAAAATCGTTACTATCTTTATCTTATAGTAAGTTAGACAAAGCTGTTCAAAAGAAAATGATGCATAAAAACACAGCAGCTTCAAAGAAAGCTGCACTGGCAAAAGCATTAAAGAAGAGAGAACAAAATAAGTAAAAAATCATATTTAAATATAGGTTACTGTAAATGTAGCTTATATTTACCATTTTTATTCTAGTCCAAAACCTTCAAAGCAATATTTTATAAATACTGAAACATTTTGATAATATTTTTTAGTCATATGACATTATAGAACACTACAATTATGGTCTGATTAGACTGATTAACTTTAAGAACATGTAAAGGAGACAGTAATCTAATGTCTAACAATAATAGAATATCTACTTTTAACTTGCCAGACTTAGTTGAAATACAACGTGCCAGTTTTTGTTGGTTTCTGGAAGAAGGATTAGCTGAGGAAATAAAAAATTTTTCTCCAATCACAGACTATACGGATAATTTGGAGTTACATCTACTTGGAGATGAGTACAAATTAAAATATCCAAAATACAGTATTAATGAATGTAAAAGGCGAGATGCAACTTATTCAGTACAAGTATATGTACCAGCAAGATTAATAAACAAAGAAACAGGAACTATCAAAGAACAAGAAGTTTTTATAGGCGACCTACCTCTAATGACAGATAGAGGAACTTTTGTTATTAATGGTGCAGAAAGAGTTATTGTTAATCAAATTGTTAGAAGTCCGGGAATTTATTACAAGTCGGAAACTGACAAACAAGGAAGACGTACCTATAGTAGTAGCTTAATATCAAACAGGGGTGCCTGGGTTAAATTTGAAACCGATAAGAATGATTTGGTTTGGGTAAGAATCGACAAAACTAGAAAAATCGCTGCTCATGTATTTTTAAAAGCCATGGGACTTAGTGACAGTGATATATACAATGGATTACGTCATCCTGAATACTTAAAGAAAACTTTCCGAGTTGAAGGCAATTACACAATTGAAGAGTCTCTAATACAAATGTACGCTAAGTTGCGTCCTGGAGAACCAGCTACAGTTAATGGTGGTCAACAAATTTTGTATTCACGTTTTTTTGATCCAAAACGATATGACTTGGGTAAGGTTGGTAGATACAAATTAAATAAGAAACTAGGCTCATCGATACCAGAAAACATTAGAGTTTTAACACCTCAGGATACATTAGCCGCAATAGACTATTTAATAAACCTAAAATTTGATATAGGTGAAGTAGATGATATTGATCATTTAGGTAACAGAAGAGTAAGATCTGTTGGTGAATTACTACAGAACCAAGTTCGAGTTGGATTAAATAGGTTAGAAAGGATAGTTCGAGAAAGAATGACTATTTGCGATGCTAATTCTCTTACACCTAATACATTAGTTAACCCGAAACCAATAGTTGCAGCTATTAGAGAATTTTTTGGTTCCAGCCAATTATCACAATTCATGGATCAAACCAATCCTTTAGCTGAATTGACTCACAAAAGGAGAATTAGTGCGCTTGGCCCTGGAGGATTAAATCGTGACCGTGCAGGTTTTGCAGTTCGAGATATTCACCTAAGCCATTATGGTAGAATTTGTCCCATAGAAACACCTGAAGGTCCTAACGCAGGTTTAATTGGAGTTTTGGCTACACATGCGAGAATTAATTCATATGGCTTTATAGAAACTCCATATTATAAAGTAGATAATGGAAAAGCATTAAAGCAAACAGTACCAATATACCTAGCAGCAGATCAAGAAGACGAGTTTCGAATAGCGCCAGGTGACACACCAGTCCATGAAGATTTTGAAATAAAAAATGAAATAGTAGCGGTTAGATATAGAAAGGAATTCACAACTACAAGAAAAGAACTTGTCGATTATATAGCAGTTTCACCTATACAAGTTATATCTATAGCAACTTCGCTTATACCATTTTTAGAACATGATGATGCTAACAGAGCTTTAATGGGATCTAACATGCAAAGGCAAGCAGTTCCATTATTATATCCAGAAAGTCCATTAATAGGGACTGGACTAGAAGCACAGGCCGCAAGAGATTCTGGTATGGTAATGGTAAGTTTAGAAGACGGGATAGTAACTTATATTTCCGCTGATAGGATCTGTGTAACTAATCAACAAGGCAAAGAAATTTCATATAACTTACAAAAATACCAAAGATCTAATCAAGATACATGTATTAATCAAAGGCCTTCAGTATGGCTTGGAGAAGAAGTTGTTACCGGACAAGTGATAGCCGACGGTGCTGCAACAGAAGGTGGAGAATTAGCATTAGGACAAAATATACTTGTCGCATATGTTCCATGGGAAGGTTATAATTACGAAGATGCATTCCTTATTAGCGAAAGACTTGTTTATAACGATGTATATACATCAGTACATATAGAAAAATATGAAATAGAAGCAAGACAAACTAAATTAGGTTCAGAAGAAATTACAAGAGAATTACCTAACGTTGGTGAATATTCACTGCGTAAATTAGATGAAAATGGGATAATTGTTATTGGCTCATGGGTAGAATCTGGAGATATTTTAGTAGGCAAAGTTACGCCTAAAGGAGAATCTGATCAACCTCCTGAAGGTAAATTGTTAAGGGCTATTTTTGGAGAAAAAGCTAAAGATGTTAGAGACACATCGTTACGAGTGCCGAATGGAGGAAGAGGTAGAATACTTGATGTACGAATCTTTACTAGAGAAAAAGGTGATGAGCTACCAGCTGGAGCCAACATTGTTATCAGAGTCTATGTGGCACAAACTCGGAAAATTCAAGTTGGTGATAAAATGGCTGGACGACACGGTAATAAAGGAATTATCTCAAAAATTCTACCAAGACAAGATATGCCATATTTACCAGACGGTACGCCTGTTGATTTAGTGCTTAATCCATTAGGAGTTCCTTCAAGAATGAACGTAGGACAGATTTTTGAGTCACTTTTAGGATTAGCTGCGGAACATCTTAATAAAAGATTTAAAATAGTACCATTTGACGAGATGCATGGAGCAGAAGCTTCTCGAGTATTAGTAAACGATAAATTAATGAATGCTCGGAATTTAACTAAAAAAGATTGGATATTTGACCTTAGACATCCGGGAAAAATAACATTATTTGATGGAAGAACTGGAGATCCATTCGATAACCCCGTAATGGTAGGAATATCATATATGTTAAAACTTGTACACCTTGTTGACGACAAGATACATGCAAGATCTACAGGTCCCTATTCTTTAGTAACTCAACAACCATTAGGCGGTAAAGCACAACATGGCGGACAAAGATTGGGAGAAATGGAAGTTTGGGCTCTTGAGGCTTTTGGTGCAGCCTATACATTACAAGAGTTATTGACTGTAAAATCAGATGATATGCAAGGAAGAAACGAGACCCTGAATGCAATTGTCAAGGGAAAACCTATTCCAAGGCCAGGTACACCAGAGTCATTTAAAGTATTGATGCGAGAACTGCAATCTTTAGGTTTAGATATTGGTGCATATAAAATAGAAACCTTGCCAGATGGACAAACAAGAGGAATAGAAGTTGACTTAATGTCTAGTACAAGTAACAAAAAATTTCACTTACGTCCAACTTACGAATCAATAACACGTGAAGATATAGAAACATCTTTAACTTAAGGTAAAAAATAAAAAAATACATGCTCCAAAAATACAATGCCGAAAATAGAACAATATTTTGACTATGTAAAAATCAATTTGGCTTCTCCTCAAAGAATAAAAAAATGGGGAGAAAGAGCACTACCTAATGGCCAAATAGTCGGGGAAATTACTAAGCCAGAGACTATTAACTATAGGACTCTGAAGCCTGAAATGGATGGACTCTTTTGTGAGCGTATATTTGGTCCTGTAAAAGATTGGGAGTGTCACTGCGGAAAGTATAAAAGAGTCAGATATAAAGGAATAGTATGTGAAAGATGCGGTGTAGAGGTTGTAGAATCCAAAGTACGAAGACATAGAATGGGGTATGTGCAATTAGCAGCTCCAGTAACACACGTATGGTATTTAAAAAGCTTACCTAGTTACATTGCAATACTTTTAGATATACCTTTGAAGGATGTTGAACAAATTGTATACTTTAATTCATATGTAGTTACAAGACCAGGAAATTGTTCAAGTCTAAAATATAAACAACTACTAAGTGAAGATGAATGGATTGATATAGAAGATCAATTATATCAAGAGCAATCAGATATATATGGGGTTGAAGTTGGAATAGGTGCAGAAGCTATACAGAAATTACTTAAAGATATTGATCTAGAAATAGAAGCTGAAAGTCTAAGAGAAGAAGTTTTACTTTCTAAAGGAGCAAAAAAAGATAAAGCGATTAAGAGATTAAGAATCATCGATAATTTTATTGCAACACGATCTGATCCTTCGTGGATGATACTAACTATATTACCGGTTATTCCTCCTGATCTAAGACCCATGGTACAACTAGATGGTGGTAGATTTGCAACATCGGATTTAAATGACTTATACAGAAGAGTATTGAATCGTAACAATCGTTTAATAAGATTACAAGAAATTCTCGCTCCCGAGATAATCATTCGTAACGAAAAACGAATGTTACAAGAATCTGTAGATGCTTTAATTGACAATGGAAAAAGAGGAAAAGTTGTTGTAGGTGCGAATAATAGACCATTAAAGTCATTGTCAGATATCATTGAAGGAAAACAAGGAAGATTCAGGCAAAATTTATTAGGAAAACGTGTGGATTATTCAGGAAGATCTGTTATTGTTGTAGGTCCACAATTACAATTGAATCAATGTGGTCTTCCTAGAGAAATGGCATTGGAGCTCTTTCAACCATTTGTCATACATAGATTAATTCATCAAGGGTTAGTAAATAATATAAAAGCTGCAAAGAAATTAATTCAAAAAAATGAAGTTACTGTTTGGAATGTTTTAGAGGATGTAATACAAGGACACCCAGTTTTATTAAATAGGGCACCTACATTACACAGGTTAGGAATACAAGCTTTTGAACCAATATTAGTCGAAGGAAGAGCTATAAAATTACACCCTCTAGTTTGTCCAGCATTTAATGCAGATTTTGATGGAGATCAAATGGCTGTACATATCCCTCTATCTTTAGAGGCACAAGCTGAAGCACGACTTCTTATGCTTGCACCTTATAATTTTTTATCGCCAGCAACTGGAGAACCCATAATCATGCCAAGTCAAGATATGGTTCTTGGATGTTACTACTTGACAGCAGAAAATCCTACTCAACAAAATAAGCAAGCTTATTATTTTTCTAGTTTAGAAGATGCTCTTTTAGCATACGATTCAAACAAGATTCCACTACATTCTTATGTCTGGGTTAGATTTGATGGAGTAGTTGATAATGAAAGTGAAGCTATTAAAGTTGAAGAAAACGAAAATGGGGAGAAATTACATATCTTTGATGACCGAATAATAAAGAAGGATAAAAATGGGGAAACAATTGTTCAGTATTTATTGACTACACCAGGAAGAATTTTACTTAATAAAGTTCTCTTAGATTCATTGGTAATAGCAAAATAATGAAAAAAATTTCATAAAAATAAGAATATCATGAAAGAAAAGTATTTATTTGTACCACCTAAGCCCAGATTCACGAATAGAGTAATAGATAAAAAAGAACTAAAGCGACTAATGGCTTGGGCTTTCAGCAATTATGGTACAGGCAGAGCTTCTTATATGGCTGATAGGTTAAAAGAGTTAGGTTTTCATTACGCGACACGTGCTGGCATATCATTAAGTGTAGAAGATTTAAGAGTACCGCCTACTAAAAAAAACCTTTTAAATAGAACAAATGAAGCTATACAACTAACTGAAGAACAATACGAAAGAGGTGAAATAACAGCCATAGAAAGATTTCAAAGAGTTATAGACACTTGGAATAACGCCAGTGAGGAGCTTAAGACCGAAGTTATTAAATATTTTAAAGAAACAGATCCACTTAATCCTATTTACATTATGGCATTCTCTGGTGCCAGGGGAAATATTTCGCAAGTAAGACAACTCGTTGGAATGCGTGGGTTAATGGCTGATCCACAAGGTCAGATTATTGACCTACCGATTAAAAGTAATTTTAGAGAAGGATTAACAGTCACTGAGTATATAATCTCATCATATGGAGCAAGAAAAGGGTTAGTTGATACAGCACTAAGAACAGCAGACTCAGGCTATCTTACACGGAGACTAGTTGATGTAGCTCAAGACATTATCATTAGAGAAATAGATTGTGGTACACAACGAAGCATCATTATCAAAGATATGGTTGCTAACAATCAAGTACTAATTCCAATTGGAAGCAGATTAGTCGGAAGAGTTTTGTTTGAGACTCTCTACTATCCACATGACGGTGGAGTTATCGCACATGTTAATCAAGATTTAGATCATGAAACTAATAAAATCATTGTGGATGCTGGAATTAAATCAGTAAGCGTCAGATCTCCTCTAACATGCGATTCTGCTAGATCTGTATGTCAGTTTTGCTATGGTTGGAATTTAGCGCATGGTTCACTTGTAGATCTAGGTGAAGCTGTTGGTATTATTGCAGCGCAATCGATTGGTGAACCAGGTACACAATTAACAATGCGTACTTTCCATACAGGTGGTGTATTTACTGGGGAATTAGCAGAACAAATAAAAGCTCCTTTTAGCGGAATTATTAGACTTCCTAAAAATATTAAATCACGATTAATAAGAACTAGACATGGACAAGAAGCAATAATATTAGAAGCAAATTACAAGTTATCACTTTATGATTACAAATTAAATGAAGAAAAAATAGAATTTAATCAAGGAACTATACTATTTATCAATGATAATGAGCAGTTTCGAGAGGGGCAAGTTATAGGTGAAATAAGCACGAAAACCAATCTAATAACTGAGAGAGCTACAAAAGACTTATTAACTGAGACTTCTGGGCAAGTTTTTTTCTCGGAATTAACATCTGAAGAAAGGATTGATAGACAAGGCAATATAACAACAAAGACAAGTAAGGGAGGATTGATCTGGATACTTTCAGGAGAAGTACATAACTTACCTCAATCAGCGCAACTTGAAATAAAGGAAGGTGATGAAATCAACGATGAAACAATTTTAGCAACGACATATATAACGAGTGATTATGGTGGAATTGTTAGATTAGATAAGAAATTAGGTTTTGACGAATTGAATGAAATACAAATAGTAACGTCTTCAGTACTTATTAAAGATGCACTAATCGTAGATGAATACGAAAACGATGAAGCAAACGATAACTTCTTGTTAAATTTTTCCAACGGCAATAAGTTCCTTATGCTTTGTTCTCCTGGTAATAAAGTTAATAATGGACAAATTATAGGTGAATTGGTAGATACGAAATATCGAACAAAAACTGGGGGATTTATCAAATATAAAGATCATCCAAATAATTTTCAAGAAAAGCATCGATTACTTTGGGTTCCAGAGGAAACTCATGAAATAAAAAAAGATATTTCTTTGCTTATGGTAAAGGATAATACATATGTTGAAGCTGGTAGTGAAATTATCAAAGATATCAGAACAGAAAACGCAGGTTATTTAAGAGTTATCGAAGAAAATGGTATTGTTGAGAAAATCATTATTAAAGTAGGGAAGATTATTAAAACAGCTGAAGAAGTTCAATCTTCATCAGAGATTATAGAAACTGGAGAAAAGATCTGTAAAGGAATTTATGCAGAATCTCCATGTTTATTAGAATCAGTGCCTGAAGGAATACTAATTAGAACAGCTGATGAATATTACATAAATAGAGAACAATTTCAAATTGAAACAGAGCATTCATTGAATGGTAACCAATCTATTGGTATTAATTTAACTCAACATTTGTCATTTAAAGAGGGAGAAAAGATTGAATCTATCAATGGAATAGATTTAGTTAAAACATACTTAACTGTAGACATATCATCTGATCAAATCCATGGTTCTGCTGATATAGAATTTTTAGATACAAATTCCAAAGGAAGGTATAAATTACAAGTTGCCATAATAGAAAATTTACAAATTAAACAAGATACGTTTATTGAAGATAGTAAACAACAAATAAAAACTCATTTTTGTGTTAAAGATGGCCAGGAAATTATTCCAGGTCAGTTAGTAGCTCAAACATCATTGATTTCAAAATCAAAAGGAAAAGTCGAAAATATAACAGATAATGGACAATCTGGAAGAAAAATTCTTATTCTTAGAGAGACAGATGAAGAGACTATATATTTAAATGGAGAAACGCCTCAAGTATCTGAAGGAGAGCTTGTTCGGTATGGTGATCAAATTGCTGCTAATATTGTAGCTAAAGAATCTGGTAAGGTTGTATCTCTTGATGAAGACAAGATCAAAATACGTACAGCTAATCCTTATTTAGTGTCATCGGGAGCTGTATTGCAAACAAAAAACAAGGATCTAGTGCAAATGGGTGATATTCTAGCCATATTAGTGTTTGAAAGGTCAAAAACTGGAGATATCGTCCAAGGTTTACCAAGAATTGAAGAAATATTAGAAGCAAGACGTCCTAAGGAAGCATGTAAACTGGCACAAAGACCTGGAAAAGTCAAAGTTTGGTACGATTCAGAGGAAAATTATCATGTTGAAATATTGGAGACTGATGGTAATGTTAACGAATATATGGTAAATAGTACGCAGAAAGTAATAGTTTCAAATGGAGAAAATATACTTTTAGCAGAAGCCATTACTGATGGAGCACCAAACCCACATGAGATGCTGAGCTTGTACTTTAGCTTCTATATGAATGTCTTAGGAATTTACGAAGCTGCTAAGTTGAGCTTGCAAAAAGTACAAACATATCTAGTTAATGAAGTACAAAATGTTTATCAATCTCAAAATGTTGATATTTCGGATAAGCATGTTGAAGTAATAGTGAGACAAATGACATCTAAAGTGAGAGTAGAAGATGGCGGAGATACAACTCTTTTACCTGGAGAGCTTGTGGAATTGCAACAGATAGAAAACATTAATGAAGCGATGTTATTGACAAGAGGAATTCCGGCAACATACTCGCCTGTATTGCTAGGAATAACTAAATCATCACTAAATACAGACAGTTTTATATCTGCTGCTAGCTTCCAAGAAACTACAAGAGTCTTAACAGAAGCTGCTATAGAAGGAAAAGCTGATTGGCTACGAGGATTAAAAGAAAATGTAATCATAGGAAGATTAATACCTGCAGGAACAGGTTTTAACTCATATAGTGAAATATCTAAAATTAATAGAAATGAAAAAAAAGCATCTGACGGCTATTATTTTGATAATAAAAATACAGATAATCAAATGACACGTTTGATGATTGATGAAAATAGTGGTTACTTTCAGGATGATGCAAAGGTACTATAAAACTAAAATAAATATTTAGATTGATAAAATATAGCAAATAATAGTTAAAAATAAAAAAATACAATTTCAGGAAAATTATTACTTTGATAATATATCAAATGAAGTGCTTTGATACTTTTGATACTAAAGACAAGAAACATTTATTTGTGTAAGTCTTCAAAGATTATCTATATTCAAAATATTTTTACTACTATAAAAGAAAATAAGAATTATGGCAGTTGTTACATTGGCTGAATTACTAGAAGCAGGAGTGCATTTTGGACACCAATCAAGAAGATGGAACCCAAAAATGTTTCCCTATATTTATGCAGAACGTAATGGTATACACATTATAGATTTAGTTCAAACAGCGGAATTATTAACAGAAGCATGTAGTTTTGTCCGTAAAGCATCTGAAGAAGGAAAAAAATTCCTTTTTGTAGGGACAAAAAGACAAGCGGCAGGCGTTATAGCACAAGAAGCAGAAAGATGTGGGGCACATTATATTAACCAAAGATGGCTTGGAGGAATATTAACAAACTGGTTTACTATTAGAACAAGAGTTGAAAGACTTAAAGATCTAGAAAGTAAAGAAGAAAGCGGATACCTAGATAAGTTGCCAAAAAAAGAAACAGCGATCCTTAAGAGAGAACTTGAGAAGCTACGCAAGAATCTTAACGGAATCAAAGACATGAAACGCTTGCCAGACCTTGTCCTAATTGTTGATCAAAAACGAGAAAGTACAGCCATTCAGGAATGTATGACGTTAGGAATACCAATTATTTCAATTCTAGATAGTAATTGTAATCCAGACATCACAGATATACCAATTCCAGGTAATGATGATGCTATTAGATCTATAAAATTAATTGTTGGCAAGATAGCTGATTCTATTTGTGAAGGACAAAGTGGAAAAGTTCAAAATGAAGGCAAAGAAGAAGTTGAATTTGCCTAAAATTTCACTCATTTAGAATAAACCATAGTAAATTTATATATTTAAGAATAAGAAAAAATATGGCTGCTGAAATTTCTGCAAAGATTGTTAAAGAACTACGTGACAAAACATCAGCTGGGATGATGGATTGTAAAAAAGCACTACAAGAAGCTGGTGGAGATTTTGCGAAAGCGGAGGAAGCCTTGAAGAAAAAAGGATTAGCAACAGCTGCAAAAAAATCTGGTCGCATAGCTACAGAAGGTATTGTAGAAGCATATATTCACATGGGAGGAAAACTGGGAATTCTAGTAGAAGTGAATTGTGAGACAGATTTTGTGGCTAGAAGATCTGAATTCCAAGAACTTGCTAGAAGTATTGCCATGCAAATAGCAGCATGTCCTCAAGTACAATACATAAATGCAGCTGATATACCATCAGAAATTGCAGAAAGAGAGAAGAAAATAGAAATGGAAAAAGATGACTTAGGTAATAAACCTGCAGAGATTAAGGAAAAAATTGTCGAGGGAAGAATACAGAAAAAATTAAAAGAAATGGTCCTACTTGAGCAAGCATTCATTAGAGATTCTTCTATGACTGTTGATGACTTAGTCAAGAAAAATATTTCTACTTTAGGTGAGAATATACAAATCCGTAGATTTGAAAGATTTGTATTAGGTGAAGGACTAGAGAAAAAAAATGAGAATTTTAGCGACGAAGTTGAAAAAATGATGAAGTAATAATAAACCTTTTAAGCTATTACTATCATCTATTGTAAAAGTAAAAAGAAATTAAATTTTTCATATTAAATAGATAGAAAATATATTGAATTATTTAACTAAAATTAATTTATTCATCTACAAAGAAATTAGAATTAGTGCATAATAGGATTATTCTAAATCCGAACTTTTCATAAATTCTTTATTTATAAAGTTAAATCTATGATTCATAAATGTTAATGAAGTTTATGCTTTTCTTCTAAATTAACATTTAAAAATTGCAAAAGAATTATATTCAACTATGTATCAGAATAACCTTAGCGCCTTTGACTCCTTCTACTCAATTGCAGAAGTTGAAGTCGGAAAGCACCTTTATTGGGAGATTGCAGGATTACAACTACACGGTCAAGTTTTCATTGTTTCGTGGTTAGTAATGGGAGCACTTCTGGCATTCGCTATAGCTGGAACGAGAGACCTTAAGCAAACTCCAGAAGGATTACAAAATTTCATGGAATATGCTTATGAATTCTTACAAGACATTGCTAAAAACCAAATTGGTGAAGAAGAATATAGACCTTGGGTTCCATATGTAAGTACAGTATTCCTATTTATCTTTGGAGCAAACTGGGCAGGAGCTCTTATTCCTTGGAAACTAATTTCATTACCAGAAGGGGAATTAGCAGCACCAACAAATGATATTAACGTGACAGTAGCCTTAGCTCTAATGACTTCTTTCACTTATTTCTACGCAGGAATCAGCAAAAAAGGAATTGGATATTTTGCGAAGTATGTTCAGCCTACTCCTATTCTTCTACCGATTAACATTCTTGAAGACTTTACAAAACCTTTATCACTAAGCTTCCGTCTTTTCGGAAATGTCCTTGCAGACGAGCTAGTTGTTTCTGTATTTGCTCTATTAGTACCTATCCTAATACCATTACCTGTAATGATCCTAGGACTATTCGCCAGTTCAGTACAAGCACTGATTTTCTCTACATTATCTGCAGCTTATATAGGTGAAGCGTTAGAAGATCATCACTAAAATGAAAAAATAAAATTAGTATCTGAAATAATTTAATCCTTATAAATATGATAAATATCACAATAATCTTATGAACCCTATCGTATCTGCTGCTTCAGTTGTTGCTTCTGGTCTATCTGTTGGTTTAGCTGCAATTGGTCCTGGTATTGGACAAGGAACTGCTGCTGCACAAGCTGTTGAAGGTATTGCTCGTCAACCTGAAGCTGAAGGTAGAATCCGTGGTACTCTACTTCTTTCTCTAGCATTCATGGAATCATTAACTATCTACGGTCTAGTTGTATCCCTAGCTTTACTTTTCGCTAACCCATTCACAGCGTAATTTTTCGCTAACATTTTACAAGCTAAATATTTTTTAGTATCCCTGGTCATTAAAAATGACTAGGGTATTGAAGTGGTAACATTTTTTTAAGGACCCATTATAAAAAATAAGTAATAATGACAAATCTGATATTTCTGTTAGCACAAGAAGCTGCTAGTGCTAGTGAGCCAAAAGGTGGTTTATTCGATTTCAATGCTACTCTACCTTTAATGGCATTGCAAATTTTGCTACTAATGGTAGTGTTAAATCTTGTGTTCTATACTCCAGTAGCTAAAGTACTGGACGAACGAGATGAATATATTCGTAAAAATTTAACAGAAGCTTCTGAAACTCTGGCTAAAGCGGAAGCAATTACAAAACAGTATGAGCAAGATTTAGCACAAGAGAGACGTGAGTCACAATTAATTATAGCTTCTGCTCAAAAAGAAGCTCAAGAAATAGTTGCGATGGAAATCAATCAAGCACAAAAAGATACTGAAGCATTGGTTAATGAAGCTACACAGCAATTAAACACTCAAAAAGAGAAGGCTTTACTTGCTCTTGAAGAACAAGTGAACACTCTTAGTGAGCAAATTAAGAATAAGCTGTTAAGTGGTAAATTAACTGCATAAGGTCTAACATTCTATTGATGCAAAGAATCATCATGAACTATTAAGTTGTTTGTAAAGTATATATAATATGAGTGATTTTCTATTGATTAGCGCCCTTGCAGAATTATCTTCTGGAAAGGGGTTCGGATTTAATTCAAATTTTCTAGAAGCCAACGTAATAAACATAGCTTTATTACTTAGTGGTGTTTTTTACTTAGGTAACAATTTTCTAACTTCTGCTCTAGAACTTAGACAACAAAAAGTTACTGAAGCTATACAAGAAGCTGAAGAAAGACTACAACAGGCTAACGCAAGACTTTTAGATTCAGAAAAACAACTGACACAAGCTCAGAATGTTATAGACAAAATCAAAAAAGAAGCGGAAGCTACTGCTCGTACAGTTAAAGAAACTATACTTGCTCAAGGTAAGTTAGATATCGAAAGACTAACTAATAATGGTAAAAGTAGTATTGAAAAAGCTGAGTTACAAATAAAAAAACAAATTCAGCAACGTATTACAAATCTTGCTATGCAAAGAGTGTCAACTCAACTACAAGATTACATGACTCCTAGCCTTCAATCTAAAGTTATAGATAATAATATTGCTCAGTTAGGGGGACAATTATAATGGCACAGAATCTAAAAGTTTCTCAACCATATGCAAATGCTTTTATTCAAATGGTATCTGGAAAAGATTCATTGGATAAAGTTATCTCTGATTTAACATATATTGAAGCAGCTCTAAAGTCACCTGACTTAGTGCAAGCTTTTTCTAATCCTTTACTATCTATTGATACTAAAAAAGGGATGGTTAAAGCAGTTTTCAAAGGGAAAATTGACGCTAAAACTGTAAATTTCTTACTAGTGCTTTGCGATAGAGGGAGAATAAACTGCTTAGAAGGTGTTACTTCTTTAGCATTAGAAATGGCATATAAGCAAGCATCTGTAACTGTTGCACATGTTGTTTCGTCTTCTGAAATGTCAGAGGGCCAACAAGAAGCGTTAGTTGCAAAGTTAAAAGCAATGACAAACGTAAAACAAGTAAAACTGGATATTAAAGTTGATAAAACTTTGATTGGGGGCTTTACAGTTCAAATTGGTTCTCGTGTTATTGACACTAGTATACAAGGACAATTAAAGAAACTAGCTTCACACTTAGGAGCCTCTTCTCCTCTATAAATTGAACAGTTCTTTCATTTTTAAAACATAATTTATCAAAGTAGACAAATATTGATATGGTAAACATTAGACCTGATGAAATCAGCAGCATTATCCGTGAGCAAATTGACAAGTATGATCAAGGCGTTCAAGTATCTAATGTAGGTACTGTTCTTCAAGTAGGAGATGGAATTGCTCGTGTTTATGGACTTGATCAAGTAATGGCTGGAGAATTACTTGAATTTGAAGATAAAACTGTAGGTATTGCATTAAACCTTGAAAGTGATAACGTTGGTGTTGTACTAATGGGTGCTGGACGAGGTATTTTAGAAGGTAGTTCTGTAAAAGCTACTGGAAAGATTGCTCAAGTTATGGTTGGTAAAGATTTCCTAGGAAGAGTTGTAGATGGTTTAGGACAAGCTATTGACGGAAAGGGAGATATTAAAGGTGAAGAATCAAGACTAATTGAATCAATGGCACCTGGTATTATTGCTCGTAAATCTGTTTGTGAACCAATCCAAACTGGTATTACTTCTATTGACGCAATGATTCCTGTTGGCAGAGGACAACGTGAATTAATTATTGGTGATAGACAAACTGGAAAGAGTTCAGTTGCTCTAGATACTATTATTAACCAAAAATCTGAAGGTGTTATTTGTGTTTACGTTGCAGTAGGACAAAAAGCATCAACTGTAGCTTCTCTAGTAACAACTCTACAAGAGAAAGGTGCAATGGATTACACTGTTGTAGTATCAGCAAGTGCTGATGATTCAGCAACACTACAATATATCGCTCCTTATACAGGTGCGGCTATCGCTGAGTACTTTATGTACAAAGGAAAAGCGACACTAATTGTTTACGATGACTTATCTAAGCAAGCAAGTGCATACAGAGAAATGTCACTTCTATTAAGAAGACCGCCAGGAAGAGAAGCTTTCCCTGGTGACGTATTCTACCTTCACTCTCGTCTTTTAGAGAGAGCTGCTAAGTTAAGTGACGCGTTAGGTGGTGGAAGTATGACAGCACTTCCAATCATTGAAACTCAAGCTGGTGATGTATCTGCTTACATTCCAACAAACGTAATTTCAATCACGGATGGTCAAATCTTCTTATCTGGTGACTTGTTTAACGCAGGTATCAGACCAGCAATTAACGTAGGTATTTCTGTATCACGTGTTGGTTCAGCTGCACAAATTAAAGCTATGAAGCAAGTTGCTGGTAAATTAAAGTTAGAACTAGCACAATTTGCAGAATTAGAAGCATTCTCTCAATTCGCTTCTGATCTAGATCAAGCAACAAGAAACCAATTAGCTAGAGGACAAAGATTAAGAGAAATCTTAAAGCAAGCTGCAAACTCTCCTATTCCAGTAGAAGAACAAGTAGCTATCATCTACACAGGTATTAACGGTTTCCTTGATGATATTCCTGTTAATAAAGTGAAAGAATTCGTTAGTACTCTAAGAACTAACCTAAGAAATTCAAAGCCTAAGTATGCTCAAATTGTTAAAGATACTAAGCAATTTACACCTGAAGCTGAAGGATTACTTAAAGAAGTTATTGCAAGCACAAAGACTACTTTTGCTTAAAAGATAAGATATAAAATAAATACTCAAAGTTATTAATAAATTAATAACTTTGAGTATTTATTTTAGCCAATCATAGCCTTTATTTTCTAACTCTTTAGCAAGTGATTTATCTCCAGTTTTTATAATTTTCCCATCCTGCATAACATGGATAAAAGTTGGTTCAATATAATCTAATAAACGCTGATAGTGAGTTATTAGTATTATTGCATTAGAGTCATTTGCAAGACTATTAATTCCCTTTGATACAATTTTTAGAGCATCTATATCTAATCCAGAATCTGTTTCATCTAAAATTGAAAGTTTTGTATCTAAAACAGCCATTTGAAGTATTTCATTACGTTTTTTTTCACCACCTGAAAACCCCTCGTTAACACTTCTATTAAGAAAAGAAGGATCCATTTCAATCAGATCAAGTTTTTGATTGATAAACTCAAAAAATTCCAATGGATCTAACTCATCGAGTCCCTGATATTTTCTTCTTGCATTACAAGATAAACGTAAAAAATCTGCATTACTTACACCTGGTATCTCTATTGGATACTGAAAACCTAAAAATATCCCTTTTTGCGATCTTTCTTCTGGTTCTGTCTCAAGAATGGATTCTCCATTAAAAAGAATACTCCCTGCAGTAACTCTGTAAGCGGAATGACCTGCGACAATTTTTGAAAAGGTACTTTTCCCTGAACCATTTTTTCCCATAATAGCGTGAATCTCACCAGGATTTACTGTAAGATTTAAGCCCTTAATAACTGGTGTATCATTGATCGACGCTTCAAGTCCTTGAATCTCTAGAATAGGTGAAATGTTTGCCATATTTTATTTAATTAAACTAACCATTCTTATACAAATTATTTCTAGTTTCGATACATAAATATTTTTTATTACATATAAATAACAGTTATCTTTAATTAATTAAAATCTAAAATAACGTATCATTATGCCATTTTAAAATTGAACTGAAGTAGACTAATAAAAAACAAGATCATTATAATAATTAAACCTAACCAACTGTACCTTCTAATTTTAAACTTAAAAGACGATCTGCTTCCAATGCAAATTCCATTGGTAATTCACTAAAAACATCTTTACAGAAACCACTAATCATTAAACTAATAGCAGACTCCATGTCAATTCCACGTTGTAAAAAGTAGAATAATTGTTCTTCTTCAATCTTAGAAGTCGAGGCTTCGTGTTCAACAGTACTTGTAGAATTATTTACTTGTATATAGGGAAAGGTATTAGCTTGTGCTTTATCTCCAATTAACATTGAATCACATTGAGAATAATTAACACTATTATGAGCTTTAGGGCCTATTTTAACTTGACCTCTATAGGTATTTTTAGAATTACCAGAAGAAATACCTTTTGAAACAATTCTACTTCTTGTATTCGGAGCAACATGTATCATCTTTGTACCTGTATCGGCTTGCTGATAATTATTAGTTAGAGCTACTGAATAAAACTCACCTATAGAGTTTTCACCTGCCAAAATACAGCTTGGATATTTCCAGGTAATTGAAGATCCTGTTTCTACTTGAGTCCAAGAAATCTTAGAATTCTTACCAGCACATAAACCTCGTTTAGTTACAAAATTATAAATTCCTCCAACTCCATTAGTGTCACCAGAATACCAATTCTGTACAGTAGAATATTTAATCTCGGCATTTTCTAATGCAATCAATTCCACGATAGCTGCATGCAGTTGATTAGTATCAAACTGTGGTGCAGTGCAACCTTCAAGATAACTAACTTTACTATTTTCATCAGCAATAATTAAGGTGCGTTCAAATTGACCTGAGTCTTGATTATTTATTCTAAAATAAGTAGACAACTCCAAAGGACAAATGACGTTTTGGGGAATGTAACAAAAAGATCCTTCACTAAAAACAGCCGAATTAAGTGCCGCAAAATAATTATCACCAATAGGTACAACAGTACCTAAATATTTTTCTACGAGAGAAGGGTGCGATTGTAAGGCTTCAGAAATTGGAGAAAAAATAACACCAACCTTATATAATTCTTCTTTGAATGTAGTACCTACAGAAACACTATCAAATATAGCATCGACAGCAACATTTGCTAATTTTTTTTGCTCTGTCAGTGGTATTCCTAATTTTTCAAATGTTGATAGAATATCTTCATCGACTTCATCTAGACTAGATAAATTTACTTTCTTTTTTGGTGCAGAATAATAAAGAATATTTTGGTAATCAATATCAGTGTAGTGAAGAGAGGCCCATGTAGGGGCAACCATTTTTTGCCAGTAAGTATACGCTCTCAACCTAAAATCTAACATGAACGGAGGTTCATTTTTCTTTAAAGAAATTAATTTAATCACATCATCATTGATACCTTTAGGAAATTCTTCTACTTCAACATTAGTTGTGAAACCATATTTGTAAGGTTGAGAAAGAATTTTTTGTACATCTAAATTATTTTTACTGTTGTCATTATTAGTATCTGCATAAGTATCTATGTTAGCCATACTTTTAGTTTTTTAAATATATTATAAATATAATAACAATCGTCTTAAAAAAAAAGTCAAACAACAAAAAATATAAATATGTTTTTAATTTTTTATGATGATAAAATAATCATTATTTAATAAAAATAACAGGACGAATGGCGGAATGGTAGACGCGATACACTCAAAATGTAGTGACAAAATGTCGTGAGGGTTCGAGTCCCTCTTCGTTCATTAATTAAATACACTAGTATAATCAAAATGTCTTAGTTTCACTAACACGAAATGATTCGTTTATAATGGGGATAAAAAATATGACATTACTAATAATAGGTGCTACAGGTACTTTAGGGAGACAAATTGTAAGAAGAGCCATCGATGAAGGGTATAAGGTAAAATGCTTAGCAAGAAATCTTAGAAAAGCTTACTTTCTAAGAGAATGGGGTGCAGAATTAGTTTATGGAGATTTAAGTTTACCAGAAACATTACCTCCTATATTAAAAGATGTAACAGCCATAATAGATGCATCAACTGCTAGACCATCTGATCCATACAATGCAGAGACAGTTGATTTAAAAGGCAAATTATCATTAATAGAAGCTGCTAAAGTAGCGAAGATTGAGCGATTCATATTTTTTTCAGTTATCAATAGTGACAAGTATTCTGATGTACCCCTGGTTAAGTTAAAATTAGACATAGAATTTTATTTACAAGAGTCGGGAATTAAGTACACAATTTTCTATTTAGGTGGCTTCTTCCAAGGCTTAATTAGTCAATATGCCATTCCTATATTAGAAAAACAACCGATCTGGGTTACTGGAGAAAATACATCAATTGGATACATAGATACATCAGATATAGCCAAGTTTACATTAAGAAGTTTAGCCTTAAAAGAAACTGAATGTCGAAAATTTCCACTAGTAGGAAGGAAAAATTGGAACTCTCAAGAAATTATACAACTTTGTGAGCGTCTTTCCGGGCAATCAGCACGAATAACGAAAATTCCAATTAGTGCACTAATCATTTTTAGACAATTAATGGGATTTTTTGAATGGGGATCTAATATTGCTGAAAGATTAGCCTTTGCAGAATTATTAGCAACAGGCGAGGATTTTACTGGTGATATGAAAGAAACTTATCAACTATTTGGTTTTGAAGAGAATGAAAGTGCGACATTAGAAGGGTATATGCAAGATTATTTCGGCCGGATATTAAGAAAGCTAAAAGAATTAAGTGATGAGAAAGAAAAATCGCTATAAATACTATTTGTAATTAAATTACAAAAGTTTTATGGTAATTCATTTTATTCAGGAAGTAGATATATAATAATAACAGTAGAAGTCTACTAATGTAGATAGAAAAATATTTCCCGGAGATAGATAATGTTCACATTAAAGATTGTTGTTTATACTACAGTGACTTTGTTTGTATCTCTTTTCGCATTTGGTTTCTTATCTAATGATGCATCAAGAAACCCGAACAGAAAAGATCTAGAGTAATATATTGAATTTAAAATAAGACAAAAAAATTCATATAATACAATTCTTTTAGGTATTAGATAATTAGGAAATTTAATAATGTTCTCAATTATCTAATATCTATATTTGCAGTATATTTAAATACAGAAAAATTCATGAATTCTTATCTAAGTTAATTACTTATTTAAGTATAAAAAAATAAAAATTTAAATACAGATATAATTTTTTTTCGTCACCCGATTCCTAATATTTTCTTACAAAATATTAACTCTTATAAGAAAAAGAATAACGTAAAATAATAATTTTATGTTCATTTACAACTAAATAAAAGTGTTAATTAATTTGACCAATAAAAATAAGTCTTAATAAATAACAAGATAAGAGAAAAGTTACATAAAAAATATGAAACTCATACAAGTTAAGTATGTTTAAAGATGATGACATTTGTTAAAATATTTTTTTGAAAAAAATGAAATTTGTAGAATCATAATCCAGTATTCTTAGCATAACTGATTATATGAACTCAATTAAATTTATTATGAAAGAGTACATTTGGATGATATAGATTATAATCATAGTAGATAGTCTACATATTCCATTTTATTAAGTTTACTGAATGATCAATCATAACAAGAAGTTGATAAATTGAATTATATAGAGAGCCGTGATTAAAAAAAATCACATGGGAATCTAAAAAAAGGCTTACTAAGTTGACCTAAAGTAAACACAAACAAAGTACAATGAAGAATTGGCGCTTAAATAACATCAATCAGTCTGCTTTTGAGAAGACAGGTCCAGTACCACGTTCTATAACAAAAACCTTTGAGAAATTTAAGAAAGAATTAGAACCAAATTCAGAATCAGAAATTATCGAAGAGTTCAGAGTATCTAGGTATCAAACAGCTGCGTCAATAAAATATTTAATTTTGTTAGTAGCAGTACCATTTATTGTTAATCAGATATCGAGAAATTTTATATTTTCTCCTTTTATTGATTATTTCTGGAATGATAATCAATCGGATATTTTTTTAAATGCATCTCAGGAAGAAAGGGCATTTGGGGAGTTACAAAGATTTGAAGAAAAAATACATTTCGAAATTCTTATAGGACAATCTCCGCCTCTGTCGCAAGAATCAATTGACAGAGAAGTAAAAAATAAAGCTATGGAATTAGCACAGTCTTTTGTACAAGAAAGCACTGATGCAATTAAAAATCTGCTTTCAGATATTTTATCTTTCATTAGTTTTGCATACCTAATATTTACTGGTGGCAGACAGATAGCAGTTCTTAAGTCATTTATTAATGAACTTATTTACGGCTTAAGTGATACAGCAAAAGCATTTTTAATAATTCTTTTTACTGATATTTTTGTTGGTTTCCACTCAACACACGGATGGGAAGTCGTATTAGAAAATGGTCTTAGACATTTTGGTTTGCCGGAAAATCATGATCTTATATTTCTATTTATAGCAACATTTCCAGTTGTTTTAGATACAGTTTTTAAATATTGGATTTTTAGGTACTTGAATCAAGTTTCTCCATCAGCAGTTGCTACATATCATGAAATGAATGATTAATTCTATGGTCAGAATACAAAAAATCTGACCTAGAATTACATGTTTTTAGAACATTGGTACGTTAGATAAAAGAACAAAAGCAAAACTTGCTCCACCAACAGCACCTACTAACCAGCCAGAAGTAAATTGCTTCCAACCTTTAGAACTTTGTAATTGATCACTAACTTCACTATCTTCAAAAGATACAACACCATAAATAGCAAGACAAGCTGACATTATGATAACAAGTCCTAAAGAAGAAAAGAAACCTGAAATAAGAGCTACATCAGAGTTTCTTAAAGGGCCAAGTTTATAAAAAGGACCTACTAAAAAATATCCATGAGTCATTCCAATTTCTAAACCTCTAAAAAGAGGAGAGATGCCTGGTCTATAAGCAGGTAGATTTCCTAATAGCGATCTAGTAAAGCTTGATGTACTTACTGGAGTAGCTAAGTTACCTACAAAGGGATCATCATTATACGGTTTGATAAATTGTGACATATTACTTTTATGTGATTGGCAATAAATTTATTCATTTACTACTTATATAGTAGCAATATTAATTAAATTTTGTAAAAAAAACTCTCTTAATAAAATATTAAATAAAAGAAAGTTACAGTGATGTATACTTTATATACTATCACTTTGTAAAGAATCTTACTATGAGTATATTATTAGGTTACATCGTTTTATTAGTCTGCGCCTTCGGTTTTGCAGCAGGTCTATATTTCGGCCTTTCATCAATAAAACTTATCTAAAAGTCAATTGTGCTTAATTGGAAATATTGTCCAAGTAAGCACATCTTTTAATTACAAAAAATTATAAAATAATATGGATATTCGTTACGATCTTATTCTGGGTTCAAAAAGAAGCAGTAACTATTTATGGATGCTAATGACGTTTATAGGAGGAAGTGGGTTTTTCTTAGCTGGAATATCTAGCTACTTAGGATTCCAATTACTGCCATTTGCAGATACTAAAGAAATTGTATTTATTCCACAAGGAATTGTTATGACATTTTACGGTACAACAGGTCTTCTTCTTAGCACATTTTTAGGTGCAACAATATATCTAAATGTAGGAGGTGGGTACAATTTATATGATAAAAAAAATAAAAGGATCGAAATTTTCCGACTTGGTTTTCCAGGAAGAAAAAAAGAAATATGTCTTTCGTATTCAATGAAAGAAATTAAATCTGTCAAATTAAGCATTTCAGAAGGAATAAACCCAAAAAGAGAAATTTATTTACGAACAAAAGATCAAAGAGAAGTACCAATAACAAGAGTAGGAGAACCAATACTATTATCACAAATTGAGGAAGAAGCTGTAGAACTAGCTAGTTTTTTAGAAGTCCCATTAGAGGGTTTATAAAAAGAATAGACATAAAATTAATTTATGATATAATCTTATAAGAATAGAAAGCGGGCATAGTTTAGTGGTAAAACCTTAGCCTTCCAAGCTAATGCTGAGGGTTCGATTCCCTCTGCCCGCTATAAAAAAAATACTCTATAAACTATATTATCTAAAGTAATACCTCATTGACTAATAGTTATGACATATTAAGAAAATTAAAGTCTTTTATACTTATTTTTTTTCTTTGTGAAAATAAAGATAAATAATATTGAATGAAAATAATTATTTTTTTACGTATATATTTAGAAAGTGTTAACAATATAACAAATACATTTATGTATTATTAAATTTATAAGTAATCATTTTTTTCTGAAACCAATCACCACATTACAAATATATTAAATAAAATATATACGTAAGATAAAAGTGCAATGTTTTTTTTCTTTAAGAACAGTGATAGAATGTAAGAGTATGCTGTATAAATAGAAAAATCAAATTCCATTGATACAAGTTTGAGCAATTGATAAAAAATACGCAAAAATTGCTATTTGTTAACATAAAATCTGCATAAAACTATAAAATACTTTAATATTGCTATCTATTTATGATGTTATCGTACAATAACAAATACTCTTCAGTATAATGTAAATGTCAGGTAACAAAAGCAATATGCTTCACTAACACTATCATTATTAAATTAGTTCATTATAGGAAAAATATATTTTTTTCATTAATAAACAAAACTAATAATGTAAAACAGTTCCTTATAAATTCTCTTTACTACTTTTTCAGGAGGTAATGTATATGTCAGGAGGCTCAACAGGAGAACGTCCTTTCTCTGATATAATTACTAGTATTCGCTACTGGATTATTCACAGTATCACTATTCCAGCTCTTTTCGTAGCAGGATGGCTTTTTGTTAGTACTGGACTAGCATATGACATTTTCGGTACACCTAGACCTAATGAATACTTTACACAAGAACGTCAACAAGTTCCACTAGTTAATGATCGTTTTAGTGCGAAGCAAGAATTAGAAGATCTAACAAAAGGTTTATAATAATCATAGGAGCATTTAATGACTAAAATAAAGCAGCCTATTTCGTATCCTATTTTCACTTTCAGATGGTTAGCTATCCACGGTATTGCTGTGCCAACAGTTTTCTTCCTTGGAGCAATCACTTCTATGCAATTTATTCAAAGATAGGAGTTTAATATGAGCGGTCCCAACCCTAACAAACAACCAGTCGAATTAAATCGTACTTCCCTTTTCTGGGGATTACTTTTAATTTTTGTACTTGCAGTATTATTCTCTAGTTACTTCTTTAATTAGAAAATAATTGGAATAAGATTTAGTATTGCAAAAAAATAACTAATCTATAGAACTAACTAGTTCTATAAAATATCAGATCAGGAGAAAAAATAACATGGCTAGTACAGGTAGAATTCCTCTATGGCTTATTGCGACGATCGGTGGAACAGCTGCATTAACAGTCGTAGGGCTGTTTATATTCGGTTCTTATTCTGGTGTCGGGTCATCTTTATAAAAAAAACTTAAAGCGGTTTCATGCGTTTAAAAATGCATGAAGCCGCTTTAAATTTTTATGCTATTTCATCTTGCTCTATATATATAAAAGCAAAAGCCATTACGAAACCAGGAAATATAATACCAATAATAGGTACAAGAATAGAAGGCAGATAAGCAGCTGTCATAATTTTACAAACCTCCAAATAGAGAGAATATATTAAAAAGTTATATTATTTTCACTATAGCATTTAGTGTTACAGTCTAGTGTATTATAACTAGCAAATAATGTAGTATAAAAATAAGTAAGTCTATTTTAAGAAAAAAATCTTAAAAGAAAAAACAAAACATCGAAAAAGTTAGCAGAAAAATAATTAATAAGATGAAAAAATGGATAACGATACACCAAAAAGTTTACAAGCCATGCAAAAGTTTGCTGAAACATATGCACAAAGAACGAATACATTTTTTTGCTCAGATCTAAGTGTTACTTCAATAGTCATTGAAGGGCTTGCGAGACATAAAGATGAATACGGAGCTCCACTTTGCCCATGTAGACATTATGATGATAAAGCTGCAGAAGTTTCAATTGCATACTGGAACTGCCCTTGTGTACCAATGAGAGAAAGAAAAGAATGCCACTGCATGCTTTTCTTAACTCCCGATAATGAATTTTCTGGAGATGCTCAAAAGATTAATTTAGAATATCTAATTGATCAAATCCAGAAATAATCTGTTTCTTGTAGGTTAGTGTACTTAAGATTTCTTAATACATATAACCTACAGTAAAGAAAATAAAGAACAATGATTATTATAGGTTACCACGTCTTAGAGCAATAAGAACAATAATAGCTGGACCAGCAGTTATTACAAGAAAAAGAGCTGCAAGTTGTGCGACAGTCTGTAGATTAGGCATAAATAGATAACCTCATTTATTTAATGAAATATTAAGTGTTTTGCAATGTCTCGGGAATGCTAACTATCAGAAATGATAAATTAGTCTTACTGTGACTGATGCAATTATCTTCTAACACTAATGATAGTAGATTAATTCAACAGAGGAAATTAATTTTTGGAAAAGATTGGTCTTCATTTTAAATATCAATTTACAAAAAGAAATAATATATATAAAAAGGTTTATCAAAGATTTGTATAAAAAATACTTTAGCTAGAAAGACTTGTCTTTGTTAAAGAAATATGATATTCCTATGGTAAGAAGTATATAGGACTGCTAACTCAATGGTAGAGTACTCGGCTTTTAACCGATTTGTTCCGGGTTCGAATCCCGGGCAGTCCATTAATAAATAAAATAAAGATATAAAATTGATGAAGTAAAAGAATTTGTGAATAAATAAATAAATAAATATCAATACCCCCAGGGGAATTCGAATCCCCGTTACCTCCGTGAAAGGGAGATGTCCTAGGCCTCTAGACGATGGGGGCTAGAATCAATTTACGCCCTACATTTAAAACGATAGCTAATATTTACACAGATGTCAAGTTTTTTTTTACAGATTAAAACTATAGAGAAAGTAAGATGGTAAGGTTTATACTAAAAATAAATGAATAAAAATAACAAGAAAAAGTATGGATAACATAGTCCCCTTATTGTATTTATCTATTTTGTTACTAGCGCTAGCAACACTGAGTGTTTTTATCGGAGGACAAATAATAGAAAGAAAAAAAATAGAAAACAACCTATCAGATTTACAGAACAGGATTAGAAACAACAATGCTGATGCAGATGATTATTATGATTTGGGATCTATTTATCTATCAAAAAAATTATTTGACCAAGCCATAATGCAATTCAGATATGCTTTACAGATATGGAAAAACGAAGATTTTGAAGGAATCTCAAATCTTTATAACACTATAGGATTCACATATGCAGAAACAGAACAATATGAATTAGCAATCTATTACTATAAAGAAGCATTGAAAAATGATGAAAACTATACTATAGCTCTCAATAATTTAGGATATGCTTACGAAAAACAAAAGATGTTGAAAGAAGCATTTACAACATATAAACAAGTTATAGAAAAGGAACCAAGTAACGAAATAGCTCTATCTAGAATACAAATTCTAAAAAGAAGAATTCCAAAATCGGGATGACAGGATTCGAACCTGCGACATCCTGCTCCCAAAGCAGGCGCGCTACCAAACTGCGCTACATCCCGTTAAATTATTCTACTATATTCAATTTATCATACGATTAGAGATATGTCTAGAAGATTTTATTTATTTAAATAGGTTATTTATATGAGAGTTTCTTTACAAAATAAATTCAATAAATCAAAAAAATGATAACATATTTACAAAATTGAAATGGAGTACAATATCGTGAAGAAATGGATTTCAACATTGCTACTATGTTTATTCGTAGCACTTCCCCTGTCAGCAAACGCCGATGTAGCAGGTTTAGTTCCGTGTAAAAGTTCTAAAGAATTTGCAAAACGTTTAGATGGAAGCGTTAAAAAACTTGAAGGCAGATTAAAAAAATATGAAACAGGCACTCCACCTGCACTAGCATTAGAGAAGCAAATCGAAAAAACAAAAACTCGTTTTGCACAATATGGAGACGCAGGTTTATTATGCGGGACAGACGGATTGCCTCATTTAATTACCGATGGTCGATGGAACCATTCTGGAGAATTTACAATTCCAGGAATATTCTTTCTTTACGTAGCTGGTTGGATTGGATGGGTAGGCAGAAGTTATGTTCAGTATGCTAGAGGTACTGATAAACCTACTGAAAAAGAAATTATTATTGATGTACCAGTTGCACTGAGTTTTGTGGCAACAGGTTTTGTTTGGCCAATAGCAGCTTTTAAAGAATTTACAAGTGGTAAATTAATAGCACCTGAGAGCGAAATCACTGTCTCTCCTCGATAATAAAAATAAAAAAATCATATATAAGTATGGATAGTAACTTTCTAAAATATCTTTCAACAGCTCCAGTACTATTAACAGTATGGTTATCATTAACAGCCGGTTTAGTTATCGAAGCGAATCGTTTTATTCCAGACATGCTTTATTTCCCAATGTAATAATATAAATTACAGTCTTGTTGAATGAATCTTAACAACATGTTAATATGTTAATATATCTGGGTGTGTACGGTATATACTCTTAATCTTGCCAGGCCTGGAAGGGAGCAACAAAAGAGTAACTATACCGTTGATACACTCCAGGTATATTTAGAAACTTAGATTTTTCTTTTTTTTCTCGTAAAAATACTTATTATTAATGTATTTATAACAAAATTAGATGGTAAATTATTATATAGGAACTTTCATAAAAATATAGAAAGTAGCAGCGATAAAAAATATAGAGGATTAATATGACTCCATCTTTAGCAGCTTTTATTAATAGCTTACTTTTAGGGTTATTTATAGTAGTTATTCCAATCGGGACAGCTGTATTCTTAGTTAGTCAGTCTGACAGAGTAACACGTAACTAAATAGTTAATAAATGATAAAGAAGTATATATGAGTATAGTAAAGTAGTAACAGAAATGAGTACACAACTATATTCATCTATGCTTCTTTTTTATAAAATAAAACAAGGAAAAATAATGATACTATTAATATAGCTTCACAAAATAAAATATATTCAGTCTTGGAGACTAAAATTATCTTATACAGAAGAGATCTATATGATCTTCTCAGATAAAAAAGCATTTATATCAAGATAATAAAATATGCTAAAAAGATTTGGTTTCATAATGACAGGTGTACTTTGTGCAACATTATTTTCATCTACAGCTTATGCAATAGATTTAGATGAGAATACAAGAAGTGTTCCATTAGATCAATCAGGAACTACTGTTGTACTAACACCTGAGCAGGTTAAACGTGGAAAAAGATTATTTAACAACTCTTGCGGTTCATGTCACGTAGGAGGTATTACAAAAACAAACCCGAACCTTGGATTAGAACCAGATGCATTAAGTCTAGCTAGTCCACCACGTGATAATATCAACTCTCTGATAGATTATATGAAAAATCCTACAAGTTATGATGGATTAGAATCAATCGCAGAAGTTCATCCTAGTATTAAGAGTGCTGATATTTTCCCTAAGATGAGAAGTCTAAACGATGAAGATTTATTCGCAATCAGTGGACATATTTTAATACAACCTAAATTATCATCTGAGAAATGGGGTGGAGGAAAGATATATTACTAAACTAATATTAGTTATGTAGTGTAGTTTTTACCTTTTGCTAATAAATTATAAATTTTTTACAAAAGGTAAAACTAAATAATTTTTTTCTTTTTTACAAATAAAATCATAATATCTAAGGAAACTAAATATGAAAATAAATCAATACATAATCATAGAAAGAAAAAAAAAATTGCAATTTTGTATAACACTAAAAGTCTAGAAAAAATATTAAACATTCACTCAAAATACAACGTAGGTGATATATATTTAGGTCGAGTAATTAATATTTTAGAGAATATTAATGTGGCATTTATTAAACTAGATAAATGGAAGCAAAATGGTTTTATGATATTAAAAGATAAATTTTCTTTCTACAATAATATTCGTTTAGGTGAAGATATTGTTGTGCAAATTATCAAAGAACAAATCAGTAAAAAAGGTCCAACTGTTACAAAAAACATCATTTTTGAAGACGAAAAGATAAAAAGATATCAATACAACAAAAATAATTTTAATTTCGAAAAAAAATTCGATTTCAATAAAAAGCAATACTCACAAATAATAACAAAATTAGTAAAACCTAAAAATATTAGTATTGAAATTAAAAAAAAAGAAAATAAGATAAATATATGGGAAATAATTCAAAGCTTAAAAAAATTAGAAACACAATCATTCATAATAAAGAAAAAAATTAAAAATATTGTTCATTCACCTTGTTTAATAAGTACTAAACAAGAAATTCTAGAAATTCTTTTAAAAAAGAATTACATCCAAAAAGATACAGTAATCGTTACTAAATCAAAAGCCGAAGGGTTAAAAATAAGAAAGAATTTAAATTCTTTATCAATAAGAAAAAATAGAATTTACATAGAATATTGCAACGAAAAAATCGCCAGAAATTATCAATATTACATTGAGTTCTTGATAAAAGAGTTATTGAAACCAAATATTAAATTAAGTACGGGTGGTCAAATAACAATAGAAAAAACAGAAGCATTAACTTCTATTGATGTAAATTCTGGAGGATTTAATAAGCTAAGATCAACAAGAGAAGCAATATTGTGGGTAAATTTAGCCGCAACAAAAGAAATTATTAGCCAATTAAAACTTAAAAATATCAGCGGAATTATAGTCATTGATTTCATAGATATGACTAATCAAGATGACCAATTATCACTTCTAGAATACCTAAATAAAGAACTCCAGTTAACCTTCTTAAATGGAACTAAAATTATTCAGATTTCTGATATAGGTTTAGTAGAAATAACAAGACAAAGAGAAGAAAGAAATATTTATGATATGTTTACTAAACAATGTTTAGTATGCCAAGGTTTAGGGTATAAAAGAAATGAAAAAGTATACAATAAATTACCGAATTATTTTATAGAAATTACTTCTGTGTTTGGATAAAATCATCGATTAAGAAGCTATAAATAATATGTTATAATCATTCTGTTATAAAGGCGTGTAACTCAGTGGATAGAGTGTCAGATTCCGGACCTGATGGTCGTGGGTTCAATTCCCGCCATGCCTACTACATGAAAAAAATTATCAATAAAAAGTGTTAATCTATAATTTTTATTATGGTATAAATAGATTCAGAAAGATTGGGGCTGTAATGGTATCGACACTTTAGAAGATACAATAATGTGATACAAGCCAAGATTAGGTAATTCTTGTAAAAAATACCTAAAAAATAAATGCAAATAACATAGTAAAATTCTCTAAAACTTACGCATTCGCATAAGAAATTTAGAAAAGTTCACTAAGAAATAAACGTAAATTAAACAGGAATTAATGAAATTCCAAGCTGAATTTAAAGAAAAAGATAAAATTGTCAGTTTCAGATTCTGTATGAAACTAAGCTTGTGAATGAATATATTGTATAATTTATAGTGGACGTGGGTTCAAATCCCACCAGCTCCAAAATTAAATTAAAATCATAGCATCTGTGGCCGAGTGGTCGATGGCACCGGACTCATAATCCGTTTCTTGAAAAAGACACCGCTGGTTCGAACCCAGCCGGATGCAATAGAAGTCGAGTAAGTAAAATATCAAAAGTATTGTTAGACAAGATAATGAGAACTAAAATATTATGAATATTCAACATAATAGAATTTGAAAGAAATATGAAACATACTTTATCTGTTTTAGTAGAGGATGAGTCAGGTGTTTTAACACGTATAGCTGGATTGTTTGCACGAAGAGGTTTTAACATAGATAGCTTAGCTGTCGGACCTGCTGAAGCTGTAGGTATATCACGTATAACAATGGTAGTTCCTTCTGATGAAAGAACTATAGAACAACTAACTAAGCAGTTATATAAATTAGTTAATATATTAAAAGTTGAGGATATTACTAATCTGCCATGTATAGAAAGAGAATTAATGTTGATTAAAATAAAAACTCAACTTAGTGAAAGATCTGAAATTCTAGAGATAGCTCAAATATTTAGGGCTCATGTAGTAGATCTATCTGAAGATACAATGATTATCGAAGTCACTGGGGATCCAGGAAAAACTGCTGCTATAGAACAAATATTGTCAAAATTTACAATTCAAGAAATTGCACGTACTGGTAAAATTTCTCTGATTAGGGGATCAAAAATTAGTACTAAATACTTAAGATCAAAATAAAAACTTGATGGGGGTGGAGGGACTTGAACCCTCACGACCGTAAAGTCAACAGATTTTAAGTCTGTTGTGTCTACCATTCCACCACACCCCCTATACAATAATAAAATGAATGAATAAATTAGGCGGCACCCAGATTTGAACTGGGGATAAAGGATTTGCAATCCCTTGCCTTACCACTTGGCTATACCGCCACTTTTTTAATCTTCAATATAATAATATAGTAATATAATTTTTTGCTATCGTACATAGGTAGAAAATGTTTTTCATAAAAAGAAGTTTTTTCCTAATAATTTAAGAATTAATTAACTAAATTATTAGGAAAATAAAATTACTCTTTAAAAAGACGACTTCTTAAGATATCTTCAGGCTTAATCGTAACAAGATCTGATTTGATTAGTACCTTATCTCCCGCTGTAAACATTCTATTAGCTTGTCTCATTCTGGCTCTATCAATTGCATTTCTCACACTTCGAGCATTAGCAAAATGAGGCTGAGTCATTCTTAACTTAATGTAATCTAGTAAAACGTTTTCTGACTCTTCTGTTAATCGATACTGTTGCTCTTCAAGCATTATTTTACCAATGATTAATAACTCTTCCGGAGTATAATCTGGGAAATCTACGTGATTTGCAACCCTAGAAGATAAACCTGGATTAGATTCATAGAAAGAATCCATTCTTTCTTTGTAACCAGCAAATATTATAACTAGGTCATCGCGTTGATTTTCCATCACCTGTAATAAAATTTCTATGGCTTCTGCACCATAATCTCTCTCATTATCAGGCTTATAAAGATAATAAGCTTCATCAATAAATAGAACACCCCCCATCGCACGCTTTAATACTTCTTTTGTTTTTGGTGCTGTGTGACCAATGTATTGACCAACTAAATCATCACGAGTAACTGTAATTAAATGACCTTTCCTAATATAACCAAGTCTAAACAAAATATCTGCCATTTTAAGAGCTACAGCTGTTTTACCAGTACCTGGGCTACCAGTGAAAGACATATGCAGATTTGGATTTGCAGAAGTCAGGCCGACAAGTTTTCTAAGACGGTGAACTAGTAATAAAGCAGCGATTTCTTTGATTCTATCTTTCACAGGCCGTAAACCAACTAAGTCTCTTTCTAATTCATCAAGTACTTCTTGAATTTGTCTATTTTTGTATTCCTCTTGTAAATTAACGAGAGTGTTATCGGTAAATGCAGTCATAATAAATAATTTTAAAAATATAAAAAAAAGATAACCCAAACATATGGAGTTTTTATCACATAATGTCTGAATTATCTATGAAATAAGTTTACTACTATCTAATTAGTAACGCTCACCTTCTGGGCGAGTGCTAGCGTAACTTTGAATAGTGTATCTGATAGTTCTTGACTTATCTTCTTGACGTTGTAGTTGGAAACCAGGCTCGTTAGAAGTTGGTCTTTGAACAATGAAAGAAAGACAGCAGCTCTCAACACCACGTGAGTTATCAAAAGCGTTAACCTTTACGTAGAAAGATGGCTTAGCTTTACGACATGAGTTGATCTCAAACATAACAGCTGCTGGATCCTTAACACCGAAAAGAGGAAGACCCCAAAGATCCCAGTAAGAGTTACGAGGGTGTGGATCATCTGTGAATTCTACGTTAAGTGCCCAGCCCTTACTGATAGCATATTGAATTTGCTTAACGATTTGCTCGTCAGTTAAGTCTGGAAGGAAAGAAAATGCGCCTTGTGTTAATCTCATGTTAAGTACTCCTTTAGATTGTTTTATGTAGCTGTGAAACTAGTAAATACTAGTTTCACATATCTTGTATTAAATAATATTCTAAAAATTTAGAATATTATCTGTTAGAAGTAGCCGTCTCAATAAAGTCAGCTGTATCTGTAGAAGCATAGTTGAATGTAATATCCTTCCATAAATCTAAAGCTGTTTGAAGAGGACCACAGCTCTTAGCTGCAGTACGAAGAATATCTGGACCTTGTGATAGGTAGTCACGGCCTTCGTTACGAGCTACAACCATACTCTCAAGAGCTACACGGTTAGCTGTTGCACCAGCTTGGATACCATCAGGGTGACCAATTGTACCACCACCGAATTGAAGTACAACGTCATCACCTAGGTAGTGAATTAGTTGGTGCATTTGACCACAGTGGATACCACCTGAAGCTACAGGTAGACACTTGTTAAGAGCTGCCCAATCTTGAGCGAAGAATAAACCTTGAGGAAGGTTAATCTCTGATTGAGTAGCAAGAAGAGTAGTGTAGAAACCTTTAACCATTAGAGGGTCACCTTCAAGTTTACCTACAACAGTACCAGCGTGAATGTGGTCAACACCAGCCATACGCATCCACTTACAGATAACACGGAAGTTCATACCGTGAGTCTTTTGACGTGCATATGTAGAGTTACCTGCACGGTGTAAGTGAAGAATCATACTGTTTGCACGAGACCACTTAGCAATACTTTGAATAGCTGTATAACCCATTACAAGGTCGATCATGATGATCACAGATCCAAGTTCCTTACCAAATTCAGCACGCTCGTAAACGTCTTCCATTGTAGCAGCAGTAACGTTGAAGTAGTGACCTTTAACTTCACCAGTAGCTGCAGATGCACGGTTAACACCTTCCATACCGAATAAGAAACGCTCTCTCCATCTCATGAATGGTTGAGAGTTAATGTTCTCGTCGTCCTTAAGGAAGTCTAGACCACCCTTAAGACCTTCGTATACCACACGACCGTAGTTCTTACCAGAAAGACCTAATTTAGGCTTAACAGTTGCACCAAGTAGAGGACGACCAAACTTGTCTAGTCTTTCACGCTCTACAATTACACCTGTAGCAGGACCTTGGTATGTCTTAAGGTATGCAACTGGCATACGCATATCTTCTAGACGTAAAGCATTAACGGCCTTGAAACCGAATACGTTACCGATGATAGAAGCTGTTAAGTTAGAAAGAGAACCCTCTTCGAATAAATCTAGCTCGTAAGCGATGTAAGCGAAGTATTGGTCTTGTGCACCTGGAACAGGGTCAACTCTGTAAGCTTTAGCTCTGTAAAGGTCACAAGCTGTTAGAAGGTCTGTCCATACAACAGTCCAAGTAGCTGTAGAAGACTCACCAGCAATAGCTGCAGCACACTCTACAGGGTCAACACCTTTTTGAGGTGTCATACGGAACATAGCTAGTACGTCAGTATCTTTGATAACGTAGTCAGCATCCCAGTAACCCATTTTAGCGTAAGGGATAACACCTGATTCGTAACGTTCGTTCTTGATTCGAGTCCGTGATTCTACGGATTGAGACATAAACTCCTCCTTTAACGTGTATTTTAAATAATGAAATTAGCCTGTGTAATACTAACAATTAGAAGATCACACGATTGGCAGTTAATAATTAATGTTTTAACTCATTAACTTATACCTTGATATTAATAGTATCAGGAAATGAGATGTAAATGACAATGTCTTTTTTATATAATAGATAACTTTTTCTTATATAAAAATGAGTTTAAGTAAAATAATAAAGATAAAAAGAATAGTCGAAATAAGTCAAAGTATAATATCAAAAATTAATACCATAACCGATAAAAAAGATATTCACCTTAATCGCAAATTTATGAATAAAACAAAATTACGATTTAAAGGAATAAAGTTTATGAAAAAAGAATTCTTGCTATTCATATAAAATGACATTACTTTAAAACAAAAAAAATATTAATAAAATACTAATCATTTAGATACGAATTGACACATCTAGATTTTGTTTTTTTAATAAAAAAATAATAAATCGTCGTCTTTATACTGATAAAAATAAACATTAGTTATTATTTTAGTAAAAGATTTTGAAGGAAAAGCATATTAAAATTATCAAAAATAGAAAAAATATGGATTATATCTTGGATTATTTGAATGATTTATCAAATACAAATAATGGAAAAAGAAATTACGTTTTCTCTTCTTTACACAATATTCAAATACAAGACCCTTTATCAAAATTAATAAATTGGCTTAACACAGAAAGAGGAGCTGGAATAAAAATCAAGAGTGAAGAAGATTTGTTAATAGAAGATTTTCTATACAAAAACAAAAATAAGATTATTCAATTAAATTTAGATGATAAAAAGAATATTGCTAAAGAGAAAATAAACATTTTTAACAGCAACAGGAGAAATCCTGATTTTCCTACAGCTCAACAAAAAGCAATCTTAGCAGAACTAAGAAAAGTCCCAGTCTATACAGTTGTAAATGGGAATAATGAAATAATTCTCGCTTCACCTAGACAAGAAATTAGCCAAAGCTCCATCCAATGGTTATATAACCAATATTATAACTGGTTCATTTGGAAAGAAGATGAAGGACCTGTTACTGTAGGACTTTTTTTCTCAAATAAAGAAGATGCAGAATCTTATCTACATGAAATATGTTTAAGAGATCCACGTGGAGCACAAAATCTAGGAGTTAGCGTGAAAAGCACTGGATTAGATACATTTTACTATTTAAATAGAACATCTAGTCCTCGGGTACAAGTCAGAATGATTAGTAATTTGAAAGAATTAGATTTACTAATAACTACAAATATAAAAAAAAAATTATCTTTCGTAAATCCAAAACAAAAGTATGGGCAAAATTGGTTTAAAGGAACACCAATATATATATTACGTACAGACAACATCAATACTAAAAAACTTATATTTTTTAGCACTAGAGATGTAGAAAAAGCATTAGAAGGATTAAAAAATAGTGACACAAAATTAAATATTAAAGAAATAACTATAGAAATTTATAATCTAGAAAATTATTTGTTGGATTTAGAAAAATCATCAAGCGATTTGATACAAAAGGTGAATTTTTTTCCACCGTATCCTTTATTTGAAAAAAATGATGTACACGTAGAAGATTTTAAAATTGAACCTTTAGAAAATAAAAAAATTAAGAGAATCATAAATGAAAAAGTTAAATCAGTGCAACGTTTTTGTAAAGGTGTCATATGGTTAGTAACCTCAGACACCTTACCAAGTGAAGAAAATTCGTGGTAAAAATTATTCAAAGAGCAATAAAATAATGTATTACTCTAAAAAGTAATCTAACCCTTACGTGAGTAATACTCTACTATAAGTAATTCGTTTAATTGTAAAGCTACCCAGTCTCTTTCAATGATTCCATTAATTTTACCTTTTAAACTGTTCTTATCAAACTCAAGGTGACTCGGAATATTTGCTAATCCTGGAAAAGCTAAATAAGATTCTACAAGTTGCTTCGATCTAGGATTAGCTCGTAGAGTGATTGTTTCACCTGCTTGACATTGATAACTAGGAATGGAAACTCTCTTACCTTCCACACAAATATGACCATGGCTAACAAGCTGTCGAGCTGCAGGGATAGTAGGTGCAATTCCTAAACGGAATACAATATTATCTAACCTCATTTCAAGAAGTTGAAGTAGAGCTTCACCAGTAGAACCTTTGATTCTTCTGGCATCTCTTACATATCGTAAAAGTTGTTTTTCTGTAACACCGTAATTAAATCGTAACTTTTGCTTTTCTTCTAGACGAATAGCATATTGAGACGGCTTTCTAGGTTGATCTCCATGCTGGCCAGGTCTGGAGTTTCTCTTTGTAGTTTTTCTTGTAAGACCTGGAAGTTCCCCTAAACGACGAGTAATTCTTAAAACGGCTCCTCTATAACGAGACATACTATTATTTCTCCATATATTTGTTTATTTTTTTTTACAGTACCTTTACCTTATAAGCAATTATATTAATCTATCTATAAAAAAGAACAATAAGATTAATATAATTGAATTATCTCATAGATTTAATATGCTCCAAAATAAATTTATAAGATAAAAAAAATAAAAGAAAGTGCTTTACAAAAAATATAAAAGCAATGTATAATAATGATCGAGTCAGACAAACAAAGGTACTCAGATAGCTGGTGTAGCTCAATTGGTAGAGCAACTGATTTGTAATCAGTAGGTTGCGGGTTCAAGTCCCTTCACCAGCTTAAGTATGATTAATCTAATAATTCTATTAATAAATTACTTTCATGTCAAAAAATAGCTTTGACCCTTTAGCTGGATAACTTACAACATTTAGTAATATTTTATAAGTTGATAACATTTCCTTAACAATACATAGACCAATCCTTTGTGTATCTTCATAAGAAATAGTTCTATTAGATTTAATAAAGACTTGTACATTATTCGTCATTCCTATACCATCATCAATTACAGCAGCTCTGTTATAACTCATATAATTAAATGAAAAAATAGAAATAGATGTCAAAATATCAGTTTCCAAAAATATCCATCCTTCATAATTTATAAATTTATTAGCGTTACCAAAAAGGTTAAAGATTACATTTTTATAAGTTTTCAAGTTTATATTGACTAGACCTATAGAGCTTTTACTATGACTACAAGATGTAATGAAAAGATTTTTCTGAAAATATATACTTTTAGAGATTAATGTTAAATCGTTTAAATGGATAATCCTTTGTAATTGTTTTTTATTTCCACTTATAGATTGAAGTGAAATATTAAAGTTTGAAAAGTAATTAATTAAATCTTGTAGTCTATCTATTTCCTTTATCCCTAATTGAATAATTTCTTTTTTTCTATCCGGAGAAAGATTTTTATCATACTCATATAGAGTCTCTAAAATTAAATTTAAATTACTTATTGGAACTTTGAACTCATGACTAAGCTTTTTAAAATTTTTAACATCTTCACTTTTCATATCAATGGCATTTTTTATAACCTATGTCGTTGTTATTTCACAGTGGGCAATAGACCTTACAATAGTATTTCTTTGTTATATCTGTTATAAATATATACTTTTTTATTGTTATGATGAAATAGAAAAAGTTCTTTTCGATAAAAAGATAAACTTTATCATTTGTAAGATCAGAAACCATTAGTAAGAAACAAAGACGTAATGTTTAGAAAAAAAAATAAAACCAGTTGCATAAAAATTATCAAAAGTGTAAACTAGCTTTATAAGTAATAAACAATCCTAAGTGGGCGGTTAGCTCAGCGGTAGAGCGCCTGCCTTACAAGCAGGTGGTCACTGGTTCAAATCCAGTACCGCCCATTGATATAATATAAAATCCGGGCTCATCGTCTAAGGGATCAGGACAGGGACCTTCTAAGTCCCTAATGTAGGTTCGAATCCTACTGAGCCTATATTTTTAATCCAATAAATCACTGAATATATCTTCAAAAACCTTTTCTACTTTATCTCCTGAATCTATCGATTCAAGAGGATCCTTACGTAGTCTGTGACGAAGACACATTTTAATGACTGTCTTAATATCGTCTACTGTGACTTCAGTGTGTCCCATATATGCTGCATAAGCTCTAGCAGCTCTATTAGTAACAATATCTCCTCTTAGACCATCAACATCTAATTCACCACAAACCTGAGATATCTTAACTCTTAATTCATAACTTAAGCTAGTTTCTGGTAATAAATTTTGTGCTTTAATAATTTTATTTCTAAATTCTTGTTGCTTTTCTTGGTATTGAGCTAGACAATTTTTAGGATTTTTATCAAATTCTGATCTTTGTTCTACAATTTGGACTCTTAATTCAGGATCCCTTACTGTTCTAATTTCAGAGTGCATTCCAAATCTGTCTAATAATTGTGGTCTAAGTTCACCTTCTTCTGGGTTTCCTGAACCGACTAATACAAACCTTGCCGGGTGCCTAATAGAAATTCCTTCTCTTTCAACTGTATTCCATCCTGAAGCTGCTGAATCTAGTAAAATATCTACTAAATGGTCATCCAGAAGGTTAACCTCATCTACGTATAGAATACCTCTGTTGGCTTTTGCAAGTAAACCAGGCTCAAAAGCCTTAATACCTTCTGTTAATGCTTTTTCAATATCAATAGTTCCACAAACTCTGTCTTCTGTGGCACCAAGGGGTAGGTCAATCATTGAAACTTTTTTCTTGCCTACTTTTATCGAATTACCTGATTCTATAGATCTTCTAACATCTTCACTCATTAGATCGTAATCTGTTGGATGTGAATTGAATGGGTCGTTTTCAACTACTTCCATTTCTGGT
>Ga0209990_10000055_pt1:0-2500 | contig 111185 bp, 122 predicted proteins | sample NOAtaG_6_FD_187304 | JGI IMG/M metagenome (GOLD analysis project Ga0209990, IMG submission 187304) | Freshwater lake microbial communities from Lake Erie, under a cyanobacterial bloom - NOAA_Erie_Diel5S_2200h metaG (SPAdes) (version 2) | ecosystem: Environmental > Aquatic > Freshwater... | reverse complement strand
GTTGGATACCTTGGCATTCAGAAGCGATGAAGGGCGTGTCTACCGACGAAACGCTTCGGGGAGCTGGAAGTAAGCTTTGATCCGGAGGTTCCCGAATGAGGAAACTCTTTAAACTGCATATTTAATACATAGGTATGTAAGAGCGAACCTGGTGAATTGAAACATCTCAGTAACCAGAGGAAAAGAAAGCAAAAGCGATTCCCACAGTAGCGGCGAGCGAAAAGGGAACAGCCTAAACTACTTCTCAAAAAGTAGGGTTGTGGGACAACCATCAATAGATTCGAAAAGTTAGGCGAAGTCTTTGGAATGAGGCATCATAGAAGGTGAAAATCCTGTAGTCGAAAACTTTAAAAACTAGTGTTGTATCCCGAGTAGCATGGGACACGTGAAACCCCGTGTGAATCTGCGAGGACCACCTCGTAAGGCTAAATATTCCTGAATGACCGATAGTGAAACAGTACCGTGAGGGAAAGGTGAAAAGAACCCCGGAAGGGGAGTGAAATAGAACATGAAAGCTTAAGCTTACAAGCAGTGGGAGGACGACTAAACGTCTGACCTCGTACCTGTTGAAGAATGAGCCGGCGACTTGTAGGTAGTGGCAGGTTAAGGTAGAAAATACTGGAGCCACAGTGAAAGCGAGCCTGAATAGGGCGATGGTCACTGCTTACAGACCCGAACCCGGATGATCTAACCATGGCCAGTGTGAAGCTTAGGTAACACTAAGTGGAGGTACGAACCGACTGATGTTGAAAAATCAGCGGATGAGTTGTGGTTAGGGGTGAAATGCCAATCGAATCCGGAGCTAGCTGGTTCTCCCCGAAATGCGTTTAGGCGCAGCGGTTAGTGCTATAGCTTAGGGGTAAAGCACTGTTTCGGTGCGGGCTGCTAACGCGGTACCAAATCGATGCAAACTCTGAATACTAAGTGTGTAACTGACCAGTAAGACTGTGGGGGATAAGCTCCATTGTCAAGAGGGAAACAGCCCAGACCACCAGCTAAGGCCCCTAAATGATTACTAAGTGATAAAGGATGTGGGAATGCTGAGACAATCAGGAGGTTCGCCTAGAAGCAGCTACCCTTTAAAGAGTGCGTAATAGCTCACTGATCAAGCGCACCTGCGCCGAAAATGAACGGGGCTAAGTAATCTGCCGAAGCTGTGGGATCTTTTAGATCGGTAGGGGAGCGTTCCACAATAGATTGAAGCATTAGCGTAAGCGGGTGTGGACGAAGTGGAAGTGAGAATGTCGGCTTGAGTAGCGAAAACATTGGTGAGAATCCAATGCCCCGAAAACCTAAGGTTTCCTCCGGAAGGCTCGTCCGCGGAGGGTGAGTCAGGACCTAAGGCGAGGCCGAAAGGCGTAGCTAATGGACAACGGGTTAATATTCCCGTACCATCTATTACTGATATCGAGGGACGGAGAAGGCTAGACCAGCCGGATGTTGGTTACCGGTTTAAGCGTTAAAGGTGTTGAAGAGCGGCGAAAACGCTCTGAGCTAAGACGTGAGTACGAAATACTAAGGTATTGAAGTGGTTGATGTCATACTTCCAAGAAAAGCTCGAAATATCATAAGTTATAGATGCCTGTACCCGAAACCGACACAGGTAGGTAGGTAGAGTATACCAAGGGGCGCGAGACAACTCTCTCTAAGGAACTCGGCAAAATTACCTCGTAACTTCGGAAGAAGAGGTACCCCTTCACGGGGGTTGCAATAGATTGACCCTGGCGACTGTTTACCAAAAACACAGGTCTCCGCTAATTCGTAAGAAAAAGTATGGGGGCTGACGCCTGCCCAGTGCCGGAAGGTTAAAGAAGTTGGTTAGTCCCCGGACGAAGCTAGCGACTGAAGCCCCGGTGAACGGCGGCCGTAACTATAACGGTCCTAAGGTAGCGAAATTCCTTGTCGGGTAAGTTCCGACCCGCACGAAAGGCGTAACGATCAGGGTACTGTCTCGGAGAGAGGCTCGGCGAAATAGACATGTCTGTGAAGATGCGGACTACCTGCACCTGGACAGAAAGACCCTATGAAGCTTTACTGTATCTTGGAATTGGGTTTGGTCTTTGCATGCGCAGGATAGGTGGGAGGCTTTGAAGATGATCTTGCGGGGTCGTTGGAGCCACTGGTGAGATACCACCCTTGCAATGATAAAATCCTAACTTTGAACCGTCATCCGGTCAGAGAACAGTTTCAGGTGGGCAGTTTGACTGGGGCGGTCGCCTCCTAAAAGGTAACGGAGGCGTGCAAAGGTTCCCTCAGGCTGGTTGGACATCAGTCGTAGAGTGTAAAGGCATAAGGGAGCTTGACTGCGAGACCAACAAGTCGAGCAGAGACGAAAGTCGGCCTTAGTGATCCGGCGCTTCCGAGTGGAAGGGGCGTCGCTCAACGGATAAAAGTTACTCTAGGGATAACAGGCTGATCTCCCCCAAGAGTTCACATCGACGGGGAGGTTTGGCACCTCGATGTCGGCTCATCGCATCCTGGGGCGGTAGTACGTCCCAAG
>Ga0209990_10000054_pt1 | contig 111443 bp, 94 predicted proteins | sample NOAtaG_6_FD_187304 | JGI IMG/M metagenome (GOLD analysis project Ga0209990, IMG submission 187304) | Freshwater lake microbial communities from Lake Erie, under a cyanobacterial bloom - NOAA_Erie_Diel5S_2200h metaG (SPAdes) (version 2) | ecosystem: Environmental > Aquatic > Freshwater > Lake ... | reverse complement strand
ACTGCGATCGCCGCGAACTTTGAAGCGATCGGGAAATTTGAGTGTGGGTTCTTTGCCAGTCTCCAAGACTTCTAAACCGCAACCGACACCACAGTAGGGGCATAGAGTTTTATTAGTTTGAGTGGTTACAGACATAGATTTAGCGAAACTGGACTGGTAATTTTAGACGAGGCTGAAACAACAATTCTATACTGGTAAAAATAAAGCAAATACTTAATTAGTAATTTAAAGAACAGTATCCGATTAAAAACTCCAACCATTAGATTAATTAATCAGATATTGAATATATCTAAAAGAATAATATCCTCCGCTAAAACTACAGAAATAGATCAAAGCAAAAATTGGAATTTTAAAGAAACTATTTCTAGGTTTAGTAATTTGATTCAATGCTTTAATTGTCAGGTAAAGCAAAAGAATACTGGATATAATTAAAACAATCAATAGTGGAAAATACGAAAAAATATCTACAAACAACATCAGTAAGTCAAGTAATATAGTCACAAATAATATTCCAGCAAATAATATGATATTTATGATAGTGATGCTAAATGTACTATTTATAAACCATGAGCTAATCGCAAAAAAGCGAATATGTAAATGTGAATAAATCAAATTCAAAAATAAACTTAGGCTAAAACAATATATAGAGAGAAAAATCCAATATGGGAAGTTGTATTGATGATTAAAAGCTGACCTTAAGTTGGATATTCTCATGATATTAGAACCTGTTTAAAAGGCTCTCTTGGAGTCTTATACCAAAACTAAAAATGGCTACGCCATTTTTAGTTTTGAAAACCCATACTAGGTTTGGTTTTTAATAAATAGGCGTTTCAGCACCCATCCCGCATTACCTGACCAGTACCGATTTAGGTACGAACAGCTACTTTTTTAGAAGCGAAACCTTTAATGGGATCAAAGTAGCTAGTTTCAGTAAATCGTGAATATGGCATGGATTGCAATGCTGCGATCGGATCATTGGGATCAAATACTGAGCCATCGGCTAAAGCAATGGGTGAGCGATCCTCATCAGCGATCGCTATTTCTAATTCCTTGGCAGCCTGTTGATAAATATTAGTTGCTAGCAAGTTATAAATAACTTCCGCATAGTTCTCTGGAAAATTAACCAAGCCCCAACGCGACATTTGCGTTAATACCCAGAGATGTTCTTTGCGAGAAGGCATATTGCCCATACCAAACTGGCAGAAGTCCTGATCATACTTTGCTGTCATTGTACTAACCCGATAGGGTCCTGCAAATCCAGGGCGAATATAGGTCGGATCAAGATTGAGATACTGCGGCTGGGCTAACGTCAGTACCACTTCATCGCGATTTTCCAAGGGTTCACAGAACTGGGATGCTTCTAATAGCGCCTTGACTATAGCAAGATGCGTATTGGGATATTGCTCCGCCCAATCTTTGCGAACTCCTAATACTTTTTCGGGATGTCCACGCCAGATATCAAGGTCAGTTGCCACGACAAAACCGACGTTATCATTCACAGCCCGCACGTTCCAAGGTTCGCCGACGCAATAGCCAATGATGTTGTTTGCCATCAGGTTAGAAACCATCTGCGGCGGTGGAATGACGATGACATCTACATCTTTATCGGGTTCCATGCCACCACTGGCTAGCCAATGTCTGAGCAATAGATTGTGCATGGATGCATGATGTACCATGCCCATCGCAGGTTTATAGGCTTCATTTTGAAATTTATTGATATAAGCCTTAAGGGAAGCAAGATCTTGTACCCCTTCATCTTGTAATCGCTTGCTGAGGGTGATGGCATTACCATTTCGACTCATGGTTAAGGAAGTTACGACTGGCACAGGAATCTTATTACCCATACCCAGAGTAATCGCAAGTGGCATTCCCGTTACCATTTGGGCGGCATCAAGGCGACCTTCACGAATTCCTTCCGCGAGATCATTCCAGCTTGTTTCTTTGGAAAGAGTGACATCTAGACCATGTTTAGCAAATAGCCCTTTCTCTTGAGCGATCGCAAAAGGAGCGCAGTCGGTGAGAGGGATGTAGCCAATGGTGAGATTTGTTTTCTCGATATTGCCCAGACTGATCGCTGCATTGCTTTTGTTCTTAGCACGTTCAATTTTGATTTGTTTCTGGCGATCGAGGAAACTGACAACTTCACTTCTGAGGCGATAATAGTTGGGATGGTTAGCCGCATCTAGTTTTTTGCGGGGATGAGGCAGATCAACAGTGAGGACTTGACCAATTTTCGCTTCGGGACCGTTAGTCATCATCACAATGCGATCGCTCAGCAGTAAAGCTTCATCAACATCATGGGTAATCATTACCGCCGAGATTTTATGCTCATCGCAAATATGCATTAATTTTTCTTGTAATCGACCTCTAGTTAAGGCATCTAATGCCCCAAAAGGCTCATCTAACAGTAGAATTTTTGGCTTAATTGACAAGGCACGAGCAATCCCAACCCTTTGCTTCATCCCTCCTGAAATTTCCCTGGGATACTTATCCGCAGCATGACTTAATCCCACCAAGTCAATATTTTCTTGAATAATGCGGCGGCGTTCCTCTTTAGGTAAATCCCTTAATACCCGATTTACCGCTAAGCCAATATTCTGACGTACCGTTAGCCAAGGTAACAACGAGTGGTTTTGAAATACCAACATACGATCAGGTCCTGGTTCACGCACCTCACGCCCTTCGAGGACAATCCCCCCTGCACTAGCTCGATCTAACCCAGAAAGAATATTCAAAACTGTCGATTTACCACAGCCTGAATGCCCAATTATTGAGACAAATTCTCCTTCCTTCATCTCAAAGTAAACATCTTTTACTGCAACATAGGGTTGCCCTTTATTGGTTTTAAAAACACGACTAATGTGATCAATTTCTAGGAATTTGGACATGGTTGGGATTTGGTGATTGGTAGTTATTAGCTTTTAGCTTTTAGCTTTTAGCGATTAGCTTTTAGCTTTTTGGATAAGATATTTTTTGGTGAATTGTCTTGACCTTTTTAGCATTTGAAATTCATTAAGTTGAGCTAACAGCTAATAGCTAACGACTATTCCGCATCATCAGCCAAGGCAAATCGACTATAGAGAAATTCAAGGATGTAGTTACGGAGGCTGTAGTAACGAGGATCATCGGCGATCGCTTTACGATCACGGGGACGGGCAAATGGCACATCGATAATTTCAGCGATATGGGCGGCGGGACCATTGCTCATCATCACAATGCGATCTGCAAGAAATAGGGCTTCATCGATTTCATGGGTGATCATTAATGCTGTAACCCGATTTTTGCGCCAAATTGCGAGTAATTCTTCCTGAAGCTCTTCGCGGGTCATTACGTCTAACGCGCCGAAGGGTTCATCAAGAATCAATACTTCAGGACGAATTGATAATGCACGGGCGATCGATACACGTTGGCGCATACCGCCAGACAGTTCCTTAGGCTTCTTGTGCATTGCTTCGGTTAGCCCCACTAGCTCCAGCGATTCCTTAGCAATTTTGGTCTTTTCTTCTTTAGATTTCTCTTTATAAACCTGCTTAACCGCAAGATAGACATTTTCAAAGGCTGTCATCCAAGGTAGGAGCGAGTAGTTTTGGAACACCACCATGCGATCGGGACCAGGGCGAACAATTGGCTTCGATCGCAAACAAATTTCGCCAGAAGTCGGTTTATTAAACCCAGCTACCATGTTTAGCAGTGTGGACTTACCACAGCCGGAGTGACCAATCACACAGATAAACTCACCTTCATAGACTGTCAAATTAACATCTTCGAGAACTGTATATAGTCCTCTAGGTGTGGGATAAACCTTAGAGACTCCATCCATTACGAGAAATGGATCTCTATTTATTTGCGGATTATTATCTGTAAGATCAAGAGTCTGCATAGGAGAAGCTTAAGGGAAATAGTGAAGTGGGGGAGGAATAATCAAAACTAAGCATCTGACTGAGCAACTAATTTGCTGGCGTAGTAAACGAGTTTATCGAGTAGGAATCCGACTAAACCGATGTAAATCAGAGCTAGAATCAGTTCGCTGCTCTTTTGGCTGTTGTAGCTATCCCAGATAAAAAAGCCAATACCGACACCACCAGTCAACATTTCTGCTGCCACGATCGCTAACCACGATAAACCAACAGCAATCCGTAATCCTGTGAAAATATATGGTGCTGCCGATGGCATAAGAATTGTGATGAAGTAATCAAACTTGCTGAGGCGTAATACTCTCGATACGTTTCGATAGTCTTGAGGAACCTGTTGTACTCCCACAGCTGTATTCATCAAGATTGGCCAGATCGAAGTAATGAAGATAACGAATAAAGCTGCGGCTTCGGTAACGTCTAGACCAACCGCTTTCAGAGATTCATTGACACCTTGGAATGCGGACATGGCGATCGGTAGCCATGCAAGGGGTGGAATTGTCCGTAAAACCTGAAAGATTGGATCAAAGGCGCGATAGAGAAATACATTTGTCCCGATCGCAATGCCAAAGGAAATGCCAATAATTGCGGAAGCGGTATAGCCGATCGCCACACGACGTAAGCTGACCATCGTTTTGACACCTAAACCTTGCTCAATGGTGAGCTTTTCCTTCAGCGCTTGACGTGCGGGGCTATCGGTCTTTTCGGATGCACTAACATCAAAATAGTTGCGGTCAAAGAAAGGATTCCAAATATATTCTTGAGTTTCTTGCCAAACTTTGCTTGGGGGTGGTAGGGGTGGTGTCTTACCTGAGCAAAGTATTTGCCAAGTTCCTAAAATAAGTATCAATGCAATTATAGGTGGGATGACAAAACGCGCCTGTTTCTGAAACCATTCACCTATGTTATTAACTGAAAATCGTGACTTTAAACTTCCTGCCGCCATTTTTATATCTCCTATTTGCTTTAGAAAAGATGATAACAAGGGGCTTAAGCCCCTTGTTCGAGAATTAGATTCAGTTAATAATTAAGCCTTCTTAATCTTCAATCCTTTGAGGTATTCACTGGGATTCTCTGGGTCGAATTTGACTCCATCAAAGAAAGTTTCGATGCCGCGAGAAGTACTCTTAGGAATAGCAGCTTCTTCCCCAATTGCTTTAGCAGCTTCTTTCCAGAGATCCTCACGATTGACCTTATCTACCAACTTCTTCGCATCGGTATCTGCATCAAAATAGCCCCAACGCATATCTTCGGTTACAAACCAGAGATCGTGGCTCTTGAATGGGTAGGAAGCGGCATCTTTCCAGAATTTCATGGAGATGTCTGGATTATCAACAGTGCGACCATCGCCATAATCGATCTTGCCTTGTTGTCTACCCAAAATTTCAGGAGCAGGAACTTTAAACCATTTGTCAGCGCCAACAATCTTGCACATTTCTTCTTTATTCTCTGGCTTTTCACACCAAATCTGAGCTTCTAGTACAGCCATTAATAGAGCTTTGGCTGCTTTAGGATTTTTATCCACCCAATCTGCACGTAAAGAGAAAGCTTTTTCAGGATGATCTTTCCATAGTTCTCCTGTGACTAGAGCACTGTATCCAGAGTTTTGCGCTACTAGGCGAGCATTCCAAGGTTCGCCCACACAGAATGCTTGCATATTGCCAGCCTTCATATTCGCAACCATTTGTGGTGGTGGAACAACGATCGTGCTTACATCCTTGTCTGGATCAACACCATTAGCCGCTAGCCAATAGCGCATCCACAGATCATGGGTTCCCCCGGGGAAAGTGACCGCACATTTTACATCCTTGCCACCAGATTTAATTTTGGCGAAACTTTCTTTGAGCGAATCACTCTTGAGGGCAATTTTGAGTTCTTTAAACTCATTAGCAATCGAAATGCCTTGTCCATTGGTATTCAATCTTGCCAAAATATACATTGGCACTTTTTTGCCGTTGGTGATTTTACCTTCGGTCAGTAAATACGGCATTGGTGTCAAAATGTGAGCGCCATCAATACCACCAGCATCAGAGCCAAGGGCGATATTGTCGCGAGTCGTTCCCCAAGAAGCTTGTTTGAGAACTTCAACATCCTTCATGCCATATTTCGCGAACAGTCCTTTCTCCTTAGCAATAATCAGAGGCGCAGCATCAGTAAGTGCAATAAAACCAAGTTTTGCCTTAGTGACTTCAGGGGCATCGGCAGCACTAACTTTTGACTCTGGGGACTTGCTGGCGGCAGTGGTAGTCTTGGTATCGGTTTTCGGTGCTTCGCCGCCGCCTGTACAGGCATTTAAAGCGATCGCGCTAGCAGTAGATAGTCCTGCGGTGGCTAAGAACTTGCGACGAGAAAATTTACTCATGAGTTTCCTTGATTTTAATAACTAATTGAGGTTTGAGAATCTAATTTTGAGGATTTTTAGCCAACTGCGACTAACTTTGCTGAGGGTTCAGCGATCACCTGATGTTTGGGAACTGCGCCAAAATGTTCGATTAAAAGCTTGCCGATTACTTCATGCAAATCTTCACAGGGAACTTTTTCCATAACACATTTGCCAAGATGAGCATCTTTACCGACCGTGCCACCCATATAAATGTCAACACCATCGACAACCTTGCCATTCTTACGAGCTTTGCAGCCAGTAAAGCCAATATCGGCAACCTGTGGCTGGGCACATGAGTTAGGACAACCACTCCAATGAATCCGCACAACCTTTGGAAGATAGTAATTGTCGCTCAGTTGTCTGGTCAGCGCGAGGGAACGATTTTTGGTTTCCACGATCGCTACAGGACAGAATTGATTGCCTGTGCAGGAAACTAAGCCCCGCATGAGGTTGTCAGGATTAACTGGGAATTTCTGAAGGAGAGGTTCTTGCAATAGTGCAGGTACTTGCTCATCACTGACATTGGTGATCAGTAAATTTTGCTCAACCGTAAGGCGAATATCGCCATTGCCGTAGACATCAGCAAGTCTGGCAAACTCGAACATATCAGGGGCATACATCCGTCCTACAGGGATTTGCAACCCTACATAGTTCAATCCTGATTGCTTTTGCGGATGAACACCGATGTGATCGCGCTTTTCCCATGCAATTTCATCTTTTGTTTCAGCAGTTGCTAATGGTTTGCCTAATTGTTTCTCAACTTCAGCACGGAATCTTTCAATTCCCCATTCATCAATTAAGAACATTAATCTTGATTTTGCTCGGTTTTCGCGGAGTCCATGATCGCGGTAAACAATTAGTAATGCTTCACAGAGTGCAACGACATCTTCAGGGGGAACCCAGACATTAAGAGGGATTGCTGCCTCAACCCGCTTCGCGGAGAAAAATCCACCAACAATGACATTAAATCCAAAGGTTTCTTTAGATGTCTCTTTAAAAGCAGGAATAAAGGCTAAATCATTGATTTCGGCATGGGTGGAGTTATCACAACAGCCTGCGATCGCAATGTTAAATTTGCGAGGTAAGTTGGTAAATGCAGGATTACCTTCGCCATTATTAGTGAGTAAATTCTGAACTTGAATTGCTAACTCACGAGTATCGTAAAGCTCATCAGCATCAAGCCCTGCAACGGGAGAACCTGTAATATTTCGGACGTTATCGATCGCCGATTGCACACTAGTCAAACCGACAGAACGAAACTTAGCGAACATTTCAGGTACATCTTCGATGAGAATACCTCGCATTTGGATATTCTGGCGGGTGGTAATGTCGGCAACACCATGCTCACCACACTTCTCAACTACTGAGGCGAGGACACGCATTTGATCGCTATTGAGTAAACCATTGGGAATTCGCATCCGTACCATGAAACGTCCAGGAGTACTTTTGCGAAAAAAGATGCCGAGCCACTTTAACCGATGCTGTAGGTCATCGTCATTGATCGATTCCCAGCCAATGGAGGCGAAGCGATCAATTTCGGCTTTGAGAGCAAGACCATCTTTAGCGGCTTTCAGGTCTTCAATTTTGTTTGCCATGTTGTTTATCCTTGGCTCATGCTGGATTTACACTACTTAACGTTTCGATCCCAATGCGTATAAATAAATACATAATTTTTACTATTATTTAATAATTGCAATGCTTCCATGCATTAACTGCATAAGTACTTGCATTATGTAAATATAAAGGGCGAATAGATTTAGCCCACTAGTTCTTTATTGCCCGTTACTTCCGATGATCGAACGCCTCCAAAAAATCCTCTCTCGTCATGGCGTTGCCTCCCGTCGTGAGGCAGAACAGATGATCCTGTCAGGTCGGATTTCAGTAAATGGCAGACAAGTTAAGGAATTAGGGACTAAAGCTAATTCTGATTGTGATCGCATTGCCGTAGATGGCAAATTACTGCAAACACAGGCTCCCGAATTTTTATATCTATTGCTGAATAAACCAACGGGCGTAGTATGTACCTGTGATGATCCCCAAGGTCGCAGGACAGTTCTTGATATATTGCCATCTCAATATCGCCATGTTTATCCTGTGGGTAGGCTGGACTACAACAGCAGTGGCGCGTTAATTTTGACTAATGACGGTGCATTCGCAAACTATCTGATGCATCCCCGTCATCATATTGCCAAAACCTATGAAGTATGGGTTAAAGATATCCCTAGTCTACAAACTCTTCAGCAATGGCAACAGGGGATCGTCCTTGAGGGTAAACGCACCTTACCTGCAATAGTTAGTGTTCAACAGATTTCAGAAAATACTTCGGCACAAACACATCACACACATCAAACTTCACGCACAAAATTAAAGATTGTCTTGTCAGAAGGGCGTAACCGTCAGATTAGAAAAGTTGCTGAATTATTAGGGCATCCTGTTTTGTCATTACATCGATCGGCGATCGCTTCTATATCACTGGCTTCGCTCAGAATAGGAGCCTATCGACTATTGAGTAAGCAAGAAATTCAAAGTCTCATGGGTGATTAGTTACTCAAGTAGCTTAGTTATAGCATCCCTAAATAATTTGTCTATTTTGGAGTTTGTGGGAAACGTACCTTGAACTGTAAGCTTTACAAAAACAATTTAGGATTAGTATACAGAACCTTGCGCTTACTTAAAATCCAGAAATATTTTGGAAATTGGCGCTTTTTCTAATTTCCAAAATATTTCTGAACTACTAAAAGCTTCGATGATCTGTATGAATTAGCGATCGCAAATTTATGAGTAATATCATGCACAAAAGAAATTAAAATGAAGCAATATCATTGCGAATATATACTCTCTGAAAGGATTCTGGAGTATATTGACACTAGATTAAGTGAGCATTAGCACTAAAATTATGACTTATATGTTCTTAATTTACTTTCAAAACTTTGCAAAATGTTATATTAGTTGAATAAAGGTAATCTATCAAGCTTAGATTACCTTTAAAGGATAAATAAGACTCTATGTAGAACTTGTGGGTGTTAAAATTTGGATCTTAGCCAGATTTTACAAGCCAGTCAGTCCAATCTCTTCGTATAAATTGTGGGTATTGTGAACATTACAACCTCGAAACAGGCAGAGAAGCTAGCAGAAATCGGAGCGCAATTCAAGCGTATTAGACAAGATAAAGAGCTATCCATCCCTCATCTTACTGCAACTACATTAATCTCTGAGCGCTATTTACGTGCTATTGAAAATGGGGAAATAGATTCTTTGCCTGAGCCTGTCTATGTGCGTGGTTTTATCCGTAAGTATGGTACAGCACTGGGGGTTGGTGATCTATCGGAGGATTTTCCTCTTAATCCAGTATTGCCTGAACAAAAATGGGCGGGTAGTGCTGCCGCAGAATTGCGCCCTCTGCATCTATATGCTCTCTACATTGGGGTAATTGCTGGCGCTGTAAGCCTCTTAGCAACTTTCCTGAATTCGCCAGATGCTAATAAAATAAATGACAGGCAGACTATTTTAGGTAATTCAGCCCAGATTGTTGAGCCGAAGGATAATACCCCAGTCGCCACAACAGATAGTCTATTACCTAAATTAGGTGGTTTAGAAGTTTTAAGACAGACAGCAATTAATCCTTCCGTAATGGCATTTAATATCAATAATTCTACTGTCAATGCTTCTACGGTTGCTGCGTTACCAATAACTAATGCTAAGACGATGGCTAGTTCTCCAACGAATCAACTCCAGTCAGAAGCAACCTTTGGGGAAGTTAGTTCAAGTCTAAACAATGCTGTTAAATCTTGGACGAATAATATCAATTTTCCAAATGCGTTAAAAACTAATGTTGATATTGGGGCAAAAGGTAATTTCGAGTTTACAGGCAATAAGCCTGTCAATATCGGACTTATCATGAAGGGACAGTCTTGGTTACGCATTACCGTTGATGGCAAGACTGAGTTTGAGGGTGTGCTTGACGAAGGTAAAAAACTAACTTGGTCAGGCAATCGCCAAATTTCTATTCGTGCAGGTAATGCATCAGCAGTAAGACTGAGCTATAACAATCAGCCAATTAAGGTACTTGGTAAAGAGGGAGAAGTTGCTGAAAGATTGTTTGGTCTGAATCAGCTTAATTCAGTTGAAAATAACGAACCAGAGTTAGGAGGATTTTTAGGATCAATGTCTAACAGTGAAATTCCTTAGAGATTTTTCTAGGCATCAAAAACTTTATTAAAAAAGAGTTGGCACAAAGCGCCAACTCTTTTTTAATTGCTCTCTAAACCACTTTTTTTAACTAATTCTTCTGGTGTGAGTTTTGATAAAAACTCACGAAAAGCCCTTCTCTCCGCTTCGTCGGCATCTTGATCTACAGGAATTGAAGCTTCGAGAATGACCTCCTCCATTACCCAGATTGGACATTTAGCGCGTACTGCGATCGCGATCGCATCGCTTGGACGCGCATCAATCTCCTTTTTAATATCCCCTTGTGAAACTGTAATCACTGCATAGAAAGTACTATTCTTGAGCGCATGGACGACGATACGCTCCACAGTGATCCCCCAAGCATCTAGAAAATTAAGCATTAAATCATGAGTCATTGGACGTTCTAGAGGTCTGCCATCTAAAGCGCTGATGATTGCTTTAGCTTCAGCTTCACCGATCCAAATTGGTAAGGCTCGGCGTTCTAAGGTATCTCGTAGTAGGACGATAGGATTACGGCTGACTGCATCAATCGCTATTCCAGCCACCTTCATTTCGATCATTATTGCCGCCTTCCTCAAGAAATGAGTGAAAGTACCCCTCATCAATCAAAACTTTTGATGTGATATTGATAATTAAAGACGATCAATATCTAACTAGCAAGGGTTTTAGAAATTAAGAGGCTTTTGTTATTATATCACCGTCACGATAGGGAATCTGGCTTCCCGTCTTGTTTTTAAGGATACTATTCACAATATGCAATCAGACTTAAAAAATATTACGATTATTGGCGCTGGTGCTTGGGGATTGGCGCTAGCAAGTCTGGTGAAAACAAATAATCATCATGTCAAGATCTGGTCTCGACAAAGTCCTCAACCCCTTTGCGAATTAGTTAAGGAAAGCGATGCGATTATTTCCGCAGTATCAATCAAAGGGGTGAGATCGATCGCTGAACAATTGCAGATTGCTCAAAAAAATGGGCAATTACTACCTGATGCAGTGATCGTCAGTGCTACCAAGGGGATAGAAGCAAATACGAGACAAACACCATCGCAAATTTGGCGATCACTCCTGCCTATGCATCCCCTTGTGGTTTTATCGGGACCAAATCTATCTGCTGAAATTGTCGAAGGTAAACCTGCAGCAACAGTGGTAGCTAGTACCGACGAGTCGGCTGCACAATTTATTCAGACAATTTTTGCATCACGAAACTTTAGGGTCTATACCAACTCTGATCCCATTGGCGTTGAATTGGGCGGCACTTTAAAAAATGTCATTGCGATCGCTGTAGGTGCTTGTGATGGTCTCAATTTGGGAACAAATGCCAAATCAGCATTAATTACCCGATCGCTAATTGAGATTATTCGGGTTGGCGTTTACTTTGGGGCACAGCCCGAGACCTTTTGGGGCTTATCTGGATTGGGGGATTTGCTTGCAACCTGCAATAGCAATCTCAGTCGTAATTATCAAATTGGCTATGCGATTGCACAGGGTAAAAGCCTAGAAGATGCGATCGCTAATGTGCATGGCACGGCTGAGGGAGTCAATACCGCCCATGTTTTAATGGAAATCAGTGTTCGCGAGAAAATTAGCGTCCCCGTATCAAGGTATGTATATCGATTGCTGAAGGGTGAGATTACACTGCAACAGGCAGTCGAAGGGCTGATGGAGCGTGACCTCAAACCAGAAAATTAGCAGATTTTGATGATGGACGGCACAAAGTGCCGTCCATCATCAAAAATTAAGAACCCTCTAAAAATAATTGGTGGCACGAAGTGTCGTCAATCATCAAAACCAAAACTAAGAACCCAAATATGCCTCTAAAACTTTAGGATTGCTTTGAATTTCTGTAGGGGAACCATCGGCAAGATTATGACCTTCGGCTAAAACCCAGACGCGATCGCATAGGGACATAATCACATCCATATTGTGTTCGATAATCAAGAAGCTTAATCCTTCTTGATTCAACCTGTGAATCAGGCTGCAAATTTCTTCAATAAGTGCAGGGTTGACACCTGCCGCGGGTTCATCTAGCAAAATTAATTTGGGGTCAGTCATCAAGGCACGGGAAATTTCTAATAACTTGCGTTGCCCACCTGATAGCGAACCTGCATAGCTATCCACCATCCTAATTAAGCCGACGGATTCGAGAATATGTCTTGCTTTTTCGCGGTTTTCCCGTTCCTGCTTCGCGATGGTTTGCCCTTGAAACCACGTATTCCAAAATTTTTCACCTGCTTGATCTTGAGCCGCCAGTAGCATGTTTTCAAGGACTGACAGACGCGACAGGACACGAGGTACTTGAAAAGTACGAATCATCCCTAACTTGGCGATCGCATGAGGCGGTTTCCCTTGAATGGGCATTCCGTCAAATTGCACCGTCCCGCGATCAGGCCTGAGGAAATTGGATAGCAAACCAAAAAAAGTAGTCTTCCCTGCTCCATTCGGACCAATTAAACCTGTAATGCTTCCCACAGGTATTTCAATACGCGCATTGTTAACAGCATGAATACCACCAAAGGATTTTGAGATATTTTCAGCTTTGAGGATGGGGGCGATCGACATAAATTCGGCAAGCTAACATTTGAGCATACTATAGCAATCCTTACAGGTTTGTGGAAGCATCCAGATTCTGGATACTCTTTTACAAACTAATCATTAGTGATTACGATATAGTGCTTTAGGTAATTTGTACCAAGGAATGTGAGGATATGCGTGGTGTTCCCAGTGATAATGCCCAAAGTTGTAGCAACTCAAAAATGACCACAGCACCGCATAGCGATCGCTATGTAAACGAGGCGAGAAATTTAAATTATTATCAACTTGGCGATGAGGAAGATATGTGCCAAAGAAAAATAACTGTAGCGAACTAAGGATCAGAGGTAAAAGCCAGAAGAGGATTAGATTGATAAGAGCAACATGGAAAACAATCATCAAGATCGCCATAATTACAATCATGCTCGCAATAAAAGTAATCAGCGATTGCAATGGGAAATATTCGCTCATAAATTTGCAATACCAATGGATCGGATTTGTTGCATCACCATGAAAATCAGGATCACCACTTTGAGAAGGATAGCGATGATGATTAATATGATTTGCAAAACAGCGATCGTAAGGCAGAAATCCATAAATGCCTAGCATCAAGCGTCCAACTATTTTGTTTAAGTGCTGATGATTAGGAATTAAATTCCCATGCATGGACTCATGGGCAAGAATAAATAGTCCTGTATGTAAGTATGTGCGAATTAAGATTGAACAAACTAGCAATAGCCAAGAAATTTGTGTTACGAAGATATGGAAAGAACCAACTAGACTCACAATCCATAAACTGGCGATCGCAAATGTTATGATTGCGCCCATCCAGTCATCAGTATTCAACGCCTTTTTTTTTAGGCTAAGTATTTGCATTTCTCGAGAGGAAATTAGTGAATTACAAGAAATCCTTAAAAAGTATTGTGTAACGATACTTTTTAAGGATCTCTTAGTTAAAAGTGCAAAGCACTGTCAATATTTAACGAATAAAGTTCAATAACTCTTTAGGAGAAGCGAGTAAATCAATCGCTACGAAGAAAATCTTATTGCTAGGATCAAGCAAAAAGCGCCAAGAGATATTCATGCCGACACCAGAACCAAACCAAGGTGTTTGCACCTTTCCAGTAATTTTAATTTGGGTATAACCACCATCAGCAGGTTCAGAAACGCCTCTTTCTGGAACAAGTACGAGGTTTTGACATTCTTCTTTAAAGAAGCGCATAATTTCTTCCTTACCAACGATGGGTCTTTGGAATGGAGGTTGCAAAGCACCATCAGGAAGGAATAGCTCAATCAAAGCATCGAAATCATTGGCATTCAGGTTATCCATGTAGGACTGAATTGTGGGGTTGTCAACTCCTTCGATCTTAACGGCAGTGCGCTTTGATATTTCTTTGGGAGGGGATACTGGTTCAATAATCCGCTTAACTCCATCCAGCTTACTAGGATCATAGCCCATATCTACGACTGCATTGCGGAGAATTGTAATTTGCTGTCCAGGCTCCAGACTAATTAATGTAGCAAGAACTGCGGAAGCATTAGCGGATAACTTATATCCTTCAGGAATAGGAGCAACAATACCTTCTTCCATCCATTTACCAAGTTGATACCAAAATCCTAGCTTGATATTTTGAGACCAAATTGCATAGGTGCGGCAGATGGGAGTATCAGCACGATTAGCTAAATCACACATGACCTGAGTTTGTTGCTGAAAACTCATTTTCTTGATTTCATTTAAGGTCAATTCAGCTAGTTGCATACTTGCTGCTCCTGGAGCCGCGATTGTCACAGTTTTTCCCATCTCAAGGTACGTAAACCAAATCCAAGCGAGTTGATCTTCGGCACTAAGTTGATTGAATCTTGCAATGGTTGCTGGTACAACATCAGCAGCCAAAGTGCTAGGGAAAATATTTCTAGCAGTAGAAACGGTATATGTCATATGAGTTGTTTTAGAGGGTTAACTGAAGATAACTAAGTCTGTACAAAAGCAAACCGCCATAACAAAATCGGGATTAAGATTGTGGAAGCTTAACTCAACTACTTATAAGCGAAACGGAAATCACATATAAGCAATTACAGAACTTGCAATTACTGCATGGTTAGAATAAGTAGCTCTGAGAAGCCATAACAATAGATTGATTAATTAGTAGCTTATTGTTTAGCTACATATTGATTTCTCTACCTAGTATCTACTCATATTGTTGTGATCGCTTCATAACCTCTAAGGATAGAGATTCGTAACAATCTATACAAAGAAGTAGAATGTTCCCATCAGCAGCAAAGAGGCTGTGCTTTGAAACACATCTTAGTTATTGAGTGTCAAGACCGATAGGTATAGGAACTACATACGCGAAAGTGCTGATATTTTAGCGATTTTATCAGGATTTAATCCTTCTAACTCACTAATGCTTAGCCAGCCATCCTTGACCAATCCCGCAAACACAAACACCAGCATTGGTAAATGATAATCATATTTACCATCGACTTCATGGCGCTTTGCGCTCAAAAAATCATGTAAAAGCCACATATCATCTATCTCTGCTAGAGAAACAGCTTTGTGTTTTACTTCATCAATCAAATCGTTAATTTCTCGTTTATAGGCAATTTCAAAAGCACTTTTCGCAATGTTTTCCTCTGTTTCTGTCCATTCAGCGTTTGTTAACTGCATTACTAAAATCATATATATTTATGTACCTAATATTAACAATAGTAAACAAGCTTATGGAGTAAAGAATAATTACTAAGTTTCTTTATCTTTAGGACTTACGCATTGGGTGGATATTGTGCAGGCTTTGTCCGCATAACATAATACGCATAATATTTAATATTTACCTCACACCTAATAAATTCGTTCAGGTTGAGTATGTCCTAAATCTTCTTGGAGAAACTGAATAAGACATGAAAAGACAGATGCAAAATCAGGCATAATGGGAACATTATCTGATTTTGGATTTGGAGTGATCGCCGATGCCATCAGAATCATTAAAAAAACCATCGAAATATTTACGTCTCGATATTCCCATTAATGTCTCCCATCAAATTGTTCTGGAGGGATTGGAAGCTTGGTTTAATTTGGAACTAATCTCAGAAATAGATTTTCAATGGCGCAATAGTCATCGCTTAGGAAATCGGTTAATCCTTGTTGCAATTCAGAATGAGTCAATTTTAGATGGGTTGAACATATGGCTAGAGATGGGTTTAATTAGGGATGATCAAGTTAGACTAATTGCAAAAACGCGCTTTGTGTCTGAGATTGCAGTAGAAAAGCCAAATTACGCGACTCCGAGTAAGCATGAACCTATTCCTAGCTCCAATCAACCTAGACCTACTACGAATTTATCAGGATCTCATTTAGCACGATCGCCCCAAGCACCTCCGAAACCAATTTCTCCTAAAGTCACTCAACCACCGAGTAAAGTCGCGCAAACCGTGCGATCGCTCATTTCCGAATTCAGCACGATGTGGTTGCTATTTTTAGGCGTATTCCTAGTTGTGGTGTCATCTGGAGTGCTAGCGGCGAGTCAATGGAATAATTTTGATGCACAGGGGCAATATTTATTGCTCTTTGTCTATACATTAGGATTTTTTGGTGTAAGTTTCTGGACTAGCAAAAATGAGCATTTACGCTTGACTACTCGTGCTTTGCAATTAGTAACTTTGCTGCTAGTACCTGCAAACTTTTGGGCGATGGATGGCTTAAGAGTAGTTAATAATCCTGCGGGAGTGGGGCTGGGTCTGATTGCAGGTTGTTTACTCTCAGGGATTGCCATTTTCCTCTTACAAACATCTTTTCTATATCGTGAATCACAGGAAATTACCGCAGATTTACAAAAACGAAGACGAATAAGGCGACAGCTTAGCCAAATCTCGATCGCTACTATTCTGATTCTTGCTTGGCTACATTTGGGATGGATGAACTCTCCCTACTATCCACTCATTGCGGTTTATTTGGGGATTGGCGCGATCGCGATTTCTACTTTTCTCAATCGCGATCAGGGCTTAAATACTGCTGATAGTTCCACTTTCCCATTAGCCTTGATTACTGGCGCTTACAGCACAGTATTATTAGTTAGCCGAGCGCTTTTATTTGCCAATGTTTCTATCTTTAAGTTGGGATTAGCTTTGGGGATCTGTGGCTGGGTATTGGTACAAATTACCAATAAAACGGAGCGATTGGCTTCGGCTTCGCTCAGCCATCAAGGGGATAAGAATTTGGCTGAAACTGGGGATTTGGCTAAACGCAGTCAAAGCCAGAAATCTTCTGAGAGTCAATCAGTTCTTTCCTTTCAGAAAGATTTAGGCAAGGTTTTACTCGGTTTAGGTTGGCTGGTATCAGTTTGGGATCAATATCCTTGGCAAGCTTTCACGGTGAGTTTATTGATTACATGGGTTCTCTGTGATCGCCTATTCAAACATGAAGAACCTAACGATCTCACTTATTTATTTTTCTGGGGCTTACAACTACTATGGCTTGGCAAAAGATTAACTCCCGAAGCGTGGGGTGAACAGACTCTTAAATCTTTGCTGACATTATTTCAAACTAATTCCGAAATAAATTTACTGGGAGTTTCGCTATTTCCTTATGTAATTGTGTTTTTAGTAATTGCTGCAATTTATCACGATCGCCAAAAGCCTAGTTTAGCCCTGCGAGGTGAATTATTAGCCCTTGGATTTGGAGTGACGCTTACCTGTTTAAGCTTCTCGAATATTTACACTCTATTTACTAATTTAACTCTAGCGGCAATTACTTTATTAGTTGTGCAAGCAAGGCGATCACCTCATAGCAGTGACTTGAACGGTCTGGTTTATTGTGCTCATATTGTCTGTTTGATTGCCATGAGTTTAGGTGTTTATTTACTCACCCGTACTCAATCCATCTTTGCTTGGAGTGGCTTTTTACTAGGAATCATGCTGGTGGAATGGATTGTGGTTTTAGTGATCGGCAAGTTTAAACTTCAAGCTGTCTCTCTTGGTGATGGGTCTAGCCCTCAGCCTCTCTCCCAACCCGAAAATCCTCATTTCCAAGCTTGGCGCGATAGTGCTTGGCATATTGGTGCAAGTTTAGCAGCGTTGAGTTATATTTTGCTATGGAATGCCGTGATTGAAGGACAGAAGATTGGTGCTAGTAGCGAACTTCTATTTAGTAATTATTGGGGGGTAGCTTGGTTATCCGTGCCCCTATCCCTTACATTTTTGGGGACTTGGCGCGAATTTGCAAATCGCGATTTGGCGATTAAACTCAGCATTGCAGGACTAGCGATCGCCCAATTCCTGACATGGGCAGATGATAGCTCTCGCTTGATTGGTTTAGGGGTTGCCTTTGCCCTAATGTTAGTAAATACGCGCCGTAGTAAATCCCTATTAATCACGTTTAATACCGTTGGCTATGGGTTAATCTTTATTGCCGCAATTTTATGGAAGTTTAAAGCTGGGGATGGTCAGATTGCTCAGTTTAGCTTTGGAATTACAGGTTTAATTGTTAGCGTTTTATTAATCTATGTTCTCAATCATTGGCTCAAATATCGCCGTGATCGCCATGTTCCTGATCTCAATTTGTCTTTAAATCAATCCTATGCCCAAGCCTTTGATATCTGGTCAGCATTAATATCAGCAGGCTTACTGATTCTACAATCTGTCTTAGCGATTAGTGTCTTTGCCTATAACCAAGATGACCAATTATTTGTCAATCTCTTACCCAGCACAATTTTAGTTACGATTGGCTTAATCTATCGTGTTTGGCAATCTAACACCTATCCTCCCTTCTGGACAGAGTGGGGCATTGCATGGAGCATTGAACTCATCACTTCAGGAGCGATTGCTGTTTTTAATGGTTCTGCAATTGAACTAGCGATCGCCAACTTAGCCCTAGGGTTCTTCACCCAATTATTAGGTGATTGGTGGATGCAGCATACGGGCGATGGTAAAAATAAGGGCGAATATCCAATTAGTTGGGATCTCGTTCCCTTGATTTATGGAGTAATGGGTTCATTATTTAGAATTGGGAACTTTAGCAGCTTAACAGGTTTATTTTCCCTAAGTACATCCCTCATTGGGATTGGGATTGGACGCAGAGCATCTCAAGAAAATCCTCTATTTAAAGCGTTGACTTATCTATCGATGGCGATCGCTACTTTCTCAGCATATGAGTTACTGTTCTATCAAATGGTATCAAGTTTTAAAGGAGGTAGCCTCGGTGATGGCTTAGTGGTTTTAGCGACACTTGCTTGTGCGATCGCCTATGCCTACCAAATTTTTAGTGATTGGATCATGCCGTATTTGCGACTTTCTAAGCAGGAAATTAGCATTTCGGCGCATTTACATTGGACTACAAGTGCTCTTTTTTTAATATCCGCAAGTTTATATCAACCTTCCACTACTGGCGGTTTGATTGGTGGCGGTTTAGCGATTGCTTTGGCTACCTATGCGATTATGCAGGGAAGATCCCCCCTGACCTCCCTTGTAAAGGGAGGAAAAGAGGAAGTCTCCATTGATAAAGGAGATTTAGATGGAGAGGCTATTTGGATTTATACAGGTATTACTACTTCCATCGGTGCGATCACCTATTTCATCTTCTTTGCTTTCCCCAATCCTTGGCTGATTGCGAATGTGATTAAACCCTATGCCGCAGCGATCGCTTGTCTGATTTCACTCATGCTCTATTTACCGCCTTGGGAGGAATGGGAATGGAATGAGCAACCTTGGTATAATTCTGCCTTAGCCTTGCCATTAATTTTTGTTTTTATCTCTCAGTCTCAAATAGCAACATCCTGCTTAGTAATCGTAGGTATCTTTTACACAATCTATGCCAAGGTAAAAGAGCAAATTCGCTTTACCTATATAACCCTATTTCTATGGGATTGGGCAATTTTTGCATATTTACAACCAGTCGAGCTATTGACCAGTCTCAGATTTTTAATTAACATTTGCGTTTTCGGATTTTCTGGACTTTACTTTGCTCAAGTCGAACCTAATCTTCAGACTTTGTATAGAAGGGATTTGCGCCATACTATTCGCAGTTTAGCAAGTGGAGGGATGGGCTTAGTAGCTTTTCTCCATTCCTTTACAAATCCTAGTATTGCCTTTACAACATGGATTTTGAGTTTTGCCTTCATCATCGCAGGACTCGCTCTGCGTATCCGTGCTTATCTCTTTATGGGAACACTCACATTCATTTTGTTAGTCCTCACCCAAGCCGTAATTTTAGTCACGCAATATTCATTCCTGATGTGGACACTCGGTATCTTTGCAGGGATTGGCTTTATTCTGGTTGCCGCGAATTTTGAGGTCAGGCGCGATCGCATTTTGACATTGTTTAGAACTGTAGCGATCGAGCTAGAGTCATGGGAATAAAGCAAGATGAGAGGTGACGATTCGCGTCACCTCTCATCTTGCTTTTAGCCAAATGAAATTACCAGATAGGCATCCTGAAACTTTGCACCAATCGCTTGTTTGCCAGCTAATTCAGGAGGTAAAAAAATATTGCGCCGTTGATCGCCAGCTTCGATGGTCACTTCGGGACCCAACTGAATCAATTTGACCTGCTTTTTATTGAAACTTGGCAAAAATAACTTAACTTGTTTGGTCGAAGTATTAATCTCAATTGGCTTTGGCGCTAAGGTTGCATCTAATCGTTCGGGAATGATTAACTCACTCACCTGATCGGGAATTGAGAAGATCGCTAGGGGGGCAAATTCCTCTTCAGGGATTGACTCCCGTGCAAATATACCGCCAACGGTTAAGCCAATCTGTTGAGCGCTGCCCCATAGATATTTTGCCGTTGCGATCGCATAGGGATCACCCGTTGTAACCAAATAAGCCGCAACATGACTCGGATCATTTACTGCTTTTTGACCACGAGTTAATACTGAGGACATTTCTCCTGCTTGCTGGGAAATATCATCAGTGCTAGAAACTTGGAGGATACTTCTTAAAATTGGTTCCACAAAGGGAGAAATTGCCTGCCCGATCGCTGAACCTGTTAATACCTGTTTAAAACGTCGTAAATACCAACCGAGAATCTCTGGCATTCCCAACATCCGCAGAGTTTCCAGATCGCCAACGCCATCATAAATGATTACGTCATACTTACCTTCAGCATCACGCTCACGCAGAAAACTTAAGCCGAGAGCCGCATCCATTCCAGGTAAAATGCCTAGCTCTTGACCATAAACTTCCTTGAAAAAAGGCGTACGCAAATATTGGGTTTCCAAGCCTTTCATCTTGTCCCAATATCTTTCAAGTAGGACTGTAGATTGTAAATGGACTGCCGAGAAATTGGGCGCAACCAGTTGCGGATCGCTATTGAGTGTAATCCCTAATCTGATGCTGAGGCTATCACCTGCTTGTTGACCGACGTATAAAACTTGTTTATTTTGGGCGGCAAAAGCACGAGCAACCGCGATCGCGGTTGTCGTTTTGCCAACACCACCTTTACCGAGAAATGTCAGAATTAGGCTCATTGGACTTTTGCACCAGCTTTTTTAGATGAGGACTGGGAGTAAAATGGGGAACTATTACTTCGGGAATCGAAATAGGCTGATGGGTGCGAGGATGACTTCCCGAACGGGCACGACGATGGCGTACCCCAAACTTACCAAAATCACTCAACATTACCGATTGGTGGTTAGCTAGAGCTTTGGTAAGGCAGGTAATTACTGCCTCAAGGCTTGCTGAAGCCATGCTGTAGCTCAGTCCATCAACCTCCGCCATCATGCCCCTAATGATATCTTGACGGTTAATATCTGCCATAGGGCTTAGGTGTAACTTATGATGCTTGATTAGACAAGGAGTATGCTCACGCATTCAACGGGAGCATACTCTTTACTGACAGGGAAGGACATCATAACCCATTTAGGCGGACTCTAGCTCATCTGCAAAAAACCAAGACTTGGTGCTGTCATCAAATTTGACGATATAGCCCCATTTGCTGCCATCCATAATCTTTTCTTCTTTGATTACGCCAATCGCCCCAACTTTGCTAGCGATCGACTTGCCACTACCGTCTTTGAAACCACGAACACGAACTCTTTGTCCAACTTGCATAATGTTTGCTTCTCGTACCGAACTCAATTAACCTTTTGTGATTGCTTTAAAAAGTTTACATTAGATGTTAGCCCTATTAATTTTTTGATGGATATGGCAATCCTGAATATTGTTGTTTTTGTCCCTGTACTTTGGGCAAAATGCCAATCCCAACAATATAACGTTTATCAGTCTAGTGAGGAATGCAACGATGCCAGTGACGATCGCCCAATTGCAAAAATGGAAACAGCAAAAAAAGCCCATTGCCGCACTAACGGCAAGTGACTATGCGATCGCCAAATTACTCGATAAAGCAGGTGTGGATATGCTTTTGGTGGGTGACTCCCTCGCAATGGTTGCTTTAGGGCATAAAACAACATTACCCGTTACCCTTGATGCAATGATTCACCATGCCCAAGCGGTCAGTCGGGGTGTCGAGAATGCGTTACTCATCGTTGATATGCCCTTCCTGAGTTATCAGGTGAGCGCGGAAGAGGCTCTGCGTTCAGCAGGACGCATTTTTAAGGAGACTGATGCAAAGGGCCTCAAGCTGGAGGGTGGGTATCCTGATATGGTGGCGACAATTCGCAAATTAGTACAGGCGGGAATGCCTGTGATGGGGCACGTGGGACTAACGCCACAATCGGTGCATCGGATTGGTTATCGAGTTCAAGGTGGCACTCCCGACACCGCCGAAGAGATTTTGCATCAAGCCAAAGCTTTAGTCGAGGCAGGTATTTTTGCCCTGTTATTAGAAAATATTCCTGCGAAATTAGCCGCTAAGATTACAAATTTAATTCCCGTGCCGACGATTGGCATTGGAGCAGGTAAGGAATGTGATGGGCAGATCTTAGTAACCCACGATGTGCTGGGTCTATCCGATTGGCATCCCCCCTTTGCTAAGAAATATATAAATTTACAAGAGACGATTACTGAAGCAGTTAAGCAATATTGCCAAGATGTTAGAAATCAATAAATAGGCGGCGCAATGCGCCGCCTATTCACTTTTTAAAGTTAAAAATAGCTATGCCATTTTTAACTATTACTGCAATGTATATAGGCGCGATTGCGAGAGGCGATCTAGCCAAATTGCAAGAAAATTATCATTAGCTTTTCTCTCTTTGGGATCTTGTGTTTCAAAGGGGTGGGGAGCTAAACCACGCAGGGCGGCTGTCGTTACGCAAAACATCGACTTTTGGAACGAAAGACAAATTTTTACCAGTAAGTCTTCTTCACCGCGATCGCTTTGTTTATAAAAATCATGTAAATATTGGGGTAAATAGTGACGCATATCCTGCATAAGTAATGTCGGTGGAATACCAGCACCGCCAATTGGTAAGGGATCGGCATACAGTACACCGTAATTGAAGTGCGAAATTTCAGGAGAGATTTGTTGTGCCTGTGCGTTGTAGGAAACCGTGCCACGGAAGGGGAAGGATCGGAAAAATACAGCTTCCACATAGGGTACAGCCGTATCCATTAAAAATGATAGATTTGCTGATTTCGGTACAATATCGTAATCGTTGCCATTAATGGTTACGTTATAGACATAGGGGACAGCCGCCGCAGCAACCAAACCATCTTGAACATGTTTCACCACATCAGGAATGCTCTTAATTTCGCCCCGATCATAGCGATCGCTGAGATCTAAAAATAACGGTGACATGAATGACCAAAAATATCCCAAAGCGCTGTAGTAGGTCATCAAGCGTACTTGCTCGGGCAAAAAGTCTGGAAACAAGCGATTTAAAATTGCCATAAGTGGATTACTTTTGCTTTTTGCAGCGATCGCAGCTTGAGCGCGTCGTTGAAATTCCTCTGAGTCCAAATATTTATCTAAACCGCCGCCACCATGCCAAAACATCGCCTTCATACAATATTCTGCAAATTCAAAATTAATGCGATCATGCCACCAGTGACGACCTAACTTTCCTAACGAGAAATTGCCATTAAAAAATTTAAAAAAAGGGAAAAACTCCAAAAATTGATGCTTAGAGATATAGGTAAGATTTCGATAATATTCACCGAGGACGACACCATAGCTTTTGAGAATGCCAACGACTTCCAGTAAGTTGTCGGAACCGTCAGGAAGTAATGCACCACCCTCTTCTAAGCGTTGCTTTACGACAACAAGGGCAGGTTCGATGGGTTTATTTTTGGTCGATACACTCATATGCAAATTTATACAACGCTTAATATATGCCTAATATATAGTTAAGCATCGATTACAGATTTCGCATGAGTTTAGGAATAATAGAAATGCACAATACAGAACTTATAGCGTTTTTCAAGCAAGCGAAGTACACAGGTTTGTTCCCACGCCAAAGGCAGTGAAGCCCACACTAACCAATGCGTTAAGTCCAATAAGTGCGATCGCCTATCACTATTGCTATGGTTTGCTGTAAATTATAGGCTGTAGAAATTCTAGCGTTTTATTCACGGCTTACTAATCAATGAATTTTGAAGCTGACTTAAATTTGACTCTTCGTGCCCGTTATCCCTTGATTTACATACCTTCGGATGAAGAGGAGCGGGTCGAAGCCGTGATTAACAATGTGGCAAAATCCCTTGGTCGTAGTGTGTTTATTTGGGATTTTGTCGATGGCTACCAGTCCAATCCCAATGATGCAGGTGCAGGGAAACGCAATCCTCTCCAAGCTTTAGAGTTTGTGGATAAAATCCCCAAGGGTGCGGTGTTTGTATTACGCGATTTTGATCGCTTTCTCGATGATGTGGCGATCGCTCGTAAGCTCAAAAATCTTGCCCGTAAGCTCAAAAGCGAAGCCCAAAATATCGTCATTCTAGCCTCAAAGATTATTATTCCCGATAGCCTCAGTGAATTTTTCTCGATTCTGGAATTTCCGCTTCCTAATCCTAACGAACTAAAAATTGAAATTGAACAAATCGCCAATTCAACTAACTCAGACCATGATTTACGATTAAATAAACAGGCGATCGATGATCTTGTTCGGGCAAGTCAGGGCTTATCGCTAGAGCGCATCCGACGGGTATTAGCCAAAGCGATCGCTGAGCATAACTGCTTGCGTTCCGAAGATGTGGAACTAATTCTCGAAGAAAAGCGCCAAAGTATTCGCCAAACCCAGATTTTAGAGTTCTATCCATCAACTACAGAGATTAGTGATATCGGTGGTTTGGATAATCTCAAGGAATGGCTACTGAGACGAGGTGGAGCCTTTAGTGATCGCGCCCGTAAGTATGGATTACCGCATCCAAGAGGATTGTTGCTAGCAGGGATTCAGGGTACTGGCAAATCCCTCACCGCTAAGGCTATTTCGCACCATTGGCATTTACCCCTATTGCGTCTTGATGTTGGTCGTCTGTTTGCGGGACTAGTTGGTGAGAGTGAATCTCGTACCAGACAAATGATTCAACTCGCAGAAGCTTTATCACCCTGCGTATTGTGGATTGATGAAATCGATAAAGCATTCTCAGGTATTGAAGGTCGAGGTGATTCAGGAACAACAAATCGTGTATTTGGAACCTTTTTAACTTGGATGGCAGAAAAGACTTCGCCTGTATTTGTGGTGGCAACAGCAAATAATATCCGTGCCTTGCCCCCTGAGCTTTTGCGTAAAGGTCGATTCGATGAGGTGTTTTTTGTTGGATTGCCTAACCAAGAAGAGCGATCGCAGATTTTCTCTGTGCATCTCAGCAAATACCGTCCCCACAATATTCGCGCCTACGATATTGATCGCCTCGCCTACGAAACGCCTGATTTCTCAGGTGCAGAAATTGAGCAGGGGATCATCGAAGCGATGCATATTGGCTTTAGTCAAAATCGTGACTTTACAACCGATGACGTTCTCGAAGCAGCTAGTCAAATCGTGCCCTTGGCGCAAACGGCTCAGCAGGAAATTCAAGTTCTCCAAGAATGGGCAGCTTCAGGCAAGGCAAGATTAGCTTCACGACAGAACGTATTTAGATAACCACAATTAAGAAACTATCTAAGAATTACTTTGTAAGGTCAAAGGCTCAAAGAGCACACTAGCCAACCTTATCAAACCAACGTAGATTGTGTCCCCAATCAAACAAGGCTACATACAGATACAAATACTTTTTGTGAATACCGCTTTATTAGGCTTGAGTTAGATGTGGTGCGGGCAAAGCCCGCACCACATCTACCCAATGCGTAAGTCCTAATGTGCTGACATTGGCTGTCATACATCACGGAGTTGCATTCCCCTTGGTATGGATGATGCTGGACAAAAAAGTAACTCCAACACCAAAGAGCTTTGTCAATTATGGAATCGTTTCTTAGAACTATACTGAGACTAGTTTGGAGACATTTGCTTTATATTGCGGCTATGCGTCTGGAGGATGGGGATTTATTAATTGTCCCTACTGCTCACGATCCTGATAAAGCTATTGCTGACTATGCCAAGCGTTGGGCTATTGAGACTCTGTTTCGTCTTGGTTTTGATTTCCTGCGTCATATCATCTTTGATCTACATCTCAATTCCCAAGTTCTCTTTAACTCCATTAAATTTTTGTCCTAAACTTAGAGAAATTATAGATAATTTAAATAAAAACTACAGATTTAACTTCGCTCAGCTAGCTTACACTGAAGGCTGAGTGAAGTCCAGACCGATCTAAAAGTTATTTAAAACAACTGTCCTAACCCGAATTAGCACAAATAAGAATATTGACACAAAAGTGACTCTTGCCGCATTCCATCTTAGATGTTGCTGCAACTTTTCGCGAAATATGTTAATCTCTTGCATAGGGGTTTTATTTGTGATGTGGTTATCTTTATGAAACCCCTTCCTCCCTTTGCAATTTTTTGTCCTGTACTAAGTCCACAAACAAAAAAAGCAGCACGAAGTACTGCTTTTTTGAGGTTATTTTTTCTTGGTAGATTTGCTGACAGGCACTTCCACGATCGCATTGTCAACTTCAGTCACAGACTCACAAGTAACTTCCGCATCATCAGACTCATTGGTATTAGTCTCACTTTCTATAAGTGTAGGAACTTCAACCACAACTTCGGAGACTTTTACTTCGGAATTGGGAGACTTCAGCGCTTCATCGAGGACTTGACGAGCCTTTTCAGCTTGCGATCGTGCATCGAGAAATTTCATATTAAGCTGAGCAAAGTTTTTGAGAGTTTTAAAACCTTCCTTAATACTATTGATTTGTTCCTCAGAGACGATTTCATCACTAAACAAAATGTCAATTTGCGATCGCACCTGCATTGCATCAGATCGTAACTCTTGAACCTTAATTTTGAGGGTTGCAAGATTATTAAGGATTTGTACTGCTTGGGTTATGGGATCTTCACGATCTTCAGACATGGAAAGTTCTCTCACTTCGATAAATTGGTCGGGACTAAAGCCATCGGCAAGATCGGTATCGAGTTTGCCTGAGTCCATTAATTCGATCAGTTCTGCCATTGCCTTGTCGCGTGCTTTTGGCGAATCTTTGCCAGCAACGGTCAAGACAACTTCAGGACTCTGGGCAAGCGTATAGCGCACCATATTTTTTAAATTAAAGTTCGGTTTGCAAACAGGATATGATTTTAACTTGTTTTTACAGTCAAAACTCTCCTAGACAAGACTTACAGCAAAAATAAAATCCTAGCAAAGTTACGCTTTGTGTCTCATGCGATCGCGAAATCAAGTTAGTTAAAATCCATTGTCTAGTTCAGTTAAACCCTAATCTGACTATATCTGGACAATACTGGAATACTATCGAGGATAGTTATTTGCACACATGGATTCTCCCCTCTTTGATCAAATTCGCCACCTATGCCGTGATCGTGGTTCCTATGAACGTCTCAAAGCAATTTTGGTACAGCAAGAGCGTATTCATCAGATAAATTGGCAAGAGCGGTACGAAAATCTCATGTCCGCACAGGTCGACGAAATGCAGGCTTCCAAAACTTTTAGCAATATCATTGCTAGGGAAAAGGCGCTTGCCCAACTTGCGGATGCTATTCAGAGATCGCCATCCCTAGATCTAGTTTTACAAGTTGCAGTCCAAGTTACTCTGCAACTTCTCCAAGTAGATCGAGTCGCAATTTTTCGTCGTTATGGTGACGGCAGAGGCGAATTAACAACCGATGCGATCGCCGCAGGGCTGGTCTCGATCAGCGATATGCCCGAAAGACAATTATTGCTAGCAAAGCATATGGTGGATTTAATGCAATCGGAACAATCTGCTCAAATTGTAGATAGTATCTGTAATTCCAGCATTCCTTCGCATATTGTCAGCTTGCTGGAACAGATTGGCATTTCCTCCTATGCAGCGAATAAAATTTATGCAGAGCAAGAAGAATGGGGAACCATATTTGCTTTTCATAGCAGTGTTTATCACGCTTGGTCAGAAAGTGATCGCACCTCTCTAGCGTTAGTGGCGGCTCAGATCGGGATTGCCATATCCCTAGCTAATATGCGCCAACAATCGCAGATATTAGCCGATGACTTACAAGTTTTACAGGCTGAGTTAAATAGCTTGCAGGAAACAGTTAACGAGATTATCGAATCTCAATCTAAAAGTATTGAGACTTCAGATAATGAATTAGATAATACATCAGTTAAATTTTTCTTAGATGACAACGATCCAATCATTTCAAAGTTTGCTCAAAATGTTACTGAAGAGAAAATAGCTAAGGGAATAACTGTATCAGATCTTGCTAAATCATCTGAGCAGATAAGTAATCTTGATACAGACATTCCAGCAGAGAATTTAACTTCTGTAATGGGAGGGGAGTCAGTTAAAGAAGAGGAGATAGTTAGCCCTGAGTCAGTGGAAGCAATTAATACAGTTTCAGAACATTTAGAACATTTAGCGGATTCGCAAGATGTTGATACGAATAAAGCGAATAGCGAGATTAGTACTGATGAACTGATATCTGAAAGTATTTCCGAGGCTGATTCCCAAGTTGAAGCACAAGTTACATTACAGATATCTGAGCAAGAAAAACCTAATTTAGATAATTCTCCTCAAGAGGCGATCGCAAGCTCATCAGAGCTAGAAACAGTAACTACTAAATCACCATTTCTAGAGGTTCCCAAAACACTTTTTGAATTACAACTGGAGACCCATTCATCTGAAGCAGAGAATCATGATTTAGAAAATCCAGTTCTAGAGGAATCTAAATCAGCAGGATCTGAGGCTTCTGTAGATCATGGATTGAAACTTACAGTAATAGAATCTCAGGTCATGACAGAAATAGAAAATTCTGAGCAAGAGATGAAGGCGATTAGGGTTGTCTCGCCATTTTCCGACGACGATGATACTCAACAAGATAATACATTGCAAACTCACAAAGAGAAGATAAACAATCATATTTATGATGAGGATCGCGATCCTCCCATAGAATTGCAATTTATTGAAACGATTTTATCGGTTGCAGGTAATGACGATAAGGGAATTAAATTCTTATTAGAAGTGATTGATTCATATCTCGAAGAAACTTATATTCTTGTACAAGCGATCGACAAGTCCTTATCCTCTGGCGATCATCTCCGATTGTTGCAAACTTTGAATACATTACGATCCAGTAGTGAATATGTTGGGGCATTATCTCTTGCTTATCAATGTCGTCAACTTGAATCAGCAGTGAGAGCTAATTATGTCGTGTTGATTTATGCTTGCTTATCACAGGTGGCGATCGAGGCACAAAGGGCTACTGAAGCATTAAGAATCGAGCGATCGCGATATGTAGAAAAATTGTCTTAAAATGAACATCAATCCAGTTGCGATGCTGCTTTGTAACGCAACTGGATTTGATCTGTCTGGTACTTTAGGGCAAAGCATTGTAAGGTTACATTATGCCTTTTTAGATTTAACACCAACTGTATGATTGGCACTGTAATTAGTCAGCGATATCAAATCATCCAGAACCTTGGCAGTGGCGGATTTGGACAAACATTTTTAGCAAGAGACTTACAACTTCCCGATCATCCTCAATGCGTGGTCAAACGATTAAAACCCGCAACTAGCGATGAGTCAGTATTACAAATTGCTAGTCGTCTTTTTGAAACGGAGGCAAGAGTTTTACATAAACTCGGTAATCATGATCGCATTCCGCGTTTACTAGCCCACTTTGAGGAAGCCCAAGAGTTTTACTTAGTCCAAGAACTAATTGATGGCTATGACCTCACCAATGAACTGATTGCCAAAGAAAGATCAGTAGATGGTTATCCTATAGGACGGATGAATGAGATGCAGGTGATCGCTTTTTTGTTAGATGTGTTAGAAATTTTGGGGTTTGTCCATGCCCAGGGTGCTATTCATCGCGATATTAAACCTGCCAATCTCATGCGCCGACGTTCCGATGGTAAGTTAGTTCTGATTGATTTTGGTGCGGTTAAACAGTTGGGGACAAATAGCGCTAGCGCTTCGACGGTAGCGATTGGGACTAATGGCTATATGCCCAATGAACAGGCGATCGGCAAACCTCGCCCCTGTAGTGACCTCTATGCAGTTGGCGCAATCGCCATTCAGGGCTTAACAGGAGTCCCCCCAAGCTTAATATCTGAAGATATGCAAACAGGGGAACTATATTGGCGGCAATCCCCCACAAACGCATCTACCAAATATCGCACTCAGGTTAGTGATGATTTGGCTAGGGTGATCGACAAGTTAGTGAAGTATGACTTTCGCGATCGCTACCAATCTGCTGAAGCAGCCTTGACCGATTTGCGCCAGTTATATATTCCTGTTGCTCCAACACTTTTACCTAATTATGCTCAGGCTAACACAAGTAATCAAGACTTAACAGCGATCAACCAATTAGATCAGCACAATTCCACTACATTTGTGCCAAGCGTTCAGTGGAAATCTCAAGACAAGAAATGGCTGAAACTGACGGTGATCGCTGTATTAACAACGATTGCGGCAACTAGTGCTGTCCTATTTCTGCGTCTAACCCCTAGTCACAATAATGACATCAATAAATATGTCAATAAAAATGATTCTAATACAATAGCTAGTTCTCCGAGTCCCACCCCGAGTCCCAAATATGTGTTTTTGTCAGAACGGGCGGTCACGGATAGTGACTTAGCAGACAAAAGCACGTTTGAGCTGGACATTATGCTTAATGAAATCTTTGCAAGGTATGGTCGTCGCTTTCAAGATCCTGAATTGCAGTCTTATTTTCTCAGTCAGCCTTGGTATAAACCCAAATTTGATCCTAATCAATTTCCTGAAGACATCTTAACGTCATTAGAAATCAAGAATGTCACATATATTCGTAATTTTCAGGCTAGATTTGCCAATAATTCTAACCTATCAAAACCTAGTAATAATAATTTGCAAGAAGCTAAATGTGACTCTAGCAAACGTCTTGTGTCTGATCCAAATCCACCGATCAATGTTCGTAAAGATGCGGGAACTGACTATGAGATTGTTGGAACTCTGAATAATGACAGAGAAATTACTGTAATAAGCGAAAAGCAAGGCTGGTTAAAAATTTCTGAACCGATTAAAGGTTGGGTCGCCGCAAATCGAACTAAGCCAAAATGTCTTTGAGGGTTGTAGTTTATTTCAGTGTAAAATTCAATTAAATCGAAGATATTAGCCTCAACCTCTGTTTGCCATTTACTACATTGACATTGTGACTGAAATTTCTGATTGGAGCGATCTCGAAATTCAACTCCAAGAAACTAGAGAATCCTTAAACAAAATCGAACATCGCTTGCATCAAGTTCGTCGAGATTTGCGCGAGAAGCAAGAATTAGAAGCTCAACAGGAACAAATGCGATCTCAGATTCAAGAAATTGCTGATACTCATTACCATAGCAGCAATAATTCGCGTAATTCCAAAATTCGTCGTAAGCCTAAATCTACAAATGGGCGATCGCAAGTACATCCTCTCCAAGAATCCCTCCACCAAGAGTTAGAGGAAGTCAATAATCGTCTTGAGCAAATTGAAGCAGAGTTAGAAAGTCGGCTGATTTCATGGAGTAGTTTTCAAGAAATTTTTTGGCAAGTTGTCCGTTTTGTCGGCATTGGTATAATAATTGGCGTAATTTTAAGAAGTTGTGCTGGCTAATCCCAAATAATCAGGTAGCACCCAATTATTTTTTGATTGAACCTATTGATCTTGTCAATTGTCAAAACACTCGTACAGATAATTAAGCTTTCCACAAAGGGAAAAATCAAATGTTTCATAAAATCAAAAAAGTTTTGGCGATCGTTTGTGTAACTATGGCTGTTGGCGCAGTTACAATTCCTAACTTTGTTTCTGCCCAGACTTCCACGCCAGATTCTACTTCTCGACCAGAAAGACGCAAGCCTCATGATGGCGGTATATGGAAAAAGTTGAACCTAACTGATGCTCAAAAGCCTCAACTCAAGACAATTCATGAGAATGCGAAAACTCAACGTCAAAGTGTATTTACTCCCGAACAACGCGCTATTATGGAGCAGGCTCGTCAGTCGGGCGATCGCAAGGGTGTGGGTAAATCACTCAACTTGACTGATGCTCAAAAGCAACAATTGAAAACGATCTCTCAAAACACAAAGACTCAAGTCGAAAATGTTCTCACCTCTGAACAAAACCAACAACTTGCTAAATTCCGTCAAGATCGCAAAGCTCAATATAATAGCCGCAGAGATCGCTAGATAAATCTGATTTATAGCCATCTCTGGATATAGCCACCACAAAAGAATTACGGGAAGTATTGCAAAGCAATACTTCCCGTAATTCTTTTGTGATTTAGCATAATGCAAGTTCGGGATAATTTGAAACGATTTTTGAGAGAGGGTTTGCCAGCTTAAACCGAACTGACGTTAGCATAGGAATTAGGGAAATCTAAAAGATCGCTATGTTCAGTATTGTTAGTAATGCTAATTTTCCAGCAATCTATAGAATTTATATATCAACCCTAAATGTTTTTTGGAAGCGCACTCCTTCGGAGTGCGCTTCCAAAAAACATTTAGGATTACATACAGGTGTTCAGTGACAAGAGTGGAGAAGTAGTTTTGTTTATGAACATCAGTGATGTTTATCATCATATTTGTAAATTGGTAGTCCTAAAAAGGGAAGGATTTATTGTGGTAAGAATGGGCGGCGCTTCGCGCCGCCCATTCTTACCTATTTAGCAATTTAAAGACGGGAGTTATTGTTCTGAATAGAGCCAATCAAGAACTTTAAATACCCCCTAAAGCTAAAATCTTATTCTGATTGGCTTATTTAATCATTCTCTTTGCCTAGTGGTGTAAATGGCAAATCTCCCCATATTCTGCATCGATCTACTTACCTTGCCCTTATTTGAAGATCACCTAATTTATTACTCTTAGGACTTACACAATATCCCTGTAATGAATTATGGGCTGAAAGCTTAAACCCTCTATAAAGGTTTGATTACAGACGTTCTTGAGTCCGCTTTAGCTGACTTTAGCTTTGAGCCAAGAACGTTAGTTCTTAGTTATTTTGCATAAGACCTAGCTCTTTTAATTCTTTCTATAGCAATTCTAAATCAGTTGTAGAAACCACTCACATCTCATTAGATTTGCTATCTATAAACCGATTGCTGAGTGGAGTCGAAACTACTCACATCTCATTATCGAGATCAAGTTAAAGGTGAAATTAGAATTAAATCACGGAAATCTCTAGAATCGAAGTTAGGTTATGAATAGGCGATCGCTAGAAGAAATTATCCAAGTCACGTAATCACAAACCTCAAATGGTTTATTTTTAACATGTCTTTCATTTTTTGAGTATATTCTTGTGATTATGAATAAAGAAGCTTTTAATAATTTGATTGGAGTATCCAAAAACGATCAGGGTTCAACAATCTAATTTATTGGGCGAAATGTGAGTTGAGTGAAATGGCAATCAATTAAGCAGATTGATCTATTGATCCTGACCTAAATAACTAGCCCAAAAAAAGTAAGTCTAAAATAGATTGTCTAGGTGATTTTGCGAAATAATACTTGATTATGAATCACAATAAGTAATTAGAAATGGATGACTGATATATGTAAATATAAATAGCTTGTAGATTTAACTAAAATATTTGACGAATAGTACAATTATCTTAGATACTAAGCTAGATATATTAGATGTAAAACTGTTAGAAACTTATGGCAAAAGTCAAACAACCTGTTCAACTCTCTGGTGAAGCATTGTTACAGAAAGTCAAAGAACTAGATCACCTATCAAAAGAAGAAAAGGCTAAAGCTTGTGGATACGCAACCATTACTAAAAATAATCAAGCTCGTGTTAACTTGATGAAATTTTATAATGCTTTGATGGAAGCAGATGGGATTGAGCTTGAAGCGAAAGGAAGCGGCAAAGGCGGGCGTAGTGCTAGTTATCGTGTTAGTGTTCAAAAGAATGGCAACCTATTAATCGGTTCAGCTTACACACAACTGATGGGTTTAAAGGCTGGTGATGAGTTGGAAATTCGACTTGGACGCAAACATATTCATCTGCGTCAAGTTGGTGCAGACGACGAAGAATAGGCGAAAATAAAAAGCAGAAAACAAACTTGCATTGCTGGTTTGTTTTCTGCTTTTAGAATGAAATTTTGCCATTTTCTACTTGAAAAATTCGGGCGAAATTTAACCACTGGGCATCAAACGATCCCAAATGGGTTGTGGTAATTATTGTTTGCACGCGATCGCCAATTGCATTTAGTAGATGATCCTGCCGTTGTAGATCCAACTCAGCTAGCACATCATCTAACAATAATAACGGTGGTTCTCCAAGTACGGATTCAAGTAATTCTAACTCCGCTAGTTTTAGGGCTAATACTAAAGTTCGTTGTTGCCCTTGAGAACCATGCTCCCGCGCAGGCGTAGAATTAATCTTTAAGGAAACTTCATCGCGGTGAGGACCAACTAAACTTGTACCTTGATGCTGCTCAATGATTGTTTTTTGGAAAATTGACTTAAAAAAAGCCTGATGAATATCTTCAACTATATCTGTTGGTGCAAACTCAAATTTTGGGACATAAGTAATTTCTAAATGCTCACTACCACCACTAATAGCTTGATGCCACTGCCTTGCGATGGGTGCTAATCGTTCTAATAACCGTGATCGCCTTCTAATTAGTCTGGTTCCCGTAGTAACCAACTGCGCGTCCCAGATCGCCATTTGTTGTGTTTCATAAACGATTTGTCCCTGTTTAATTAATTTGAGTAAAGCATTTCTCTGTCGCAAAACTTGGTTGTATTGTTGCAACAAATTAATATAAATCGGCTCTAATTGAATTAAAACTGTATCCAGCCAATTGCGCCGACTTTCAGGACTACCACGCACTAAGTCCAGATCTAAACTGGAAAACATCACGGCATTTAAGTTACCGAGAAAATCTAAATGTCTTGCCTGATTCACGGCATTTACCGTTAAGGTGCGTTTGCCACTAGAGCGCATTCGCATCCCTAATTCTACGGGATAACTTTCAGGAGATCGCGATCGCTGACATATGGCAAAAATTTCGCCAATCGACTCCCCATTTTTGACCAGATCTCGATCTTTACTGACACGATGTGATCGCAAAGTTGCCAATAATAACACTGCTTCCAGTAGATTTGATTTACCCTGTGCATTATTACCGACTATGACCGTCTTAGGGGCAGTAAAAGTGACTTGCTGATCGACATAGTTACGAAATTGCTTAATATGGAGAGATTTGAGATACATGCATACAAATTTTGCTACTGGCAGTTTTCTAGCATAAAGCTTTTTCTGAAAAATTAATGCGTAAGTTTAACCAAGTTGTAATTATCAAAGCTTTACGCCGATGCTCACATTGTTATATTGCTCCCAACATGGATTACAAAATAAAATGTCGCTCCTTGAGTGATGCAATCTAATCGCCAGCCTGAAGGAGGATTACCACCAACTTGACCAAAACTCTCTACCCAAATTGTGCCTCCCATTAGTTCAACCAATCTTCTGCTAATTGCCAAACCTAGCCCAGTACCGCCATAGCGACGACTAATCGATGTGTCAGCTTGAGTAAAAGCTTGGAATAGATTAACAAGGTGATCGCCCTGAATACCAATACCAGTATCTGTTATTACAAATTTTAGCTCATATTGAGGAGTATCGGGTAAGGGAATAGCGTTAACTGTAAGAGATATACTTCCCTTTGTTGTAAACTTGATCGCATTACCAACTAAATTAATCAAAATTTGACGTAATCGCGAGCTATCACCTATCACACTGTCTGGCAAATGGTTATGAATAGAATATAGATGGATATGTTTGTTTTCAGCTTGACTATGCATGAGGCTGATCACTGAATTAATCACATCTTCTAAAATAAATTCCCTCTGTTCTATCTCCAGCATTCCTGATTCAATTTTAGAAAAATCTAAAATATCATTAATAATCGTCAGTAGAATATCGCCACTATCGATAATGGTTTGAACAAGTTCCTGTTGATCTATTGTGAGTTCACTAGTAGCTAGTAACTGAGCCATAACCAATACTCCATTCATTGGTGTACGAATTTCGTGACTCATGTTCGCAAGAAACTCGCTCTTAGCCTTGGTTGCTGCTTCAGCGGCTTCTTTAGCTTTGGCTAAAATAATTTCCGATTGCTTCCTTTCTGTAATATCTCGTGAAATTTGGAGTACTGTATCTTCAGTTAGCGGTGAAATACTGGCAGCAAACCACAATTCGCGCTCATCAATTTCTAATTTGTATTCACAATTCTCAATCTGCTTATTTTTTAATGCAGTTTGGATAGTTTTTACAATTATGTTAGCAGTTTCATAGGGTAACTCATCGTATATTGGCTTACCTAAAACGTCCTCACGAGTTCCCTTTAAATTTAAATCTTTAGTTGCGACTATTTTGATACAAATCCCCTCAGAATTGCGAACTAGGACTACATCACTCATCGCATTAAATAATATATTCTGTTCTGTATAAGCAGCATTGAGTTTTGCCCGACTTTCTTGAAGTTCTATCTCTGTTTTTTTGCGATCACTGATATCTTTCATAATGCCAATGACACAATCCTGACCATCTAAATACGTACAAATTGCCGAGATCAAGACTGTCTTGGGGTTTCTCATCGCTGTACGCACTACTACTTCAAAATTTTCGATCCGCCCTTCTTGACGCAGCACTTCCCAGTAATAATAAAGATCTTCTAGGTTATCCCACAGATTAAGTTCCCTAAAGGTACGACCGATGATTATATTTTGGTCAGCTTCCATAAAACGGCATAGACTCTGATTGACATATAAGCATCTACCCTCTGCCAAGGTGGAAATCCATGCTGGATCAGGGCTAAACTGAAAAATAGTAGAAAATTTAGCTTCTGATTCACGTAGAGATTGATTAACTTGATCAAAAGATTGATAAAACTGCTCAGTTATCCAATTAAAAGATCGAGCAAGAGTATTTAGTTCGGCGATCGCATTGTCCTCTGGTAAAGCTTGCCAATCACCCTTAACTAGCTCTTCACTGGCTTTGCCGAGACGCATAATTGGAGTCGTGATCCAGCGAGCAAGCAATAGCCCAAGCCCCGTGGATACAACTAAAGTCAGAATACATAACCAAAAAGTTCTATTCGCATTTTCCTTAACCTCAGCCATAAAGTCTATTTCAGGAATCACGATCACTGCTAGCCAATCTAAATCCTGATTGCTGAGATCCCTCTTGAGAGGCACAACTTGTAAAAAATAATGTACTCCTTCCTTCTCAAATCGTAATTGTTGACGTTCTTTAATATTGTCGATTCCTCCAAATTTTTCTGTCAGATACTGAGCAGTAATTCTTGTGAGAGAGTTTTGACTATTCAAAACACTAATGCGGCGATTATTTGGATCTTCATTTTGGGCAGTATTTTCTATTGATGGTGCAATTAAGCCTTGACGAAAGGGAATTTCACCCGTAGACATACCGATCATTAGACCATTACGCTCAATCACAAAGGCTTGTCCTGTTTTACCAACTTTGAGCTTTTGTAAGATGTCTCCCAAATGAGTCAAGGAAACAGATGCACCCAAGACACCTTGAAATTGATCATAGCGATCGCTAAATGGTAAAAGATTTACTGCAATTAGAGAAGGTTGATCAGGATTTGCTAGGGAAACATTAATTCTCCAAACAGCTCTTCTAGCATTTTTAGCCTGTCCATACCAAGGGTGATTAGGTGGATCATTGTGGGGGTCGTAGGTTACAGAACGTCTAACTAGCTGCTGCCGATTACCTGCTAAATCGACAAGATAAGTGTCCAAATTGTCATTTGTAGATTGATCTCTTACACGAATGATACGAGAACTATTCTCTAGATTTTCAACCATGAGAATTTCCTTTTGTTCTGTGGTGATCGTAATAGAAGATATATCCGTAAATATTTGAGATTGCTGCCAAAAATATTTTTCTACGATTGCCAGATTTTGCCAATCGAGCAGCCCCTGTTTAATGTTTGCCGCATTAATTTGATTTATTTCTGTAGGCTTGCGTAGACAGCTATGGAGGCTTTGATCAATGCGATCGCTGACCTCTTGCATAATTTGATTAGCTAATTTATCAGTTGCTATTTCACCACTGCGATAAGATAAATAGCCTACAAGTCCCACTGCTCCAACAATCTGTACCACAAAGGGTACAAGAATGATCCAATACAGGGAGATGTTTCCCCAACCAAGGCGTTTATAAAAGTTTGGAGAAGACATCATGGACTAATAAGTAAAAAAAGCCTTGATGATTTTACCTTGATATTTTGGCGATCATTAACGGTTTCTTAAGTAGGGCGAACAAACCATAAACTTCGCTTACCATCATGGGAGATGCAATCAAGAATAAGGTTTTTGATGCGAACGGGTAGACGACCTGTCCGACGTGCACGGCGTAGACTACTGGGAGAGCATTCCATAATCTTAGCAATTTCTATTGTTGACCAGAGTCGCGTAAATAAATCATCAGGGAAAAAGGACATATTTTGGGCTAATTCTTTCCATGACTGTACGTAGGATTCAGTTGCCTCTGTATGTTGGATTACTGTCTCACTGTCAACACTACTACTATTTATCTCAGTAAGGTCATGGGGACGGGCATCTAACTCTCCAAAAATTTCAGTATCAATATAAACTTGGACGTTTAGTATGTCATCCCAACTTTTAAGAAAGTCTTCATCATTTTCTAATTCTGAGTTGTAGGAATAATCGGTTAAATCTTGATTTTTTACTGTTGGGTAATTCTGATCGTCTTTAGCTACTGCAATCATATTTTTAACAGCTTCTAGGACATTTTGTTTATCGTGATGATGATAGAGATAGATAATTTCTCGAATCGATGATGCAAGCTCATTAGGCACGGCTAGCATTTCCGTATCTGATTGATGAGTTGGTTGTTGAGATGGATCGATCACAGGAAAGCCCTAAATAAAATTGCTGTAAAAATATGAAATATTTTCAACAAATCAGTAATTTTAAAAGTATAACGCTAGTCTCAATAGAGACAACAAATATTCGTTGATTTATCGATAGGCAAAAGTACATATGCTGACATCTAACTTAGAAATTGATTCTCCATTCACTAATAAATTTCCAATTATTTATTCTGACATTTTCCTAGAACATAATACAGGAAATTATCATCCAGAAAAAGCAGGTAGACTTACTGCCATAGTTGATACTTTGAAAAATTCGGCGATCGCCCCACAGTTAGTTTGGCAGGAACCAACTTCCATCAAAGCACGACAGCGATCGGGATTAGATATCTTACTAGAAGTGCGTCGCTTTCACACTCAGGAATATATCGAGGCTCTTCGTCAGTTAACCAATCAAGGTGGTGGCTATATTGACGGAGATACAATCGCTTCTTGGCAAAGTTACGATGTGGCTCTTTTAGCCGTTAGTGCATGGCTTGATGGTGTGGATATAGTGATTAAATCTGGTCGCCCTGCATTTGTTTTAGCACGCCCCCCTGGTCATCACGCCCGTGCCCATACAGGAATGGGTTTTTGCATTTTTGGTAATGCGGCGATCGCGGCGATGTCAGCCATTGCTCGCTTAAATCTTCAGCGTGTCGCGATTCTCGATTGGGACGTGCATCATGGTAACGGTACACAGGAAGCAGTATGGAATCGCCATGATATTGCCTATATTTCTACGCATCAATCACCTTTTTATCCTATGACAGGGCATCAAGATGAAACGGGCGAACATGAAAATATTTTGAATATTCCTATGCGAGTAAACTCAACTATTGCTGACTATTTACCAATATTTGAACAGCAAATCATCCCATTTCTGAAAAACTTTAACCCCGACCTACTAATCGTCAGTGCAGGTTTTGATGCCAATGCTGACGATCCCCTTGCAAGTATTTTGCTAAAGCCAGAGGATTTCGGTACTTTGACCAAGCTTTGTCTAGAGGTAACGCCCAAAATCTTATTTGGTCTAGAAGGTGGTTATGACTTTAACAGCCTTTCGCGATCGGTCGTTAGTGTCATTGAGCAATGCCTAAACTAATTTTTCATTAACAAACTCAATCAAGCTAGAAAGAGGCGAAATAAAGTTAGTGGCTTGAGGATCAATCGGTTTACCAATAAATGTGCGATCGAAAAACTTAAACATTCCTCTGTGTTGGGGATTATTAATCTCGTTATAAAAATTAACTGTTACAAAACAAACTAGAGGAACTGTTGGCGGATTAAAGGAAATGTCATGCTTTTACGGGCTTGAGATTTATCCTCAATTTCTGAGTTTGCTATTCTTTTATCTAGAAGTTTTTCTACATCATTTTGAGCATCTCTAAGAATTTCATTTAAATGATCTAGTACTTCAATCCAGCCAATATCAGGACTTGAGGCTGATGCGACCCAAGCATCTACTTTTTGCTGAATTATTGGCATATAGTAGATTTTTGATAAACCTTTTAAAAATTTTGCTTCATCTTTACTAGGAACTATTTTCGCCATTAACTTAACCTAAAGCACCTGTTTTCTGATGATAGGAAATCTGATTTTCAAATAGTTTTAGCTGTAAAGGGGAACGTGTAGGATAGGTTAAAACTTTTTGATTTTGCATAGCTGATACAATTTCATTAGCGATCGCTTGAACTACAGGAACTGCAATAGAGTTACCAAACTGTTTATAAGCTCTTATGTCACTAGTAACAATTTTGAATGTCTCAGGAAATCCCATTAGTCGGGCGCATTCCCTTGGGGTTAAACGTCGAGGATTCTTACCAATTTGAGGGATCAGAATTTCGGAACCATCTTTGTAATATCTTGCACTTAAAGTTCTTGATATTCCATCAATATCGACTAGACCAAATCCAAATCCATTACCTTTAGCTCGATGTTTTTCTGCATAGTTTTGCAAATATTTCCAAAGATTATCAGTGAGTGTGTACTTATCATCTACATTATCTTCCAAAATATCTCGAATTTTGGGATGCTTATTTACTAAAGTTGGAAATTTAAAAATGATTGGCTCAAGAAACCCGACAATAAATATACGTTCTCGGTGTTGTGGAACGAGGGCAGCAGCATCAAAAATTTGGTGATAAACATAGTAACCAAGTTCTTCCAAGGTTTCTTTAATTACTGCAAATGTTCTACCGCGATCATGACTTACTAAATTTTTAACATTTTCTAATAAAAAAGCTTTAGGTCTTTTATCTCTAATAATTCTTGCTACTTCAAAAAACAGAGTGCCTTGGGTCGGATGCTCAAACCCATGATCATTGCCTAAAGAATTATGTTTACTTACTCCAGCAATACTAAATGGTTGGCAGGGAAACCCGCCAATTAAAATGTCATGATCTGGAATTTGATCAGATGATATTTGGGTTATATCGCCTTTAGGCTGTTCGTTAAAATTAGCAAAATAAGTTAGTTGTGAAAATTTGTCCCACTCTGAGGAAAAGTTACATTTTGCGCCAGCACTTTCAAAGGCAAGGCGCATCCCACCAATGCCAGCAAACAAATCTATAAACTTAAGGCTAGGCATATTTATCAAGTCTCACTAAAGATATGCTTTCGACACCATATCAGGTAAATCTTAAAAATATCGCACATTATTTAAGCAAGAAAAAAGGGAACCACTTTGTGACTCCCTTTTTTGAATTGTCTAGCCTTCTTTGTTGATGAAGGGAAGCAGTGCAACAACACGAGCTTGTTTAATTGCAGTTGTCAGAGCGCGTTGTTGCTTTGCGGTCAAGCCTGTAATACGACGGGGAAGAATTTTGCCACGTTCGGTGATGTACTTACGCAGTAATTCGACATCTTTATAGTCGATTTTGGCAGCAGGCGCGATCGGAGAGAGGCGCTTACGATAAAAAGAAGAGTTTATTGCCATGATGGGATTATGCGGTTTAAATTATGGGGATTAACAGACTATTTGATTTCAATTACTTGATTTCAACTATTTGATTTCTTTGTGGACAGTGTGAGAGTTGCAATGAGGGCAGAACTTTTTGAGTTCTAATCTTGCAGTGGTATTACGACGATTTTTCATGGTCGTATAACGAGATACGCCAGGCGATCGCTTATTGGCATTGGTGCGACATTCGGTGCACTCTAGCGTAATAACGAGACGGACACCTTTGTTTTTAGCCATTTTTTTAGTTGTGAGATTACTTAAAAGTGCGATCTACAAGTATTACACAAAATCATACTGCTTCCATACCAATAGGAAAATTATTGTCAAAAATTTGGGCGATCGCACAATCAACAGCTAAGCAACCAAAATTTACGGCAAGTCAAAATTCTCATAAACCCTTATATGAGAATCGTCGTAAAGCTTTTTAATAATTGCCTTTGGCGAACCAGATTTATCCCAAGGATGAAGATCAGAATCTAATTCACAAAAATAAACCTCCTCGTTATTAGCAACAAATAACTCTTCTACTTTAACCAGCACTGCCGCTAAAATAGCCAAATCAAATGGTTTGAGAGCAAGATTTAATGCTCCAATAGCAACTTGTCGCTCTAACATTTGTTCTGATAATGAAAATAGATGGAGGTATGGCAAGTCAGCAAGTTCACCTAACCTTTCAGAGACTTTAGTTAATTCACTGGCAACCAATCCGTCAAATTGGTCAAAAACTTTCAAGGCTATCTCGGCATCTTGGGGTAATACTTTGCCGTTAGTTTTAGCCCACCTCACAAATTTGCGTAGATCTTCAGACCGAGAGCGGGGTGCAAATCGACGTGGTACGGTTTCTCTTGCTTCTGCAAAGCATATTGCAGGTACATATAGTTTGATTTCACCAGCACTAGCACGATTCAATAATTTTAGCGCCTGCGGATCTTGCAAATGAGCAGGCGCGATAATATCAACAACCCAATTGGTTTCAACCAGTACTGTTTTGGGATTCACTTTGCAGCTTTACTCCATCTATAACCAGCCGCACTAATTTCTCCCCATTTGAGCAGATAAATGATTGGTTCACTCAATAGATTTTTTAAATCTTCGGGCAATTTATCAAAGTTGGATTTGAGTTTTAAGCTTTCTAGCCAGTTTTGTACCCGCGATTCAAACTCAAGTCCCTCATGTTCTTGCCACTGCGGATCGGCAGATGGCAGAAGATTGTGAGGTAAACGTGCCTCACCAACTATGTATATCGAAGTACCGTTATATTCTGCGAGTGAGTCTCGTAAAAGAATTACACGTTCTCCCGCAACAATCAGCCCTAATGAACAGCTAAAAGATGTCATTTCCCGTTTGAGAGAAGTGATCGCTTCATTGACAACCCTTGGTGTATCTTTAGTCTTAACTTCTACCAAGATCAAATATTCTGCATCAGGACTTTTTACTAAAATGTCAGCATGGGTATGCGGTGGGATTGTTTGCATGGTAGATTTATCGACTAGATATCAACAGATACACCAAAATAAAGCGCTTTATAAATGCTTATCTTTTTATATTACACATACAGCCTATTGAAGTTTGAAATAGTACAGAGAAATTTTTAACGTAGCACAATGCATTGTGTCCCGATTTAGGATTAATAATCACCTCAAGCTTTGTGGATTGATGCCTGCTTTGATCGCTGTTAGAACTCCGATCGCTTCCCAATAATTTTCAACGACAATACCCTTTAATCCCAACATTTCAGGTGTGACATTAAGTGCTGTTTGATTTTCTTTCACAAAAATAGTTTGGACATGGGGTAAAGGATTTAATGCTAATAGACCTGCTCCACCACAGGCGCTGTAGGGCGTGAGGATCACATTAATATCATTGGCAGTAACATCGGTAGACTTAAGTAAATTGCGATCAGTAATAATTTTGGGAGCGCGACTCAAGCCCACTAATACACAGGGCAGGAATGTATAACCTAACTCCTCCGCTGCCGCACGGGGAGAAACACTTGGATCGAGGGGCAAAGGTCGTAAGGCAGGGGCATGGGCACAGGGTATGGCGAATTCGCGAACGATCGCATGACTAATTACAGCTTCGGCTCCTGCAAGGGCATCCACTCCTTTACCTTGGCGATAGTTTTGTAAGGCTTCGCTATCAGGATCATCGGGAAATCTAGCGACTACGGCGATCGCTTCCACTTTAGAGACTTTAATCAGTTTTTCGGCGGCTCTGAGTAAGCTATCGAGATTGGTGATAGTGCCCCATGTTGCACCAGATTCTCCTGAGCGCAGATCCACCCCTAGATCGCCATCGGTAACCAATATATCGGTAATGTTTAAACCTAAGGTTGCCTGTGTTGCTGAGATTGCTTGACGGTGACGCAGTATTAATTCTGGTTCCATTGCGCGATCAAGAATGACACCAATGCGATTAGATCTCACTTTACGTAAGCCCCATTCACCCTTTGCCATGCGATCTAGGGCATAGCCTTCGGTATATAGCACATTATGTTTCGACCAATATAAACTCGCGCCGTTTAAAACATTGGGATGGGTAATTACGTTATCCGCTATCGAGGCGATCGCTCTGGCTACTGGTAATGCATCCCCCGCATAGCCACCAATAGCGGCATTAATACCAGTAGGTACTAGTAATAAAACATTAAAAGATGGAGAAGACAAGTTTAAATTCATGAATACGAGAACTAAAACCTAGATATAATTTAGAAAGAAGAATTACATATGATGATATTTTTAATTTACCCTCATAAATATAGTAATCCTCAATGGTTTGTGAAAGTACTATCCGAAGGATGGTGCTTCCTCAAACCCAAAAATCTACAAATGATTGAGGACTGCTATAGCATTAATTAATTTTTGATTTTCATCTTCTAGTCGCACAGCCACTCGAAAATAGCGATCGCCTAATTCAGGAAAACTCAGACAATCGCGAATGAGAATTTGATGCTTGTGCAATAATTCCTTTTGTAAAAGAGAACCTTCTATTTCGGTTTGAACTAATAGATAATTAGCAACATTTGGAAATGGGTTTAACCCTGATATTTGCGATAAGCCTGTAAATAGTTGCGATTTAGCACTCTTTAACCATACCCATGTTTGTTGCTGAAATTCCACATCTTCTAATACAGCAAGACCTGCAGCGGCAGCTAAGCTATTGACACACCAAGGATCTCGCCATGATTGCCAACGTTGCAGGCGTTCAGGATGGGCGATCGCATAGCCAAGTCTTAATGCTGGCAAACTGTAAAACTTGGTCAGTGATCGCAGAATTACTAAATTTGGATGTGATGGAACTAAATCAATTAAACTTTGCTGTTGGTCTGGCGTAAGGAAATCCATAAAGGCTTCATCAATCACCACTAAGGCAAATCTTTCTAGATAGGGAAGGATGCTATTCCTTGTAAATAAATAGCCTGTGGGGTTATGGGGATTATTAATTAGGATTCCTTTGTTATAGGAATTGGTAATTTCAGGTAGATCGTTATTAAAACTGACTTGTTGATTGCTTAATTGCAATGGATATCTTTCTACTTGACAGTCAAAGGTTTTTAGAGCGCGATCATAATCGGTAAAGGCTGGTGTAAATAGAACCGTTGATGATAATTGCGATAAATCTCGTCCTACCCAAGTTAATAGTTCCGCCACACCGTTACCAGCCAAAATCCATTCAGGGGCTAATTGATGAAACTTACTTATAGTTTCTCTAAGTAAGGTATATTCGGGGTCAGGATAATGACTGAGATCGGTTAGATGGGATTGGATCGCCATGATCGCAGATTTAGGTGTGCCAAGGGGATTAATACTTGCCGAAAAATCTAATATTTGCGCTGGTGAGATGTCAGCTATACTCGCTGCCCATTGCAGATTTCCCCCGTGGATTGGACGAGTTGGATTTGCTAAATACTCTGTCATAACTCCTTACCTTCGCAAATAATGCGATCGCGTAAACTTTCGGAAGCATCATCAAGCATCACCAAGTCCACACTGACCTTAGCATTTAAGTCTATTAATCGGCTAACAGCCCTGAAATAACTTGCTTCGGCTAAGCCTTCTACCGCCAGATCGACATCTGATTCTAAATGAATTAGCTCACGGCTTAGACCAGACCCAAATAACCAAACTTTATGGGTATTGAAATCTGCTTTGAGTATTTCTGCTCCCTTATGAGCGACAGTCTGCAAAAGCTGATAGTGATCATCCAGCAAGATTTGTTTTAGCTGTTGGCGTTGCTTGGCTCCTGAAATATAAGTTTTTAAATCATTGGGACTGATCATTTTCTTTCCTTCAAGCTAACTCCAAGGGATTTGTTAAAAGTCTCGATTAGTAACACTTTCAAAAAATCTCTTGGTTTGGATTTGCTCGTAAAGCGTTGTATTAAAAATACTAGCTCTCTTTTTTGGATTTTCGGTCACACAACTTATGAGAATACAGGTTAAGCTAGGATTAATCATCGCTTCTTACGTCACAATCTATGCTACGAATTGTCACCCAGAGAACTGAAGCAGAATCCGAAATCAAGCGGATTTGCGATCGTATTTATGACGATCAGATGATCCACAAAGAAGCCACCGTCACCGAAATCATCCAAACGGTAAGACGCAAAGGTGATACAGCCATGCTGCACTATACCTCTGAATTTGACGGTCAAGACTTCACGGCGGCGGAACTGCGCGTTAGTGGATCAGAACTTGATGCTGCCTATCAGCAAGTCAAAGGCGGTCTATTGAAAGCGATCGAAATGGCACATCAGCGTATCGAAGAATTTCATAAAATGCGTGTGCCGAAGAGTTGGGTGCATTTTGGTAATAAAGATGTTGTTTTAGGTAAGCGCTATACACCAGTTGATGCTGCGGGTATCTATATTCCAGGGGGAAAAGCTGCCTATCCAAGTACAGTATTGATGAATGCTGTACCTGCGAAAGTTGCAGGGGTGAAAAAAATTGTGATGGTTACGCCGCCAGGACAAGAGCGCACGATTAATCCCGCCATTCTCGTAGCGGCACAGGTAGCTGGGGTGGAAGAAATTTATCGTGTGGGTGGCGCACAAGCGATCGCGGCTTTAGCCTATGGTACAGAGACCATTCCTAAAGTTGATGTGATCACAGGTCCAGGCAATATTTACGTTACGCTCGCCAAAAAACAAGTTTTCGGGCGTGTGGGTATCGACTCGATCGCAGGTCCGTCGGAAGTCTTGATCATTGCTGATGCGAGTGCCAATCCCACCTATGTCGCTGCCGATATGCTTGCCCAAGCGGAGCATGACCAAATGGCCGCCTCAATTTTGCTGACCAACGATTCGCGACTCGCCAACCGTGTCTCAGAAGAAGTCAATCGAATGCTCGAGACCCATCCCCGTCGGATGATGACGGAGAAAGCAATCGCTCATTATGGCTTAATTGTGGTGGTCGATAATCTCAAAACTGCCGCCGAACTCTCCAACCAATTTGCACCCGAACATCTAGAACTAGAGGTCGAGGAACCTTGGCAATTAGTTGATCTGATTCGTCATGCAGGAGCAATATTTATCGGACATTCTACACCCGAAGTTGTGGGGGACTATTTAGCAGGACCGAATCATACTTTGCCAACATGTGGCGGTTCGCGATATTCATCAGCCCTAGGAGTGGAAACATTCCTCAAGCATTCTAGTTTGATCCAGTACAGTCATGAAGCTTTAAAGGAAGTATCAGGAGCGATCGCTTTACTTACAGAAGCTGAAGGATTGCCCTCTCATGGTGATTCGGTGAGCTTACGTCTGAAAAATCAGTAATTGCATTTATAGTCGATTCTCCGCTAATGTTAACGATTCTGGAAAGTGAAAATCACATAGATTGTCTTAAGTTTGCTGTTGGTTTGTGAAAAATATGCAGTTGACATTTTTGAGAAGCTAATACCCAAGAGTCACGGATAGCTACTCTAGCAAAGCCTATTAGTTTTGCGCGCTCGTTGCAATCCAAAACACCCAATTTACTTATGCGCCGACAATTTCTGATCGTCCAATTCTTAATTATGCTTGACTCCAGAGTGATCCTAAGAATAGTGTAGTTTACAAGAGCTATATTTTGCTTATGCTTATTAGTTATCTCACTAATGATGAAATTGGATTCATGAATTGATCGCCTATTTCCTGTTTATTTATGATTATCCTCCAATCCCTTCTCCAGCATTAGTAGGTGAGCAAAGCCCATATTATTTTTTGTTCCCCTCTCCTGCGGGAGAAGGGCTAGGGGTGAAGGTTGTATAACCTTCAACATACATCAGATGTCAGTTACAAACACATCATTTCCGAAGTGCCATACTTAAAAGCCCATAACCTTTGCCACGCTAGTGATATCTGGGGCAATACCTTTGTGTAACTTAGCCTCTGCTGCAGCGATCGCGGTGTCAGGGTCTTTGATTCCATTACCTGTAAGGACACAGACAATCGTTGCTCCTGAAGGGATTTGATCGCTGACTTTGAGCAAACCAGCGACCGAAGCGGCACTGGCGGGTTCACAGAATACCCCTTCTTCACCTGCTAAAAACTTGTAAGCCGATAAAATCTCCACATCGGTAACGCTATGAAATTCGCCACCACTTTCTTCACGGACTTTTAGTGCTTTTTGCCAATTAGCAGGATTACCAATTCTGATAGCTGTAGCGATCGTTTCAGGCTTTTCAAAGACTTCTCCAGTAACTAGAGGAGCCGCTCCTGTGGCTTGAAATCCCATCATACGGGGGAGTTTCTTTGCTTTGCCCGATGCGTAGTACTGCGAGAAGCCCATCCAGTAGGCAGTAATATTGCCCGCATTCCCCATGGGGATGCAGAGCCAATCGGGAGCATCACTGATCGCTTCGACCAGCTCAAAAGCGGCGGTTTTTTGTCCTTCTAAGCGGTAAGGATTAACAGAATTAACCAGCGTAATCGGGAATTTATCCGACATTTCCCGCACAATTTCTAGGGCTTGGTCAAAGTTGCCATTTATCGCAATGACTTCTGCTCCATAGATTAAAGCTTGGCTCAACTTACCAAGCGCAATTTTGCCATCAGGAATTAATACAAATGCTTTCAGTCCACCGCGTTTAGCGTAGGCGGCAGCTGCAGCAGAGGTGTTACCTGTACTAGCACAGATTACCGCCTGCGATCCCCCTTCCTTGGCTTTAGAGATCGCCATTGTCATTCCACGATCTTTAAAACTGCCTGTGGGGTTGAGTCCATCATACTTGAGCAGGACTTTGATGTTGCGTCCCAGTCTTTCACTGAGAGCGATCGCAGGAATTAGCGGGGTATTGCCTTCATGCAAAGTGATGATCGGCGTTTGGTCTGTAACTGGCAAATAATCCGCATAGCGACATATCAGTCCCGGCCAACCATTAGGAACCGTAGAGGCAGGGTAAAGATCGAGACGAGTATCAATCACGCTTTCTTCTGACTAAAAAATTTTATAAATTAACGAATCTTGTTCAGCCCTATACAAACTATAAAATCTAGTCTGAGTCTAGTTTTTTGTTTTTTTAAAAGGACGATTGACCTTTTAAAAGTTGATAGTAACAAACAAGTATAGCCTTATATATTACTGCAAATAGTTACTGCTAGGGCAGAGTAGGTATTGTCTGCTGATATTCTAGTTTTTCATGCTCAACTACAAACACATTGGAATATAGATGAGCTACAATTTCTTGCCCTTGCTGGGTGAGGGATAAGTAGTACAGAGCGTCTTTAACATAGGGATATACGCTTGTCCAGTAGAACTTGGGATAGTTACGTCGTAAGTCCCCAGGGTGAGCATAACCTAATGCTTTGTTGACACCCGTTTCTTCAAACTCATAAAACAATGCACTAATTTTTTTGAGGTAACGGGGGTCGCTGAGTTGTCCTATTAAATCGGCTGATCGAACTAGTCCTGCAAAGTTAGTTGTATCTTGATGATCCCCAGTTTTCGGCACAGGAAATCTAGTTAGCTCAATATTGCGACAAATTTTTTCGGCTTTAATTAAGGAATGATTGGCGAAACGCTGATTGATAAATAATTTCGCGCGATCGACATGGTAAGGAGTCAATCCAGCATCGGAGGCTCCAGGCGGTAACTCCACCACACCATCACTAACCCCAGTAGCAAACCTGCCATTACCATCTTGTAGACAAACCCCTTTGACATAGCCAATGTCATGGCAAACAAGAGAAATAATAAAATGCAACCAATCTTCAGGGGCTACCCGACCTTCGCGAATATGTTTCCCTCGCAAAATTTCTTGACCAACCAGAGTAACTAAGATCGTATGTTCAACATTGTGGTACAGCGCATCACTATTAGCAATGTTTTCTAGAGCCATGTTACCAGCCCAACCAATAATATCTTCATAATCATGAAGGTAGCCGCCATAGGTACGCCGATATCCCAACTTTAGTTGTTCTACAAAATTACTGATCAGAATCTCAATTGCATTAAACATAAATCTTTGTATGCCTATGTCAAGCCAAAACTCAATATATAGCGGTTTTCATTTTGCCGTAGGCTAAATGAAAACCGCAATAAATAATAAGCCTAACATTGATTTTTAGAGTGCTTTTATAGGATTTATCTACAAAATCCTCGGAACTTATAGCCAAAGTTAATCAATTTATGACTTATGTAAGTCTGATGAATTTACTTGGTTTTGAGAGGATTTGGTGCTGGAGAATCTCTCTCCTCGACTCTTAAACTAAAAACCGAGAGTTTTGTTCCGCCCGCGTAGCGGGCGGAACAAAACTCTCGGTTTTAGTTTTAATTAAGTTGAGCTACTTAGTATGTCTAGATTGATGTATGGTATGTATTAAAATTCTTATGTTTTATGATTTATTGTGTTGCAGCAAAAAGTACTATACCAACTCTGTAGGTAAGGTAATATCATTGGGTCGTAAAACTTCAGTTACAGAATTAAATATGATTAAACACTTTGCTAAGCATCTGTTACTACCTGCATCCGTTGCGTTGGCAGTAGCATCATGCCAGCAGCCTAGTGCAACAACTAGTTCATCGCCGTTAGCTACAGCTAGCCCTTCAGCTACAGAATCAGCTTCACCTAAAGTAACTGAATCACCGAAGGCTACGGAGTCACCTAAAGCAACTGAGTCACCGAAGGCTACGGAGTCACCTAAAGTAACTGAATCACCTAAAGCAGATACTACTAAGTCCGAAGCTCCTTCTTCACCTAAGACGAAGGATATTGATAACTTTATTAAAGGGAATGCAGAATACAAAGAAATGTATGAAGCTACTGGAGGAATTAAATATATTGGTCTAGTGGAAACTGAAACTTGTAAAGCTCTGGATCAGGGGGTTCCCTTAGAAGCTTTGACTGGTGCTTTAGAGAAGGAATTTGATAAGCAAAGTAGTTCGCTTCCTGCTGATAAACTTACCAAATTGAAGGAATATACTGGATTTGTGCTTGGAGCTAGTGTAATGATCGCTTGTCCTCAACATAAAGACAAGATTAAGTCCTAATTTGGCAATCTAACGAGTTAGAGATGATTACGAATGGGTGGTGTTTAGCCACCCATTTGATTTAGATATAGTGTTGAGGTAGCATCAAGTGCTGTAAAAAACATTAAAAAATGTTAATATGCTCGACATTCAGAAAATATCGGGATGAAAAATTTAATGCGTTGGTCAATTGTACTAATGCTCAGTGCTACGTTAGCAGGAGCTAGTGCCCCAATAATTACGACTTCTTCTGAGTCAGATCTTGCTTTTAATGCAAGCTTAGCCAATAATCGCGACAACAGATCTTTTGATCCTCTCACCTACTCGTCAGTTGACCAAAGACTCGCCAAATTAGAAACTCAAGCTCAACAGTACTCGGAGGATATTGATCGCGTTCGTGCAAGATTAGTAATTGCAGATATCCACCTTAATAACCGAAAATATCGTGAAGCGATCACTGCTCTTGATAAATTGGAAACCGCATATCCCATCTTGGCTGACTATGTGTTGCTCAAGCGTGCACAGGCACAGACTCAACTGCGAGATCTCCAAGGAGCAACAACTACTTGGCAAAGCATTTTAACCAATTTCCCCAATAGTCCTGTGGCAGCAGAAGCCATGTTTGCATTGGGTCAGAACCAACAACTTATAGATAAATTCCCTGCTCATCCTCGATCGCAAGAAGTCGTACTCCGTTTATTAGCCCAAGCACCCAATCGAGTTGAGTTGATGACCCATTTAGCGACTTATTTTGGCGATACGAAAGGTATTGTCCCAATTTTAGATCGACTAGTTGCTAGCTCACCTGCACTTAAGGGTGATCAATGGTGGGCGATCGCTGAGGCATATTACAAAAATTTTGAATTTGGCAAAGCGGCTAATGCATATGCTCGGGCGACAGTCAATCCACTTACAGCATATCTATATGCCCGTAGCCTCCACCGTGGTAGACAGATTGAGGCAGCCATAGTCGCTTACAATCGCGTTGTGCAGCAATTTCCCCAAAGTCCTCAAGCCCCTCGCGCTCTGATTCGTATTACTCAGATTAGCTCTCCTGAAGTCGCGATCACAGCTACGGATCGCGTTGTGGCGAACTACCCTGACACCGCAGGCGAAGCGTTAGCCACTAAAGCAGCCATTTTGCAAGATAAACTTAGCAGTCCACAAGCCGCTAGTAATGCTAGAAATCTATTGCTAGAGCGATATGGCAGTAGTGAGGCGGCGAGTCAACTGCGTTGGCGCATTGCCAAAGGTCAGGCACGCGGCGGACAACTGAATAATGCGATCGCTACGGTTGATGCGATTATTGCCAATAGTCCTGATAGTGATGCTGCTGCTGAAGCAAGTTTCTGGGCTGGCAAATGGGCTAACCAAATTGGCGACAAATCCAGAGCGAAGAAGTTTTTTGAATTTACAATTCGTCAGCACCCCGAATCTTACTATGCATGGCGTGCCGCAGGTTCCCTTGGTTGGCAAGTGGGTACATTTACCACTGCACGCTATACAGCGCCTGCGATTGCTATTCCGAGTGCGCGTACTCCGTTACCTGCTGGTTCGGCAAAGTTGCAAGAGTTATATGTACTGGGTCTAGATCGTGATGCGCGATCACAATGGCAAACAGAACTAGGTGCAAAGCGGAATTTGGAGCCTAGCGAAATTTTTACGGATGGGGTATTGCGTGTAGCAGTTCAGGATAATTTGGTTGGTATTAAAACCATCGAAAGTTTAGATTTGATTGATGTTCCTTCTCCTCAAAAAGCAGAAATCGCTAAAATCAAGCAGCATCCTGCCTATATGCAATCCCTCTATCCATTCCATTATTGGGATATCATTTCCAACTGGTCGCGTGAAAGGAGGCTTTCTCCCCCATTGGTAATTGGTTTGATGCGTCAAGAGTCACGATTTGAAGCACAAATCCGTTCTCGTTCTGGTGCGATCGGCTTGATGCAGATTATGCCTGATACAGGCTCATGGATTGCCAGCAAAAAGGGTGTAAGCAATTACAATCTGGATAATCCTGCGGATAATATTAGTTTCGGCACTTGGTATCTGGACTATACGCATAATCGTTACAAGGATAACTCGATGTTGGCTGTCGCTAGTTATAATGCAGGACCTGGAGCAGTCGGCAGATGGGTTGAAGAGCGTGGAGTTGGCGATCCCGATGAATTTGTCAATAATATTCCTTACGAAGAAACAAGAGACTATGTATCGAAGGTTTTAGGTAATTATTGGAACTATTTACGCTTATATTCGCCATCTGTGCAGCAACAAATCGCAAGTTTGCAGCAAACTAGCAACCTTAATGCCTCAGTTAAATAATAGAAACGACGCTGCGCGTCGCTTCTAAGTAGCTCAACTTAATTAAAACCCAACCCAGAATTTTGTTCCGCCTGCTACGCGGGCGGAACAAAATTCTGGGTTTTTAGTTTACTCATGTCAAACTACTTATTATTGAATTCAATGATGTAGAGGCGACGCACTGCGTCGCCTCTATTATTTAAGTTGTTGAGCTAAGATGTTTTTCTGGATTTTACCCATTGCATTACGGGGAAGTTCGTTGACAAAAAGGATTTGTTTAGGACACTTATAAGAGGCAAGGCGACTTTTGCAGTAATCAATTAATACTTCAGGAGCAATGCTCATGTCATCTTGGAGAGCGATCGCTGCCACAACTTTTTCGCCAAAATCCTGATCAGGCAAGCCAATTACGGCTGACTCCTTAACTGCCTCGTGACCTTCCAAAATATTCTCGATTTCTTTAGGATAGACATTCAGTCCGCCCGTAATAATTAGCTCCTTCACACGTCCTACTAAATAGAGCCGATTGTCATCATCGGGATCTTGAAATCCGAGATCACCTGTGCGAAACCATCCATCAACAAAGGCTTCGGCGGTCTTTTCGGGCATTTGCCAATAGCCTTGAAATACATTATCACCACGAATCCAAACCTCTCCAACTTCTGATTCTTCCACATCCTCACCATTTGCATTCACAATCCGAATTTTCACTCCTGATAATGGAAAGCCAACGCTCTTAGCCTTGCGATGCTCTGATGTAATCAGATTCGATGCATTCATGCCTGTTTCTGTCATTCCATAACGTTCGAGAATCCGAAATCCTGTCAGTTTCTCAAACTGATAGAATTGCGGATCGCTAAGGGGAGCAGAGCCAGAGATAAATAGGCGCATTTGTTGCAAATTAGGCTTGGGTTCCAGTTTTTCCCATGCATTCATCAATCTTTGATAAATTGTCGGCACTGCCATAAAAATAGTGCAATTCTGAGAAGTTAGAGTTTCCCATGTGCGGAGCGCCTCAAATTTCTCAAACATTATCATCGTAGCGCCTGCGTAGAGACAGCCCAAAGCCGCAACATTTAAACCATGTACATGAAATAGTGGTAAGACATGGAGCAAAATATCGCGATCGCTCCAAGCCCATGCTTGATGCAAAGATTTCATATTCATGATGAGATTACGATGGGAAATCGCTGCCCCTTTTGATCGCCCTGTGGTTCCTGAGGTATAGCAAATCATCGCAATATCATCATCACCTGCGGCATATTCAGGAATAAATTCTGCTATTGGGAAAGTGGGAATATTCTCTGTATGTAGAATCTGTAATGCCGATAAATGTTTTAGTTCTGCTTGGACTTTGTTGTAAAGAGAGCTATTCGTAACTAATAAAGAACTCCCTGAATCGGTTAAAAAATATCTAACTTCTTCAGGGCGATAGTCGGGATTTAGAGGTAGTACGATCGCACCTATAGACAATATCGCAAAATGCAAAAATAAAAATTCAATACATTTTGGTAATTGCACTGTCACGCGATCGCCTTTTTTAATACCTAAGTGCTGGATTATGGCAGCATAATTGAGGATTTGATGCTCAAAATCTCGATAACTCCAAATTTTGCCCTCAAAAATGATTGCAGGCTTGTCAGCATATTTGGCAGCCGTTTCGGAGATTAGCCGAGCTAAATTCATGGATAGGTTTACCTAAAAGACTTGGTGCGTTATACAGCGCGTTGCGCTGAATTAGTAATTATTGAAATCGCTGCTTTGCCATGCTTTCAATAATTACTAAGCAAACTGTAAGCATTAACAATATAGCGTTTCCCAGCCTAAACGCAAAGATTAGCTTGTATCCAAGTAAATTAAGACATAAAAACCAGAAGAGAGTTGCGACGCTTTGCCTCGCAACTCTCTTCTGGTTTTTCGTTTCTAGCAGTACTTAAATCTAAATTTATCCACATCGATAGACTGATGCTAGTGCTATCTGTGCGATGATTATTTGAACTATCTTGTCGTTAGGTTTTGCTAACTGTGAATACCGTCCGTACTGTTTCTGATACCAAAAAAGATTTTTATTTAGCTTTCCCCAAGCCAGTTAATCAAGTCTATCGACGGGTTGTAGATGAGCTTTTGGTGGAAGTGCATCTGCTCAAAGTCAATCAAACATTTGTTTATGACTCAATCTTTGCCCTCGGCTTTGTGACCACATTTGATCGCTTTACTGTTGGTTACAAGCCTGAAACTGATCGCTTTTCTGTATTTCATGCCCTATGTTCTGCGCTTCAGTTTGACTCCGATCTTGTCCGCCAAGATGCAACGACTTTGAGCGATCTCGCTACGCGATCGCCTAATGAAGTCAAGGATTTATTGACTAAGCTCGAATCGAGTGTCTATCTCGAACCGCTAGCTGGACAACTAAATAATATTGCCAGCAAAGAAAATTTCAAATATAGCCGTTTACTCGGTGTTGGACTATACGCTTTATTAGAAATCAGTGATCCTGAGACGATCTCCGACAATACCAAGCGGGAAGAAGTGCTGAAATTAGTTAGTGAAAATTTAAAGTTTGGAAGTGATCGCTTACTCAAGGATATTGATTTGTATCGCTCTAACCTCGATAAAATTGAGCAAGCCAGACAAATGATAGCTGACATGGTGGAAGCTGAGCGAAAAAAACGGATCCCCAAAGAAGCTGCTACCTCTACAGTATCTAATGATATTTCTGCGGATCAATAATGATTTGTGGGAAGCGCAGCCAAAGGTAGGCTTCCCACAAATCTAATTAAGCTATAGTGATTTTTTTGCCTATGCCAAGATAATTAGGTAGTGCTATGTAGGTAAAGATGGGCGGCTCCGAAGCTCTGCACTTTTTTATCACAATAAGTCCTTGCCTTTTTAGGACTACCGAATTATCTACTTACAGAAGGGAATATACTTCTTGTTGAATGAGTATCTATACTTATTCCGAATATCAATGTGGGATCTAGCCCTGTAATCAGACGAAATTGGGTTGCCGAAATATTTGGGGTAATTGTCTTGTTTTCCCAAGATTTCAAAAGATTGTGAGATCGCTCCAGAAATGGAACTCCACGCTGTAGGGGAAAATAACGCCAGCCTTCAATCAAGATTTCAACAAGCGCTAACTCAATTTGTGGTGGTGGATAGGCTTGGAGGAGATCTTCTAAATAGTCATCAAAATATTCATCGTCATCACCAGCTAATAGATAGCTATCGACAATGTATTTGACTCTTTGGCGACTAATTTCTTCCCATATTTCCATAACGCTCTCGGCTTGAAGGCAAAAGTAAAAAGTAAAAAGGTAAAAGTAAAAAATTAGAAAGATACTCGTTTGTGAAGCGATACATTATTATGATTATTAAATAATTGCTAGTATAACTGGTTAGGAAAGATTCTGTCACATTAAAAATAATTCCCCATGATCCCTCAGAAATTAAGATTAAAAAATTTCTTGAGCTATCAACAATTAGCCTTAGATTTTAGTGGGCTACATGTTGCTTGTATTTGTGGCGCGAATGGAGCAGGAAAGTCCTCTCTATTGGAGGCAATTTCTTGGGTGGTGTGGGGAGCAAGTCGGGCGGCGAGTGAAGATGATGTGATTCATGTTGGAACAAAGGAGACACAAGTTGATTTTACGTTTATCGCAAGTGGTGAGGTCTATCGTGTAATTAGAACCCGATCGCGCAATAGTTCGACCTCTCTAGAATTTCAGGTGCAGAGTGAAGGCAAGTTTAAATCACTGACAGAGCGTAAGGTGCGATCGACGCAGCAAAGTATCATTTCCCATCTGAAAATGGATTATGAAACTTTTGTCAACTCGGCATATTTGCGGCAAGGTCGTGCTGATGAATTTATGCTTAAGCGTCCCAGTGATCGCAAACAGATTTTGGCGGATATGCTGGCACTATCGCAGTACGACGATTTGGCGGAAAGGGCTAAGGATATTGCACGAAATAGCAAGGCAGAATCGGCGGTTTTAGAAAATTTGTTAGCGCATTTGCAAGAACAGATTTTAGCGGGAGCCGAAATTGCGCCACAGTTAGAAACTTTGCGATCGCAGTTATTAGATTTGCAAACGTGGGAAAATCGCGATCGCGCTAAATTGCAAGCTGTCGAAGATTTACAAAAGCAATATACCAGCGTTTCCCAGCAGTTGATTTGGCAACAGCAACAGCAAACTTCGCTCTCTGGTAACCTGACGCAAATAGAAAGACAACTCGCTAGCCAACAGAAGCAATTACAGCAATTAGAAGTATACTTAAGAGAGCGATCGCTAATTTTGCAAGATTACGAATGCTATCAATTGCTGTCTAATCAAGAGACTGAACTAGAGCGCAAGTTTCAGAAATATCAACAGTTAAGTGAAAGACGTGGAGACTTTAGCCATAAACTCGCTAGTTTGCAAAGCGAACTTAAAGGTCAGTTACGCCATTATCAAGCGCAGTTAGAAAGCCTAGTACAACAGGAAACTGATTTGCAAGGTGTGTTGAGTCGGGCTACGGAAATTGAAGCTGCGATCACTGAATTACACAAAGCAAGGGCAGTTTTGCAGGAATTTGATCGACTCCATGCTCAATCTACACCACTCGTCCATCGCTATCAGACGCTTAAGCATCAGTTAGAAAGGGAAGAAACTAAACTAACGGCAAAGTTAGAAGAATTAGTTGCTAAGCGTGACCAATTGCAATTGCAAGTCAAAGATCGTGATCGCCTACTCAATCATGCTCAGGAGTTAGATCGCCAAATCGATGCTTTGCAAAAAAAACAAGTCTATCAACAGCGTGTCCATGAAAAGGGATTGGAACGCAGGGACTTTTTGGAGAGATTAAAAACCCGTTTGGCGGATACAGAGACAGCATTTAATAAACTAGAAGCAAAAATGCGTCAGTTAACTGTGCCAAATGCTCCCTGTCCATTATGCGATCGCCCGCTTGACGAAGCACATTGGCAATTAGTTCAGAAAAAGCACAAGCAAGAATCTCGCGATTTGCAAGCGGATATTTGGGTGGTCAAGGAGCAGCAGGCGGCTTCTAATTGTGAAATTGAAGTTTTGCGTGAGGAATATCGCCTATTAAAGAAAGAACTTGCACCGCTTAATGATTTAATTCAGCGTAAGGGAACTTTACAGGAAAGACTCAAAGCTATATCCGAGTCAGTGCAAAGGCTAGAAATCATTAATGCCGAAATCCAAGATTTAAGCGATCGCTTGCAAACAAAAAATTATTTACGAGAAGCATGGGAGGAGATGGAATTAATTGATCATAATATTCATAAATTTGCCTATGATGAAAAAAATCATGCCCTTGCTCGTGGTGATATTGAGCGTTGGCGCTGGGCGGAAATCAAGCAATCGGAATTAAAAAACGCCCAACGTCAAGCGGATAATCTCTCGCAAAAAATCCCTGACCTTCAATTAAAAATCAATCAATTAGATGAGCGTTTACAAAAAAATTTGATCGATCTAGAAGTACAGCATGAACTCGAACAATGCGATCGCGCTCTGACTCAACTAGGTTACGATCCCGATTTCCATCAACAACTCCGCACCCAAAAGCAAGAACTCACTCTATCGCTATTACGCTATCAAGAACTCATTCGCGCCGAAGAGGAATATCCTGAACTTCAGCAACAGGTAAGCCATTTGCAACAGTCCCAAACTAAACAACAGCAGGAATTACAAATAATTACCAATCAAATTACGGAATTACAATCACAAATTCAATCTCTTCAAGGCGATCATGGTCGTGAGATTCAAGTTCTAAAGCAAAATTTACAAAACTGGCGATCGCGAATGGACTCTCTCCTCGCCCTAATTGGTAGCCTTCAGCAAGCCCAACAGCAACTAGAGCAAAGCCGCCAACGTGAACAAGAAACCATCGCTCAAATCGAAACTGCTTGCCAACGTCAGCGCATCCATACTGAACTCTATCAAGCCTTTGGAAAAAATGGCATTCAAGCCCTAATGCTCGAAAATATCTTACCGCAAATTGAAGTGGAAGCCAATCAAATTCTCGCGCAACTGAGCGATCGCCAATTAAACGTGCGATTCATTACTCAAAAATCTGGCAAAAAAAGCGATCGCCTCATCGAAACCCTCGACATTGAAATTGCCGACACCAAAGGTACAAGACCATATGAAACTTATTCAGGCGGTGAAGCTTTTCGCATTAATTTTGCAGTGCGCCTTGCCCTCTCTCGTGTCCTTGCACAGCGGAAAGGCAGTACTTTACAAACCCTTATTATCGATGAAGGCTTTGGCAGTCAAGATCAGTTAGGATGTGATCGTCTTGTCAGTGCCATAAATGCGATCGCACACGATTTTGAGTGCATTCTCGTGATTACGCATATGCCACTAATGAAAGAAGCTTTTAATACACTAATCGAAGTGTCTAAAAATGGCGACGGATCAAGCGTGCAGTTAATTGGATAGATATGAGGCGGTGTGAAGCAAAGAAGGCATTTGCTCACCCACCTAACCACAAATGTCCAACCGTCTCATCCTCTCTAAGCTAAAAGTTGCCGAAGTAAGTCTGCGGGAATATCCTCGGTTAAATTTAAAAAGATGGCACTGCCATATTCACTGTCGTAAGTGGTCATTGGTCTTGCTGTCAAATCTCGACGTACTTACTTCTGTAGGAATGTATCTCTTTGGGCGGCTGTCTCAAAACTACTGATCCGTTCGTGACATAATGGCATTGCCCAACTCCCTGTCATCTCTGGTATCCAAGCCAAGGTACTGTGGTCAAGCCCTAGCACGATCGGTTTGTTGCCTTCGACCAAATTCGGTTGATGCACGAAACTCCTATCTTTTAGCATTTTGGTATGGTGTCTTCCCCATCCTGTATGGGCTCCTGCTAGTAAGGGGCGAAGGCTGTAGATGTCTCTTTACTTTTCATCTACTTTAGGCAGTTTGTATATCTTTTTCTCTGCCTTTCTTTCCTTTTATTGTCCTAGCAAATTTCAGTGGTGCGGCTTAAGCACACCACCGAAACTTAAATTAACCTTCCAAGGAATCAAGATCTAATGCGGCTGAACCACCCCGTTCAAGCTCAACTAGCATTTGTCCAAGTTGCCGCCACACGAGCAGTGCAATGCCGAGAGTGATTGGGATAGCAACTATATAACCAAATATAGCTGGAAACCCAAATACTTCTAGTCCCGTTGACATAAATACAGTAATACTGATCACCATACCGAAGTAAGGGACTTTAATACTGGAGCTTTTGAGTTCTAATATTGTGCGCGAGGATTTCTGAGTTGACCAAATATTGACTAAATTACGGAGGGTCACTTCAAAAGCACGTCCACAGGCTAGTCCCGCCAGTAGAGAGATTGCGAATAATAAATAAGGAGGATCAGAGGGGAAGTAGTAGTTCACGGTTATATCAATCTTTGAGTATATTTTTATCTTACTAGTCTGAGCGCATTAGTCCGAGTGCAGCTAACTGTGCTTGAGCTTTTTGTAAAGACTCATGCCATTCGCGATCGCTAATACTGTCAGCGACGATACCTGCACCAACCTGACCCCAAATATGATCGTTAGTCTTTAGCAAAGTCCGAATCAAGATATTAAGATCTATATTGCCACGTTTGTCGATATAGCCACAGGAACCATAAAACAAGCTACGTCGTTGGGGTTCAAGCTTCTCGATGATTTCCATACAACGCACCTTGGGGCAGCCTGTAATCGTTCCCCCTGGGAAAGTGGCGCGAATCAGATCCACGAAATTGTGATCGCCGCGTAATGTCCCCACCACGTTACTCACAAGATGCATCACATGACTATAGCGCTCAATCACTAATAATTCATCAACTTTAACACTTCCCCATTCACAAACCTTACCTAGATCATTGCGCTCTAAGTCAACGAGCATAATATGTTCAGCCTGTTCCTTGATGCAGGCAAGTAATTCACGCTCAAGCTCTCGATCATGCTGTTCAGTGTTGCCTCGTGGTCTTGTGCCTGCGATCGGACGAGTTTCAGCATGGCGATCGCGCAAACTCACAAGACGCTCTGGGGAAACGCTAATCACTTCGCCCCAAGTAGTACGCCAATAGCTAGCAAAAGGCGAGGGATTGATTTTTTGTAAATGGCGGTATAGTTGCCATCCATCCGATGCCCAAGGATAGCCATATCGTATGGAGAGATTTGCCTGAAAAATATCACCCGCATAGATATGCTGCTTGGCAGTTTCCACGATGGATTCATAGCCTTGTTTTTCTGGAGAATAGGTTGGTTGAGCTTGACTATGATCTTTACTGAAATAGGCAAGGGGCTTAAGCCCCTTGTTTTCTAAATTGTTAAGGCGATCGCTTAATTCGTCTAGTTCATGGTGATCGCTAGCGGCTAGCCAGACGGTTTGAGTCTGATGATCGATGACCGCAAAGCTAGATGGTTCATACCAAAAGGCAACTGGGAATGGCAAGTTGTCAGACTTGCTATAAAACAAGCGCTCAATTTCCCATGCGAGATCATAGCCTAGCCATCCTAAATACCCTCCCGTAAAGGGTAGGTGCTTAGGTAAATTGTTAGAGTTTGGAGCAGATTGCATTCGCGATCGCAGTTTCTCTAAACAGGTTAAAATCTCCCCAACTTCTGGAGTCCATATTTGGCGAGGCTTACCCCCGACAATCGAGTATCGAGCTAATTTTGAGGGAACTGTGGTAGGGCTTTCCAATAGAACCGTAATCGGTTCCCAAAAATAGAGTGCTTCCCAGAGATCGGCTCCTGTCATTTCATGGGGCAGTGATCGCTGAAGCCACAACCAATCGGGCATAGAGAGGATTCGTAAGGTACGATTTTCATTAAACCGTAATTTGGTGATGCAAAATGCTTCCAAAATTGCAGTTTCCTAATTGCAGTGGCATACTGAAAAACGATATCTCCCTAAAGTAGGAACCATCCAAATCTATGAATCGCACCTTATTTATTGGGATTCTCATCGTCATTGGATTAATGGTATTGGCAAGTTCGTTACCTAATCAGTTCTATGGTGCAAGCGATCGCAAATTCATCATTATCACGATCATCACCTGCATTATTTCAGCGATCGGGCTTGCCATTTTCTTTGCTGCACCATTCCTTTCAACACAAGGCTAAGTATTGAACTGTGGCGCGAAGCACCACAGTTCAATACTTAGCCATATTGAGATCAACACTATAGGCATAGGCATCAATCCCACCACTGATATTTTTGACATTCGTAAAGCCTTGATTGATCAGCCATTGACACATTTGCGCTGATCGCATCCCATGATGACATAGCACTAATGTTTCCACATTAGGATCAAACTTTTCTTTAAAATCGCTTGCCCATTGGTCATATTCGCTCAGTGGCAAAACCGTAAAGCCATTGATCGCCGCAATCTCGACTTCATCACGTTCACGCACATCGATTAATTGCAAAGCCCCATGATTTTCTGCATGATTGCTTGCTAAACGTTCGGCTAGTTCTTGGACAGTAATTTGTATGATAGACATACTCACAAAATATTTTTTATATATTTTAGACCAATGAGCCAGCCCATCGAAGAATTGTTGCAAGACCTCAAGAGCGAAGATGAAGCTACCCGCGATCGTGCTACTCAGGGACTCTGGGAAATGTGGTTTATGCAAAAGGGGATCCATGGTTTACAGGTTTTGCGCCAAAGTCAGATGATGTCTGATAGCGGCAATATTCGGCAAGCTGAGTTAATTCTCACTCAACTAATTCATGCTCAGCCTGATTTTGTGGAGGCATGGAATCGGCGGGCAGTATTGTTTTATATGCAGGGAGATTACAAGCGCTCAATCAATGATTGCCAAAAGGCGATTTCCCTTAATCCCTATCATTTCGGGGCAGTGCATGGCTTAGGCTTATGCTACGCTGCAATCGGTAATTACCATGAGGCAATCATAACTTTCCGTAGAGCCTTGGAAATTCAACCCTATTCAATCACTAATCAAAAATTAATTCTTGAGTGTACAGCAATGCTTAACTAACGCTAGTTGGGGATAATTTAAAACTGTCTTTGAGAGAGGGTTTGCTACGCAAACCCTCTCTCAAAAAAGCCTTGCGAAGCAAGGCTTTTACTTGTAATCTGTTGAAATTTGCTAGCTTAACTCGAACTCACTTTAACTAAAGGAATCTCAAAGCATTTCATTTGTTAGTTACTATGCCACAGGGGTGTGCGACGGACAAAGGCAAAAATGCAGACTCCAATGCTCATGCTCAGCCAACCGCAAATTAGCGTTAGCAAAGGCAATATTTGATTTAACGAAAGGCTCGCTCCAGTAGATCTGGCAGCCAAAAATATACAAATTAGTAAAAGTGCAAGCCCCATTTCCCAATGCTGTAATTTGTTTCTATGATCGCGATAATCGCTGTCTAGACTATTCGGGGCGACTAATTTTAGAAAAAATCTGGCAATATCAGGACTAATAACACAAACTCCTAGCCAAGCGATGACATTAGCTGCGGATAATTTTGCATCAATGGGGAAAATTATCAAAGCGAAAATACCCACAATCGTAAATGCTGTACCTGCCAAAATTCCTGCCCCCTGCGGTAGCAATACATGGGCTAAGCCCAAACTATCACATGCAGTTTCTTGCTTAGCCAGATGAAATTCTTCACGGAGCGTTTGACCTAACTGCTCATAGTCATCCTCTTTCTTATTGATCTGATCGACTAACATTGTCATTGACAAGGGAAGTGTAATCTCGCTAGTGCTCCCCGCCAATTGCATCCAGCTTAACTCGCCCCCTGCTTCTTGCAGCTTGACCAAAGACAATCTTGAAAAGGGACGTAAATTGATTGCATATTCGGCGGCAATGCCCCACAACCCACTAAATCGCAACTGCAAAATCTTTTCAGGCGATCGCAACTGCACTTGCCATGTGAAGAAACCTGTTAGTCCTGTAATCGTAAAAATAATGACAATGATTGCCCTAAAACTGTTAGCAAAATCTAACATTGTCCAAAAGAAAAAGCCAATGACAATTAGGACAATACTATTAAATTGTCTTGGCTGCTGCGCCAATGAAGAAGGGCTAACTAAAACTGTCTGGTCAGAATATGTAACAACATTTAAAGCTTCAGGATGAGGGTTTGCTAGAGATATTTGAGCATTTGTTTTTGTAAATTGTGACTTGATTGATCGAATCATCAAATTGCTAGCAATACCGATCAAAATTGCCGCAGGCACAATCCACCAAATGGCAACAAAGGTTTGATTAGTTAACGGTGAATCATTACTAAACCCTGCGATCAAAATTAACCCATAGCTAACCATAGCAATCACTTGCCATTGGGAGAAAGCATAATCAGTGTTTTGACGGCATACTTCCACAACTGACTTAGACGTGTAAATACCAAGTAAAAATCCCAAGCTAAATAGTAATCCTGCGATCAATAAAACAATGGGATCATTTAATGCAAATAATCTTCCAAATCCGCCTAACAGGATTAAAAAACCAGCAAAACTAAAGTTTGCACAAATCGGATAAGTTGCTTGCCGCCATCCCCACCCAACTTTACCTGATACCAATTGCCGTTGTGAGCGGGAAGGCGAAACTTGCATATTTACTTTTTCCTTTTTCTTTAAACTGTGGCGATCGCTTCATGACGAGCAAAGATCATTCGGCCTGCGGAGGTCTGCAAAGCGCTAGTGACAATCACGATAATTTGTTTACCGAGATATTCACGACCTTCCTCAATGACTACCATCGTGCCATCTTCTAGATAGCCAATCCCTTGAGAAGCTTCTTTGCCTTCCTTCAATACCTTTAGCTCTAAAGAATCTCCTGGTAAATAGGTGGGTCGCAAAGCTTGGGCAAGATCGTTAATATTTAAAACTTCAACCTGTTGCAAATTTGCAACTTTATTGAGGTTGTAATCATTAGTAATCAATGTACAGCCCAACTCTTGAGCAAGACGTACTAACTTAGCATCAACGGTATGGAGATCTTCGTAATCGGCGGAATGAATGGTGATGCGATCGCTATATTGTTCGCGCATATTATTCAAAATGTCCAATCCTCTTCGCCCTCGGACACGCTTTTGATCATTGGAGCTATCCGCGATCGTCTGTAATTCTTGAATTACGAAATGGGGTATCAACAATTGCCCTTCCAAGAAGCCAGTTTCCATCAAGGTTTGAATACGTCCATCAATAACCGTACTTGTATCGAGAACTTTAGCTGTAGCAGTTCTTAAAGTTCCATCTGCAAGTAGACTGCTTTCGACATTATTAGGATTAATCAAACGCAATAGAGCGCGTCCGTGAGTATCGGAAAGTGTCATTCCCGAATAGGCAAAAATAATACTCACCAAAATAGCAGTCAGAGGTTTGATAAAAGCAAAATCTTCAGGAATCGGGATCAGGAATAATGGCGCTAGCATCAAGTTCGCAACCAATAGCCCAAACACTAAACCAACAGCTCGCCCCAAGATAGTCTCAATAGGCAAAGCGCGAACATTGGACTCAATGCGACGATAGGTGTTTTGTCCAATCAATCCTGCAATTAGTCCCACAAATGAACCAACTCCAAGCGTTACCCATCGGAAGTTTTGAACATTAATATGCGCGACCATTTCCGATGGTAAGAAATCGATGCCGTGGAAGCCAGTGCCTGCTCCCGCAAGAATGAATGTAAAGATAATAATAGCGTCAATCATAGGGCGGAACTCCGCTTAGACGAATAATATATAAGGTATGAGATGAACACAAATAATTCTTAGCCTAAAGCTTTTATTGAGTCTTTGGTGATACTCTTCCAACTTTCTCAATCCTTTGCATACAATTCTACACAACTGGCTCTAGCATTGTCGCAATAATTGCTTATTTTGCTGTTTTAGGACAATCTCCAGTAAATTTTTGTCCATCGGGCATAATTGCACCACAAAAATTAGTTTCAGACATATAGGTTCCTGTGAGATCCGCTCCTGTCAGATCTGCCCCTCGCAAATCAGCCTTATCTAAAATCGCGCCAATTAGATTCGCCTCACGCAAATCAGAAAGTTTGAGATCCGCAGAAAACAGATTGGCATTGCGTAGGTTTGCACCTCTGAGATTTGCGAAGCTTAATTTTTCACGCGCGAGATTGCAGCCTTCACAGGAGCGTGTTTGTAAAACTTGGCGCAAGTGATTGGGATCGGCAAAGGCTAATTCTGCATAGCTAGTTAAAGAGATCGCCCCCAAAGTTCCTAAGATTGCTAAGCAGGAGTTAATAAGATTTTTCATGATAAACATCTGATTTAGCTTTTTTTACATTTCTTGTGTCGGAGCGAAACGTTACACAAAAATCAATTCCTTATTTTACTGTGTGTCCCGAAATTTTTTTTCTGGAATGGAGTTTTGTAAAGATTTTTGTTACTTAGACTACATTTGTTAGATACTTATATTCTCTCCCAAATAATATCCCATAGCATTTTTCATTTTGGCGTAAGTGGCGTAACTGGCGTAAGTATAAAAACTTAGAAATCTTCCTTGGTTGATTCACAAATCACGACAAAATGCGATCGCAATCACAATGGCATATTGCTGATATCACTGGCAAACACTGCAAAAAGTCTGATGATGAAGCCATTCAGTTAATTGCTTATGGGTAAATTTCACCCAATTGGTTGAGTTGATAGCAGGAAGTAGCGATCGCTACCAGTACTAGAAAATTCAATTATTAAGAGTTTTTATTTTGCATAGGTAAAATAAAAACTTTACATAAAGCCCAAGAGCAGAAGTTAAGTTTTCGGATTTTTCGTTTTGATCTATCGATTTCATTGAACGCAGTTAGAGAAAGCAGCATCGAGGCAGTTATGAAAAACACAGTTGTCGCCACAATATTAGCCATTTCGGGCTTTGCCATCTCAGGGCTTGCTCTTGTCACACCAGTTAATGCTCAAACCGCAATAATTGCCGCTCTCTACCAAAACCCATCTTCTCCTCAAACGGAAGTACGTTATGACGACGCGAAAGTAGGCAGAAAGCCCATCCTCATTGCAATTAATACTAGTCCAGAAGTCGTTACTATTGCTGAAAACCTTACTTTTGGCGATAGTTATGATCGCGTAGTAACGATGAATCACTCAGATAATCTTGTCTGTCTGGTCAGCGCGAAAGGTTCTAAGGACGGCGCTATAACCTGTGGATTTGTAGATCACGAATAATCAAAAAGGGGCGCTAATCGCCCCTTTTTGATTTAAGCAATATTGGCATTATTTTTCATTTCATTGAGTTTTTGTAAGCCAAACTGGGCTCGCTTAATTTGTTTCTCGCATAATGCCTCAATGTCGGTACGCCCAACCTCAATCCCATGTTGTGTATCCGTAGCTCTATCAAAAAAGACGATACTATCCACCTGTTTCATGCCAATTAATCGAAACAGCATATCGATGACGTTGTACTTACCACATTCAAGATTTTCATCGTTTAACTTAAGTCGATCAATATTGGCAGGTGTGTGATCGCAATAGGCATAAATCGTTGTCTTTTCTACTTCAGGATTATCGTGATTACTAAGAGGTGTCAGGAGCCAACCACCCTCGATATCTTGAATAACAAAATAAACCGTGTGCTTTAGATTTTGGGCAATCGCCTTGAGGACTGATGTAATCAACCTGACAGCACTGGCTGTTTCCTCATCGGGGGTACTTTCTACAAGTAGAGCCACTTGGCGATCAAGAACTTGATCTTTAGTTAGCATTGATCTTCAAATTAACATGGTGAGCAGAGCGCTTAAGCGAAGGTTTTATCATATGGGGTTGTATTGCCTCTAATGTCTCAAATATGGCTTCGCGTATAGTCACTTCTGTCTCTCGATTGAGTAAAAGATTACAACAATCAGATATCGCCCGTTCTTGGGCAGCAGGCAGTTGGTTATCTTGGATGTATTGCGTAATTTGTTTAATTGCAATTAATCTAGCAAGATCATCATTTACAGTCAGTTGCGTAATTAGTTGCTCAAAGTTATCTTGCTGACGTTGGTGCCATTGAGTAAATGCTTGACGTGCTAGTAGGAGCAAAATTCCTAGCGTTGCCACAAGCTGCAAAATACTGGCGGAAGCTAACCAATGATTATTTTGAGTTGACCAAATTGTGAGTACTGTATAGGTCAAAAAGATCGTAATAGCACCGCTTGCCACGGATAGCGGCAGGTGACGATAGGGACTTTGTAAAAACTTTTGGACTCGCCATAAAATTACATTCCAGTTCCAATCCTGAATGACATATATCGCAATCATTACGGCGATACCCATGCTAGCAGCTGCTATTAATTGCCAATTCCAAACTAGCAGTAGCACAAAGAAAATTGTCAATAAAACCCACATTGGCAAAGCCTGCTGTCTCGAAAGCCCTTGAAAAAGCGATCGCAGCAATTGCTGTGACAATGAAGTCGCTGATGAAGTTGTTTCTTGCTCTTGAAAGCGAAAGTCTTTAACCACTGTTTATCCCTAAAGACCCTAATAGCTACTGTACAGGATTTTAAGCAAAAAAATAAGAGAGACATTGTGCAGTCACTCTTATTTTTATATTTCCTCAAGAAAAGAATGAGAGTGCAAAGTACAGCTATTCTTTTCTTGTGATTCAAGCAATTACAGCTACTTAGCAGTTTTTCTGTACATATTTTGGAGACTAAGCAAGCCTACTCCACCCGTAACTAGAAACACACCTAATAATTGAATAAAATCTAGCTTGTCTCCCAAAATTGTAAATGCTAAAAATGTCGTAAATACGGGGCCGCTAGCACTAACAATCGAGGCTTGTGCTGCGCCCATGAGCTTTGTACCAAAACTAGTTAGTAAGTAACCACCTAAGGTTGTCAAGGCAACCAAAAAGCACATGAAGATCAGTACGCCATTTATGGAGATAGATGCTAAGTTGAAGGGCAAAGTCCCCAAACAGAGCAACAGTATGATTGCAAAGTTAATAGATGTAAAAGAAACTGGATTTAGCTGTTTAAAACAAGTCTGTGAAGTAATAATGTAGCCCGCAAAAGCAACACCTGAAGATATAGCTGCAATGATGCCCCATGTATCAGGCTTAATGCCACCTAAGACATTATTGGTTAGCATAATGCCTAAATAGATAATGCCAATAACAAACCACCTCTCGTTACTAGGGCGATCGCCAAATAGAAACCAAGCTATCAGTACCGTAATAGTCGGGAATATAAAAAATAAAGTTACCGCAAGACTTGGCTTTAAAATTCCTAGAGCCAAGTAAATAAATGCAAAGGATGCAAATTGAAATAATGCACTAAAGACAACTCGCCAGAATAATGGACGACGGTTGGGGATCAACAGTTGCTGAAAGTCACGTAACACATCAGCTCGAAATACAGTCTTAGCTACTAACCACATAATCGGCGTAGCAAAGAGCATTCGCAATAGCAGTAAAATAAACGAGTTAGGTACACTTGGCTTCATCAAGCCACCAAATTGAAAAAGCCCAAAAATATTTGAGTTAGAGAAAATAATTCTTACCAAAATATTTTGTAACGATAAAACTAATGAAGCTCCTAAAACCAGAGTAAATCCCAACCACCAGTCATTAAGACGCTTGGTAGGTTGAGCAATGGATGGAGAAAGCTCAACATCCTCTAAGGAATGCGTCGGATCTCCCACATAGGGGCGAGTATCATTGTCATATTGCCGAAATTGAATGTTGTTCGCATTAAATTGGGGCATCTGAATTTGGCTATAATTGCCATTGCCATTCGGTCTAATCGATTCAGTACTGTTGCCATTAGCACTTATCGTCCCCATAAAATTTGGTGTACTCGTAAAATTTGAGATGGGCGTGTTTCCTCCTACACCAGAATAGCGATCTTCAGAAGATCGTCGTAAATATTCATCAATTCTTTCTACCAGAGCTGACAGCATTAATTCACCTTGCTGACGTTGGGTATACATTCTCTGCATTTGATCATCAAGATCACGCTGATAAGTATCTACATCACGCTGTAGAGCTTGAAATGTAGTCCGAATCGCACTGTCAAGATTAAGCATTAGTTGCTCAAAATTTTGAGAATGTCCATTAAAAACTTGTGAATTAGTGACGATGACATCATTTTTGAGGTGATAGGTGATCGCTTGAGCAAGTTGCTCGATCCATTGCTGTCGCTGAATTTCCTGTTGATTCATTCCCTGCTGAGCAACAGTTAATACCTCTAGCTCTTTTCGTTGAGACTGGAGACGGTGAATATCATCAGTTAAGGCATTCTTTTGGGCTTGTAAAATTAAAATCTCACGACTGAGCTTACCCAAGATATTTGCCCGCAGATCTGACAAGTCCTTGGTGACTCCTGCGAGGGTCTGCTCGTAATTACTATTACTACGAATATTATTGCTCTCCATTGAAGAAATCACCTCGTGACAATGCCATCTGGAATAACGGTAGGGGCTATGGTTGGCACTACTTTTTTGCTTGTTTGAGTTGCTTGACTTTGGTTGGGTCTAGTTTGCGAACTTTATAACACTAATTTGAGCATCTGTCATATTTTGTTTGTTTATTTAAAAAAGATGGATCAAGAAACAAATTTTTGTGGCAATGCTTTACCGCACCAAAAAAATCAGATTATTGCTAGCCTCTAGCAGTACAAATTTCCCTTGAGGCTGCCCATTGACTAATATCTTGACGATTGATGGCTGCTGCCATGAGGTCAGGGAAAAGATCTGGGGTGCAGGCAAAGGAAGGCACACCAAAACTGGCGATCGCGGCGGTATTATTGTGGTCATAGGAAGGTGCACCATCATCATTTAGTGCTAACAGGGTAATAAACTGCACCCCCGAAGCGACTAAAGTAGCTATTCGTTTTAACATTTCCTGATTATTGCCGCCCTCATAGAGATCGCTAATCAATACAAAAATTGTTTCGTGGGGCTGACGTACTAAACCTTGGCAATAGGCGATCGCTTGATTAATATCTGTTCCTCCTCCCAATTGTGTACCAAAAAGAACTTCTACTGGATCTTGGAGTATTTCTGTTAAATCAACCACAGTCGTATCAAATACAACCATACTCATTTTGACCGCAGTTAAAGTAGCTAAGACTGCACTAAAAATTCCTGCATAGACGACGGAGGTTGCCATCGAACCACTTTGATCGACACAAAGAATAATATCTCGGAGGGATGAGCGCTTACGTCCATAGCCGATGCGTATTTCAGGAATAACAGTGCGATATTCAGGCTGATAGTTTTTGAGATTGGCACGAATGGTACGAGGCCAGTCAATTTCATCATGGCGTGGACGACGATTGCGGTTAGCACGATTGAGACTGCCTAATACAGCTTGCCTTGTGGGATTTTCTAATTTCCGTTGTAGTTCCTCGACCACTTGCCTTACGACTATTCTTGCAGTCTCTTTGGTTTTACTAGGCATAATGCCACTGAGGGATATAAGATTAGAGACGAGATGAACATCTGGCTCGATCGTTTCAAGCATTTCGGGTTCCAATAGCATTCTCTGCAAGTTCAATCTTTCAAGTGCATCCTGCTGCATAATCCGCACCACAGAAGTAGGAAAGAATGTGCGAATATCCCCTAGCCATCGCGCCACTTTAGGCGATGAACTACCTAATCCTCCTTTACGATCCTGTGAGCTATCAGCACTTTCATCGTTACCATATAAGGCAGCTAATGCTCCATCTATAGATAAGTCGCGATCACTCAAACCACTGCCACCAATTCCATCGGCTGCACCTCCACCGAGAATTAGTCGCCATCGGCGTAGGCGGTCGGTAGCGATTTGTTGGTCTCTAACTGACATTTACTTACCCCACTAATTTTGGGTTTATAATCCAAGTGTAAGGATAAACATTGGAAAGAACTACCCATACTTAATATTCTTCAATATGCCAGCTTGAAAGTTGATTTTGTTAATGCTCATTCATCTCATGTTGCATTGTTTGCAGAAATGAAAGCCTATTTAGCAAGTATAGTTGTTTTGAATAACTTAGGACTTACGCAATAGCCATGTAATAAGTAGCTCAACTTAATTAAAACCCAAACCAGAATTTTGTTCCGCCCGCAACGCGGGCGGAACAAAATTCTCGATTTTTCAGTTTACTTATGTCTAGTTACTTAAATTACGGGCTAAAAGCTTAAACCCTTTGAAACGAGTCGATCATAGAGTTTTCTTAGTCTGCTTTAGCTGACTTTAGCTTTCAGCCAAGAACTTAAGTTATCGGTTATTTTGCGTAAGTCCTACAACTTTTAGAGGAACTTCGACTTCGCTCATCTCTCGGTATATGCTAACTGAGCGAAGTCGAAGTAGTAGTTTTTATTTGGGTAATCATGCAATGTAATTGTGTTGCGGGCGCTTCGTGCCCGCAACACAATTGCTAAAAAATTACTTTTCAGCACTACCGTGATTTGATTAAGTAGCTAGACATAAGTAAACTAAAAACCGAGAATTTTGTTCCGCCCGCGTAGCGGGCGGAACAAAATCTGGTTTTTAGTTTTAATTAAGTTGAGCTACTTATAAGTTTGTAGATATTTATGCGTGAAATAGCTAGTGATTCAATAGCCCCGATCGCTTTAGTCTGGCATCGGCGTGATTTGCGAATAGATGATAATCCTGCTTTGAGCGAGGCGATCACACAGGTTGGGGATCAGGGCAAAGTGTTGGGGCTGTTTATTTTTGATCCTGATATTCTCGATGATGGCGTAAACGAAGGCAGCAAGGTTGACTTTATGCTCGGTTGTTTGCGCGAGTTGCAAACTAACTATCGACGTTTGGGCAGTGAATTGCTATTGAAATATGGTCAGCCTGTGCAATCAATTCGTGAACTAGTGAAAGCAGTTAATGCGAGTCATGTTTTTTTTAATCAGGATGTTGAACCATTTGCGATTAAGCGTGATTGCCAAGTAAATGAGGCTTTGCAAGAATTAGGCGTAAAGGTTCAGAGCTTTGTGGATATTGGTTTGATTGCTCCCGATGCGATCGCTACCCAGTCAGGAGAACCTTATAAGGTCTATACTCCCTTTTGGCGCAATTGGCAAAGTAAACCAAAGCCGCAACCCTTCGTCTCTCCTAAAAAATTGACTGGTTTAGCCAGTTATGAAGATTTACCCGTGATTCCTTTGCCAAGACTGCGGGAGCTTAAATTTATCAATGACATCACCCTCCCTAAAGTAGGTGAATCCGCAGCTTTAGAACTGTTAGAAACCTTTTGTGATGGTCATGGAATTTTACGTTATCAAACGGAACGCGATTTTCCTGCCCATGCAGGGACATCGACACTGAGTCCCCATTTGCGCTTTGGGACAGTGGGCATTAGAAGAGTGTGGGAAAAAGCGATCGCATCTGAGCAACTAGTGCGTAGTGAAGAGGAAGCAGCAGGGATTACCACATGGAAGCAAGAACTCGCATGGCGAGAATTCTATCAGCATGTTCTCTTTCATTTCCCTGAACTAGAAACAGGAGCCTATCGTTCGCAGATGCGTAATTTCCCTTGGGATGATGACGAAGAGAAATTTACTGCATGGTGTGAAGGTCGCACGGGTTATCCGATTGTTGATGGGGCAATGCGACAGCTTAATCAAACAGGCTGGATGCATAACCGTTGTCGGATGATTGTTGCTAGTTTTTTAACTAAAGATTTAATTATTAATTGGCAATGGGGCGAACGCTATTTCATGCAGAAATTGCTAGATGGTGACTTAGCGGCAAATAATGGCGGTTGGCAATGGAGTGCTTCTAGTGGGATGGATCCTAAGCCTTTACGGATTTTCAATCCCGCATCACAAGCCCGCAAGTATGATCCAGAAGGTGAATATATTTTACGTTGGTTGCCCGAATTGCAAGGATTGACTACCGCAGAGTTGCTAAGTGGTAATATTCCGCCCCATCAATGTAAAAAGCGCGATTATCCATTACCAATTGTTGATCACAATATGCAGCAGCAAAAATTTAAGAAGCTCTATCAGGATTGTAAAACTAGCTAAGAAGAAAGCCCCCTAGATGGCTTTCTCCTTAATTTAGAGAGAAGTTTCAGAAGCAACGATCATTGAACCAACGCCACTATTGGTAAATATTTCTAGCAATAGAGAATGGGGTACTCGCCCATCAACGATATGTGCAGCTTTGACACCCTGTGCAAGTGATCGCACACAGCATTGAACCTTAGGAATCATGCCACCACTGACGATATTTTCATTCATCAGTTCTCTAGCTTTGCTGATCGTCAAACTGCGATAGAGCGTACTGGGATCTTTGTAATTGTGGAGGATACCTGCAATATCGGTGAGAAGAATCAATTTCTCGGCTCCCAATGCGGCTGCAAGTTCGCCAGCGACGGTATCTGCATTGATGTTGTAGGGCTGACCTGTTTCGTCGGTTGCGACACTAGATACAACGGGAATATGTCCAGCTTCGAGTAGGGTTGACAGCAAACCGATATTAATACCGCTGACTTCACCCACAAAGCCGATCGCATCATTGCCTTGGGGACGCGCACGGATCAAATTGCCATCCTTACCGCATAGCCCGACACCAGACCCCCCCGCAAGGTTAATCATCTCTACAATTTGCTTGTTGACACGACCAACTAGCACCATTTCTACTACTTCCATCGTAGCGGCATCAGTAACCCGCAAACCATTGATAAACTGTGGCTCAATGTTCAGTTTGGTAAGCCATGTATTGATTTCAGGGCCACCACCATGTACTAAGACTGGGCGCAATCCCATAAATGACATCGTGACGACATCGCGGATCACGTCCTGCCGAAGATTTTCTTCTTTCATTGCCGCGCCACCATATTTGACGACAATGGTACGCCCCGCAAATTGCTGCATATAGGGCAAAGCTTCACTTAGAACCTGAACGCGATCGCTGTCTGTTAGCATTTAACGCCTCGACTACTCTTAAATAAATACTTTTATAAACCTTACAACCTCAAATACACCAATAGATAAGCGATTTAGGTTAGATATTGTTATTTGATGACTTTTACGATTATCTATTCTTATAGAGCGTTTTCCAACTTAAGGCTTTGATAAACGCTTTGTAAGACGTAATTTTGGCGATTTTGAAGATTAAGATTTCTTTGCTGCAAGTTTTTATAATTTTTCGAGACGTTGAAGCGGTGATTTAGATTATAGCTAACAAATTTTTTTGTATTCATACTTAATTCATGCTTGATAGTACTGTCAAATTTGAATAATTCTTTGGCTACGCAGAAATTTACAGAGTACAGTGCTTTAAGACTTTGTTATCAATAGCTATGGGATGACTCAAATCTAAATCAGGGGGGTTTTGGGCGAGATCGACGATCGCTAAACCAGTGCTAGGATGAATCCAATCGGCGGCAATTTCGGATAGAGGTAACAGGACAAAGGCGCGATCGCTCATTCGGGGATGCGGTAATACTAATTCGGGCGATGCAATTTGGCGGTCACCATATAGCAATAAATCAAGATCGAGAGTTCTGGCTCCCCACCGTTCGCGGCGTTCACGCCCAAAAATTTGCTCTATATAAAATAAAGCGCGTAATAACTGCAATGGATTGAGAATAGTTTGTAAAATTGCACAACCATTGATGTAGTCAGGCTGGGGTGCAGAATTTGGTAAGGTAATTGCCTTGGTGCGATACCAACGCGAAACTCTAATTACCTCTATTTCAGGGTGATTAGCGAGTCGGGCGATCGCTGATTGGACAATTTTTTCGGAGTCCCCGATTTCACTGCTCAGGTTACTACCGAGGGCGATCGCACAAAGCTCTGTCATGAAGTTTTATCTAGTTAAACCCAATTAAAAGTTAAAGACGCTGCTATAGCAGACCTATATCATCTATAGATTTTTCGATTTGTGGAAGCGCAACCCTTCGTGTTGCGCTTCCACAAATCATTTAGGATTGCTATATGTAACGCCTTTGTTGAATTATACTGTGGAAGGTATATAGGCATATTGGTTAGAGTTTTTAAGCAGAGCATTCCCCTGTAGGGGTAGAGCATTTGCGCCAAGGTTAGTAAATTATCTCGGAAATCTTGACAAGTCAATTGGACGAGATGTGGTCATTTGTGGAGAGTAAAAAGTACAAGAAATGGATTCGGTTAGCCATTGATGCAGACACTCATGAAATAGTTGGAGCATAGATTGGCGATATCTGCTGTTTATCGTCAATGTGCCGTATGTTATACGGACTTTTGGGAAGCCTACTCAGAAGTGTTGCCAAGGAAACAACATAAAGCTGTTGGCAAGGAAACAGGCAAGACTAACTTTGTTGAGAGAGTTAACAATACCTTCCGTCAAAGAATTGGAAGATTAGGAAGGAATACATTATCTTTTTCCAAGAAGTTGTTGAATCATATTGGCGCTATTTGATACTTCATGCACATTACAAATCCTTAATTACAGCCTAACCATTACTTTGCATCACTACCTTGTTTCCCAACTCCACAGCTAAAAGCCCCAAAGATAGCAGCTAATCGCTAAAAGCCCTTTCTCCAAAGCTAACAGCTAACAGCCCATTACAAAAAACTATCATGTTCAAAAGATCTACATTCTTCGGAACCATCATTAGTATTAGCTTTCTATTTGGAGTCATCTCTGTGGCGATCGCTTCAGAAAAAATGCTTGATAATCGCAATATGCAAATTGGGACTGATAAACCTATGCAGTTTAAGGTAATCGATCAACCCCTAATCAATAAAATTCTTGTCACTGTCGGTGGCATGAGTTTAATCGGTGCAGAGCTTTGGTGGTTTCTTGTCAGTAAGCCTAAGTCTAAATAGATTATCAAACGCGGCAACATTCTACACAGCATCGGCGGTGTGTCACATTTATTGTAACGTTCAGTGAGGTTGAAACGAAAACTCATATTTGTTGATAAATAGACCAATGACAATATCATGCATCACAATGGATTTAGAAAAGTGGTAGTCCCAAACAAGTAAGGATGAGTTGTAGTGATGAATAAAGAACCAGATAGCAGCAATGTGATTTTCTAGTTTTTAGAGAAATTACCAACAAACGACCACATCTCATCACACTGAATCGTTAGTCTTCCTTTTTTTTAGGGGATACATTCACTTGTCGAGGAATTGACTCGTACTTGCGATTGACATAATCCAGTAACCAAGTTTCAGATACGTCACAAACTCAGGCAATACCTGCAAGAGGAATTTCCGCAAATAAGTGGTTGTCAATCAAAGCTTTCGTTTTTTCAGAGATTATTTTTTGCCGTGGTGCTTCAACAAACTGGCGACCACAAGCTTTACAATTAAGATTTTGATTCCCATTATGAATAAAACCATTTTTGACCACATCTTTTGATTCACAGTTGGGACAATTTGGCATTGATAATTAAGTGTCTAAGAGGTCTTTTATTATTTTATCTTTATATCTGGTGGACTACCAGTTCGTATTCCCTAGTCAAGCGACGAAAACGAGAAAATCAAGCAAAAGTACGTTCAACGCCCCAACTCTTCTTTTGGACAACAAAACCCTTTTGCCCCACAGAAAGAATTATTTGTGTGGCTATTAGACTAATTCAGATTGAATTCATATCCTAGAAAATGCCTGCGGATTCGTAGAGTCGGCGGATGAGGGCGAGGATTTTGCGATCATAGAGAGGATCGATCGCCCAGCGTCCAGTGAGTTGACTTAAGACCGGGGCAACGCCTCGCGCCACTAAGTGGAATCTCGGAGCAACGACAGGTTGAAATAATGGAGCATTGCTGGCATAGGCTTTGAGATGCTGGATATGTGCTCTCACGCCTGTACGCTGATCGGCAAAACTCGCACCTGATAATTTAGCTGTTGCATTCACCGAAGATGTAGCACCAAGACTAGCAAAGTTATTTTGTTCAGCTTCAATACCTCTACCAAATCTGAGAAATCCTGTCTCAATGCACATTTGACAAAAGGCAATATCATGATTTACACCTTCAATTTCTGCTTCTTCACGATATAAATGTGGTAGATCACCATAGTTTGTGAGAGCTATCTCATTATTATTTTTGAGAAACATTAGTAACTGCACTTCTGATGCATTACCTACACCCATGATCTGATCGATTTGCCCAGTGAAAACCTTAAAAATTGTTTTTAGATAAAGGGTACGGGTAGTGCTATCCCAAGATACAGAAGTATTCAGATCTCGCAAAGCGATCGCCTGCAAATAGACAATACTTTGATAGCGCAGACGACAGGTTAAAGGAATCTGACTCAGATCGAAACCGAGGCGGTCAACTAAATCGGCTGGAACTAAGACATTGCCTGCCACTAAAATCCCCTTTTCTTCATAACTTTGTCCATTGAGATTAATATTAATTTCTGGATAGGTAACAGCTTTGGTGACAGGGGTACGGTTCGCTGGAGTGAATACAGGAATTGTAGTTGCCGTTTCATTAATCCATGCCTGTAAGCCATCAGCAATTCCGATCACATAGTCACGCCGCCTTGTTTGCATCAGTAGTCGATCCTGTGAAGTATTTGCAAAAACTAATTCCAACAAAATTGAAGGAATGATAATTTGGCGACAAAAGCTCAAACTGCCAATACTCGCGATCGTGTCCACTTTCGCACCTCGATTCGTAATTTCGGGAACTCGCTTGGTTAAGGCATTGGTAATTATTTCCGCCTGCCGTTTGCGAATTGTATTATTGGCTATGTAATAGGTTGTGGCTCCTCGTAATTCTGGTGATGTGACCGTATCGATATTGAGAGATAGAGCTACATCTTGACTAGTGACCCTTGAATTAATCCATGCGATCATCTCTTCTGAGTTCAAGTCATCACTAGGTAGAGCGATCGCAATCCCCCGCGATCGCAATTCGGCAATTAATAGATCTCTTGTAGCAATCAATTCAGCCATTTCGATCATGCCGCCAACTCCTTCACTGAGATCGCGGAACGAACCTTCAAAAACACTATGACCTGCGGAAATAAATATTTTGCCCATATCCCTATCTGCTAGTCCATTTCAGCAAGCAAAAAAAGTCTCCGTGAGTTTATCAGCTTTTGTCCTGTTTGACCATTTATTTATCAAATAGAGAGACGGCAGACACCTTTCTATTTGATAAATCAAGAACAGGGGGCTTAACCCCCTTGCCTATAATTAAAAGGGCTTGCTTCCCAGTCTTCGGTCGGGAAACAAACTCTTCACCTTATATTTTCGATGATAAAAATCCCAGCATTAGTTTCATAATTAGTATTGCTGATTGATTAGGGTGGGAAATTACCCCGAAAATACTAATTATGAAAAAAAGAGTTAATCTTACCTTTCCTAAACGGGCGATCAACATTCCCCTCACCTATCGACTTGCCAAAGATTTCAATATAGCCGCAAATATTATCCGCGCACAAGTGGCTCCCAATAAAGTCGGAAAGATGGTGCTAGAACTATCAGGGGATATCGACCAGCTTGAAGAAGCTATCGAATGGATGCGTTCGCAAGATATCGAGGTTTCATTACATGGACGCGAAATTGTAATTGACGATACGGCATGTGTTGATTGTGGCTTATGCACTGGTGTATGCCCCACTGAGGCGCTGACCCTTGATCCTAAAAGTTTTCAACTCACCTTTACGCGATCGCGCTGTATAGTTTGTGAGCAATGTATTGCAGCTTGTCCTGTAAACGCCATCTCGATTAATCTATAGTTAGTAGTATCTTTAATTGCTCTAGCCGAAAATCCAGTCTAAGGGCTGACTTATAGGTCTATTTTTTGACGGACAAGCATTTATAATGATACAAAAAGTAACAATTTTTTATAAAACAATTTAGCCCACTAGACTTTGAGTTACAACTCATGCATTTTGAGTTTTTTTCGCTAGAAGTTATTCAAGAATGGACACAACAGTATGGATACTGGATCGTGTTCTTCGGTATTATGCTGGAGAATGCTGGTATCCCGTTGCCAGGGGAAACAATTACACTGGTAGGTGGATTTCTATCAGGAAATGGTGAGTTGCGCTATCCATTGGTTTTGCTATGTACTGTAGCGGGAGCAATTTTAGGAGATAGTGCAGGATATTGGTTAGGTCGTTGGGGTGGGTTGCCCGCCCTCTCAAAAATTGGCAAACTATTTCGGATGCCTGCTGATGAGATTGAGATTGCCCGTGAAAAATTTCGGGGTAGTGCTGATCGCGCAGTTTTCTTTGGTCGCTTCATTGCCATCTTGCGAATTTTTGCAGGACCAATGGCAGGAATGTCAGGAATGTCCTACTCAAGATTTCTCTTTTTTAACGCTACAGGTGCTTTGGTTTGGGGTGTCGTGACTACAGGTGTTGCCTACTATGCAGGCACATTAATTCCGCTTGAGGTCTTAGTATCTGGAGTCGTGAAAGTTAGTTCAATCATTCTAAGTGGAGTTGTTCTATGGTTTGGTGTACCCCCAGCATATCGTTTCCTAAAAGAAAAGTTCATCGCTTGGCGCAATTCCCATAAACCTGAAAATGCCATTCCTAGTCATCCACATCTACAAGCGGTGCAGGAGTCACCTGTGTTATTACCGATTACCGAAGATAAGATAAAGATTAAACAAGCGATCGAAAATGACTAAAAAAAGTTAGTTCGGAATTATTTAAAACTGGCTTTGAGAGATGGTTTGCGTAGCAAACCATCTCTCAAAGCTAAAAATCAAAAGCCTTGCTAAACAAAGCTTTTGATTTTTAGTTTATAAGACTTGCAGACTTAACTCAAACTGTCGTTAAAATGTATGAGTTTTTCAAACAGCACTTCACTATAAAAAAAGCTACCATCAGGTAGCTTTTTTACTTATTTACGGAGAGAGAGGGATTCGAACCCTCGGTTGCTTTCACAACATTCGATTTCAAGTCGAACGCATTCGACCACTCTGCCATCTCTCCCGTTGGATATTTTAAAGCATCAATACACACAATACAAGCAAAAAAGCTCGCAAAGCGAGATTTTTTGTAAGTAGCTAGACATAAGTAAACTAAAAACCGAGAGTTTTGTTCCGCCCGCTACGCGGGCGGAACAAAACTCTCGGTTTTGGTTTTAATTAAGTTGAGCTAATTAATGGTCTTATGAATGACTAGGAAGATAGCTATCTGTTGAAATATCTATGCCTTAACCGCAGACATGGATAAAGTGTAATAGCCTAGCTGATTAGGAACTCTTTCCCACTTACCATCGAGCTTGCCCTTAGACAGATTTTTGGTAACGCGATCCTTGGCTTGGCGGAAATTCTCAACTGAAAGATCGCCATACAAAGCCTTAACAACACTATCTGCATTCACAAATTCACCCTTACGCTCTTGTAAAACTTTCTCGATCGCATCGGTTAAAGTATTACCTTGATAAAGAGGACGGAAAGCTAAGGAGCTAGAACGACCCGACTTTTTAGGCTGAATAGCTTTAGATACAGGAGCCTCAGATTTTTTGACTTTAGTAGAAGTTTTAGTTACAACAGCTTTAGCAGTAGTTTTTGGAGTCTTGGTAGCTTTAGCCGCAACTTTTGGAGCCTTGGAAACTTTAGCAGCCTTTGCTGCTTTTGGAGCTTTCTCTACCTTAGCGGCTGGAGCGGCTGCTTTAGCGGCTGCTCTGCCTCTTTTAATAGTTGATGTAGGAACTGTTTTCAAGCTTTCGAGAGAGAGGGTATAGTAACCGAGTTGATTAGGAACACGCTTCCATCTATTTTCACCTTTACCCTTAGATAAATTCTTGGTGACACGTTCTTTAGCAACACGGAAAACAGTTTCAGAGAGATCTCCATAAAGGATATTGACTACATCATCCGCATTAACTGCTTGTCCTTGACGCTCATTCAAAATCTTTTCGATCGATTCTGTCAGGGTTAGTCCTTCATAAGCAGGACGAGTTGTTAATGAACCCCGACGATGTCCTCTTCCTTTTCCTTTAGCAACAGGTGTGGCGACGGGAGTTGCTTCAGGTTTAGCGGCTTTGGGTTTACGACCTTTAGTAGGGGCTTTAGGAACTTCAGCAATTACGGGAGCAACGATAGCAGGAGCAGTGGCAGTTTCTTTCTTTTTAGCTTTGGCTTTAGGAACTTCAGCAGGCAGGCTACCAAGGAGGGCTTCAACGTGAGCGAGTTGAGCGCGGGCTTGAGCGACTTTGTCTTCGTATTCTGCGAGGAATCCTTGCAAATGGGATTGCAAAGCTTGTAAAGACGCGCCAAAGCCATCTGGCTGTAGACTTACAGGTAGATCTATACTCATATTATGGAAACCAAAGAGATAATAATGATTGATTGTTTTGATTAGTTTGTTTCCTCATACATTTGCTTATGATGGAATAAACTCATTATTTCGTTCTATCACGTTTTGAGAGAACTCGCAATAGTTTAGAAAGAATTCTCACCATTATCTATTTTTCTCTGAGAGAGAGGGTGGCTAATCTACCATTCGTTTATTTCTTTAGGTTGAGCAAAAATCTGGCTTCAGCAGCACGATCGCTATCGGGATATCTCTCTAGTAACCTTTGTAAATATCTAGGTTGCTCACTGAGAAAGAAACTAGAAAACAGCAAATCATCAATATAAGGACTTTGAGGGAATTTAATTTGTAACTCAGTGATAATGCTGTCAATGCGCCGATGATAGTCAGATAGGGTACTCTTTTCTAGTTGTTCGTAGTCTTGATAAGAGTAACTACGTTTACTGAGTTGGCGATATTGTCCACTAGCACTTAATCCTGCGGGGGGATGGATCCTTTGAGTTTCCGCGAAAGTGTGGTTTTCCCATTGGTTCAGTAGGGTCATACCAATCATGTATAAAGATTTTTCGCGAATGTCTAGAGGGATATTCTGGTCATCAAGTAACTGTTGATAGAGGGAAATCGCGATCGCATTTTGGCTGCCACCTTGGTATTTAGCCAAAATCTCTGAGCTACTGCGTTTAGATTCATCGCATACCCACCACTTGTCACAGTCCCAGTCCGTAGGGATACGATAGGTGCGAAATCCATCCCAGATGGGTAAATAACCATTTTTCCATCCACCTATTCCTGCCCAATCTGAGGCGATTTGGTAACGCGATTCGGGAGTATTTTCGATTTGCCATTGGCGCAATTTTTGCCAACGTAGTTTCTGTTCGCTCAAGAGTGATTGTGCTTCTTTCTTAAAATCGACGACTCGATTATCCTCTCGCCACAAGTGACCTTGAGGGTAATAGTATGCTTCGAGGATACGGTCAGGGATTGAATCTAAATTTAAGTTGGCATTAATTTCTAAGGCTTTCGCATAGTTGTGAGATCGCGCATATTGAATGGCAATTGCATATTGCAAGAGTGGTGCGAGAGGTTGATTATCTGGTTCTTGCAAGAGGGTTTGCATTTGTTCGATAGACAGTCCCACATCGAGGAGGGTCCGCACATGAGGGAAAGCTAGATAGATGGCATCGCGATCACCCATAGGTTGCACCATGATTTTGTTCCAAAGACGCATAGCTCTCATGATGTCATTATTATTTTGAAGACTGAGCGCGAGGAAATAGTTAGCGTCATCGACTCCAGCATGATCAGGATATTTTCTGAGCCAGTCCTGCCATGCTTGCAGCCGTTCTATCTCAGTGCGGTTAGCATTACGTGCAATGATTTCTTGACTGCGTGGCTCACCATCAAAATAGGAACGTCCTGTTAAATCTCCATACTCACGACAAGCGATCGCAAATTTGGACTGCGGATATTTTGTCACCATTCCTAAAAGCAGGTAATAGGCATAGTCACCTTTAATCGTGAAATTCTCATAACTAACGATCTTGGAGAGAGGATAGAGTTGCGATAGATCATTGTTCAAAATATTTTGAAGGAGTTCTGTCGCTTGAGCATCACCATGGCGATCTAGCTCAGCGATCGCCCAAGTCCGATCATTAGAATTTGGTTCGTTAATCAAAGAATGGAAGAATGCACGACCAAAGGGAGTAATTTCGCCTGCTTTGATGGCTCCAAGTCGCTCGACCAAGATATACTCCTGAGCATCGCTTGGTAATTTTTGATAGAGGGAGATCGCTGCCTTGATTTGACTATCTGTCGGTTTTGCTAACTGCTCATAGTTCACCCATTCTGGTAAACCTGCAAAGTTCTTTTCTTTTTCATATGAGGACTTACCATATACGGCTTCATAGCCAAGAATTCTCGTCAAAAATTCCAAGTTGAATTGACTATAATATTGCGGAGAATTTTTGGGTTCGAGATTAGCTTTGGCAAGACTGATTAGCTCTTTGCGGACTTGAGGATCATCTAATCCGAAATCTTTCTCCCAGTCCTTGCTTTGAGCTTCGTAGACATAGGGAGCGATTTCGTACAAATTAGGGTAGGTCAAGCGACGTTGAATTTGTCCACGGAGCCATATGGTCGTATAGGGTTTACCAAGATTGCGAATACCTTCAATACCATACTTTTGTCTAGTTTCATCGCGGGAACGCGCATAATAGCTCAGCAATGGATATGCTTTAGCACCATACTTTTTCCATGCGGGATTGGCTACAGCATCTTTTCCCCATTTGGTAATGATAATATCTTGGCGAATAGCTTGAACGATTTCTTGCCACTGTGGATCGAAGCGGAGGCGATCGCGAAGAACATCATCGATTTCCAGTTGGGAAATTTCTTGAGCGCTGAAGGAATCAGCCAGTTTTGACATTTCTGCAGGGCTAAGTATTTTGACGGTGCGTGATTGAAATATTTCTGCTGCTTTGATTGCTGCGCCACAGGATGCGATCGTGATGAATATCATCAATATATATAGATATCGCTTTTTCATCTTACTCTCCAAACTCCAAGCTATAGGACTGGGTTCCCCAGAAAAAGTGTCTATCTATCATTAAATGTGATTTAGGCGAGATAGAAATACTTCTCAGCAATTTGCAACAAATATCCCCTTAAGAAAACGTGAGTTCGGGATAATTTGAAACGAGCTTTGAGAGAGGGGTGGCTACGCCACCCCTCTCTCAAAGCCCAAAAGCAAAAGCCTTGCTTAGCAAGGCTTTTGCTTTTGGGCTTTAAAATTTTGCCAGCTTAACTCGAAATCCCCTTTAGAAAGAATCTACGAAATGCACAGATTCTTTCTAAAGAGGATTTCGAGAAACGGGGAGGTATGCCAACGTTCTCTCATGGCAAAGCTTTGCTAAGCAATGCTTTTGTTGATGGGACTATAAAATTTGCAAGCTTAAGAACTGACGTTTTTAAAAGAATAAATGGCTTTCAGGTTGAATATTGATTTCCATCGGTACGGCTAATGGGTCGGCGGAGAGTGCAAACATAATTGCATTTGCCGCAGTTTCAGGAGTCAGCATTTTGCTGCGATCGACTTTGAGACTGACATTATCCCAAAATGGTGAATCAATTCCCCCAAAATAAAACAGAGTTACCTTAATTCCAAAGCGACGTAACTCATCTGCCATACATTTGCTAAAGCCAACGGCTCCAAATTTAGAAGCACAATAGGCGGATGCCATTGCCATCGGATGCTTACCTAAAATACCAATTACATTACAGATATGTCCAATTTTGCGATCCTTCATCGCATTAGCGACTAACTGACTCGTATAAAAAGTCCCTTTGAGATTGAGATCGAGCAGGTAATCGAGTTCCTGTGGCTCAATGCGATTGAATTGTTTGAGAATACCTGCACCTGCGGCATTCACTAAAACATCAATCTGTCCAAACTGGGCGATCGCCTGTTGCACCATTCCTTCAACTTGAGCATACTTGGTGATATCGGTGGGAATAGCGATTGCCTCAGCATCGTAATCATCTTCGAGGTTGTGAACGAGTTCCTCTAATTTATGGATATCTCTTGCTACGAGAACTAATTTCGCACCTGCTTCTGCTAATTTCGGTACAAGTGCTGAACCAATCCCACCTGTTGCACCAACAACGACAACAACTTTGTTTTGCATTTGAAAATTACAATTTTTTTACAATACTTTATATTCCTTTACACAATATAGCGCTTTTCAAGCAATCGAGGTATATGGGTTGTACCCCATCTTCTGCGGGCGTACAACTCCGTACTTCACGAGATTTGTATACGCGATAAGACTTTCTCGTAATTAGGGACTTGCTATAAATTAAAGGGTAGTCATGCAATGTAATTGTGGCTTAGGCTCCGCTCCACCAAAGTTAGCTGCGACTTCGCAGCTAACTTTGGTGGAACATTTTTATCCGCAAGAGCCTTACAGATAGTTGGCATAAAAAAAGAGCGCATAGCGCTCTTTTTTTATGCCAAGTCTGGTTAAGCTTACAAAGCTTATCAAGTCCAGAAGCAAAAGCTTTGCTTTTAGGCGCTCATTTAAACTCCGTTTTTCTTAAACCAAGCTTTCAGCCGTTTCCAACCGTCTTCGGCTTCTTTTTGACGGTATGAGGAGCGATAATCGGCATTAAACGCATGGGGAGCATCAGGATAGACAATGATTTCAGAATTAGTACTGCAACCCTTAAGTTGTTCGCGCATTTGCTCAACGGTCTCTAGGGGAATACCTGCATCCTTGCCACCGTAAAGTCCTAAAATAGGCACTTGTAAATATTTGGCGATATCAATGGGATGATACGGTGTGAGTTCTGTCGATTCACCAACGAGTCTGCCATACCAAGCAACACCAGCCTTGACTTTAGGATTATGGTTTGCATAGAGCCATGTAATCCTACCACCCCAGCAGAATCCCGTAATCCCCAACTTTTGAATATCGCCCTGTGACGATTTAGCTGCCCATTCTACGGTTGCGTCAAGGTCGGCAAATACCTGAGCATCAGGAACCTTGCTCACAATCGGTCTAATTTGAGCAATATCGGCAAGTTTCGATACGTCACCTTGGCGATAAAACAATTCAGGGGCGATCGCTAAATATCCTAATTTGGCTAGACGACGGCATACATCTTGAATATGGGCATGAACACCAAAAATTTCTTGAATTACTAAAATGACGGGGAAATTTTTGCCTCTGGCGGGTTGTGCTCGATAGGCGGGAATTGTGCCATCAATGACAGGAATTTTCACTTCTCCTGCAATTAGCCCCTTGCTCGTGGTGGTAATTACTTTCGCGGAAATAGGCTGAACAGCGATCGCAAATCCCGCAGTGAGGCTACTAACAGCGATAAACTCTCGCCTTGTAAGTTTTGACATTGCTGTAATCTCTTATGACAACAACTGAAGTAATTAAAAACTGAACCCAGTCTGTCTGGAAGTTAAAAAATGGCACTGCCATTTTTTAACTTGATATTACATTCTGCATTCAAAAATGAAAATTGCTGTATTGCAGTTTGTGCCTTCTTAATATATGAGGGGTAAATATATGAGGGGTAAAAAGTAGCCCCTCTTAATGTTACATACCAATTTTTACTGGTGTTTTGAGATTTTTAACTTCATAACTAGCTGACTCCAATAGAGAAAACCCAGTCATTTCTGGTGGTTTCGGAATTTGGAGGATTTCAAGAATCGTTGGTGCAATGTCCGCCAGACGACCACCATTGGGCTTTAGCTTGACATCAGCACCATGTCCATGAATTTTGCGTCCTTCACCCTCCACCAAAATAAATGGTACAGGGTTACTGGAATGAGCTGTCCAAGGGTTACCATCATCATCCCACATATATTCCGCATTACCGTGATCAGCCGTGATCAAAGCAGTACCGCCTGCATTAGCAATACTAGATAGCAGTTGCCCTAAACATCGATCCACATGTTCAAGTGCCTTAACCGTAGCTTCAAAGTTACCAGTATGTCCGACCATGTCAGGGTTGGCATAGTTGATTACGATCAGTGAATAAATCCGTTTGGCGATCGCCTCCGAAGCAATTCTGGTAACTTCAGTAGCCGACATAGCTGGCTCTTGGTCATAGGTCGATACCCTTGGGCTATTAACGAGTATGCGATCATCTCCTTCGCTAGCCTCTTCCATCCCACCGTCAAAGAAATAGGTGACATGGGCATATTTTTCAGTTTCAGCCAAGCGGAGTTGCCTGAGTCCATGGTTAGATACAACTGGCCCGAGTAGGTTGGTCAAGTTTTGAGGCAAGAAAGCAACAGGGATCGATAGTGAACTGTCGTACTGGGTGAAGGTAGCATAGGCAAGCGGCTCTATGCGCTCACGTTCAAATCCCGTAAAGTTATCAGATACAAATGCTTGGGTAATTTCACGGGAACGATCAGGTCGGAAATTAAAACAAATGACACCATCACCTGCGGCGATCGCCCCATGGGCTATTCTGGTTGGTGGCAAAAACTCATCGGTGATTTTTTCTTGATAAGCAGATGCCAGTACATCGACTGCTGAAGTTAGCTTGGTGGTGATTTGATCATTAGTTAAAACTTCATAGGCTTTTTGGATGCGATCCCAACGTTTGTCCCGATCCATTACAAAATAGCGACCGCTAATGGTAACAATCCGCCCAGTGCCAGTTTTATTAAGATAGGTCTGCAATAACTTAATAAAATTAATCCCAGACTGGGGTAGGGTGTCTCGACCATCAGTAATGACATGGATACAGACATCTTGAATACCCTGAGCCTTTGCTAAATCGATCAAACCTAATAAGTGATCAATATGCGAATGAACACCACCATCAGAGCAAAGCCCAATTAGATGTAACTTGCTCTGATTAGCCTTGACCTGCTCACAAACATTTACTAGCGCAGGATTAGCCAGTAATGAGCCATCATCAACAGCATCAGAAATTCTAACTAATTCTTGGGGGACGACTCGACCAGCGCCAATATTCAAATGACCAACTTCTGAGTTGCCCATTTGACCTTTGGGTAAGCCAACATCCTTGCCAGAGGCTTGGAGGAGAGTTTTTGGGTAAGTACTCCACAGACTATCTATGACAGGAGTATTTGCTGCGGCGATCGCATTGCCCTCGGCTTCTTCTCTATATCCCCAGCCGTCTAAAATGATCAGAACCAGTGGAGAAACAGACCCCTTTTGCATAAAAGACAGTTCCTTGTTAAGTACACGATCGCTCCTTACTTGGCAATAATACCATCAGAGCAAATTTACGGATTAACTTAACAATACTTGGCAATTAGCGCGATCGCAATGTATCGTAGAAAACTTTTAACAATGTTCAAAATGTATAGATTGATACTTTTAAAAAGTTGCTCGGTCTCAAGAATGAGCGACTAGACTTTGATTCTCTACTTGTCTTTGAGGTTAATACAGAGGCATTGTGTAACGCGAGTTTGGGATAATTTAAAGCTATTTTTGAGACAGGTTTTACTACGCAAACCCTATCTCAAAACCAGAAATCAAAAGCCTTGCTTACCAAGGCATTTTAGTTTCTTGCTGATAAAATTTACAGGCTTAAATCGCACAGACGTTTGTATAGTGATTGTCTAGATGAAATGTATGATAGATAAGCTGTAATGCTTTGACTTGAATTAGTTAACTTGATTGAGTTGACTGGACTTGGGTTATTGAGCAAAACATCTTCAGAAACTCTCTCAGGTTTACAAAATTTTCCCCACGAATGGCGCTAATAGTTCAAAAATATGGTGGCTCCTCCGTAGCCGATGCTGATCGCATTAAAGCAGTACGCGATCGCATTAAGCGGACAGTTGATGCGGGTAATCAAGTCGTGGTTGTAGTTTCGGCGATGGGCAAAACCACGGATGGACTAGTTGCCCTTGCCGAATCTGTAGCTGCAACCCATGCCCAAACCCTCGAAGAAATTGACGCGAAAGAGCGTGAGACGGATTTGCTCTTGGCAACGGGTGAACAGGTGACGATCGCTTTGCTAAGTATGGCGCTACAAGCGGTGGGTCAACCAGCGATCGCTATGAATGGTTCGCAAGTGCGGGTAGTCACTGAACCAAAACATACACGTGCCAGAATTTTGTATGTGGAAGCTGATCAAATTAAATCAGCTTTGGCTTTAGGTAAGGTTGTCGTAATTGCAGGCTTCCAAGGTGTGGCGCTTGATGAAGCAACAGGTTTGCCGAGTACCGAAATCACGACCCTAGGAAGGGGTGGTTCGGACACTTCGGCAGTGGCGATCGCGGCGGCGATTGAAGCTGATGTTTGTGAGATTTATACAGATGTTCCAGGAATTCTCACCACCGATCCCCGCATTGTGCCCAAAGCACAAATGCTCGATGAAATTACTTGCGATGAAATGCTAGAGCTAGCCAGTTTGGGCGCTAAGGTTTTACATCCGCGATCGGTCGAGATAGCAAGAAACTTTGGCGTAAAAATGTGTGTGCGATCAAGTTGGCTTGATGATCCAGGGACAGTAATTACCTCGCCACGTATTGGCATAGGTGACCTAAAAACCTTAGAGGTAAATCGTTTCGTGGAAAATATTTCTATTGATTACGATCAAGTCAAGATTGCCCTATTGCAGATCCCTGATCGACCAGGGATCGCCTCGCAATTATTCAAACCCCTTGCCGAGCAATCCGTAAATGTAGACTTAATCATTCAAGCGGTGCAAGAAATTGAGGGAGTTAATGATATTGCTTTTACGATTCCTCAAAATCAATTGCAGTTGGCGGAATTGGTCACCCGTAGCCTAGAGATTGGTGCAAGTTCTGTTACTGTTGACTCCAACGTCGCAAAAATCAGCATTATTGGCGTTGGGATGATTGGTCGTCCAGGAGTTGCCGCAAAAATGTTCTCGGCATTGGCAGAAGCTGGGGTGAATATTCAGATGATCTCTACCTCAGAGATTAAGATTAGCTGTGTAATTGCCGCAACCGATGGCGAGGTAGCGATCGCTGCTCTTCAAAAAGTCTTTGATGTGCCAGTACAGACATCCACTTCCCGCGAAACAATCCTTAATACCAACAATCCACCAGTACGGGGCGTTGCTCTTGATCGCAATCGAGCCAGAATCGCAGTTCAGAAAGTACCAGATCGTCCAGGAATGGCAGCCAAAATTCTGGAACAATTAGCTGAGCAAAATATTAGCTTAGATATGATTGTGCAGTCCCAGTCTGATCGCGATGTTAATGAGATTGCCTTTACGGTAGCTATTACGGATCGGGCAAAAGCGGAAACTGCCCTGAAGCAGGTGGCAAACGATCTCGGTTATGGCGAAGTCTCCTGTGATGACGACATCAGCAAAGTCAGCATCGTGGGAGCAGGGATGATTAATCAATCTGGTATTGCTGCAAGGATGTTTGGAGCATTAGCCGATGCAAGTATTAATATTGAGATGATTGCCACATCTGAAATTAAAGTTAGTTGTGTAGTCCGTGATAATCAGGCGGAACAGGCGTTAAAGCTAATTCATCAAGAATTTAACCTTTCTGGTGATCGCGCGATTGAGGTTCCTAGTGTCTTGAAAAAGTAGTAAGTCGGCGCTTTAGACCACACTGACTAAAGACGATCTAAGATAAGTACATATTCCGCGAGCATTTCTATGTCATCTGATAATTCTAGCGATCGCACTAATCAGTCTCCAGTCAATCCACCGTCTGATCCCAAACAAGTACCACCAGTTCAGGAACGTTCGCTCAAAACAATTTTAGCGGACAATCTGCCGACGGTGACTGTGGCGATCTTACTAGCGGTCGGAGTACGCATATTTGTAGCAGAGCCACGCTATATTCCCTCTAGCTCCATGGAGCCAACTCTATTAATTGATGATCGCCTAATTATTGACAAACTTTCCTTTCGCTGGCGCAAGCCTGAACGTGGCGAAATAATTGTCTTTAATCCTCCCAATGTTGCTATAGTGCCTGATCCCACGAAGGTTTATATCAAGCGAGTCATTGGCTTACCTGGTGATCGCATCAGCATTCATGATGGAAAAGTATTTATTAATGATGTGCCCTTAAATGAGCCATACGTTGCGACTCCGCCAAATTACACTTTACCGACCCAAGATGATGCCCTCTGCCCTAATTGCTTCCGTCCCCCTAATGTGCAATCAGGAAAGAATTATCCATATTTCACTGTCCCCAATGGTAAATATTGGGTGATGGGTGATAACCGCAATAACAGTTTGGATTCCCATGCGTGGGGCTTCATGCCAGAGGAAAATATCGTTGGGCGGGCAATGTTTCGCTATTGGCCTTTTGATAGTCGTGCGGGTAACTTGACTGTTCCTAAATATTAAAAATATTAAAATTTATGTACAGGTCGCGCAAACCTGCGTTCATAGTTTCCTTTAGCCCAATTAGTTAGATCACAACACATAAATATTGATTCATGTCCACAGAAAATAAGCTCGATTCGCAAGTGACCGTCAAACCTTGGTGGCAGCAACATGGTGAAACGATTCGGATTTTTGCTGTTGCCCTTGCGATCGCTATTTTCCTACGCACGTTTATTGTGGAGCCACGCTTCATTCCCTCTGGCTCGATGGAACCAACTTTACAAGTGGGCGATCGCATTTTAGTAGACAAAATTTCCCAGCGTTGGCAAGAACCTCAATACGGCGATATTTTAATTTTCTATCCGCCTGCTACGCCTGCAACAAGTGATACGAGCAAGGCTTACATTAAGCGATTGATTGGTGTGGAAGGCGATCGCATTGCGATTAAAAATGGTAAGGTCTATCGCAATGGTGAACCTCTTGATGAGTCCTATATTGCGGAAGCTCCAAAATATGCGATGCGTGAAGTGTTAGTTCCCAAAGGTCATTACTGGATGATGGGCGACAATCGCAATCACAGCAATGATTCGCATATCTGGGGATTTTTACCAAAAGGAAATGTCATTGGTAAAGCAACTATTAGGTTTTTCCCTTTTGGCGATCGCTTAGGCGCAATTACAACTAGTAAATAACGCCTAAACCAAAATCTGTTTATTCAAGATACGATTAATATCGCCAAATAATTATCCTTTCAAATTTCTAATCTCGTTATGACCATGGCAATGATCTATAGAAGTCAGAGACTTTTTGAAATAAATCATCAAAGTCTGGAAGCTCACTCTCTATCTCATCTTTAAGAGTGTGATAGTCTTTTTGAGCTCTGGATTTTAAATCTGGGTCTTCAAATGAATTTATATCTGGCGATATCTCTCTTGCTTTCGATTTAATAATTAAGGAATTCAAGATTTTGCTTCTTTCAAAATCATTAATATCCCCAAATCTTTCGACTAATAAGTTTATGTCATATACATCTTGTCTACGATTTCTATTTCTAGAAACTTGCTGTAATAATGAGCGATATTTTTCGGCTATTAAGTCTGTTAATGAATAAGCTAAAATGCCTTCTTCAAGATTTAGCTTTAAATCTTCAATATTAGGAGTTGCTTCATTCAAACTATAATCAATTGATATGGTATTCGGTGATTGCAAAGACAATAATCGCTTATGCTGAGGTGTCCCTTTATATGCATATCCTACTTTCATCTTAATTGATGGATATGTAGATTTAACATCCCTTGGCTGTAACTTACTACTTTGTACACGACAATCTAAATCATAATCCAATTCCTCAACCATCTGGGCTAGACTACTATCCAAAGATTTACGAACGCCATCTTCAGTAATCTCGCCACCGCGTGGTTTCTCCGTAGAAAAGTCGATATCTGTTGTAAAGCGATGACTTTTATATCTTATCGCTAACAAAATGCCTCCTTTCAAAATCATGTTTGCTTTTAAGTCACTATCTGAAGCAATTGACGACAAGATAGTATGTACAGCCTGACGAAACTCCTTATTACTTGTAGTTGATGCCTCTTCAACCCAGTCTTTGATATCATATCCCTCGATTTCACTCATCAAGCACTATTCCTGAAAATATTCAAAGAAATTTTCCATTTATCTGACCATTCGGGAGAGTATTCTGAGCTTGAATCAAGCTTTCTCGATCCACCCCTTTGAGCAAGTGAAGACCAGCCATTAATAATCTCATTATTATTAATACCTAATCGCTCATTCAAAATATAGCCTGCCCTAACCTTATCGATAGGCTCTCCGTTTTTATCAATATCGTCAGTGATCAATCTGAGATATTTCTCTCCATATTCATCAAATACATCTAATATATGATTGATACCCCCGCATAGTTCAGGATTTCTTAACATATCAAGGAATGTTCTTCCTATAGTTGAAACTCTGAGAGATCTCCCCCTAACATTCTTATATGCTCCCAAGCGCATAGAATTTAGACAATAAAGGTCTGTCTTATCGATCTTATTCATGTTCGTCGGTCTAACTAGTTTGGGCAACCCATGCTCACAATAACTTTCAAAACTATCGCCCAGATCTTTCTGCATTTTCTCTTTTGCTAAAGATCGCCAAGTATCATTCGGAGGGGAAGATATAAATAGCTTTTTTGGTATTCGATCTGTTAAACCATGATACGACATGGCACTTAGATGAGACATATAGCAAAAAGGATCAACTGTACAGGCTATATCCTCAGGATCGCCATTAGATCGACCAAGAAGAGTAAAAATATTGGAGAGATTCTTATGAGGAAACAAAACTCCTTCATATAGTAATAATTTTAAGTGTTTAGCAATGTCTGCTTTTTCCGCAAAATCCTTATGGAGATCTACAGGTTCACCGCTATAAAACTTGCTTCGGTATATTTTGTTTACAGTTAATCCAAACTGATATTTAGAGATGACGGGCTGTTCTAAATTACCAAGTGATAATGTGATGGCTTTCTCAACTTGCATAAATAGTTGGCACTCAAAAATTCAAAGCTAAACTACAATGTTAGGATTACATCCTTAGGATGTAATCCTAACATTGTAGTTTAGCTTTGTCAAGAACATTTGGACAGCTATAGCTATTCTCATCATGGAGATTTTGCCTTGATTTAGATGAGTTTACTGAGAATATTTGCAATAGCTATTGAAAAGCCTATACATTCGTCCAAAATTTGAAAGCCTAGACAAACTAAAAGTCATAACGAGAATTGCTGTATTGATACAATGTCCCAATACAGTTCAACTCAGGTGCAATATGTCACCAACAATTACCCCAGCGAAATTTCAAGTAACAGCTCTACCTTTTCGTTAGGACGAAGCTGGTGGTATCCGAATCGGAGCAATCTCTGGTCAGTTATGATGTTCGGGTGTGGTCAATAACAATCGTCACTTCAGATTGCATAATCTATAGATGTAACCAATTTTTTCAATGGCAATCATGAGCAACTCTCTCAAGCGCACCCCTTTGTATGATCTTCATGTTAGCTCTGGTGCGCGATTAGTAGAATTTGGTGGGTGGGAGATGCCCGTGCAGTATCAGGGCATCATTGCCGAACATAAGGCAGTGCGATCGCAGGTGGGGATGTTTGATGTATCCCACATGGGCAAATTTGCGATTTCTGGGGAAGGAGTTCTTGAAACCTTAAACAAACTTGTGCCATCGAACTTAGGTCGAGTCAAGGTAGGACAGGCTCTATATACAGTCTTACTCAATGAGCAAGGTGGGATTATCGATGATGTAATTTTTTATCACCATGAGCCTGAGGGTGATCGCGAAAATTGGTCAGTGATTGTCAATGCTTCCACCACCGAAAAGGATAAGGCATGGTTACAACAACATTTAGGCGATCGCTTAGTTGATAACTCCGCATCACAAACCTTAATTGCCGTACAGGGGAAAACAGCGATCGCCACTTTGCAGGAGCTAGTCGGTGCTGACTTGATGAAATTACCCAGACTGCGCTTTGGGCATACCTATACAGAAGTACTAGGCGTTCGCAGCTTCGTGGCACGTACAGGCTACACAGGCGAAGATGGCTGTGAAATTATGACCGATATCGAAACTGGGAAAGCACTTTGGCAAAAACTACTTGATCTAGGTGTTGTTCCTTGTGGCTTAGGTTGTCGTGACACCCTGCGACTCGAAGCAGGAATGCACCTCTATGGTCAGGACATGGACGATAGCACTACACCTTGGGAAGCCGATATCAATTGGATTATTCATCTCAAAGAGAAGGGTGAATTCTACGGACGTGCTGTCCTCGAAGATCAAAAACAGAATGGAGTTCCTCGTAAACTAGTTGGTTTGGAATTGGAAGGTCGCAATATCGCTCGTCATGATTATCCGATTCGTTTTGAAGGTGAAACTGTGGGTATCGTCACCAGTGGCACGATGTCGCCAACCCTCGGCAAAGCGATCGCCTTTGGTTATGTCCCGCACCATCTCGCCAAGATTGGACAAATTGTGCAAGTTCAAATCCGCGACAAGGAATTTCCAGCCAAGGTAGTTAAGCGTAACTTTTTATAAACTCAAACAAGGGTATTCCCAAGCACTGCCTTTAGTTGGGGTTTATAGATTGGCAATTACTCCATAAATTAACGGTAAAATCAAACAGACTTGCTTGTACCCTTACCTAAAAGAAAATTTTCTATGTACGACTGCATTGTTGTGGGAGCAGGACCATCTGGTGGTTCAGCATCCTATCATTTGGCAAAACGAGGACGATCAGTTTTGTTACTCGAAAAAGAAAGCCTGCCTCGATACAAGCCTTGTGGTGGTGGCGTTTCGCCGATGGTACAAGAGTGGTTTGACTTTGATTTTTCGCCAGCGGTTGCATTGACCGTCAGCAATATTCGCTACACATGGCAAATGGGCGATCCTGAACTGGTGGAACTAACTACCAAAGAGCCAGTCTGGATGGTACGTCGCGATGTATTTGATCATTACCTAGTCCAACAAGCTCAAAAATTAGGTGTGGAACTTCGCGATAATAATGGCGTTACAGGAATTGAATGGAAGAGCGATCGCTGGTTAGTCAAAACCGAAAATGATGTCTTTGAAGCAAAATATCTAATTGCTGCTGATGGCGCAAAAGGCACTATGGCAAAATGGCTAGGATTTAAAGAGAGAAAACGCCGCATGGGAGCCGCCCTCGAAGTCGAAGCGCCTCACTCTGCGCCCGATGTGAGTGCCGCCCATTTTGACTTTGGTTCTGTCCAAAATGGTTATATCTGGAACTTCCCTAAACCTGACGGTTATTCCATTGGTGCAGGTACATTCCTTGGTGGTGAGAAGCAAAATCTTAAAGAGCTTGGCGCTGCCTACGCGGAAAAGTTTGGCATTGATATCACTTCCATTAAGCAATATGGACATCCACTCTGTTTATGGAATGGAAATCAACCACTACATACCCAAAATGCAATTCTTACAGGGGAATCGGCATGTATTGTCGATCCATTTACTGCCGAGGGAATTCGTCCTTCCCTGTTAACAGGAGTGTTTGCAGGGCAAGCGATCGATGAAGCGATTGGCGGCAATACTGATGCTCTAAAGCAATATACCCAGAGAGTACATGAAGAATGGGGTGAAGATATGGTGTGGGCACAGCGCATTGCTAATATTTTCTATCGCATTCCTAGTTTTGGTTACAAAATGGGAGTGAAGCGCCCTAGTGCTAGTCAACGCATGGGCAAAATTCTCTGTGGTGAGTTGCGTTATCGCGATGTCGCTGGGGCTGCGGTGAAGCGCCTCACGAAAGGGTTAATGGGTATAAAATAAAAGAAGGGTCGCGCAAAGCGCGACCCTTCTTTTATAACGAAAAGAAATGAATAAAAAATATCGGTTACTGTTTTTATCTACTCCCGTGGGCGCATTAGGTTCTGGAATTGGGGGCGGCGTAGAACTAACTCTTCAGAATGCAGCCAAGGCGCTCATGGCAAAAGGACATGAAGTGGAAATTGTTGCTCCTGAAGGTTCGTTTACAAATGTCACAAAACTAACCTCAATAGCAGGTAATAGACAAGTCTCTGCCCAAACTCAAATCGGGACAGATGTAGTCGTGTTGCCTCAAAATTCAGTTCTTGAAAATATGTGGAGTTACGCAAGGGAAGCCCAAGATCAATTTGATTTGTTATTTAACTTTGCCTATGATTGGCTACCACTATACCTCACGCCATTCTTCCATCGCCCGATCGCCCATTGGATTAGTATGTCATCCCTCTCGCCTGTGATCGATGCAATGGTTAGTAAAACAGTCAAGCTTTGTCCTCAAGCGATCGCTGTGAATACTCGAGCCTGTGCAAATACATTTAGAGATGGAGATCGCTTGATGATTATGGGTAAAGGCATTGATGTGACTCAATACAATTTTGTGGCAAAGCCTGAAAAACCTAGTCTGGCATGGGTGGGGCGCATCTCTCCTGAAAAGGGACTAGAGGATGCCGCCGAGACTGCTCAAGCGACAGGTTTACCGCTACGAGTATTTGGGCTCATTCAAGATCAAGCCTATTGGCAACAGATTCAAAAAGACTTCCCGAAATCAGAAATCCATTATGAAGGATTTTTATCTACCCATGAGTTACAGCAAAAACTAGGTCAATCGAGTGCTTTGTTGATGACACCACGCTGGATCGAGGCTTTTGGCAATGCGGCGATCGAAGCTTTTGCCTGTGGAGTACCTGTGATTTCCTATCGTAGCGGTGGACTAACGGAAATTGTGCGCCATGGTAAGACAGGATTTCTCGTGGATATGGGAAGTGTCCCAGGATTAATTAAGGCAGTGTCTCAGTTAGATCAAATTGATCGCTTAGCCTGTCGTCAGCAATTAGAAGCGGAATATTCCCTAGAAGTCTGGGGCGATCGCTTAGAAAAATGGTTTGAGCAACTGATCATCAACTTCAAAATTTAGTCAAAATCTAAAACTTCACTTTGGATCGAGGGTGCTGCTGATAGTCCTTGAGAATACAAACGCATGGATGTAATGTCTGAATCCTCCCACTTTTTTACATCTTGGCAATGATGAGCAACCAATAGCCCCCATAGCTTGCCATTATTCAACACAGGGGCTACTAAATTAGATCGAACTTGTAAACTTCTCAAGAAATCACGGTGGCAATCACTAATTGGAGCAGTTTCAATATCATCTGCCCAGTAAATTCGCCCAGCTATATATAAATCTGCATACTTTCTTTTAAAACACTCATCTGCACCAGTCGAACAAATGATTGAGTATTTGTGATCGCTCAAAGCCTCAAAGGTTACCTGCCCCTGCCAATGGGTATAAAAATAATACAAAGCCACGCGATCAACATCTAAACATTCCCTCAGTTCATGTAGGGCATCATGAACTAATGAGTCTTGTTGTAATTTGTTGGTAATTCGAGTTAAAACCGAATTCAAACCGCGATTGGCAGGATTCATCATTGCAAGAGATAATAAGTAAATCTTAAAAAGGTTAAAAATCCGAAAATTGCTGAATAAGACATCCTTTATGCTTTCTTAAGTCCCAGATAAATTTTCAAAAAGCTTGCAAAGTAATCTCTTAGAAAATTTATTTGTATTATACAAAACCCTAAAAGTCTGTATTTATTTAATATCAAGGGATTTAATATCAAGGGCACTGAATAGTTGTCGCAGGTAGAGCCATATCTTTTAGTAGTTTCTAATTTTAATCTTGAGTACAGTACATATAACAATCCTTACTAAAAAAATAGCAAGATATGGATACCAAGAAATATTCTTTATACTTATACCTGTTGTGAATATGGCGCAACAGAGTCTAAAACACTTTTCTAGTAAGGCTTTTAAGACTTAAGACTCTTTATTTATATTAAAAAAAGCTATACTTTAGACATGAGTTTTTTTACTTAGTAGCGAGTCAAAATCTTGCCAAAAGAATATCAAGCTATAGGAATTAATCTTAAGGGAATGCCTTTGGGTGAGCATGATCGCCTATTGACGATTTTGACAAAGGAATGTGGCTTGATCAAGGCAGTGGCTACTGGGGCACGCAAACATCGCTCAGCAATGGCAGGACGCTCTGGCTTATTTGTTGTCAATGATCTGCAAATTTCCGTGGGACGATCAATGGATCGGATTAAAAATGCGGAAATGCTGCAATCTTTTGTTGGTTTGGGTAAAACTCTCGCTAAGCTTACGGCTGCTCAGTATTTATCAGAACTAGCTCTAATGCAAGCACTATCGGCTCAACCCCAAGAGGAACTATTTTTAGTACTAGTCGAGCATCTCAATCGCATTCAGGATGCCGAGGATAAATATGTCTTGGCTTGTTTGGTGCATGGTACTTATCACTTGCTAGCGATCGCAGGTTTTGCTCCGCAGGTACATAGCTGCTGCATCTCACAACGTCCTGTAATAGCCAATCGTGAAATTCCGAAATGGAAGGCTGGATTTAGTATCGTCGGTGGTGGGGTGATTAATCTTGAAATAACCGATCCTCCCAGTGACGGTAATCCGAATCGCGATCGCTCTATCAACGGTCTTGAGATCATCGGTAATAGCGCGATCACTAATCAGATTAGCCATTACCTAAATGCTCCCGAACTCTTAGCGATTCAGGAACTTGCACAAACCGATTTAACCGATAATATTTTAAAGTCACAGACAACAGATTGGCTTACAGTCGAAAGATTGTTACGAGCCTACGCACAGTATCATTTTGATAGACCAATCCAGTCTTCGGCACTGATTGACAACTGCTTTTTTAATATATGACCCATTTATTCGATCCGCCCACACCGAATTTCCCTGAACATCACGATCCCCACCACGTTGATCCACATCATGCCGATCACCAGCAGACCATAGAATCAGGCAATTCACAGATTGATGCTAATAGTGTCAATCCTGTTGATTCGCAATCTGTCCTTCGCAATCCTAACTTTTTATCACTGTGGAGTGGTCAAGTTTTTTCCCAGATAGCCGATAAGATTTTTTTGGTACTTGTCATTGCGATCGTTTCTACACAATTTCAGCATGAGGGTGAGACAATTAGCGGTTGGGTGTCAGCAGTGATGGTGGCATTTACAATTCCTGCGATTCTATTTGGGTCGATCGCAGGTGTATATGTTGATCGCTGGAAGAAAAAAACAGTTTTAGTTAGCTCTAATATTCTTCGCGGAGTCTTGGTGCTAAGCATTCCGCTATTACTCTGGATCACCAAAAATAGTGTGTTACCTTGGGGCGCACCGACTGGCTTTTGGGGATTATTATGTATTACGTTTTTAGTCTCTACTTTTACGCAGTTTTTCACACCTGCGGAACAGTCGGCAATTACGCTCGTCGTCGAGAAGCCAAAGCTATTATCTGCAAATTCGCTCTACACAACGACGATTATGGCAGCGTTAATTTTAGGCTTTGCTCTTGGTGAACCACTCCTCGCTCTATCCGATCATCTGTGGCACAATTTTGGGCAAGAAGTACTTGTGGGTGGTAGTTACTTAATCGCTGGGATTATCTTAATCCTCTTGAAAACGGGCGAAACCAAAGAGGATCTTCACCGCGATAGCTTTCATCTTTGGAATGATATTAAAGAAGGTTTGCAATATCTCAAAGATAAAAAAACTTCGCTATCAGCTTTGATTCAGCTAATTTGTACTTTCTCGATTATTGCGGCGTTGACTGTACTTGCTGTGCGTCTTGCGGAAGTCATGCCTGAAATTAAATCTGAGCAGTTTGGTTTTTTATTAGCAGTCGCCAGTTTGGGGATGGCGATCGGTGCTGGCGTTGTAGCAAAACTTGGTAATCGCTTTAGTCGCCAAAACCTTGCTTTCGTTGGTTCGATTGGGATGGCGGTCTTTTTAACAATGCTAGGATTTTTTAGCGATCGCTTTGGATTAGGACTAATTGCGATCGCGGGTACTGGTATTTTTGCGGGGCTAAGCGTAATTCCGATGCAGACAGTTATTCAAGAAGAGACTCCCGAAGATGTGCGCGGTAAGGTCTTCGGCTTACAAAATAATGCGGTGAATATTGCCCTGAGTTTGCCCCTATCTGTTGCAGGTCTTGCCGAGTCCTATTTCGGGTTGCAACAGGTAATTTTTGCTCTCAGTGCGATCGCTCTATTTACAGGTCTTCTCACTTGGTACATTGCCCGTCAACTGATCGAGTCCTAAAGAAATCTGCTGAGCTGCTTTCTCTCATGGAAATAGGTGCTAGCACCTATTTTTTGGGCTTAATTTTATGATGTGTGATTTGTAACGCTAAGCCTACAGGCAATCAGGTAATATTGCATCAATCAGGTCTAAACCTGATTGATGCAATTACTCACTTCTCAAGATGCCAAAACTAACACCTAACCCTAGCTTTAGCTTGACCTTCCGTGTGCAACTCCTCAACCGCGCAGGAATGCTGTCTTCTGTGATCAGTGCCCTAGCTGAAGCAGGAGGGAATCTAGGACAGATTGATTTAATCCAACAGACTCGTAAAATTTCGGTGCGGGACATTACGGTCAATGCCTACAGCACTGAGCATATGGATAAGTTAATTGCCGTTGTCAAAGCAGTTCCCGAAATTCGCGTACTCGATGTTTACGATCGCACTTTCCAAGTTCACCAAGGTGGCAAAATTCATCTTGAAGCGAAGGTATCTGTTAAAGGTCAAGACGACCTCGCAATGGTCTATACCCCAGGGGTGGGAAGAGTCTGTATGGCGATCGCTGAAGATAAGCGTAAAGTTTACGAATACACGATTAAATGCAACACGATCGCTGTGGTTACAGATGGTACAGCAGTCTTAGGACTTGGTGATATTGGACCTGAGGCTGCTATGCCTGTAATGGAAGGTAAGGCAATGCTCTTCAAGCAATTTGCGGGACTAGATGCGTTCCCGATTTGCATCAACACAAAAGATGTCGATGAAATTGTGGAAACAGTTAAACGCATTGCTCCAACCTTTGGCGGCGTGAATCTAGAAGATATTAGCGCTCCCCGTTGTTTTGAAATCGAAAAGCGACTCAAAGAAGAATTAGATATTCCCGTTTATCACGATGATCAACATGGCACGGCAATTGTCGTAGTTGCGGCTACCATCAATGCGCTCAAAGTCGTGGGTAAACCCATTGATACAGTTCGGATTGTGATGAATGGTGCGGGAGCTTCAGGCATTGCGGTCGCCAGACTCTTGCGTGAAGCAGGTGTGAAACAGATTTCAATGTGCGACTCCAAAGGCTGTCTTAGCAAAGATCGCACCGATCTAACTGCGGAGAAGTTAGAATTTGTCAGTGATTTCTCTGGTTCCTTGGCTGATGTAATTAAGGGAGCAGATATGTTTATTGGCTTAAGTGTCAAGGGAGCGTTAACTCCTGAAATGGTCAGAAGTATGTCTCCTGCCCCAATTGTGTTCGCAATGGCAAATCCCATTCCTGAAATTCAACCTGAATTGGTGATTAATGATGTTGCTGTCATTGCCACAGGTCGAAGTGACTATGCTAACCAAATCAATAATGTCCTTGCCTTCCCAGGAATTTTTCGAGGTGCGCTTGATGCCCGAGTTCATCAAATTACGACTCAAATGAATTTAGGTGCGGCACAAGCGATCGCCTCTTTAGTCAGCGCTAGCGATCTTGCCCCTGATTTTATTATTCCATCAGTATTTGATCCGCGCGTTTCCCATGCAGTCGCTGCTGCCGTTCAGGCAGTTGCTCGCCAGCAAGGTTTAGCTAACGATTAGTAAAGTTAGAGGGAAAGCTTTGCGATCCCTCTAATGTTTTTCCACAGCAATAAATTCATCTACTAAATTTAAAAGTTTTTCGACCGCTTCACTGAGATTGACTGACTTCACTGGGAATCCATGAGCAACACGATTTCTAATTTCATTTAAGGTGATCGCTCTCTCAAATTGCTCTCTTGAAATTTCTGATTGAGCATAAAGATGTTGAATCATCAAAATCGTTGGCATCCGATCAATCGGAATTAGAGCTTGTCGAGCATGTCTTCGCATCAATACTTCTGCAAAAATCCATAGAGACATGAAGGCTGGTTCATGTTCGCCAATTGAGATCAATTTAGCAATACGTTCTTTGCGATGCAAAATTTGCGATCGCGTCAATTTCAGATCAGCAATATCTTCTTCAGCGATCGGTGTAGCATCTTCACCTGTAATTAATAAAAATCGCCAACCGCTATGTTCAGCGATCGCTCTGGCGATTTTGCAGTAACTAGAGATTGGTAAATTCGTAGCATAATCAGCGATCGTAATCACTAACCCTTGCTGTCCAGATATTTTCACCAGTAGATCTGGATCATATGCTCCTAAATCGGGACTCAAATCAAAAGGCAATAGATTGCTATGGTGGTGTTGAACCACCTCATATCCTTGTGAAATATAACATTCGACAACTTTTTGTTTGAGCAGACTACTAATACTGACCCTATCTTCACACATTTATTATTTATATTTTTACTAAGCGTAGTTGAGATATGCAGCATTCCTAAATGTTTTGTGGAAGCTTACCCCGAAAGGTTAAGCTTCCATAAAGCTAAAAATCCTTAAATAATTTCAACAATATTATATACCTTCAAGTATATTAAGCAAATATTCGATAAATATTCGGATTTATATAAAAAGATCTGGTATTCCCAACTGAGATTTCCCATAATAGATTTAACAATTAACCATAGGGAAGAAATATACAAAGCATATCTATTCCCTATGGTAACATTTTCTAAATTTATGAAATTATTTGGAATTTATAGAAAATCACGAGGATCGGTGATGTGCCCTGTTAAAGCGGATGCAGCAGCCGTATAGGGCGAAGCAAGATAAATTTGCGCTTGCTTATTACCCATACGTCCAGGGAAGTTACGATTAGTAGTGGAAACACAAACCTCAGCTTCATTGACTCGACCAAAGGTATCTTGTGGTCCCCCCAAACAAGCCGCACAGGAAGGTGATGCAGGCTCAATGCAACCCGCTTGCAAGAAAATTTCAGAAAGGGTTAACCCACCAATCTTAACGCTAAATAGATCGTTGTATACCTTCTGTGTTGCAGGTACAAGATAGGTAGGAACCCTCACCTGTTGCCCCTTCAGCAATTTAGCAGCATGGTAAAAGTCTTCAGTTTTCCCACCAGTGCAAGAACCGATGTAAACTCGATCAATTTTGACATCTGTCACTTCGCGGACAAGGGCTCGATTGTCAGGAGAGTGGGGCTTGGCAACTACAGGCTCTAGTTTGGACACATCGTATTGCTTAGCATAATAGTAAGACGCATCAGCATCGGCATAGAGTGCTTCAAATAGCTTATTAGTACGCGATCGCACATAGTCAAAGGTAGTCTGATCAGGCGCAATCACACCATTTTTACCACCTGCCTCGATCGCCATATTACAAAGAGTCATCCGTTCTTCCATCGTCAGCTTAGAAATTGCCTCACCGCTAATTTCCAAGGCGCGATAGTTTGCCCCACTGACGCTGATATCACCGATGACGTGCAAGATTAAATCTTTTGCCAAGAGGTAAGGAGGCATTTCGCCTTCAAAGACAAACTTCATTGAGGCAGGTACTTTGATCAACAATTTGCCTGTCCCCATCACAAAGGCAGCATCAGTATTACCAATACCCGTAGCAAACTGCCCAAAGGCTCCCGCATTGCAGGTATGGGAATCAGTGCCAAATAGAACTTCCCCTGGTCTGGTGTGACCTTCTTGAGCTAAAGCTACATGGCATACCCCTTTGTAATCAGGGTTAGCTTTAAAGTTAGCTAGATCAGTAATATCGTAGAAATATTTAATGTCCTGCTCTTTGGCAAAATCTCGTAAAATATCGACGTTGCGATTTGCCCTTGCATCCTTAGTGAAAATGTAATGATCAGGAATTAAAACGATTTTTTCCCTGTCCCACACCTTCGCATCATCACCAAATTCTTTCTTGAAAATGCCAATTGTACCAGGACCACAGACATCATGGGTCATCAGCAGGTCAGCATTCACCCAAATATTTTCGCCAGGACTAACGTAGCTTTTTCCTGAAGCTTTTGCCAAAATCTTTTCGGTGAGTGTCATTCCCATAATTGTGATGTCCTTGCCTAGATGCTGATTCCTACTTATTTATAAGTAGCTAGACATAAGTAACCTAAAAACCGAGAAGTTTGCTCCGCCCGCTACGCGGGCGGTACAAACTCTGGTTTTAGGTTTTAATTAAGTTGAGCTACTTAAATCTAAATATTAGTTATATTGATTTAGAATTATAGTCCGAGATCAGAAATTTTTGATGCTTCCTGTCTAATTAAACGTCAGAGCGATAAGAGTGCAAAATAGCGCCAATACTTAGCAGTCCTAAATAGTTGTAATATTGTCTTCGACTTCGCTCAGCCATTTTTATAGATGGCTGAGCGAAGTCGAAGACACTCACACCTCATTTTGGACATATCACAAAAATCTCAACTTTATGGCTGACTGCTAAATTCCGAGCTACTGACAATTTCTAGCGATCGCAAATCAATTTCAGCAACCTTGAGTTTATTGACAGAGGTATATAAAACTGACAACCGATTATTTTTAATTGCGGAATAACCATTAAATCGATCCACCTGATCGACCAACACTTTAAAGCTTGTACCTGCCGCGTTAGAGGTAGCAATTTGTTTCTGATCGCTATCATTGATACGTTTAGCGTTGTTTGTATCTTTATCCACTAACACATACAGAAAGGCAGCTACAGGAACTTGCTTCTTTTCAGAATTAAGATTTGCAATAGGACTATTGATAATGGGAGTGCCATTTGCAGCTAGGGCAATCGTAGATAAGAATAGTCCTTAACTTTTGGGTCGCAACCAATAGGAGCGCTTTTGGTTGGGGTCAAAGAACATATAGTTTTAAATGGAACTAGATTCTTTAGAACCTGCCCTGTAGTCATAGTCTTGAATTAGATATAGGGGCACTTGTAGGATTTCCGAGCCAGCGATTGGATTAAATGTGCCAATTTCAGTCTTTGCCTTAACTTGCTCATTTTTCGCGATGTTAATAACACTGTCAATTTGTCTAGTTCTCGTAGCTTGTACAATCACTTAAATTGCTGAGGCTGATAGCGAGAGCATTGCAAGAAGTCCAGCCACCAAAATAATGACAGCATTAATGCGCCAAGTATAGCGAAAGACTTGTCGTAATTTCATGTTTATTTCTTTTGATATGACTAAGGTCTGCAACAGGAGCGCTAAACCTAGTAAGTTTCATAAAGACTTGCATTGCAAGCCTCTGAAACAACTCTGAAACAACTAAGCAATAAGTCTTCAATTGCTAGGGAGCAACGTAGCCTTGAATATTCTCAGGACGTAAGGGACGCATAATTTGATTCGCACGGACTACCTGCTGATCTGTTCCTTGAACAACAATCAGATATTTGCCCTCATTGAGACGATTGCGGAGAGGTACAGAATCACTACTAGTAGCAACACCAACACCGCCGCCGATAAATATGCTGCCCATCGCACCACCAAATGCTCCGAGCAATCCGCCGACTAGATGATTGCCAATACTGCCAGCCCATGCAAAAGTATGTAAATCAGTAACAAGGCTAAAACCAATTCCTGCTAAAAAGCCAAAGGGAATTAGCCAATAGGACATAAAAAAGGCTTGTTTGCGACCTTGAACAAGGGGATCGATAAAACCAAGGTCTTCGGCACTTTTGTAGCCTTTACCCAAAATCGAAATTGCTTCCATCGGAAAATTAGCCGCTTCTAGCTGGGTATATACCTCTTCAGCCTTCAAGCGATCGCTCCAAACACTAACCAAATAATTCATATACTCTTAATATTTTTAGATATGATTAAAACTAAATAACTGCTGAGCAATATCGTAATCTTAATTTTGCCCCTATTAGCTGTCCTCAGTTAGATTAATGTTTGGAGTAATTCTCCAAATATTAATATCATCTCCTTTAACTATGACCTTGCCAATTCTTTACTCATTTCGACGTTGCCCCTATGCAATTCGGGCAAGGATGGCGCTTGCCTATGCAGGGATTGCTTACGAATTGAGGGAAGTTTCGCTCAAAAATAAGCCTAAAGAAATGTTGGAGATTTCTCCTAAGGGAACGACACCAGTAATGCAGATTTTTAAGGATGTTAAGAACGCTGATCAAGATTCTATTCCAAGTTTTTTAATTCTTGAAGAGAGCTTAGACATTATGAGTTGGGCTGCCCAGCAAAATGATCCCTGTAATTGGCAAAATTTAACGGACGCAGATTTAGCGATCGCTCAACAATTAATTAAAACCAATGATGGCGAATTTAAGAAGGCTTTAGATCGCTACAAATATCCCAATCGTTTTCCTGAGCAATCACAAGAGTTTTATCGTCAACAAGCGGAAGAGATTCTCCAAGTTTTAGAACTTCAACTTCAACAGAATAAATTCCTGATTTGCGATCGCCAAACCCTTGCGGATATGGCAATTTTCCCTTTTATCAGACAGTTCGCCTATGTAAATATCGATTGGTTTCACTCCAGCCCTTATTCCTATCTCCAAAAATGGCTCCAGTGGCATGAAACTAGCGAAATATTTGAGTTTGTCATGCAGAAATTTCCTCCATGGATACCAGAACTGAAAAAAGTCATCATTAGCCAAGGTTTTGTTAATAGTCCTGCTTTGTAGGGCTGTTAACAAAATCTTGGCTCTCGTTTTAGCGCAAAGCGCTGTCGGTATAAAATAGACTTGAATGAATATGGAGCTAATCGAATGAAACCCCTTGCCCTTTTGAGTGTTTCTGATAAAACAGGACTACTCGACCTTGCCCGTGAGCTATCTACTACCTACAATTTTCAGTTAATCAGTAGTGGTGGCACAGCCAAGGCAATCAAGGCGGCCGAGCTTGAAGTTACTAAGGTTTCTGACTATACGGGAGCACCCGAAATTTTGGGGGGACGGGTCAAGACTTTGCATCCGCGCATTCATGGTGGTATTTTGGCGCGACTTGATCTGCCCGAACATCAGCAAGACTTGAATGATAATGCCATCCAGCCAATTCGGATTGTGGTCGTGAACCTCTATCCATTTGAAGAAACGATCGCCAAGCCTAATGTCACTCTCGAAGATGCAATCGAAAATATAGATATTGGGGGACCGACACTGATCCGCGCTTCGGCTAAAAATTATAAACATGTGGCTGTATTGTCTAACCCTAACCAATATGCCGAATTGCTGGATGAACTCAAGACAAACAAAGGTGAAACCACACTAGAGTTTCGACAAAAATTAGCAGTTGCCGCCTTCAAACATACCCAGTCCTACGACACGGCGATCGCAAAATACTTGAGTGATGATTTAGTCTCGAATCTGGTCAGTCTCGAAGAAAAATCAGCAAATACACTTTCTTCTTCTTATACCTTGCTATGCAACAATCCTAAGCCATTGCGCTATGGTGAAAATCCCCACCAACCCGCTACATGGTATCAAGTAGGAGCAACTCCTAAGGGTTGGTCAGATGCTAAACAATTGCAAGGGAAAGAGCTTAGCTTTAATAATTTGCTTGATCTCGAAGCGGCTCGTAGCATTATTGCCGAATTTGGAGATGATCGACCTGCTGCGGTGATCATCAAGCACAATAATCCCTGTGGCGTAGCGATCGGTGCGACGATTGCCGAAGCTTATCAAAAAGCCTTTGAAGCAGATTCTACTTCTGCTTTCGGTGGGATCGTTGCACTCAATCGTCCCATTGACGAAGAGACAGCCCAACTTCTCAATAAAACCTTTTTGGAATGTGTAGTTACAACTGCCTGTGTGCCTAGTGTGGCAGCCATCCTCAGCAAAAAGCAAAATCTGCGGGTACTCGTTCTATCCGATTTCCAGCAAGGTTCCCATGAGACCGTCAAAACGATCGCAGGGGGAATGCTCGTCCAGAGATCCGATGATGAATCAGTCAAGTCTGACACATGGAAAGTGGTCACTCAAAAGCAACCAACTCCTGAACAGTTACAGGAACTAATTTTCGCTTGGAAAGTAAGTCGTCATGTCAAATCCAATGCGATCGTCATTACCAAAGATTCCACTACCATCGGTATCGGTGCGGGGCAAATGAATCGTGTGGGTTCTGCGAAAATTGCTCTAGAGCAAGCAGGCGAAAAGGCTCAAGGGGCATTTCTCGCGAGTGATGGCTTCTTCCCCTTTGATGACTCAGTACGGACGGCTGCTGCTGCTGGTATTACGGCGATCGTGCAACCAGGGGGCAGTTTACGCGATGCCGACTCAATCAAGGCAGCCGATGATCTTGGTTTAGTAATGGTGTTTACAGGCGTAAGGCACTTCTTGCACTAACTTCTCAAAAAAGCGCCCCAAGGGGCGCTTTTTTATTTTAGGAATCGCACTAATGCTTCCGCCTTGTCCCATGCTGCGCCACTTTGGATGATCTGTGAGGCAATTTCCACACCTTCATTCCAACTATTGGCAACACCAGCAATCCGCAGGGCTAAACCACTATTGAGCGCCACACAATCCGCTTGAGCGCGATCGCCTTTTCCTTGCAAAACCGCTTTTAAGATCTCAGCATTTTCTTGAACATTGCCACCCTTTAGGCTTGCTAATGGGGCAGGCGTTAATCCTAAATCTTGAGGGTTAATTACCTCCTCTGTGACCTGACCATTACTCAAAAATGAAATATCTGTAAGATCACCTAAACCTGCTTCGTCTAGTCCTTCGCGGCTATGCAAAACTACCGCTTGTTGACGATCAAGTAAGCGTAGTGCTTCGGCTACGGTATGGGTTAGGCTCTTATTGTAAACTCCCAAAACCTGAGCAGTGGGATGGAGTGGATTCACTAAAGGTCCAATCAAGTTGAAGACGGTACGCACTCCTAAATTCTTGCGAATTGCACCTACAGATTTCATGGCTGGATGCCAATTG